>OLOX01000090.1_pt1 | contig 85898 bp, 71 predicted proteins | sample 1672091 | NCBI WGS metagenome assembly OLOX01 (sample SAMEA3136644, study PRJEB25190) | human gut metagenome | reverse complement strand
GTGGTGTTTGGTTGGAATTGTCCAGCCAAAAGCCGATCCGTGGTGTTGTCTGCATTTTACTAAATACAAATTCAATGTATACAGAAAGATATAAGGAGTGGGAGGGATTCCGCCGTAGTTGGCATTGTAGGAAAATCCAAAAGTTTAGATTTTCCCACAATGCTTATCTTTTGGTCTTTGGTTCGGAATAGTGTAGTGCTGGCGGTCTATCTCTTGTTTTCGGTTGCTTGCTTCCTTACCGTACATGAGCATTGAGAGAAGGAGACAAGCAGATGTTGGGTTACGAAGAAAAGATATAGCGCCTCGAACTGCTCGACGCGGTGGCAGATGCCGGGAGGCTGGCGAGGGGCCTGGACCAGCTGCTCGAGTCCCTGGCTCACGCCGACCAGCTGGACCCGCTCGACGTCGAGGGGGTCCTGGCCCTGAGGTCTATAAGCGAGAGGTGTGCCGAGCGCATCGGCGACGCGGCGCGCATCCTGGAGGCTCAGAACGAGGTCCTCTATGCGGAGGAGCGGGCCAAAGTCAAACCGCGCGATAACTGAGGAACGAAACCCGGTCCGGAAACTGTTCCTTGATTCCGGCCGGATGATCTTCTCCGCCGCCCGGTGTCGCATTGTGTCCGAGCGGCTGATGTCCCCCTATTCCCAGTGCCGCGGCGTACCGCTGCGTTATAATTCAGAAAACGCATTTGTATTGCATTTCGAGGGATAGAGGCGCGAATGTCTAACGGCTATAAGGAGCTCATCAAGGGTAACCCCGGCGAGACCGAGATCAGGAGCTTCCTGGTAAACGGCGACCAGGTATCTGTGACCCTGCGCATCCCCGACACCCTGCGCGACGCGGCGAAGGAGGAGGCTGCCCTTCGCGGCATGAGCTTCTCCGCCTTTGTGCGCACTTGCATGATCGAAGAGCTCGCGAAGAAGGGACAATAGCCCGTGACGGAGCCAATGCACGACATCTCGGTCGAAGGCTTCATAGAGTCCTTCGACCGCCGATACCCGACTTTCATTCTCAAGACGTTGCTGTGCGACCGCACTACGGGGCGCAACATCATATGGGCCGACAACGAATACGAGGCCCTAGGCGACGGCTACATGGGCGATGACGAGATGACCGTCGAGAAGATCACGGGCATGAACTCCGGCGTCATCAAGCCGCGCATCGCCAAAGAGCAGGAGAAGCAATCCCAGCGCACCAAGAGCCGCGCCGAGGTGTTCACCCCGTCATGGCTGTGCAATCAGATGAACAACGACTTGGACGAGGCTTGGTTCGGCCGGCGCGATGTCTTCAACACCGAGATCGTTGCGGATGATGGCGCCAATACATGGACGCCGACTAGTGATCCAATCGAATTTCCAAAGTCAAAGGGACACGGCTGGCGCGCATACGTGGAGGCTACGCGGCTCGAGATCACGTGTGGCGAGGCGCCGTTTGTGTGCTCGCGCTACGACACCGTGACGGGAGACGAGCTACCCGTAAGCGAGCGCGTAGGCTTCCTTGACCGCAAGCTTCGCGTTGTGACCGAGAAGACCAAGACTCGCAAGGAATGGGTGCGCCGGGCCCTCGACGCGCTGCGCGCGACGTACGGCTTCGAGTACCAGGGCGACAACCTGCTTATTGCTCGCGTCAATGTGCTCGAGACGTTCGTCGAGCATCTCCGCAATCGCTGGGGGTCGGGCCCCCAACAGGACGAGCTCGAGCAGGCGGCATGGATCGTTTCCTGGAACTTCTGGCAGATGAACGGCTTCACAGACGCCGTGCCCACCAACAAGATGGGCGCCGAGGTGGAGTCGACCCTGGGGACGTTCGAGGAGCCCGAGCCGGAGCCGATGCAACCGTCGCTTTTCGACCTGTTCGATGACGTATTCCCCGACGAGACAACCGAAGAGACCAAAGAAGAGGAGCCAAGGGAAACGGTTCCCCTCTGCGTGATATACGACTGGCAGAACGGCGAGCCCTTCGAGTTCGCCGCATTGAAAGGTGAGGCAGCAATTATGGGAAAGAAGTTCTATGCGGTAATCGGTAATCCCCATATCAGCTTTCAGTGGCGGAACAAGATTCTGGCAATAAGACCTATGCACCGCCCATCTATCACGAGTTTATGGACTCGGCGTTCAAGGTTTCCGACAAGGTGGAGCTTGTCACTCCCGCTAGATTCCTATTTGACGCCGGCTCAACCCCAAAGGCCTGGAACAGGAAGATGCTTAACGACCCCCATTTCAAAGTGATGAGCTATAAAGCGGATGCGTCCAGCGCCTTTCCGAATACCGACATCAAGGGCGGTGTTGCCGTTACCTATCGAGATGCTGATCGGGATTTCGGTGCGATAGAAGTGTTCACACATTTCGATGAGCTTCGTACCATCAAAGAGAAGGTTGTAAAACATGGCATCCAACCCCTCGGCGATATCATCTTCGCGGCCGATAGCTACCACTTCACTGAAGCCATGCACGAAGACCATCCCGAGATTCGTTATGTTGACGACGACCATGGTCTGTTGAGCAAGAACCACGACTATGACCTTAAGACAAACGTTCTCGACAACCTTAACAATGTAGTTTTCTTTGACGAGATGCCTGGCGACGGAGATAGTTGCATCAGAATCTTTGGCAGAGGTCGCGCCGGAAGAGCTTACAAGTTCATTTCCGCCAGATATATCGCTCCGCATCCGAACCTCGACAAATGGAAAGTACTTGTTCCTGCCGCCAACGGATCGGGCGCGCTTGGAGAAGTGCTTTCTACGCCCTTAATAGGGCGGCCCTTAATAGGGCATACGCAGTCCTTCATAAGCATTGGCAGTTTCAATTCCGAAGCGGAAGCTACGGCTCTCCTCAAATACATAAAATCGAAGTTCGCTCGGACCATGCTCGGAATTCTGAAGATTACGCAGCACAATCCCGCACCAAAATGGAAGTATGTCCCCCTACAGGACTTTACTTCTGACTCCGACATCGATTGGTCGCAGTCTGTTGCTGACATCGACCGTCAGCTCTATGCGAAGTACGGCCTCGACGACGAGGAGATTCAGTTCATCGAATCCCATGTGAAGGAGATGGACTAGCAATGGCGAGCATCGACATCTCCCAGATCATCGAGACCACCGCTCCCGCGGTGCCGCAGATCTATGCCTACACCACGCCCGAGATCGTCCGCCACAACGGCTGGACCAAGATCGGCTACACCGAGCAGGACGTGCGCGAGCGAATCAAACAGCAAACGCACACCGCCGACGTGCAGTGGCATCTGGAGTGGAGCGGCAACGCCACGTGGGAGCACCGTGCGGGCACGTTCCATGACACCGACTTCCACGCCTACCTCGAGAAGCAGGGCGTCGAGCGCGAACCCAAGAAGGAATGGTTCAAGATTAGCGGCGAGGAGTCTCACCAGCAGTTCTACCGGTTCCGCGACACCGACGGCGTGCTGGACGCACCCGGCGCTGCCTCCTACACCCTGCGCGCCGAGCAGCAGCGCGCAGTGGAGCAGACGGGAGCCTTCGCCCGCGCCCATTGGGACGAGGGCGGCGCGCACGGCGGCGAGTTCCTGTGGAACGCCAAGCCGCGCTTCGGCAAGACGCTCACCGCATACGACCTGTGCCGCAGTATCGGCGCGCAGAAGGTGCTCATCGTCACCAACCGCCCTGCCATCGCCAACTCCTGGTACGACGACTACGTGAAGTTCGTGGGCTTGGAGGGCGGCTACCGCTTCATCAGCGGCGTGGACGCTCTGACCGGCAAGCCCTACTGCCTCAGCCGCGAGGAGTACCTGCGCGCCATCCGCAACGACCCGGAAGGCCCCAAGGGGTTCATCGAGTTCGTGAGCCTTCAGGACCTCAAGGGCTCCATCCGCTTCGGCGGCGTGTACCAGAAGCTCGACGAGGTGGCCGACCTCACCTGGGACGTGCTCATCATCGACGAGGCACACGAGGGCGTGGACACCTTCAAGACCGACGTGGCATTCGACCACATCAAGCGCCGCTTCACGCTGCACCTCTCTGGCACGCCCTTCAAGGCCATCGCAAACGAGAAGTTCGCCGACGACGCCATCTACAACTGGACCTATGCCGACGAGCAGCAGGCCAAGCGTGACTGGCCTGCCGACTCTGAGCAGCCGAACCCCTACGCCAACCTCCCCAAGCTCAACCTGCTCACCTACCAGATGAGCGACATCGTCGAGCAGGAGGCCCGCGGCGGCATGGAGATTGATGGCGAGCAGACCGAGTTCGCCTTCGACCTCAACGAGTTCTTCTCGACCAAGCACAACGGCGGCTTCGTGCACGACGCCGACGTGGATAAGTTCCTCGACGCGCTCACCACGCAGGAGAAGTTCCCGTTCTCGACACCCGGGCTGCGCGACGAGCTGCGTCACACGTTCTGGATGCTCAACCGCGTCGACTCCGCCCGCGCCCTCGCCAAGAAGCTGCAGGCGCACCCCGTCTTCAAGGATTACGAGGTGGTACTCGCTGCTGGCGACGGCAAGATCGACGCCGATGACGAGAACGAGAAATCGCTCGACAAGGTACGCCGCGCGATCAAGGACCACGACAGGACCATCACCCTTTCGGTCGGCCAGCTGACCACGGGCGTGACCGTGCCGGAGTGGACCGCCGTGCTCATGCTCTCGAACATGGCGAGCCCCGCACTGTACATGCAGGCGGCCTTCCGCAGCCAGAACCCGTGCCTGTTCGACCTGGGCGGCGGCAACTACGCGCGCAAGGAGAACGCCTACGTCTTCGACTTCGACCCGGCGCGCACGCTTACTATCTTTGAGCAGTTCGCCAACGACCTGTACGGCGAGACCGCGCGCGGCGGCGGCGATGTCGAAACGCGCGAGCGCCATATCCGTCAGTTGCTGAACTTCTTCCCCGTCTACGGCGAGGACGAAGAGGGGCAGATGGTCGAGCTCGACGCCGAGCAGGTGCTCAGCGTGCCGAGGCGCATCCATGCCCGCGAGGTGGTCAGGCGCGGCTTTATGAGCAACTTCCTGTTCCAGAACATCGCGAGCGTCTTCCGCGCGCCGGCAGAGGTCGTGGAGATCATCCAGCGCTTCGATCCCTACGAGCAGGGCAAGGCACAGAACGCCGAGAAGAACAAGGTCGAGATCGATGAGGGCACGGCCGACGAGCTCTCCATCAACGACGAGGGCGAGGTGGAGATTCCCGACGAGCAGGTCGTAGGCAAGGCTGCGGACATCTTCGGGCCGAAGGTCTACGGCGACATCGCCGTCGAATTCTCAGGCCACATGGACGACATCGCGAAAGCCCACGAGGCCGATGACGACGATCGGGTGATGCTCGACAACCTCAAGGAGGCCTTCAAGCAGAGCGTGACCGCGCCTCTGGTACAGGCCGCCAAGGAGAGCTACGGCAGCGAGCTCAAGCCGCGCCAGCAGCAGCAGATCGAGCGCAAGGTCCAGGCGGACGCCGACATCCAACTCAACCGCCAGGTCGGCGACTACCAGATTCAGGCGCGCCGCATCGAGCAGTCGCGCAAGGACGAGCTCAAGGCGGCGACAAGCGAGACCGAGCGCGCCGAGGTGAACAAGCGCCATGACGAGCAGAAAGCGGAGGCGTTCCAGACGCTCGCCCAGAAGCTCGAGGACTCCCGCGAGGAGCTCGTGCAACGCGCCGGCGAGACCGTGGTGCGCGAGGTGGAGACGGCGAAGAAAGAGGACGAGAAGCAGGGCATCGAGGACAAGGTGCGCGCTCATCTGCGCGGCTTCTCGCGTACCATCCCGTCGTTCCTCATGGCCTACGGCGAAGAGGGCACGACGCTCGCGAACTTCGACACCGTGATCCCCGCTGACGTCTTCCAGGACGTCACGAGCATCACCGTTGATGAGTTCCGCTTTTTGCGTGATGGCGGCGACTACACCGATGGCGAGACCGGCGAGGTAAAGCGCTTCGTTGGGCACCTCTTCGACGAGGTCGTATTCAACGACTCCGTGAGCGAGTTCATCAAGCTGCGCGAACGCCTGGCCAATTACTTCGACGAGTCCCAGACAGAGGACATCTTCGACTACGTGCCGCCCCAGAAGACCAATCAGATCTTCACGCCGCGCAACGTCGTGGTTCAGATGGTGGACCTCTTCGAGAAGGAGAACCCGGGCTGCTTCGATGACCCGAGCCACACCTTCGCCGACCTGTATATGAAGTCTGGCCTCTACATCACCGAGATCATCAAGCGCCTGTACCGAAGCGAGGGCATGAAGGCCGCCTTCCCGGACGACCGCGAGCGTTTGGACCACATCCTGGAGCATCAGGTGTTCGGCATCGCGCCCACCAAGATTATCTACGAGATTGCCACCCACTTCATCCTGGGTTTCCACGACGAGGTCGGCCAAGGATGTGACTCTAACTTCGAGCTCGCGGACGCCGCGGAGCTCGCCAAGGAGGGCACGCTGGAGGCATACGTCGAGCGCGTCTTCGGGCCCAAGCTGGGCGAGGCGTAGCGCGTGGCGGAAGTAGTCGACAGCAAACAGGATGGGCGTGCAGAGGCTGCGCGAGCGGCGGTGAGTGCGGCACGGCGTGAGGATACCGAACTTTGCGCCCGTCTAGTCTTTCGCGTCTCGCGCAATGAGCTAAGGCGCGTGGGGATCACCACGCCCATCGCTCTCTACGATGAGCTGAAGCAGGTCTTCTGGAACGCAGACGAGGGCGTCACCCTGGGCGACCACCTCTCTGTCGGGTTCGGCAAGGTCGACCGCCGCCGTCAGGTGCGCGCCTTCGCCGAGCGCCATGCGGACGAGCCCAGAAACGTCGCCGCGAAAGCCTACGAGCGCGAATACGGCTTCAGCGCAGGCATCGCCGCGATATGGCTCGACCTGTTCGCCGAGCCCGCGGACGTGAGCTTCTCGGAGTGGCTTGGCGTCGAGGTCGCTGAATGCCCGACGGGCGCCCCGGCCTCCCGTGCGGATGTGCCCGTAGCGCACGACACCGAGCGCGAGGCACCCACCCTCGAGGGCTTCCTTGCCCGGGAGCTTGCCGGCCGCATCTGCGACGAAGGCCTCGTGCGTCGGCGCTTCGCCTTCGAGTTTCCCGACGATCCGCCCGAAGCGCTCGACCGCGGCATCGAGGATGCGGGCTACTACGAGGACCGCGGCTTGCTCTTCCGAGAAGGGAGCACCCCGAACGACCACTTCACGCGGCTGCTGGCCGAGCATCCGTCTTTCGCGAAGGGCGACGCCGGCTTCGAGAACGCCGTGTGGCAGCACCCCGCCTTCCGCCAGGTGCTGCGCCAGGCGCTTTCGGACCACCGCTTACTTCTCTACGAGGGCGACAGCTACATCTCGTTCTCGCGGCTGCACGACGTGCTAGGCGCGCGCATGGCGGACATCGAGTCGTACGCGCCCGCGGTGAGCGTGGATGCGCCCGAAGGCGAGCCCTTCACCGTGGCGAGCCTGCGCGCGGGCGGCGCCACTCCGCATCCGCTGTACGGGCTGGACATGCCCGACGACTTCTACGAGGGACTGCTCGACGCGGGAGGGCTCCTGCGCAGCTGCACGCTCGCCGGAACCAAGGTGTTCGTCGCCGGAGGCGAGGGGCGGCTTTCCGCAGCCGACCTCATCGAGTGGATCGTCGCCCACCATGAGGGAATCGAGCGCGATGACCTGCCGAGACTGCTCGCGAACGATCTGGGCATCACGTGCCCGGCACCGCTTCTGACGACGACCATTTACAACTCCGACGTCTACTACGACGACATCGGGGACGCATATTACTCATCCATGGAGGCATGGAAGAAGGAGGCACGAAATGAGCTTGCTTGAGGAAGGGATCGCGACTGGCAACGTCCTGCCGACGGGTCGCAAGGAGAAGCACTCCATCGACAACGTGACGCGCGACTTCGACATCTACCGCATCAAGTGCGATCTGCTGTTCTACAACGACCAGAACGACCGCATCGCCACTTGGGTAAGCGAGTACAACTCCGCGCAGGGCGCGGATCTGCTCGCCCTTGGCCGCGACGAGTACAACGGCGTCATCGAGGACTTCATCGTCGAGAGCAACCCCGGCGCGCTCAGGAAGACCGAGAAGAGCATCGCCCTTCGCGGCCAGCTTAGGCCGGGCATCGTGCTCAACGACGGACGCGTCATCGACGGCAACCGACGCCTGACCTGCGTCCGCCGCCTCGCGCGGGCGAACAACGAGGCGGGCTGGTTCGAGGCCGCCATCCTCGACGACGCCACAGGCAGCGACCCCAAGCGCATCAAGCTGCTCGAGCTCGCCATCCAAATCGGCGAAGAGGAGAAGGTGGCGTACGATCCCGTCGACCGCCTCGTCGGCGTATACCGCGACGTGGTTAAGAACCACCTCATAACCCCTGCGGAGTACGGCAACGCGACGGGCATGACCGAGGCGGAGGTGAAAAAACTCGTCGACCGCGCCCAGTACATGGAGGAGTTCCTCGAATTCTGCCAGGCCCCCGAGCAGTACCACCTCGCCCGCGCCCTCAAGGTCGATGGCCCCTTGGGCGAGTTCAGCCGCGTGCTGAAGAAGTACGACAACAGGCGCGACAAACAGCTTGTCAAACGACTCATGTTCGCCAACATGGTGGTGCAGCCCGAGGGCGACATCACCCGATACGTGAGAGACTTCGGCAGCGTGGCAGGCACGGATGCGGAGGCCGACTTCAAGGCCGCCGAGCTGCAGGCCATGTCCGAGCTCCTCGAGAAGATGGGTCCCGACGCCCTCACGCGCGAGAAGGTGAGCGAGCTGCGCTCGGACGGCAACCTCGTCGACGGCTTCAAGCGCGCAGGCGACCGCGCAAGAGAGACCGTGCGCCGCGTCAAGCTCATGGACACGCCCGCCAAGAAATCCGCCGACTGCCTCTCCGAGCTCGAGAAGATCCTTCCCGAGATGCTCGACGTGCTGGGACCCGACGAGCTCGAGAAGGTGCGCCGCAACCTCGTTGCCGTCGCCGACAAGGTGGAAGAGCTGATCGGTGAGATCGATGAGCGCGCCTAGGGCCGTCGTCTGCTACGACGAGGCGCGCCCCGGCATGTACCTGCGCATCGAGGGGCAAGACATCGCCTCGTTCATGGCCTCGGCCGCATGGCGCGCCTGGCTGTACTACCCGGCGAGCGCCGTCGACGGCACCGATCGCGACCGCATCCTACTCGACGGCGGCATGGGCCTTCGCGAGTGCCAGGACATGCTCGAGGCGATCATGGAGGCCGACGGCCACGGCGTCGAGGTCGCGGTTGACCCGAGCTTCGGCGCCTTCGTGAACGCCGGCGAGACCTACATCCGCGAGCGCTCCGAGGTGGGGTTGGCCATCAAGGCGCAGACCGCCGAGGGCATCGCCGACGACCCCCAGCTGGGGCCGCGCTTCCGGGAGTTCCGCGACGTAGTGAACGCCTCGATGGTGCGTCCCCTGCGCGACCGGCAGATGCTCGACGCCTTCTTCATGGCGACGGTTGGGCGCGCGGCCGACTTCTCGGTGCCCGGCGCCGGCAAGACCGCGACGGTGCTCGGCGTGTTCGCCTACCTTCGCCATTTGGGGCTCGCGCGCCGCATCGTGGTGGTTTGCCCCAAGAACGGCTTCGAGTCGTGGGAGAAGGAGTGGGTCGCCACCTTCGGGGATAAGCTGCCTTTGAGCTGCTTCTCGCTGGGAGACCCCGCCATAGCGGCGATGTCGACCGAGCGCAGGCGCAACGCGCTGTCGCTCGACAGCGGCGCGTGCAACCTGTTCACGTTCAACTACGAGTCGCTCTCGGGCTACGTGCGGGAGCTGCATGCCATCATCCCCGACCAGACCCTGCTCGTCTTCGACGAGGTGCACCGGGTGAAGGCCATCGGCGGCAGGCGCGCGGAAGCCGCGCTCGAGGCGGCCGACGGCGCGAAGTTCGTGATCGCCCTTACGGGAACGCCCATCCCGAACACCTACCAGGACATCTACAACCTGCTGCACATCCTGTACCCCGAGGACTACGACACGTTCTTCGGCTACGAGCCGGGCGAGCTCCGCGCGCCCGATGCGGACCTCCAGGCAAGCCTCAACGACAGCCTGGCGCCCTTCTTCTGCCGAACGAACAAGGACGAGCTCGGCGTGCCGCGCCCGGAGCCCGACGAGATCGTGGAGGTCGAGGCGACGCCCGATGAGGACACATTGCTGCGAGTCCTGTACGCGTCTTGCCCCAACGCGCTCGCGAGGATCATACGCACCCTGCAGCTCGAGAGCGACCCCGAGATGCTCTGCTCTGCAGTGGACCCAGGCGACCTCGAGTACGTGCTCGACCAGGTCGGCGATGACTACTCGGATATCGACTACGTCGACTTCTCGCAGACGTTCTACGAGGCCATCGAGCGAAGCCGCCCGAGCTCGAAGCTCGTGGCGTGCGAGCGGCTCGTGGAGCGCATCGTCGCCGAAGGCCGCCCCGTCATAGTATGGTGCATCTTCGTACGCAGCATCAGCAACCTCCGCCGCGACCTCGCCGCCATGGGGATTCCGGCAGAGGCGATCTACGGCGCCACGCCACAGGAAGAGAGACGCGAGATTCTGGACGACTTCCGCGCGGGGCGCTTCAGGGTGCTCGTGACCAACCCGCAGACGCTTGCCGAGTCGGTCTCTCTGCACAGCGTCTGCCACGACGCGGTGTATTTCGAGTACAGCTACAACTTGGTGCACCTGCTGCAGTCAAAGGACCGCATACACCGTCTGGGCCTGCCCGACGACCAGAAGACGCGCTACTACTTCATGCGCGAGAAGTTCATGCGCGACGGCAGGGAGCTATCCCTCGACGCCGTGATCTACGACCGCTTGAAGGAGAAGGAGCAGACGATGCTCGACGCCATCGACCGCGGCTGCCTTGAGGGCGGCTACCTCGATGACGAGGACCTGCGTATCGTCTTCGAGCGCCTGCTGGGAGAAGATGCCAAGAGCCTGGAATACTAAGAGGCCGAACGGCGCACTGACGATATTGGCTCATAAGTAACAACTGTGAAGGAAAGATAGGGCTTTAAGGATGGATGCAGGAAAATCTACGATAAGCGGCGTGTTCAACGGATCGCGCCTGCTCGAAATACCTTTCTACCAAAGGGCGTACGTCTGGGGAGAAGAGCAATGGGAGCGCTTCCTCGGCGACATGGAGTTCGTCACGGCTTCGAAGCGACCTTATTTCCTGGGCTCGATCATCCTGAAGCAAGCCTCCTCCGGCAACACTTGGTCCGAGGTGTCCGAGGTTCGCACAGTCATCGACGGCCAGCAGCGCCTCACGACCATGGTCATCTTCTTCAAGGCACTCTGCGCGAGAATCGACGCCGATAGGCTGTTCGAGCGAGATTTCGTCCTGGAGACCGGCGAAGTCGCCTTGAGACATGGCAAGTACGACCGGCAGGATTTCGAGAAGGTCGTCAGCGCCACGGGCTGCGAGCCTGTCGAGGGCTCCTCGTCCATCGTCCTTGCCTACAACTATTTCCTCAAGAACATCGACCCAGAGAAGGTCGACAGGAACACGATCAAGTCGAACGTCCAGTTCGTCTGCATCGATCTCACCGAGGGCGAGGACGAGCAGCAGATATTCGACACCATCAACTCGCTCGGGGTGCGCCTGACGACGGCGGAGCTCCTCAAGAACTACTTCTTCAACCGCGAGAACGAGCAGGCGTTCAAGGAGTGCTGGGAGGACGTCTTCGAACCCACGGCGGAGAAGAGGGAGTATTGGGAGCAGGAGGTCGTTACCGGGCGCATCAAGCGCACGCTCGTCGACCTGTTCTTCGACGCGTTCCTCCAGATCCTGGTTCAGGACAAGAAGCGCGGCGTCACGACCGAGGACAAGCTCTTCTATTCGCGCACGTCCAACCTCTTCCAGTCCTACAAGGACTTCATCGGCAGGTACTGCAACGGAGACAAGGACGAGATCCTCGACAGCATGAAGGCGTATGCCGAGGTGTTCGAGTCCACGTTCGACCCCGGCTACTGCGACGCGGACATCCCCTCCGCTCCCGGCGTCGAGCGCCTGAACGTGCTGATATTCGGCCTCAAGAACTCGACGCTCATCCCGTACGTGCTCTACGTTCGCAAGAACGCGGAGTCTTCGGGCGAGGAATCCGAGGTCTTCGCCCTGCTTGAGAGCTACATCGTCCGCCGAACGCTGGTTCAGGCGACCACGAAGAACTACAACAGGCTGTTCACCTCGCTGATCCTGAACGAGGTGAAGGACGCGGAGACGCTGAGGAAGGCTCTTGAAGCAAACGAAGAGGCGACGACGTACATGCCCGGCGATGACGAGGTTCGAAGGGCGTTCGAGGAATCGTGTCTGTACAACCTTCAGTCCAAGGGCGTTCTCTATCTGCTGGAAAGCGCCATTCGCCCAGGCATGAGCAGCACGGCCCTGCTCGGGTTCAACCAGTACACCCTCGAACACATGATGCCCAAGAAGTGGCGCAACAAATGGGGAGCCCTCGACGATGAGGCTGCCACGCGAAGGGACAGGAAGCTCCTCACGCTCGGCAACCTCGCCATCATCACGCATTCGCTCAACGCCTCCATCCGCGATGCCGATTGGCCCACCAAGAAGCAGGGAAAGGGATACAAGGACGGTCTTGCCCTCTGCGCCGCCGGCCTTGCGACCATGGCCGGCGCCCTGGAGAAGGAGTCTTGGGACGAGGGCGATATCGCCGATCGCGCCGAATGGCTTGCGGACAAGGCGTTGGAGGTCTGGCGTTAAACCTTACATGCGCCCCATCTCGAAGATGCTTGCGGTGTCGGAGCCCGCATCCATGACGGATGTTGTCGGCTCTTCCAAATGCGAGGTTTGCGGTGGCGCTTCCGTCACTGGTGCCTCAACCCCCTCGCCGAGCGCCAGGAAGAACCTCATCACGAGCTCGATCCTCTGCTGCAGGGACTCGCTCAGCTCGCCGTAGGAGGCCGCCAGCCGTACTTCCTTGGACAACTCCGCCATCGAGTCCTTCAACGCCTTCTGCACGCTTACAGAGGGCCTCACCTCGACCTGGGTATCGGTGAGCTTGGCGATGATGTAGTCCTGCCTGCTCATGCCGCTCCAGGCTGCCATCTCGCATATGAGCTTGTGCTCCTCGGGCGTGCAGCGAAACGCCATCGTCTTGCTGCGCTTGCGGGCGCTGTTCTCGCACGGCATCTTGCTTACCCCCTCGCTCCATCGAGCGCGGCGGCCATCTCGTCCTGCTTCGTGGGGAACAGGTGCGCGTAGCGGTAGGTGATGTCCACCGCCTCGTGGCCCATGCGCTCGGCGATGGCCAGCGCGGAGAAGCCCATCTCGATCAGCAGGCTCACGTGGCTGTGGCGTATGTCGTGTATGCGGATGCGCTTCACGCCCGACGCCTTGCACCCGCGCTCCATCTCGTGGGCCAGGAAGTGCTTGGTCACGGCGAACAGGCGCTCGTCGGGGGCGACGTCGTCGCGCATCTCGATGAAGTCCGCCATCTCGTCGCGAAGGAAGGCGGGCATGACGATCGTGCGCACGGACTTGGGCGTCTTGGGGTCGGTCACGGTGTCCACGCCGTGGAGGCTCTGGTACGACTTGTTGATGCGCAGCCGCGAGCTATCCAGCATGAAGTCGGACGGCGTGAGCGCCAGGAGCTCGCCGCAGCGTATGCCCGTCCAGTACAGCAGCTCGAAGGCGTGGAACGACAGCGGCTTGTCCATGACCGCCTCGCTGAACCTCAGGTACTCGTCCTTGGTCCAGAACTGCATCTCGCCGCCCTTCTTCGAGCCTATCTTGTCGACCCTGCGCACCGGGTTGTCGGTGAGGCCGTAGTAGCGCTCGGCGTGGTTGAAGATGGCGTTCAGTTGGTTGTTCACCGTGCGCAGGTACGTCGGCGCCCAGGGCTTCCCGTCGGCGTCCCGGTGCTCGGTGAGCTCGTTTTGCCACCTGATGAGGTCGATCGGCCTCACGTCGCACATGCGCATGTCTCCGAAGAACGGCACGAGCTTGTCGTTGATGATGTACTCCTTGGTGATCCACGTGTGCTCGCGTACGCGCGGCTTCACCTCGGAGGCGTACACCTCGACGAACTCGGAGAACGTCATGTCCATGGCCCCGCCGTTAAGGCTCTTGAACTGGCTCTCCCACACTGCGGCCTCCACCTCGGAGGAGAAGCCGCGCTTCGTCTTGTGGCGCTTCGAGCCGCGGGCGTCGCGGTAGTAGCACTGCACGTAGAACGTGCCGTTGTTGCCATCCTTGTACACGGGCATGTCAGTCCACCTCCGGGAAGTACAGGGCGTCGAAGACGTCGCTCCGGACGCGTCCGCGGATAACCACGCGCCCGCGCGCCTCCTGCTCGGCGTTTATCTTCCTGATCACCTCGTAGGCGCTGCCTTTCTTGATCCTCAGCAGCTCCGCGACCTCGTCGGCGTCCAGCATGTGCGGCCTCGGCGTCTTCGCCACCTTCTCGTCCATGGCTCCTCCAATCAATGGCGTACGAATACGTACGGTTTACAGATTCAGAGTAAACGTACGTATCTGTACTGTCAATAGAATTGCGTACATTTACGTACGCTGATAAGATGTGCTGATACGTAATTCCAGGAGGAGGGCGCATGTCCGTAGGCAAAAACATAAGGCGGTACCGCAAGTCGCGCGGCATGACGCAGGCTCAACTCGCCGAGGCCGTCGGCCTGACCGAGGGGGCCGTGCGCCACTACGAGAGCGGCATCCGCGCCGTCAAGCCCGAGCTGCTCGAGTCCATCTCCGCGGCGCTCGGCGTGTCCGTCAACGCCCTCAAGGACTATGGCGTCGAGACCGCGGGCGACCTCATGTCGCTGCTCGTGCGGCTCGAGGACTCGTTCGGCATCGTTCCCTCCGCCGACGGCACGGGCCTCTCCCTGAACCCCAAGGCTCCGCACGCGCCCAAAGCCGCGACGGCGATCGAGCTGTGGGCAGAGAAGCGCGCGCAGCTCGAGAACGGCGAGATCGACGCCGACGAATACGAGGACTGGAAAGCCTCGCTGTAGCGGCTCCCCGCATTTCGCAACCAGCGCAACCGAATCAGGACGCCAAGCTAGGCGGTGAGCGCCGCTCACGCCTGCGTATGTTGAGTTTTTACTCCCCATTGCATGCAAAGGCATTTTCGGCGCACCTGGGGAGTAAATGACGCGGTGGCTTACATGGCGGCACACGGCGGTACCCCGCGGCATTTCCCCTGATTACTCCCGCTTTCCTTGAGACGGTGAGATTCTTTACTCCCCATTAACGACCTGGGAAAACGCCGCACAGAGACCGTCAAAAGGCCTATTGAGTTCGATTTGAGTTTCAAAGGACCTAAAACGGCCCCTTTTCGTTCTCGGGGACAAAAATCGCGCGTCTACTCACTCGGGATAAATCCTTACTCCCATTCCTCCGAATACCGCCCCGTGCCTTGCCGTCTCGAAACACGGGGAGTAAATCGCGAAATTGCAGGTGAAAGGGAGTAAATAGCCAAAGAAAAAGCCTCCGTTCCGACGCGGGAACAGAGGCTCGATAATCGGATTTACTCACCAATGTCGCTGGCGGCTTTGCCGTGACTCTCGTACAAAACGAAACTCAGCAGCACAGTGCGGCACTCAAAAATACAGGTCAGAACCCTGTCAGACTACTCCCATTCAATCGTCGCAGGCGGCTTGGACGTGATGTCATAGCACACGCGGTTGGCACCGGGAACCTCGGCGACAATGCGGCCGGAAATCTTGGCCAACACATCGTAAGGCAACTTGGCCCAGTCAGCGGTCATAGCATCGCTCGACTCAACAGCACGCAAAATAACAGGGCGCTGATACGTACGCTCGTCGCCCATAACGCCAACCGACTTAATGTCGGGCAGCACGGCGAAGTACTGCCAGCAGCTATGCTCGGAATTGCGGTCGCCCGTCTCTTCGAACAAACGCTGGTTGTATGCATCGAGCTCTTCGCGCACAATCGCGTCAGCATTCTTCAGAATCTCGAGCTTTTCCTTGTCAATGGCACCGATAATGCGAATCGCGAGACCCGGACCCGGGAACGGCTGACGGAACACGATGTGCGCCGGCAAACCAAGCGCCAGACCAAGCGCACGAACCTCGTCCTTAAAGAAGTGGTCGAGCGGCTCGATCAAGTCGAAATGCACGCCATCGGGGAACGGAATCAGGTTGTGATGGCTCTTGATAGTAGCGGTCTTGCCGCCCGTCTTGCGCGCACCCGACTCGATAATGTCGGGATAAATGGTGCCCTGCGCCAGATACTTGACCGGCTTGCCATCGGTCTCGAGCTGCTGAGCCACAGCGAAGAATTCTTTCCAGAACTGCGTGCCAATAATACGACGCTTCTCTTCAGGCTCAACCACGCCGGCCAAAAGCTCGGCATAACGGTCTTCGGCATGCACATGAATGAAATCGACATCGAACTGCTTGGTGAAGACCTCTTCAACCTGCTCGGGCTCGCCCTTGCGCAGCAGGCCGTGATTAATAAACACGCAGGTCATCTGCTTACCGATGGCACGCGCGCCAAGAGCGGCAACCACAGAAGAGTCAACGCCGCCGGAAAGCGCCAGAATAACGCGATCATCGCCCACCGTCTCGCGGAAGTCGGCCGTCATGCTCTCGACCAGGTTATCCATGGTCCAGTTCTTCTCAAGGCCGCAGATATTAAACAGGAAGTTCGAAAGAATCTGCTGGCCATACTCGGTGTGCTTCACCTCGGGGTGGAACTGCGTGGTGAAAATCTTCTTCTCGGCGTTCTCCATCGCGGCCACGGGGCACACGTCGGTCGAGGCGACAACGGTAAAGCCCTCGGGTACATCGCGCACGGCATCGAAGTGGCTCATCCACACCGTTTGATCGGCGGGAGTGCCCTCGAAAAGCGCACCGCCATTAACATGCAGCTCAGCCGCGCCATACTCGCCCACCTCAGGATGGAAAACGCTGCCGCCAAGCGTGACAGCCGTAATCTGGTGGCCGTAGCAGAAGCCGAGCACAGGCACGCCAAGCTCGTAAATCGCAGGGTCGACGCGCGGCGCATCCTCAGCGTTCACAGACGCAGGGCCACCCGAGAGAATGATGGCGGAAGGCGCCATTTCGCGAACCTCATCGGCTGTGATATCGCACGGCACGATTTCGGAATACACATTCAAATCGCGCACGCGGCGAGCGATAAGCTGCCCATACTGAGCGCCGAAATCGAATACGAGTACTTTCTGGCTAGAAGACGTTGCCTGAGTCACGGCTTGCTCCTTCGTGTGATCTGTCAACCGCGCGCGACACAGGCTTACAACCTTTCCGCAACGCGTTTTTACATGTCTAACTGGCTATCTTACACGAAACATCGCGCGCACGCGCGAACGCATTCCCAAACGCGCAATGCCCACACGACGAAACGAGCGAACTCACCGCAGCGCACGCGGGAGGGGCATCGCCGAGCCAATCGCGGCCGCAGCGAGCATGCACACCACGCCAGATGGCGGGAAGCACATGAACAGCAGCAGAACGACCATCACAGGCTGGCGCATAACCGCGCCCATGAGCGACGCAATGCATACCGCCGCGCAGAAAACCGCATCGACGCCCGCAATGAGCGAGAAACCATAGCCCAAGCACACCCCCGAAAAAATAACGGGAAAGAAATGTCCGCCGCGCCACCCGAAATGAATGCATGCTGGCGTGAGCGCCGCCTTCACGAACGCAGTCGCAATAAGCGTCGCAGCCCCAAGCGCCGCATAGGAATCCATAACCATTTGCGTCTGCGATTCGCCCGCAAACAGGGAAAACGGCAAAACCGTTCCGCATATAGAAAGCAAGAGCCCTGCGAGCAACGCCTTAATCACGGGGCGATCGCCCATCGCGCGAGACGCAGCAGCGCTTGCTTTGTCGCTCGCACGAAACGCCCATCCACACGCGACGCCCGCTGCCGCAAGCGGAATAAACCAAGCAAGCTCCGCCCCGCCAACAACGGCCGCTTCAAAACGAGGCATGCCCATGCCTCCTCCAAAGAGCGAGCCCAAGCCAAGGAATGCACCAAGCGCGCCCACAATAGCGCACGCATACACAAACGCCTTCTGCGCTTTAGGCACCTCGATCGCCATCGTATCGGGGCTGCCATCGCCACGCTTCCCTTCACTCGAAAGAGGAGCTGCAAAACCGTATAGAGGGGCCGTGAACAGCGCCGTAAGCGCCGCTTGACAGCCTAAAACCGTTAACTCGCGAAAATCTGAACCAAAACGCCTCATGCGGTCGCCAACCCAGGTGCACAGGCCCGCAATCACCCCGGTCAAGCCCGCTTCCGGGCCCACGCTTCCGCCGAAAAGCAGCGGCAATAGCGCGGCGATGGACAATTTGCCCAAATGGTCGTATTCATATCGGCCAGCGCTTTTCACCTTGGCCATAACGTCCGGAAGGTCTTCGGCAGCAATGCCGGTCTTCTTCTCGTAAAGACCAATCACCACACCACCGAGCATGCAAATAAGGAAAGGGAACAAGGCCACACCAAAGGGACCTCGAGAAAGCGCCGGCGCGACGCTATTGAGCCAGCTGGAAAGCGCGAGGCGGCCATCGTTCCACAAAAAGCCGAGCCCTGCATCCATCAAAAAGAAGAACGCCCAGACGAAAGCACCTGCAAGAGCGCCCGTCAACACCACGCACGCGACAAAGAGAGCGCGATTCGCAGGCTTTACCAGCTTTGTCATGTCGGCCCCTTTTCATTCACCCAGGACACATTGCCTGGTTCAAACGTCAATACCCGAATATGCCTTCATATGCAGTGTAGCAACACGTGCAGCCAGAAACAGGAGTGGCACATTCCCCAAATGCGACCGCCATATAAAGCGATACGCGAAGAAAGCACTGGCGTATGGTCGTGATACAACTTGCCCCGCCCGTTCGCCTGGGCGAAAACGGCGATTGTCGCAATCTGAAAACCGCGACGGCCCTAAGCCAAACTCGTCCAATCAATCGCCGCGCCGCCTGCCCCAAGAAGCAAGGCATTAGTTTTTGAGAACGGACGCGACCCCAAAAATGCCGGCATGCCGCCCGCGGCACGCGATGCGGAAAGGGGCGACGGATGGGTCGAGGCGAGCACGAACTTGTTGCTTCCATAAACAGACACGCCGCATAACGCTGAGTTACAACCTGCTTCAAAATCGTCAGACAAGCAAAGCTCGCCTGACGTAAGGAAGCACAGAGGGCCATCCGCAGCGCACAGTGCGACTTCCGCAGCAAAATCTTGATTTACGCCCGCAGAAGCGGCGGCTTTTTCGATGAGTTGCTGGGCATGGCGGCCCCACGCAAGGAAAACAACGGGCTGAGGCAACTCAAAGCATGCCTTCACCACATGGCTCGTAAGCACTTGCCAGCCGAGCTTCGCATGGCTGGCCGCCTCATGCTCGCGAACGGTGAGTGTAGTGTTCAGCAGCAGCACGCCCTGGTTCGCCCACGGCGTAAGGTCTCCCGATTTAGGCATTCCGCATCCCAAATCGGCCGCCATCTCTTTATATATGTTGCGCAAACTCGGCGGCAGCTTCTCCCCCGCAGGCACCGAAAACGACAAACCCATAGCTTGCCCGGGTCCATGGTAGGGGTCTTGCCCCAAAATCACCGCTCGAACCTCGCTTGGAGCACAAGACGCAAGTGCATTCAGAACGTCATCTTGTGGCGGGTAAATTACCTGATTGATGCGCATTTCTTCAACGCGCGCAAGCAGCTCTTCCGACTTTTGCACAACATGGCTCGGCAGCACCGAGCGCCATTCGTCGATTCCGTCCCCGCTTTTCACATGCAACCCTTCCGCTTATTCGCAAACGAAACGCATTGTATCGAAACCGCGTTCCAATAACGATGGCAAACCCACGCGAAAGTCCAAAGCGCAAACGAGCCCTCGCACGCCTACGCTGGGACATCCTGGCGTGCTACCACTTTAGCGCGTCTCTCGGCTCGCCGGCGCAGCTTCAGCGCCACATAGGAGGCGCCAATCGCAGCATAGGTCAACGCGTTCACCACATAGCCCACAAATCCATCGCCACCAGGTTGCGCATATACGGCATGGCCAATCGAAAGCAAAATGCCTTGGAGCACCATAAGCGCCATAAACGGATAGGCAAGCCTTTGCACCTTTTTCCACGTCGAGTATTCCATAATGCCACGAACCGTGCGAAACGAAGTAATCCACGGCACAAAGAAGCACACCGTAAGCGGCACCCCCACGACGCTCGCAGCAACGAACATAATGATTGACGTAAGACCACCACCCCACGCCTTATCCCAAATAGGAGTGAAAGAAAGCGGAACCATAATGAGCACTTGAATGACGTGCGCGAAAATAACGAAACCGCCAATAATAGACATCTCAGTGCGAACGGAAAGCAGCCGCTTAGTAAACCACCACTTTTTCGGAAACGCTCCGGCGAACATCACGAGCAAATAAAACGCCACACCCGTATAGCAACTCGCGAAAGCCTGCACAACATAATACAGCCACGGAATCCAGCGAACGATATCGACGAATGTGGCCATGCAAGCGGCAATCCACACTGCATAAAACACGACGGGGCATTTGCGCAGCGCTGGCGCAAAAGCCATCACGAACGCAACGACAATCACGAGCGCAACAACGATATTGGGCACAACGTCTGGAATATACGGCAGCATAAGCTTCCTTTCTTCATGGATACGGCGATTCAGTATAGCCGCCCACAACGTAATTGCTACCATTTATGGCACATATAAGTCGCATTGCGTACACACCTTCGCACAAAACAAGGGGCGCCCGTATGGACACCCCTTGATACGCAACACCATGACGCGCCGATACGCAGCGTTATCGAGCATTGCCGCCGTCTCGGCACTGCCCAATGAGGAAAGAACGTTTAGGCAGCCAGAATGAAGCCCGCGCCCAAGAACAGCACGCAGGTCACGCCGGCGACAATGCCAATGTAAGGCAGCTGCGCCACAGCGTAATCGACGTTGTTGATTTTGCACGCTGATGCGCTCATGAGCGTGACGTCGGAATAGAAGCATGCCTGCGCACCGAAGCACGCCGCCGAAATAATGGCGCCAAGCGTCAACGGAATGGACGCGCCGCACGCCGCAGCCAGCGGCAAAATGATCGGCGTGCACACGGCGGGAATGCTCCAAATGTTCGCGGTGGCGAAGCATACCAAGCCAACCAGCACAAACGTAATCACGGGCAACCATGCGGCGCTCATGAACGGCGTAGCAACCGAAATAAGATAATCGGGCAGGCCAATCAGATTGATGGCATTGCGGAAAAACAGCGACGCAATGAGCACGGCGGCGATGAACAGCATGTCCTCAAGGCCCTTGTAGCACGCATCGCAGAACTTGCCCAGGCTCATAATCTTCGTTGGCACATACAGCACGAAACACACCACGATGGCGCAAATCACGCCATACAGAATGTCGTCCATCAAAATAGTCACAGCAATAACCACAGCCATCGGCACGAGGAATGCCCATAAATGCGGCGTTGCTTCCTTCTCGTCTTTCGTGGAACCGTCGCTGATGGCGCCAAGCACCTCGCCCATTTCGTCCTGGTTCATCACGTCGGAAGAATCGGGCCACAGCTTGCCGGTTTTCTCGACGCGCTCGTACGCCTTCTTGATGCCACCCATTTTCGGCACAATGCCAAAAATCACGAGCAGCACGAACAACACGCACAAAAACGGGTAGAAGAAGTACGGCATGATGGAATAGTAAATGCCCATAGCCGAGTCGCCCAACACGGCAGCTTCAGGCTGCTCAGCGAAGATGCCGCTGAAAAACACGACCCATGCGGAAATGGGGATGATCAGGCACACGGGCGCAGACGTGGTGTTGATGATGTAGCACAGCATCTCACGCGGCGTTTTCTTTTCATCGGCGATCGGCAAAATAGTGTTCGCCGTAACCAGAATGGACAGGTAATCGTCGATGAAGATGATCACGCCGCACAGCCACGTGAGGAACAGCACCTGGCGCTCGCTTTTGACGTATTTACGCGCCCAGTTCGCCATGGCCGTAGCGCCGTTGCTTTGACGCAGCAACTGCACGAAGCACCCGAACAGCAAGCAGATGATCACGATGTAGTTGTTGTCGGCGTCGCACGCCGCATCGAGCAACGCCTGCACCGTAGGCTCGAAGAAGTCGGCCCCGTAGTAGAACAAGAAGCCCAAAATGCCCGAAAGCAGAATGCTGAAAACGCATCGGCGCGTGATGAACGCGAACACGAAGAAGCTCAGCATGGGAATCAACGTGATGATTCCTAGATTGCCACCATCCACTGTTTTCCTCCTAAGTATTGATGGTTGGTTCTATCATTCAAAGAAAACCTTAGAGTTTCCCGAGCACTTCCGTCCTCGCTCCGACGTCATCTTCGAAATACCGTTTGATCTCGGCGACCCTCTCGTCGCTCGGCGCAGTGAATTCTTGCTGCTGCGAACCAATATTGTGGGCTTTAGCGATGCCGAGCGCGTGGTAAGGCAAAAGCGTGATGCGACGAATACCGCATTCGCGAACGATATCGCCCGCCGCTCGAACGGCAGCTTCACCGTCGTTCACTCCAGCGATAAGCGGCATGCGCACCGTTATCTTTGGAAGAATCGCCTCATCGGCCGAAAGCAACCGCACGTTCGCGAGAACCGGCTCAACCGAAACGCCCACGAATTCGCGATGAACCTCGTCATCGACGGCCTTGATGTCGAACAGCACATCGGTCACGCCAGGACGAGAGACAAGGTCGAGCAAAGCCCGCGACGAGCCAAAGCCCGACGTGTCCACGCAGCTTGAAATGCCTCGAGCCGCAGCGGCATCAATGAGCGCGCCGGCGAATTTCGCATGAGCGAGCACTTCCCCACCGCTCACCGTGAGACCGCCGCCCGTATTGTCGTAGAATCCCTTGTCTTTCTCGACCTCGGCAAGCACCTCGCCAACCGTCATGAGCCGCGCAACGGGGCGCAGCGCATTCGCAAAACAGCCATCGGCGCAAGCCAAGCACACTGTGCATCGTGAGCGGTCGATTGAAACGCCGGCATCGCCGAAAGAAATGGCACGGGCCGAACACACTTCGACGCAATGTCCACAGCCGATGCAATTCGAGGGGCTCACAATGAGCTGCTGCTCATTCTTGATGAGCTCAGGATTGTGGCACCACGCGCACTTCAGCGGGCAGCCCTTCAAAAACACCGTCGTGCGAATGCCCGGCCCATCTTCGGTCGAAAACTTTTGAATGCTGCCGACAAGAGCCGAAGGCTCCCCTTCCGTATTCAATTCCACATCGAAATCGTCGAAACCCACGAGCCAGCCTTCGTCTTATGCTGACAGGTGTGCAGTGCGCGCGATAATCGCATCTTGCGCAGAGCGGTCGAGCTCAGTGAAATACGCCATGTATCCAGCGACGCGCACCATAAGGCCGCGATAGTGCTCCGGGTTTTCCTGAGCTGCGAGCAATGTTTTATTATCGACGACGTTGATTTGAATATGCTCGCCACCATGCTGGAAGAACGTGCGAATCACGCCTTCGATAATGCGGCGGCCGCCTTCGCCCTGCACGCCTTTGGGGTCGAAACGCAGGTTGAACAGCGCGCCTTCCTGCAAATCGGGCTGGTCAATCGCGGCAACCGACTTCACCGTGGCCGTAGGTCCGCAAATATCGCGGCCCATCATGGGGCTCGACGCATCGCAGAAAGCCTCACCCGCCAGGCGGCCATCGGGCAGCGCGCCAGTCACTTCGCCATGTGGGATGTTCATCGTTTGCGAGTCAATGCCAAACGCGTAATGGCCACCGCGTGCATCGGGCCAGCTTTGGACCTCGTCGGCCACATAGTGCATCATTTCGCGATAAATGCCATCGACATGGGGCGAATCGTTGCCGTATTTTTCGGGCTTATTGAGCAGCAGCTGGCGCAGGCGCTCGTAGCCTTCGAAATTCGCGTCGCAGGCGGCAATGAGCTCATCCATCGTCACGTCGCCGTCTTCAAAAACGCACTTCTCAACGGCGGCAATGCAGTCGGCCAAATTCGCCGCACCCGTCACATACATGCCGCAGGTCGAAACGCGTGCTCCGCCCTGCTGCACCGACTTGCCGCTTTCCACGCAGCCCGCCGTGACCATGCTCGCAAAAATCACCGGGTAGCGATTCATATGGATTGATTGCATCAGGTTGTAGCCAATGCGAATTTGATCATACGCATGAATGATTTGCTTCTTCAGAGCGTCTTTAAACTGCTCGATATTGGTGAATTCGCGCGGATCGCCCGTGCGCAAGCCCATGAGCTTACCCGTGCGCGGGTCGATGCCATTGTGCAGCACGAACTCGACCATCTTGCCCATGTTCACGTATCCCGCATCAGGGCTGCCATCGGTTCCGCCGCCGCCAGGGCCCGCCTGAATGCAGCCGACAATGGTCCAATCGCGCGCGTCTTCGAGCGTACCGCCTTTGCCAAGCGCCATCTTCATAGCGGTTTCGTCATTGAAGAAACCAGGGTTGGCCTGGCCCTCTTGAATCATTTTGCATCCGAAGTCGATGAGCTCGTGCGGCGTGGTGTCACATACGCGCAACGCCATGACAGGCTGCGTGGTTTGCAAATCGTCGGCTGCTTGCAGGCACAGAAGCGACAAATCGTTGCTCGCATCGCTTCCGTCGCGCTTCATGCCGCCCACCACAAGAATCTGCCACATGGGATAGCCCGCGAATGCCGTGGCGTACCACGTATCGCGCACCTCATACACCTCGCACGCCTTCAGATACAGGCATTCGACGAGCTCGAGCGCCTCATCACGCGTAAGAATGCCTTCATCGATGACGTCTTTTTTATAGAAGGGCCACATATACTGGTCGAAGCGGCCAAAACCGCATGCCGTCGTGCACACCTCAATATGGAACATCACGTGCACGAACCACACCATTTGCACCGCTTGGGCAAAGGTTTGAGGTGGGTTTTCAGGAACGACGCGGCAATTCTCGGCGATACGGCGCAGCTCGGCAGCACGCACCGCGTTGGAGCATGCCGCAGCCTGACGCTGTGCCTCGTCGGCCATGCGATGGGCATACGTCACAAGGCCCTGCGCCTGAATAATGCATGCGCGCCAGAAATCGACCTTCGCAGCGTCTTCCTGAGTTTGAGGAACGCACGAATCAATGTTGCGCTGGCATTCCTCGATATATCCGCGCATACCCACACGCAGCACTTTTTCATGGTCGCACGTCGTCTCTCCCGACACGCCATTCTCCAAGCCAACGCACAAAATATCGTCGGCCTCGAGCTGCTGAATATATTCAGGCATCGTGGCATCGGAAATATCTTCCATCGATTTGCCCTGCCAATATGGCAGAGTTTCCAGAATGGTCGCCTTGTCTTCAGGCGAAATGCGATAAGGGTCCTTTGGACGTGTGCTGAATTCATCGATATCGCGCGCATACCAGCTGCTGCTTTGGAAATCGGGATGCAGATTCGCACCGCGATAGGCATTCGTTGGCGTACCCACAATAAGCTCGTCATCGAAAATCATGCAGCTCATGTGTTCAAGAATATGATTGACGACCTTCGCGCGGAAAACGGGCACCGCATCGCCCGCAAACTGCTTGTAAGCCTGCGTTTGCAGCACCAAATGCTCGGCCGTAATACACGGCGTGGTGCTGAAATGGCGTTCCCTCATGCGATCGATACGTGGCGTACGCATTGCATTCCTCCATATAACGAAAAGGCGGCCTCGGGCGAAATGCCGCAAGCCGCCGATCGCGCACGCGAAACGTCAGCTTCGATAGCACTCCGCGTTCCCGCGACAGTGCGACGGGTATTCCCCGCCGCCCCAAGGCGCCGCACACGAACCCATGCGGTCCCTTCGGCTTTCGGCCTTCGCCATCACGGCAAGCTGGTTCGGCTTACCACCGTGACTGAATGCTCGAAAGCGGCCTCTATCAAAGCGATTAAATTGCAGATGACAGCGTAACGCACTTGCTAAAGGTTTCGTTTCAAAAACGTTAACAAATTCGTTATTTCATATTGAACGCCGGTCAAGAGCCCCTGTAGCTGAAACTAGGCGAACATCATGAAGATTTTCGCAAGCAAAAATCCGATAAAACCGCATGCCGGAAACGTGATGATCCATGCCATGAGCATGTTTTTCGCAATGGACCAATTCACGCGCTTGAGCGATTTCGCGGCGCCCACGCCCATAATGGCAGACGTGTTGCAGTGGCCCGTCGACACCGGCATGCCGGTAAGACTCGCAACCAGAAGCGTAAACGTCGTGGAGAAGTTCGCCGCACAGCCCTGATATTTCTCGAGCTTCACCATATCCATGCCGACCGACTTGATGATGCGCTTGCCGCCCAAAATTGTGCCGAGCGAAATGGCGGCGGAACAAATAACCATAATCCACAGCGGAAAGCCACTCGAATCGGGCGTGGAGCTACCGAACGAAAGCGCAATGCCCAGCATGGCGATAGACATGAATTTCTGACCATCTTGAGCGCCGTGCAAGAAGGAAAGCGCCACCGCTGCAATGTCTTGAATGATGGTGAAAATCTTATTGGCCGCCTGGCGTTGCACGAATTTGAAAATCCACTCGATGAGGCGCGTGAAAAGCCAGCCAAGCACGAAACCAGCGACCAAGGAGAAAACCATGCCGTAAATGACCTTCGCCCATTCGGTGGGAACGACGCCTGACCAGCCGTTCATGGCAATGGCGCCACCGGTAATGCCGGCGATCAACGAATGCGATTTCGAGCACGGAATGCCGAAATACCAACACGCGATGCCCCACAAAATGGCGCCTATCATAGCCGCAACCAGAGCGTATAACGCTGAATTAGTATCGCCTGAAAAGTCGACCATGCCAAACATAGTTTTTGCTACTGCGGTAGAGATGTAGGTCATGCCCACAAGGCCCACGAAATTAAACACAGCGGCAAGCGCAATTGCGGCATTCGGGGAAAGACAACGAGTAGAAACGACCGTCGCGATAGCGTTCGGGGCATCAGTAGCGCCAGAAACTGCAGTTACGCCAATGACCAGAATCAAAATGACGAACAAAATGGGTTGAGCCATTGCGTGCGACAAAAAATCAAAAAACGTGAGAGCCACGAAGCACCTCGTATGTAAAAGCGGCCAAATGCATGACGCGGCTTATTGTACCGAAGTTTTACCCATGTTTTACGAACACGCACAATCTGGGGAAAAGTCACGAATGCGGCACAACTTCCATCTTGGCACGACTCACTAAAAAGTTGCTATGCCTACATATGGCATTTCAGCAGTTCTGGGTCTCGCTTTTTGACACGAACGCATCGTTGCGCGCCTGCGGCAACATTAATGCGATACGATGCAACCAAAACAAGAAACGAACCAAGGCTCGATCTTTGATACGACGAGATGGAAGGAATGGAATGGCATCTCAATCTACCATCGGCATTATTGGCGCAATGGATGTCGAAGTCGCACTCCTCAAGAAGCAAATGCAGGAATGCGGCGAAGTGCATACGACCGCGTTTTCCGGCATGGAATTCATCGAAGGCGTCATTGGCCAGACAAGCGTCGTCGTTGTGAAGTGCGGCGTGGGCATGGTCAACGCAGCCACCTGCACGCAAATCCTCATAGACCGTTTCGGCGTGGGAGCAGTGCTCAACACCGGCATCGCCGGCTCGCTCGACGCGGCCATTGAAATCGGCGATGTGGTTGTGGCGACCGATGCCGTGAACCACATCATGGACGTAAGCAACCTGGGTTACGCCGTGGGCCAAACGCCGGGCGCCGACACGCTCGCCTTCCCCATGGATGAAAAACTCAGCTGCGCCGTCGTCGACGCTGCAGCCAAAATTGGCGTGACGACGCATAGGGGCCGCGTCGCATCGGGCGACCGTTTCGTATGCAGCGATTCCGAAAAGCAGCGCATCACAAAAGCCTTCGACGCCAAATGCTGCGAGATGGAAGGCGCCGCCATCGCGAACGTGTGCCACCTTGCAAACACTCCCTGCGCAATCGTGCGCGCAATTTCCGACAAGGCCGACGGGTCATCGAGCGTCGACTATCCTACCTTCGAAGCCCAAGCAGCACATCATTGCGCCGAACTTGTGATCTACGCAATCTCGAGCCTCGCATAAAAAGGGTCGCTATACCAAGAAGGCCGAACGAGCATTAAGCGCGTCCGGCCTTTTCGTTCACGACCAGAATTCCCTCACGCCCGCTGCATCAATAAAGGGCGAAGCCTGGATGGGAGAAAACGATTCTACGATTTTTTCCGCTCGGGAATATCGCCATGCCGATACGCTTCAAGCAAACGCTCCAAATCGGCAACGTGTGCCTTGAGCTTCGCGCCCGTATCGGTATCGGCAACAAGCGTGCGCACGCCCACGCGTTCCACCACGCGACGCGAAGAATGAATATCAAGCTCACGCTCAACGGCGGCTTGGGCCGATTCGAGGGGCTCGTGCGCGGCGAGCACAAAACCGTGCGAATTCGAGATAAGCGTATAGCCCGCAATGCCCGTTGTAGGCTGATACGCTTTCGAGAAACCACCGTCGATCATGATGACCTTGCCATTGCACTTCACCGGGTCTTCGCCATCTTTCACCTTCACAGGTACGTGGCCGCAAATGATATGAGACATTTCAGGGTCAAGGCCAAAATCACGGAAGATGCCCGCAAACACGTCCCCGTTGTCGAGAAGCGTATAGAAGGGGTTCTTCACCTCTTTGCGCGCTGCCTTATCGGCAATAAGATAGAGCTCGAAAGTTGCCATCTTGCTCTTCGCAAACAAGGGAGACCCCTCGCCCAGCCACAAGTACCACAGCATATCGGCGCCGCGCTTGCGCATTTCAGCATCCTCGTCGAAAAACGCGATGCGCACCCATCGCTCCATTTCGTCATAGAGTGCGCGGCCCTTAAGCTTCTTACCGAAAACATCGACTTCTTTCAAACTGCCGTCAGCATTCAAGGGAACGCATGCATGGAACAGCAGGTTACCGTTGTCGATTTTATAAAGGCTGCCCGTTTTCAGGAAGAAACGCATATGGCGCTGCAGCTTTTCGCACCCCGTGAATGCAGAAACCAAGCGATCCATGACGTCCTGCTCGCCAGGCGTGAGCTTATATGGGTCGCAAGGATCGATGGTCGGGAACATCTTGTCGGTCAGTTCGTATTCCACGCCGTCGCACACCACAGTGCCGCGTTCGTAATCAATCTTATCGAGCAGCTTGCGACTCTGGAGGCCGAATGCCGGGTTCTCATCGATAAGCGCGCCTTCGACCTTGAATTGAATGATGGCCATCGCCTTTTGGATTTTCACGTTCATCAGAATCTCGGCTTCTGACATGGTGTCAGGGTGACCCTTCAGAGCAAAGCCGACGCAGGGGTCGTCCTTATACGCATCAAGCGCGAATCGAGCCAAAGGCAAAATATTGATTCCGTAGGCATCTTCGAGAATCGAAAGGTTTCCGTAACGCGCGCAGTTTCGCACGACATGAGCAATACAGCCGCGCTGGCCGAGCGAAGCGCCCATCCACACGATGTCATGATTGCCCCACTGAATATCGACCGAATGGTGATCGATAAGGGCCTCCATGATCGCATCAGGATGAGGGCCGCGATCGTAAATATCGCCAATAATATGCAATCGCTCAATGGCCAAACGCTGAATCAGCCCACACAACGCTTCAACAAATGCAGGCCCCCTGCCAGTTCTTACAACGGCATCGACGATGGCAGCATAATACGCTTCTTTATCGAAGTTGCGCGTATCGGCATACATAAGCTCTTCGATGATGTAAGCGAAGTCTTCGGGCAAGGCTTTGCGAACACGGGAACGGGTGTATTTACGCACGGCACGTTTGCATACGGCAATCAGACGCGGCAGCATTTTTCCGTACCACGCAGCCACATCCGAAACCTTCGAAAGCTCCAAACGAGATTTCTCCCGGGGGTAATAAATCAGCGTTGCGAGCGTGCGCTTTTCTTCCTTCGAGAGTTCGTCGCCAAACACATCATCGATCTTCAGGCGAATCGAGCCCGAGCCATTTCGAAGGATATGCGAGAACGCCTCGTATTCGCCATGAATATCGGAAGCGAAGAACTCCGTGCCCTTCGGCAAATTAAGAATCGCGCTCAGGTTTATAACTTCGGCGGACGCTTTTGCGACCGTGGGAAACGAGCGTGAAAGAAGTTCGAGATAGCGCTTTTCAGCAGCATCCATACACGGGCCTCCTTGACCAATCGCCTGCAACAGCAGCTCGATTTTCAAACAGTTGGATTTATGGTACCGCGAGAAAAGAAGTCATGCCCCCAAGGAATACCAAACGGTGTATTTCATCGACGAAAAGGCGAAGGAACGCATGGGGCATATGGCCATACCTGTTTGGAATAACTGCGAAAACCGCCATTCGACGCATTGGTGTTACAAAGAATAGTTTTAGTATCATGCCTAACGGCAGCGTAAAGTAGTTGATATGTTTACGCTTTATCATTATCAATTTACCTTGTAAAGCTCCCCTGTTCGCGCATTGTTCTTTTCCACAGTGGAACAATTCAAAGCAAATGCGCTTTTCCTAAACGAACCGCCTGGAATTGTCCGATTCAGGTACGCTGTCACTATGAAAGAAATCGGCAATCATGCATGAGGGAGAAGACATGGCACCGAAATCGGTCGAGCTACGCGAAACAGATGCGGGACTAACCCTCGTAGGCGACAACATGGAACTGCGTTGCGATTTCGAAGAGATGCTTCCCCGTATAAAACCTGGACGGCTTCAGCAAGAGTTGCTTGTAAAGGCGGCGAAGGTCAAGGGGACGCAATCCCCTACCGCCATCGACTGCACTGCCGGCCTTGGCCAAGATTCCTTTTTGCTCGCCGCAGCAGGCTTCACGGTGCGCATGTTCGAGCGCGACGAAACCATCGCGGCGCTTCTGGAAGATGGCCTTTCGAGGGCTGGTAATAACCCGGTGGTATCTGGCATAGCGAAAAGAATGTCGCTCGAACGCAGCGATAGCCTTCAGTACCTCGCGGCACTCGTGAAATCGGGCGATGTACCCCCCGACGTGATTTACCTTGATCCAATGTTTCCCGCACGCCAAAAAAGCGCTGCGGTGAAGAAGAAGTTCCAGCTCCTGCATGTGCTCGAAAACCCCTGCGATGAAGCGGAAGAAGAAACGCTTATCCGCGCTGCGTTCGCAGCCGGTCCCCGCAAGGTCGTTATTAAGCGCCCCGTGAAGGGGGGACACCTTGCCGGGATAAAGCCAAGTTATTCGATTACGGGCAAGGCGGTACGTTACGACGTGCTGGTTCCGCCAAGCACGAAGCTCCAATAAAAAAAGCGATGCGCTCTATGTCGCGCATCGCTTTTCAAACGATATAAAACTAAAGCAATAATGGACGCGTTATTCATCCCAGGGATGCGACGTGAGATGCCAACCATCGCAGTAGGGACACCGGTAAACAGACAAGCCGCGCTTGCCATTATGCTCACACCACGCAAGATTTTCTTCGGCCTCCGCACGCGAAGCATAACGGTTCTTCGACTCGCATGCCTTGCGACGACGCGCCGCCTCATGATCGGCGCTGGCCCTTTCCCGATGCGCCTCTTCGCGCGCGAATATATCATCCATGCCGGAAAAATCATCCAGTCCAGCAGCAAACTCCGCTTTCTGCTTCGACCATGACGAACGTTTTTTGCTGCCCATAGCGCCCTCCTCGAATGCGACCAATAATTCCTATCGACCATCTTCCATAACACGCGAAACGTTCTATATTTCCGACGCAATACCACGCACAGCGCTTTCCGCGGTTCAACCTACCACTATAATAGCTAACCGCTCTGAAATAGCGACAGAAAGACTACCGTGCAAAGCATCGCCCCAAACCACAATAACCAAAAGAAGATTGCCCTCATCAACGACATTACCGGCTTCGGCAGGTGTTCCGTCGCTGTGCAATTACCCATTATTTCCCAGCTGGGCGTGCAGTGCTGCGTGCTGCCGACGTCAATCCTGAGCAATCACACGGGCTTTCCGAGCTACAGTTTCCAAGATTTCACGCCCCATATGCACGAGCATATCAATGAGTGGCGCAAACTCAACCTGCAATTCCGTGGCATTTGCACCGGGTTTCTCGGTTCAGCCGAGCAAATTTCAATCGTGCGCGATTTCATCGACGAATTTGGCGGTGACGACTGCATAACGCTCGTCGATCCAGTTATGGGCGATGAGGGAAGGGCCTACGGCACCTATACGCCTGAAATGTGCGGGCGCATGGCCGAACTCGTTGCCCATGCCGACATCATCACGCCCAACATCACCGAGGCGTGCATCCTCGCAAACGTCGATTACGACCCACATATGAGCTTCGACGATGCCTTCTCGCTCGCCCAAAAGCTGTGCGATATGGGCCCGTCTAAAGTCGTTGTGACAGGGGTCGAACACGGATCAAGCATATCGAATGTATGCTTCGAACGAGGGAGGGAGCCTTTTACCGTAACAGACGAAAAGCTCGGCGAGCAACGTTCGGGAACGGGCGACGTCTTCTCGGCAATCATCGCAGCCGACGCCGTAAACGAAGTTCCGTTCAGGAAGTCAATCGAAAAAGCAACGAGGTTTGCCCATGACTGCGTTCAGGCAAGCATCGATTTGAGCATTCCGCACACCGATGGCCTCGCGTTCGAAGAGAAGCTGCACACGCTCACCCAATAGCGCTACGCAAGCATGGCCAAGGAAGCGTAGAGTAGTTTCCATTGGGGCGACCCGATGGAAACGGTCAATCCCCCACGTTCTTCCAAAACGAGAACCGAAACGGCTGCATGCCACGCGAAGCGAACGGCAACCTCGCGCACATCTCCATCAGGTCGCTCCAATAGAAACCCCACTAGGTTGAAAGAAGTTCAGAATGCTCAAAGCCGAAACCATCGTCTACCCCGTCCACAATGGACTCTACGTCAACCTCACGAATCGCTGCAGCTGCGCGTGCACGTTCTGCATTCGCCAAACCGCAACGGGCGTCGGCAAAAACGGCGAAGGCGCCGACAACGTGCTGTGGCTTGAGCACGAGCCCTCTTTCGAAGAAGTCATGGAAGCTTTCGACAAACAAGACATGAGTGCTTACGAAGAAGTCGTTTTCTGCGGATTCGGCGAGCCAACATGCGCGTTCGAAACCCTCAAACAGGTCGCAGCCGAAGTGAAACGCCGCTACGATATGCCGGTTCGCGTAAACACCAACGGACAAGGCAGCCTCATCAACGGCCGTGATATCGCCCCTGAATTCAAAGGCATCGTCGACACGGTTTCCATTTCGCTGAATACGCCCAACGCTGACGAATACCACGAACTCGTTCGCAGCAAATTCGGCGACGCCGCATTCCAAGGCATGCTCGATTTCGCGCGCGAAGTTCGTAAATACGTGCCAAGCGTGATTATGACGACCGTCGATACCACCATTTCGCACGAGGATGAAGCAAAATGCCAAACCATCTGCGATGAACTCGGCGTACGTTACCGTATTCGCGCCTGGGTCGATTAGCCCGAGCGTCGCTATGCCGCGACCGGCGCAACCCAATTCATCAAGTATGAAAGCATGTCGATGATTGCAGCTCGAAAAGAAGACAAACTCGTCAACTACCTTTGCATGACCGGGCACATTTGCGCCGATATCAACCAAGGCGCGCTTTCGGCAACGCTTCCGTTTTTGGTGATGTACGACGGATATTCCTATACTGCGGTCGCCGGGCTCGTATTCGCCGCGAATATCGCATCGGCGGTTATCCAGCCGCTCTTCGGCGCCATCGGCGACCACAGGGCATGCCCCTGGTTCATGGCACTCGGCGTTTTCCTCGCAGGGCTCGGCATGTGCGGCATCGGTTTTTTCGATGCCTATTGGACGGTGCTTGTCTCAGCCATGGTATCGGGCATTGGCGTGGCGATGTTCCACCCTGAAGGCGGACGCCTGTCAAACCTCGCCGCGGGCGCGCGCAAAGCAAACGGCATGTCTATTTTCGCCGTTGGCGGCAACATCGGCTTTTTCGTAGGGCCGCTTATGGCTGCCGTCTTCCTTACCGCCTTTGGCATGCACGGAACGCTCGCTTTCCTCTTCCCCACGACCATCTGCGCAATTGTTCTGCTCGCATTCAACAAGCGCTTCCTTTCGCTGGGAATCGCCAAGAATTCAACTACGCAGGAAGACGCAAAACCCGAACGCTGGGGAAATTTCGCCCTCGCAATGGGCGTGCTTTCATGCCGATCGATCGTCGAATATGGACTTATGGCATTTATTCCGTTGTTCTTCGTGAGCGTGCTCGGCCAAGGCGAAACGTTCGGCTCGCTCATGCTTTCGGTATTCGCTATTGCGGGAGCCGTTGCAACGGCGATATCGGGCCGCATCACCGAACGCGCAGGCGTATTCAGGATTGCCTATCTCTGTTTCGGAATTCTCGCTTTATGCCTGGTCGCGTTCGCATTCAACCGCTCACTCGTCTCAGCCGTGGTACTCGTGTGCTTGCTCACCTGCGCGGCCAACCTGTTCTACCCTTCTTTCGTCGCCTTGGGCATGAGCTACGTGCCCCGTCATCTGGGAACCGCATCGGGTATATCGTACGGCGTCGTTATTTGTGTTGGCGGCATTGTGGAGCCGCTTTTAGGAATGGCGGGCGATGCCTACGGCCTTCCGCTGGTAATGCTCATTATCGCGGGCGTTACCGTGATCGGGCTTGGCATGGTTGCAATCGTGAAACGCCACAACTAGCAAAAGCGACAGGAAATACCACCCCAGATAAAGGAGGGGCGCCCTTCAATCAGACGCCCCCTCCTCGCGCATCGCGACGCGGCCACATGCCACATCAACGGTTCTGCATTTTTGAATCCAACCGTTGGCGCTATCGCTCACCGGCAGGCTGCGCAGGCGCGCACGCTTTCATTTCGTGCAGCTCCATCTCTGGAACAACGTCGCTCTTTTCCGCACGTTGCTTCAGCATGAACGCCACGAGCAAACCACACACAGCCAAAACAAACGTGAACGCGAAGCCCCAATGCGATCCGGCCGTGAAGGCCTCTGCCGCAGATGTGCCGCCAGCAGCGTAATAACTCGCCTGGCCCAAGCCCAAAAGGCTCGTCGCAACTGCGGTCGCGATTGCACCAAGCACCTGCTGCATCGTATTCAACGCAGTGGAGCCATCGGCGGAAAGCTGCGGGGGCAACGAATTCAAGGCACTCGTCTGGCACGGAGACATAGCGAGCGGCACGCCGATCATGAGCACGATATGCGCAACAATCACGTATACGATCGTGCTCGACCCCATCGCAAGCAGCAACATAATCGAACCCGCAATCGAAAGCGCGAAACCAATACGCGCGGGAATGCGAGCGCCCACGTGGTCGTACAAGCGACCAGCAAGCATTGATACAATGGCGTTCACGATGCCGCCCGGAAGCATGATAATGCCCGTCATGGCAACAGCGACACCCATTGCATTCTGAATGAACTGCGGCAGCAAGAACATCGCCGAAAGCGTGATGCCGAAGTTGATCATCATGGCAGCACCGCCCAAAACGAAACCGCGAATGCCAAAGACGCGCACATTGATAATGGGCACATCGATCATCAGCTGACGGCGCGCGTACCATGCAAGTGCCACAATGCCGCACGCGAGAGGCGCAAGAACCTGAGCGCTCGCCCAACCATACGAGCTCGCGAGGCCGACGCCAAGAACAAGTCCGCCGAAGCCGATGCATGAAAGCACACACGAAAGAGCATCGACGCTCGGTCGCGTCAATTCATAGGGGTCCACGAGGAATTTCGAAGCAAAGGCGACACCAACCACAAGCACGACAACGAACGAGAAGAAAATCGCGCGCCAGGAAAAGATACCCAAAAGAATGCCCGAAAGCGTGGGACCAATGGCAGGAGCGAACATAATAATGAGTGCCGTCACGCCCATTGCCGCACCAATTTTGCAAGGAGGAAACACCTCGAGCACCATAGAGAACATCATGGGAAGAACCAGACCCGTGCCGATGCCTTGCACCAGTCGCCCAAACAACAGCACCTCGAACGTGGGGGCGCAGCCGCTCACGAGCGAACCGGCAATAAACGCGCCAAGCGAAAACAGCGTGAGTTTGCGCACGGAAAACCACTTCATAAGAATGCTCGCAAAAGGCATGACAAGGCCGATTACCAGCATGTATCCAATGACGAGCCATTGCGTGATGGCAGTATCGACGCCAAATGCCACGCCAAGCTGAGGCAAGGCGATATTCAAGCACGTCTCGCTGAACATGCCGGTAAAACCACCCAGATACAAGCCCGTCATTGTGAGATAGGGGTGCGCAACCTTCACGCGCGCTTCATTAAAACCATGAGACATAAATGTGCGACCAATTCCTTTCAATAGAAGCCAATAAACGTGGCGGTCGGGCGATAACGAAGCTCAGCAAAAGTCGTCGCATACCTTCCCGAGACAACAAAAAGAGCCCCGCAAGGACGATAAGCTTTCATCCTTGCGGGGCTCTTGAGCCTGTGACTACCACTAATTGATTCTTTTATAGCAGAAAAGCACACCGTTTCGTAAGCGTTGAAATTGTGAATTTACATTCGTCTTGGCGCAGGAGCGAGATATGCGATTATGAACGAATTTCATTCGCTCATCTGGGATAATGTCGATTTCCTTCCCAAGAGAGAGCAGAATGCGTGCAGCTTAATACACGTCGGCCACTTTCATGCTGGCAGAGACGGCCCGAATTCAAAAGGAAACCCCACGTATAACATCACAAGCACTTAACACCATTCAACGAGCGCGTAACGGGCGCCGAACAATATCCCAATCACACTTGTGTGGCCAAAAGGGCCGTCGCATGATGGACACATCGAAAAGAGCGGGAAAGGAGATTCACATGTGCACAGCAGTTCGTTTTTCAAATGAAGAAGGATCCGTCTTCCTTGGCCGCAACCTCGATTGGAGCTGCGGATACGGCGAGAACGTTCGCATTATGCCAAAAGGGTTCATGATTCCTTGGGCGTTTGACGAATCGACCCCGGCAAAACATGCCGTCATCGGCATGTGCGTCGAATTCCAGAACTATCCCCTGTTCTTCGACTGCGGAAACGACGCGGGGCTTGCCGTGGCCGGCCTGAACCACCCGGGATGCGCTGAATACGCGCCGAATCCCATCAAGGGCAAAACCAACATCGCGGCATACGAATTCCCCACCTGGGTAGCAGCCAATTTCGAAACCGTCGATGAAGTCGAAGCCGCGCTCGCAAATTCGCTCATCATCGAAAAGCCCTTTAACGAGCACTTCCCCGTTTCATATCTTCATTGGATTATTGGCGACGCCACGCGCTCAATTGTTGTTGAGTCGCGTGCCGATGACCTGCACGTGTTCGACAATCCCGTCGATGTGCTGGCGAATCACCCGAACTTCGAATGGCACCTCACGAACCTTCGCACATACATCACCGCAACGCCCGATATGCCCGCACCTGCCACATGGGGTCGCGCCGAGCTTGCACCCTTCGGCGCGGGCGCCGGAATGAGGGGCATCCCTGGCGACGTATACTCGCCCTCGCGCTTCGTGAAAGTCGCCTACCTCAACGCCAACTACCCCACAAAATCGGGCGAGAGCGACAATGTGGCGCGAATGTTCCACACGCTGAGTAACGTTTCGATGCCCGAGGGAGCATCGGCGATGTCGAACGGCGAATTTGAGAAAACCGTCTACACAAGTTGCTTCTCTGGCGCAACGGGTCGGTACTATTTCAATACCTATGACGATTTTGCCATTCGCTACGCAAGTCTCGAAGACGCCACGCGCGCCGATGGCAATACGCTTATCGAATGCAAGCTGAAGAGATTCGAGTAAGCGCGCACTCACGATGGGTGTGTTCGCAACCAGCACGGAAACCGCACTCACGAATCGCATCGCAACCTGGTAGAATGCAAGGGTTGAAACCAATCCGAAAGGCACATCATGATTAAAGAGCTCGTTTTTGACGATGCCATTCTGAGCACGCCCTGCGAAGCAGCCACCGCCGAAGACGCCTCCGTGGCACAAGATCTCATCGATACGCTCGCATCTATCGAAGGCGCGGCCTGCCTAGCTGCGAACCAAATCGGCGTGACCAAAGCGCTGTGCGTTTACCTGGACGAATCCGACAAGCCCCATGCGATTTACAATCCCAAAATCATGCTTGGCCTTGCCGCGTTCAAGACCGAAGAAGGCTGCCTCACGCGCCCCGAAAACCAGCTGAGCAAGGTCACCCGCTACGACCACATGAAGCTCGCTTTTGATGAACTCGTCGATGGCGAGCTCAAGCATCGCAAGCGCGACTTCGCGGGTTGGGAAGCACAAATGATCCAACATATGGTCGATCACTGCAAGGGCAAGCTCGTATAAGCGGTCCAAACGGGTAATATGCATGAGTCGGTGCTTGAAATGCCTGTCGTAATTCCCGTGCGGAAGCAAGCAGAAACCGGAACGCACCGTTCTCATAAGAAAAGGCCCGTCGCATGACGGGCCTTTTTCTGTTAGAGACACCATTTCGCTAGTCTTGCGGAACAATCACGGTCGGAATCGTGAGGTTCAACAACGTCGAATGCGTTACCGACCCGAAGAGCGCACGGCCAAGCGCCGCACGCGAACGCGTCCCTAAGACAAGCACGCCGCGAGTTTTCGCATATCCCTGCAGAACACGCGTAGGAGACGAGCCTTCCACAGCATGTCCACGAACGTCAAGGCCCTCATATTCCTCACGAAGAACCGCCGCAAGCGAATCGAGGCGAGCCTGATACTGTTCGCCAACCGGCCCAAGGCCGCCACCCATCGCTTCTGCGGGCTTCGAAATCCAGGCAGGCAAGCCCCAACCCGTTATCAAACGAAGCGGCTGCTCGGTGGCAATTGCTTCAGCAATCGAGAAATCAAGCGCCTGATTCGTTGATCCATCAGGGTCGATTCCGACCACGACGCCTTCACCGTCGTAGTCCTCCGCCCAGTCGGCCGGAATAACCGCCGTGGGAACAGCCGCTGAAACAGCAACGCGCAAAGGCTTCGCACCGCCGATGGTGTCGCCAACGCTTATGCCATGGTGCGAACCAAGCACGATAAGGTCGCAGCCAACAGAGGCGTCGACAATATTCTCGACAACCTCGCCTTCCGCAATGCGCATCTCAACCTGCACGTTGGAATAACGCTTAGCAACGAAATTGCGCGCCTTATCCAAGTTCGCCTCAACCGCCTCCTGAACGTCTTCGATTGAAGCCACCCGCTTCTTTCACTTTCCTCGAATCGACAACCGAGAGCAGCTCAAGGTTGGCGCCCTCGCGGCTCGCGCGACGCGCCGCCCAGTGGAGGGCTCTCGCGCCGCGCGCGCTTCCATCGATGCCGACAAGAATCTTTTTCATCATTTGAACCTCTCAAAAAGCGAATTACGCGAATTGTCTAGTGGAAAATTGGAATCATGAGCCACAGGGCGAACAGCACGATAAACACGCAGCCAGAGAAGCAAATCACCGACCCCACGCGCGGCATAATGCGCGCATAGCCTTCGCGGTCGAGGCCCCCAGCTGCCCATAGGCGCAGGCCCGATGCGTACAACGTCGATATCATGCCGGCCACGCACACGGCGACCACGAGCACGGTTGCGAAATTAATAAACTCTTGCATCTTCGCATCCTTTCTTTAAGCAGCGGTCGCGACTTTGGTCGAAGCGGAAGGCTTGATTTTTACTTCGGAGGCTTCATTGACATTACCTGAGTTCACAGGATTGCGCTTCGACAGGCGGAAGATGACCAATGCAGCGACCACCGCGATGAAGGCGACGGCAATCGTTCCGCCAAGGCCGGTTTTCGCAAGTGCGCACGCCGCAGCGCCCACAAGACCGGCAGCCGGGAAAGTAACGAGCCATGCGACAAGCATACGAGCCGCAACGCCCCAGTTCACCTTGTTGCCAGGTTTGCCAAGACCGGTACCGATGATGGAGCCGGAACACACCTGCGTGGTAGAAAGCGCGAAGCCCATGTGAGAGGAAACGAGGATCGTGGTTGCGGAAGCAGCCTCGGCGGCGAAGCCCTGCGGAGTGGAAATCTCGGTAAGGCCCTTGCCGAGAGTGCGAATGACGCGCCAACCGCCCATATACGTACCCGCTGCAATCGCCAAGCCGCATACGGCCACAACCCACAGCTGGGGACCAGTGCCTGCACCCTGCGCACCAACGGCGATAAGGGTCAGCGTGATAATGCCCATGGTTTTCTGGGCGTCGTTCGTACCGTGAGAAAGCGCCACCAAGCACGCCGTAACCGTCTGTCCATGACGGAAGCCATTGACAATTTGGTCTTCGCTCATCTTCTTCACGATAAAATATATGAGTTTTACCGCGACGAACGCCGCCAAACCGGCAACGATCGGCGAAACAAGCGCAGGAATGAGCACCTTGGCAAGCACCGCACCGAAGTTCACGCCTTCAATGCCCGCACCGATAATGACGGCGCCCACCAAGCCGCCGAACAACGCATGCGACGAGCTCGACGGAAGGCCGACGAGCCACGTGAGCAGGTTCCAAATGATTGCGCCAACGAGACCCGCGAAAATAAATTCAGGTCCAATTGTCACCGCCTGCTCATTGATGATGCCACCAGAAATGGTTTTCGCTACCTCGGTCGAAAGAAATGCGCCAACCAGGTTCAACGTACCGGCAGCAATAACCGCAGTTTTCGGCTTAAGCGCTCCGGTTGCAATCGACGTAGCCATAGCGTTGGCCGTGTCGTGAAAGCCGTTCGTGAAGTCAAACGTGAGCGCCGTTATAATCACGAGCCCCACAACGACCAAAGTTGCGATGTCCATAGACAGCTGATTCCTCCTCAAAATCCTTCGCGAGCTTCGCTTACCACATAAACTCGCATCCTGAAGAAACAAGATAGAAATCAGCTGCACAAACCATGTCAGGCGTATGTCAAATCAAAGTAAAGCTGGCACGGGCGAGGCGTGTCATAGGCCAGGTCGAAACGAGTTGTGTGCCAAGTGCAGCGTAGGCGCAGCGGGTCATCTTGCATGCACGCGAGCGAAGGCAGAAAGTCCTCATCACACACCTCAGTCGGCCAGAAATCCACTTCCGTAACCCTCCGATCATCAGTTCTGCTCAAAAACGACCTCGAATGTGGCGAAATAAAACACGCAATCAGCCTTCATGTTCAAGCTGATTTTCAATCGACATTTTGACCTGGGGATATAAAACCTAAAGAAGCCAGGTCATCTCAACGAGAGGGTGAATAGCGATATTTTTGCCACATTCGAGGCCATTTTTGAACACGTCCGAGATTTGCCGTTGCGCCCGTCTTGAGTCGATCCGTCCTTTTTCGAATGCCGTGTAAGAGATGCGCTTTCGGCATATGACGCGCTATACGCTTTCGGCTCGATAAGGAAACACATGCGCACTTTGTAAAAATTCGTAGAGGTTCATGCAGATTTTGGCCAGACTTAAGAAAGCCATGATCATGGTTCGCGCGGAAGCCAATCGAGGCTCGTGCACGTCTCAATCAAAACTGGAGCTCAATTTGGTCAGCTTTCGAGCACGATTCCATCGGGATACGATCGGGCTCGAACGGAATCCAGTCAGGCTCAGACGAGATTCTATTGGGGTTTAAGCGAGATTCGTTCAGGATTCAGACGAGGCCCATTCAGGCTTGAACGGAATTTGAGCACGGTTCAATTCAGGTGAAAGTGAAGCTCAATCAGGGGCCATGCGCAATCCAAGCGGGGTGCGACTGACATTTGAGCGAAGCACAAGCGTGGCTCGATCGAAATTCAAACGAAGATCGATCGGAATTCGAGCTGAGCTCTTGCAGAATTCGAGTGGCGTTACGCAAGATTTCGAAGGGATTCAAGCGGGTTTTAGACAAGGTATGAGCAAGGTTTTCACCGTAAAATGTCGCCCATGGCCATATGTCTCTCACATATTTCTGCTTTACAAGCCCTTCGCGAAGCAAGGTCGAAGGGTTGTCGCCCCAAGGAAGCTGGAAAGCGCATCCCCAAGTCAACATCAATACGAGAAGTCGAGGCACTCGTAGCCAAGGCGGATTTCCTTCGAGCCCTGCCGCCAGAAGGAAAGGTATCCATACTGGTTTCATCACAATCGAGCCGAAGCAAATCAACGAAAACGGTTACGCATGTATGCGCGAATAACGCAGTCGCAACAATTGCCCTCGCGAAACCTCGTGGCATCTTTATACCAAATCTAGGATTCCTTTTCGTTCAGCTTGCTCAATGCGCTCCTTTCCTCACGCTCATCGAAATTGGGTATGAATTATGCGGCAGCTACACCATCCTGCCAGATGAGAGTACATTTGTTCAATGCGAGCCAGCCACCAACCACAACCATCTTGCGAAAGAAATCAGGGCTTTCCGCGGAATGCGAGGACGAGAAATCGCAACGAGAGCCTTGCAATTCGTTGCGGACAATTCCGCATCCCCTATGGAAACCAAACTCACCATGTTCCTTTGCCTCAAAAGAACAATGGGCGGGTACGGTCTACCGTTTCCTAAACTCAATTTTCCTATCGAGCCCACCTCTGCCGCGCGGAAGGCGGCCCACAAACAACGCTACGTCCTCGACCTTTACTGGCCAAAACGCAAAATCGATGTCGAATACGACAGCGACAGCTACCACGCCTCTTCCGAAGGAATCGCCTCGGACGCACAGCGTAGGAACGCCCTGCAACTCATGGGCATAACAGTAATAACGGTAACGCGAGGGCAACTCTACAATGCGGCTTCTTTCGACCGCACAGCAAGGACTATCGCAACATCAATCGGAGTAAGATTGCCGAAAACAAGCCAACGCTGGATCAGCCAAAAACAGATGCTTCGCTACGCCCTATTGAAAAACGAAACAAAACCGAGCGAAAAGGGAATTCGACATAATACGACCGGCTAACCGAAAAGCAAGGTCATGCAAATCGCAGAAAAGACAGCAATTCTGCGTTGCGCAAAAAGGGAGCTGGATGAAGCGCCGACGCGAACACGAAACCGCCCACCACGCATGCGTTCATTTTGCTCAAAAAGGGTGTCGAATGTGGTAATTCGAAGGCACCTCAGCCGAAAGAAGCATCCGCAGCGAAAGAACCCTCACAAGAAACGCCAGGTCATAACGCCATCAGAAATATAAGGAATAGTTACTCGCTCATCAAACACCACATTCGAGGCCCATTCTGAACAAAACCGTCCAGGTTCTCCTTGCCGCAATATGTTCCAGGTAGTTCGCCTTGCCGTAGCATGCGTCGGCCAGATTGCCTTACCGCAGCATGCATCGGCTAGCCCGCCCAGCCATGGCATGCGTCATCCGGTTCACCTAGCCATCGTATACGCCAGTCAGTTCGCCCTAACGTCGCATGCGCCAATTAATGAGGGAGCCGACCACTACGGCGAAAGTGCCACACCAGAACAGCGGCGTGAGACTTACGCCGAGAATGATGGTGCTCGCCACAACCGAAAGCAAAGGAGCGGCATAGGACCCGATGCCCATTTTCGCCATATCGCCCTTGAGCATGCCATGCCCCCAGCAAGCATAGCCCGAAGCAATGCAGCCTGCAGCGCCCGCAAGGGCGAAAAACGCTTGCGAGCCTGGCACCACCGCAGGAGCAGGCGCACCCTCGAAGAGGAAGATTGTCCACAAGACCGCAGCAACACCCACCATGAAAAAGGCGGTCGCATCGCAGCCTTGCGAAAACCTGCTTGAATACACCGAATACACCGCCCAAGCAGCTGCGGCGGCAAAGGTAAGCGCAAAAGGAAGCGGGTTGGACGAAACGTCGGCAACAACCGCGCCCCAATCAAGATTATTGTTGCCACCAACCGCAAGCACAACGCCCGTAGTCGCGACAACAGCACCGGGCAAGGCGCGAACGAGAGAGGCACGCGAGCCCGAGTCGAAGGCAGAAAGCAGAACGAGCATCGTGGGCCATAGGTAATTCACGAGGCTCAATTCGAGCGTTTGCTCAGAACTCGCCGCCAAACCGATTGAGATGGTGATCGCCGTTTCGTAGAACACGAATAAACCGCCCGAAAACAAAACGTATTTCAAGGGCAAACGACGCAATGGCGTAGGGCGATACCCAATATACGTAAACACGGCAGCGCATGAATAAATGAGCGCCGAACCCAAAGCGGGGCCAAAAGATTGCGTAGTCAAGCGGACGAAGCCGAACATCATCGACCACAGCACAACAGCGCACAAGCCAACCGCCGTCGCTCTCTTCACTGAATCGCCCACCGTCTTCCTTTCATGCAAACCCATAATAACGATTATTCCGCTGTCGAAAATTTTCGCACAAGCATGCCTTCGTGCAATAACAAGTTCCCAACACGAAGCATGACCGAGCAACACCGGTCGCAGCGAAATGAGCTTTCGCGAGAAAACAAGTATTGCTATTCGCGCAATAGCATATACCCTATAACGATAAGGAAATAAGGGTTGAAATGAATCAGAGACATATGCTGCGCCCTTGCGAAAAGAACGCTCCACGTGCCCCATTCAACCGCAAAACAGACAAGGAGCGCACTATGAAAATTGCAGCCACCTACGCCAACGGAGAAATCTTCCAGCATTTCGGCCACACGCAACAATTCAAAGTCTACGAAGTCGAAGACGGAAAAATCGTCGCATCGAAAATCATCGGCAGCAACGGCGCCGGCCATGGCGCACTTGCCGGACTGCTTTCGCAAGGCGGCATCGATGTGCTCATTTGTGGCGGCATCGGCGGGGGCGCAATCAACGCGCTCGGCCAAGCAGGCATCGAGGTGTATGCAGGCGCCGCAGGCTCTCCCGACGCTGCGGTTGAGGCCATGCTTGCAGGAGCTCTTCCCAAGGTCGGCGAAGCAACCTGCCACAGCAGCCACGCCCATTCGCACAGCTGCGCCAACCACGGCGGCACCTGCCATCAATAACGCGAACCCACCTGACAAATGCCTCAACCAGTTGGATGCACCTGTTAAATGCTCGTAGCGTTTAACATGTGGCGGCGTTTACCATGCGTCGTTTGCAGGTTCAATTTTGTCTCATAAGTGAATCGCATAATTCTTCGGAAGTTCAATTTCGAGCCATGATATAGTGTTCGAAATTGAACTTCTTCTTTTTTGGACGCATTGAGTTCAATTTCGAATGTCAAGGAGATGCGATGCCATCGAATGAATTCTCGACACGGCTCAAACAGGCCATGTCAGAAGCCGGAATGAACCAGGCCGATGTGATACACTCGGCGGCCCAGCATGACAAAAAGCTTGGGAAAAGCCAGGTAAGCCAGTATGTCAGCGGGAAAACTACGCCGCGCCGCGATGTCATGGAACTACTCGCGCGCATTCTGGACGTAGATGCCGCTTGGCTTTCCGGAAATACCCAAACTCGGCCAGCGCAGATGCACTCCCCTACGCGAGCTCTCGAGCGGCTTGAGACCGCATCTTCTACGAAATTGAACCAAAACAATTCAACTACCACGGGCCAGACGCCAGTCTGCGAAACGCCAGCGCCCGAACAAACACCAAGGAGTGCCACCATGCGTGAATTCAAGAAATCATCTAAGCTCGACAACGTGCTCTACGACGTACGAGGCCCCGTCGTCGATGAAGCTGCTCGATTGGAAAAAGAAGGCCAACGAATTTTAAAGCTCAACATCGGAAATCCAGCTCCATTCGGTTTCCGCACCCCCGATGAGGTTATTCAAGACATGCGCCACCAGCTGCCTGAATGCGAAGGCTATTCCGATTCTCGCGGCCTCTTTTCGGCACGCAAGGCAATCATGCAGTATGCCCAGCTCAAACACATTCCCAACGTCGACATGGACGGTATTTACACCGGCAACGGCGTGAGCGAGCTCATCCAACTCTGCATGCAAGCGCTCCTCGACAACGGCGACGAGATTCTTATTCCAGCGCCCGATTATCCGCTGTGGACCGCATGCGCCACGCTCGCGGGCGGTACACCGGTTCATTATATTTGCGACGAGCAATCCGACTGGTTCCCTGACCTTGCCGACATGGAGTCGAAAATCACGCCGCGAACCAAGGCACTCGTCATCATCAACCCGAACAACCCCACAGGCGCGCTGTACCCGCGCGAAGTGCTCGAGCAAATCGTCGAATTGGCCCGACGTCACGACCTGATGATTTTCAGCGACGAAATCTACGATCGCCTCGTCATGGACGGCCTGGAGCATATTTCCATCGCATCGCTCGCGCCTGATTTGCCCTGCGTAACATTCTCGGGCCTCTCAAAATCACACATGATCGCAGGCTATCGCATTGGCTGGATGATTTTCTCGGGCAACATGTCTTGCGCGAAAGACTTCCTGCTTGGCATCAATATGCTCTCAAACATGCGTTTGTGCTCGAACGTTCCCGCGCAGTCCATCGTGCAAACGGCGCTCGGCGGACACCAGAGCGTGAATAATTACATCGTCCCCGGCGGACGAATTTACGAACAACGCGAATACATCTACAACGCGCTGAACAGCATCGACGGCATTACCGCAGTGAAGCCGAAGGCCGCATTCTACATCTTCCCGAAGATTGACGTGAAGAAGTTCAACATCACCAACGACGAGCAGTTCGCTCTCGACCTGCTACATCAAAAGAAGATTCTCATCACACGCGGCGGTGGCTTTAATTGGGGCGAGCCCGACCACTTCCGCATCGTATACCTGCCGCGCATCGAAGTGCTGAGCGAAGCTATGCGCGACCTGGAAGAATTCCTGTCAACGTATAGGCAGTAACACGACCCGAAAGGCGAAGCGCCGATGCGACACCGGCGCTTTGCCCTAAGCCGTCGGCGTTCAATTAACGAACTTCAATTAAAAATGAAACGCCGCCAGGCGAGCGCATAGCGAACGAAGTGAGCGGTAGCGAGCCGTGGTCGTAGGCGAAGCACCGGAACCGCCTCTGCGCCGCCCGTGCGCGCAAGATAAACGATTCTACAAGTCCACTGACTTCAAAATCGCCCAATCATAACCTTCGCCCGACACTATATCCATGGCAATCGAAGAATCAAGCGGCGTTGTGCATTCGGCATCAAACTTTGCAATCGCATCCGCATCGTCGGCGGCCTCAATTTCCTTTTCCTCAAACACATATCGAACCGCCGTGACTTCCGACGTGGTGATATAGCGAACCTTATACATCGAACTCTCCCATCATCAAAGTGGGGCGGAATCACGAACCTCCACCCCGCTTCATCTATTCCTTTGGAATTTCGCTTTGCTTCGTGCGCAGAATCGACGCAGCGCGAAGGCCCGAATCGGCGAGCATATGCTCGAGCAACACATCGGGGCGCAAGCTGCCCGACGCCTTCGATTCAAGCGTGAAGCGGACAAGCGCACGGCTCTGCCCTTCTTCTCCAGGTTCCGCAGGCTCAACCTCAAGCTCACCAACGACGAACTCGGAAGGAACAAGCACACGCTCCTTCTTCTTGCGAACCACCGTAATCTCGGAAGGAAGCGAAAGTTCGTGCGCTGCCGCGAGTACATCCATTTCGCAATCGCTCGAGCGCGACGCCTCCAGGAGCGCCTCGTACGTCGAACGCGGATATGCCGCTGACGCTGCCGTCTCATCCTTGGTGATGTAACGCGCCGCGTGCGGCATAAGATCAGGCACACTCGACGCTCGAAGACGAGCCAAGGCCTCCTCGGGCGGCACGTAGTCGGTGAGCGACACGTCGAAAATTTCCTCCAAACCACCCACGCCCACAGGCAGCGCAGAGCCGAAAGCCTGCTTCATATGCGGTGAAAACCCCTGGCTTACGGCATAAGGCAACCCGGCGCGGCGCACCGCACGTTCCAAGGCGCGTGCAATCTCGAGATGCGAAAGCATGACCAAACGACCGGTTTCAGCGTAGGTCACGCGCAAACGGAAATCAGCCATGACGCTCCTCCTGACATTGGATGTCGATGTTGAGCTTCGGACACACGCCACACGCCGAGCAGCGTTCGTAGCTGCAGTCGGGCGTTGTGCGTTCTTCCTGCGCCAAGCGACGCTCACGACGGAAAAAGCGCGTGGTCACGCCAACTGAAAGGTGGTCCCACGGTGTAACCCAACTCGTTTCGTATTGGCCTTGGGCGATGCCTTCCATATCAACGCCGCATTCCGCACACGCCGCTCGCCACGTATCAAGCGAGAAAAACTCGGTCCACGCGTCAAAGCGCGCGCCGTGGCGCCAGGCGGTTTCGACGACATCGCACACCTCTCGCCCGCCACGGCTCATCATGGCCTCAACGAGCGAAACGTCGGGCTCATGCCAATGCACGTCGACCGCGCGATATTTCACGCTCGATCGCAAAAGATTGATGCGCCTATGGGCCTCTTCAGTCGTGATCTGGCCATCCCATTGGAAAGGCGTTTGGGCCTTCGGCACAAACAGCGCGCACGAGATGGAGACCTTCACGCTGCCGCGCGCCTCGGGCGGCGTAGCTTTCTTCGCTCGATCGTAAGCACGCTGAGCAAGGCTCGCGATGCCCTTGATATCGTCATCGGTCTCGGTAGGAAGACCGATCATGAAGTAAAGCTTGCAGCGACGCCAGCCAGCAGCGAATGCCGCATCAATGGCGCCAAATAGGTCTTCCTCGCACACGCCCTTGTTAATGACGTCGCGCAATCGCTGCGTGCCAGCTTCCGGCGCAAACGTCAGGCCGCCGCGCTTTCCGCCCGCGACCAACTCAGCCATTTCGACACCGAACGAATCCAAGCGCTGGCTTGGAATCGATACCGAAATGCCTTTTCCATCGAGACCGCGATTCAAGCGACGCAGAATTTCCTCGATTTGGCTATGGTCAGTCGAAGAAAGCGACGTGAGGCTCACTTCGTCGTAGCCAGTTTCGGCAAGTCCACGTTGAACAGCGGAAACGATGTTGTCAGCGGAACGCTCGCGCACAGGACGATACATCATGCCCGCTTGGCAGAAACGGCATCCACGCGTGCAACCACGCAGAATTTCAACGTTCAAGCGATCATGCACGAGTTCAGCGAACGGCACCACAGTCGGCTCCCAGGCAGGAGAGGTCGCGAAATCTTTCCAAATGCGCTTCACGATATTCGCGGGCACATCCTCGTATTTCGGGCGCACCCATGCGCCTGTTTGCTGCGCCTCATCCTCATCAAGCACATCGTAGAGCGACGGCACATAGCAGCCCTCCAAATGCGAAGCAGCGCGCAAAAACTCAGTGCGCGACGCGCCCGCTTGCTTCATTTCCCGATGCAAAACGAGCAGTTCAGGAAGCGACTCTTCACCTTCGCCCAACAAAAACACGTCGAAAAACGCTGAAAAAGGCTCAGCATTGAACGCGCAGGGGCCGCCCGCCACGATAAGCGGGTTCGACTCGTCTCGATCGGCGGCACGCAGCGGAATGCGTCCCAAATCGAGCATTTCAAGCACGTTGGTGGCGACGAGCTCGTGAGACAACGAGAAACCCACCGCGTCAAACTCATGCAGCGGCGCGCAGCTTTCTAGTGAAAACGCAGGAACGCCCTCGCGGCGCATGAGGTCAATCATGTCGGCCGCAGGAAGATAGCCGCGCTCGGCATACATACCGTCGACAGCATTCACCACATTGCACAGAATGCGCACGGCCTGATTCGGCTGCCCAAGCTCGTAGGTATCGGGGTAAATCATGCAGAAATGATAGTCGGCGTCGTCTTTATACGTGCAACCCCATTCGTGATTCAAATAGCGTGCCGGACGGCTGATGTCGCGTCCCGCGTCGCGCAAAAGCCCCTCGATACGGGGCCAAAGGTTTTGCATATGAAATCCCTCATGTCGAAGAAAACGATTGCAGGTAGAGAAAGCTTGCGCGTCCGCCAACCAAGACGAACGCGCGTCATATTATTCGGAATCGTGCGCCGAAGCTTCCACAGCATCGGCAGCAGCGCCCGCTCGGGCAGCACCAGTGGCCGCAGCCTGCGCGGCAGATGCTGCGGCGTTCGCAACGGCACGCATGGCTCCTGCGGCCACTCCAGGCGCCTGTGCAACCGCGGCACGAACACGGCCCGTGGCAGCATTTTTCGCCTGAAGTCCAAGCGATGCTACAAAGCCCTTTGCCGCTCGTCCGGCAGCCGTCTCGTCGGCAGCACGAGACGCCGCAGCGCGCGCCTCGTCGACCACGGCGCCTACGCCGGCCATATTGCCGCCGTGCTCGAAATACTCGGCGGCAGCCATGCCCATGGCCCACGTGCCCGCATAGCCTACGCCGGCCTTCACCGCCCAACCGACAGCAGGCACAAGACCCGCCACCTGACGCGCAACCGTGCGACACGCAAGCCCGCCGCCTACAACGGCTGCAAGCTCCTTCACTCGATCGGCCGAAAGCGGCTGCCCATACGCAGCGGCGATCTGGATGACCATTTTCGTCTGGTTCAGCGTCATAATGGGAAAATCGGCGCCGGGAATGAATACCACAAGGCCAATACCTGCATTCTGGAAAGCCGTCGAACGAACCGATTCCATCGAAAGGGGCTTACGCACGAAATCGAACGCCTGCGCGAACGCAAGACGCTTCTCGCGAAACGTCGCAACCACCCACTCGCCCATCTTTGTGCGAAGCTGTTCATGGTAAGCGGCGCACATCGGCAACGGTTCAAGCGAAAACGGGTCTTCGGGGTCGACCTCGCGGCCCGAAATCGCGCCTTCTTTCGTAACAACGAGCGGCTCATGGAGCGTAACCACACCGTCGATTTCAGGGTTGGGAGCAATCACATCGGCTGCATCGATGGGGTGGCCCGCCGCTTCAGCAGCGCCATTCACGCATTCAGGAAGCGTCGTGACGACCATAACGGGAATGCCTTCGCCATGAAGACGAGAGACGATTTCGCCGATTTCTGGCGTGAAACCGGCAGCAATAACTGCCATATCGCTGCGAGCATCAAACGCGATATGGGCGTCTTCGAAATAGTTCACCGAAACGCGCGCTTGGGGGCTCGCGCTCGCGAAACTCGAACGCACGAAAGCCGTAAGGTCGTCAGGCGCGGTATCGTCGAGCAAAACAGACACGCACAAAGGCACCGAACGAGCCGCCTCGACATCAGTGGCCTCTTGCAATACGGCCATCACATCAATAGGCATCTTGGGCATTTTCGGCATATCAATTGCCTCCTCGCATTTCGGCATCAGGCCTCATGGTTCTCATTTCAAACCATTATAGCGGCACCTCGGCGCTCGATAGAGAAACCCACAACAAGCGACAAGGCGTTGCCTCGACGTTGACCCGCCCTTGGTCACACGTCCCACAGTCCTATCCCTTATGCGCATATACGCTGCCAATAAGGCCGAGCAGCGCGAAGTTCACCATCATGAACGACGATCCGTAGCTCATGAACGGCAACGGAATGCCCGTAATGGGCATAAGTCCAATGTCCATGCCGATATTCTCGAGAATCTGGAAGAGCCACATGCCCACAATGCCCATCACGATGAGCGTCCCGAACAAATCGCTCGACTCGCGCGCGATGCGAATCGACACCAGAATGAGCGCCAGATACAGCGCGAGAAGCACCAGGGCGCCCATAAAGCCGAACTGCTCGGCAAGCACGCAGAAAATGAAGTCAGTCGCCGATTCCGGAACGAAGCCCAGGCTCGATTGCGAACCATTGAGCAGGCCTTTTCCGAAAAGCCCGCCCGACCCGATAGCAATCATAGCCTGATTGAGGTTAAAACCCGTGCCCGTCACGTCGGCGCTCGGATCCAAGAACACGAGCAAGCGGTTGCGCTGGTACTGCTTCAGCAAAACATAATCGCCCGTCGCGTTCTTCAGCACCTCATCAATCGCGAACACCGCGACAATCAACCCCACGAACACGCCAAGTAGCACGATCAAATACTTCCAGCGCGCGCCGCCCATAATAAGTGCCACGGCGCCAATGACCAAGTAGACCAAACCCGTTCCCAAGTCGGGCTGCGTCATGATGCACAAAAACGGAATCGCGATATACGCGAGCGCTCTGATGAACTCGCGCGGATCGTCGAGCCTGCCGCCGAACTTCGACATAACGGCGGCATCGAGCAAAATCACGGTGATTTTCGCGAATTCGCCCGGCTGCAGCTGAATGCCGATTTTGACCCAGCTTTGCGCGCCTTTGCTCTCGACGCCAATGACGGGCAAATGCGGCGACAAAATGAGCACCACGTTCACGATAAGCAGGAGCGTCGTGTAATTCGCAAGGCGCCGATAATCGAAGGAATAAAAGATGAGCATGGCGACAACACCCATTGCCACGCCCATGAGCTGACGCGAGAACGAATAATTCTCGTTCGTTTGAATCGCCGACCATACCACGAGCAGGCCGTAGCCCAAAAGCGCCACAACCACCAGCACCAAAGGAACGGGAACGGCATCGATGGCACGTTTCGGGCGGCCCGACCCGCCCAACGGCGATGCGCTGATATACTGCCCCTTCGGCGTGCGCACACGGTCAATTTCGTTGAAACCAGCCATTTAGTCCACCCGTCCAGCGCCCGTTCCGGCGTACTCGATAATCTCAGTCACTTCTTCGATGACAGCAGGATCGCCCGAAATTGTGCCGTCGCCAAGCTTGATGCAACCATCCATAACGGCGGCGGCAATAGGAGCCGCGGCATCGGCGCCCGCGCCGCCTTCGGTAATAACACACGTCACGACATACTTCGGATTGTCGTAAGGCGCATACATCGCAAACCACGCGTAACCATCGTGGTCGGCCCATTCGCCCGTACCCGTTTTGCAAGCGCATTGGTAATCGTATTGCTTGAGCATAGTGGGCAGGCCGCCATCTTCTTCAGCAACGCCGCGAAGCGCATCTCGCATGATTTCGAGATGTGCTTTCTCGACATCGGGCATCGTGCCCTTCTTCGGCTCACGCGAAACCACTGTCTCACCCGAAGAATTGCGCACTTCCTTCAGAAGATTCGGCACAGGAAGCGTTCCTGTGGCGATACCTGCATAGCCCACGGCCATTTGCAGAGGCGTCACGAGCACGTTACCTTGGCCAATCACCATGTTGGTCATATCGCCCGGCTGCCACTGACCCTCTTCGGGTGCGTTACGGAAGTATTCCTTTTTCCATTCAGGCGTCGGTATAACGCCCTGCGCTTCGTCGGGAAGCTCGATGCCCGTCTTCGAACCTAGGCCAAATTCCTTGATGTAGTTTTGCATGGCATCGTCGCCGATTTTAGAACTCGCGTCATAAAAGTTCTTTGCGATTTCGTAGAACACGACGTCACACGACACCACAATGCCGCGTCGAAGGTCAATTGCGCCATGGCCCGTTGTAAGCCAGCATTTCTGTGCATACGCTTCGCCGAAACCCGTCCATGTACCCGAGCAATTCCACGAAGTCGAAGAACTCGCGAACCCATAATTGAGCGCGGCAAGGCCGGTAAATGCCTTGAATGTCGAAGCGGCCGGATATTGGCCGGCAATGCAGCGATTCATGAGCGGCGCGTATGAACTATCGGAATTGTTGTAGCGATCCCAATTTTCTTGAGACACACCGCCAACGAAATTCGTCGGATCAAACGTGGGGAAATTCGCCATGCAAACCACGTTGCCCGTATCGACCTCCATAGCCACAACAGCGCCAGCCGTACCTGTGCCGCCACCTATAACGCCATTGGGAGCGATAAGCTCTTTAAGCTTCTGCTCGGCAATCGATTGCACGCGCGCAGAAATCGTGAGATACACGTCGTTGCCCTGACTGGCCGGCGTTTCGCTTTTCACCTCATGCACCACGCCATCGGCATCCGTCACGACCACGCGTTCGCCGTGCGCGCCGGAAAGGTAGCCGTCGTATACCGACTCAACGCCAGACTGGCCGACCTCGTCACCGCTTTCATAATCCATTCCCGCAGGCGGATTTTTCAAAACGCTGTCGGAAACCGTGCCGACATAGCCAAGCACTTGGCTCGCGAGGGCTTTATACGGATATACGCGATGCGTGCGCTCCTGCACATCGACGCCCGGGAACGCATCGGGGTGCTCGGCAATAAAAGCAACGTCGCGGCTTCGCGGGGCCGACGACACCTCGCGCTGGGCCTGCGCGCCACCCGACGTGTCTTTGATGCGTTGGCGCACGACGGCATAAGGCAAACCGAGCAAAGCTGAAAGGCGCAGAAGCGTTGTGCGGTCGTCAGCCACATCGGCATCGGCCAGAACGGCGGGACGCGTTTTGTTGTCGACCATCACGATGCCCTGTGTATCGAAAATACGACCGCGTGCGGCAGGCGTCTTAATGGTTGTGTACTGGTTCTCGTTGGCTGCTTCCACATACTGTTTGCTCGAGAGCACCTGCATGCTCCACAACTTCGCCGTCAAGCTGCCAAACACAGCCGCAATAAGCACGCCGATTGCCATGAAGCGCGATTTCAATCGCTCGCGCACTCCGCCAGTCGCAGCACCCATGGGAGAGCTCGTGCCCACCGAAGAAGATCCCGTACGCGTCTGGAATGGGGTGGCCGAGCCAATCGATGTCACCGATTTCGGCACGGAGCTGCCCGGTTTGATGTTTCGGGCCCTAAAGAAAACGAAAAGAGCCACGCCTGCAACGACGATAACGACAAGCGCGGCCATGATAGCGTAAACCATGCGACACCCTTAGCGAAGACGAACGGTCGAGGAAGTTGGCGCCTTGTGAGAAGGCGCTGCCGCCGCAAACATGTGCGTCGTAATAGGCAGCACGATAAGGGCCATCGCGCAATCGTAGAGCGCGCAAGGAAGCGCACGTTGGCCAAGCGCTTCGATGACCGACACATCAACCGACAAAATATAGAAACCTGCATAAAGCACTTCCACCAGAAGAAAGCACCCCATAGAAATAGCAAGCGAAGCGCCAAGCGTATCGTTGCCGAAGAAACCCGCCGCCCGGCTCGTAAGAAATGCGATAAGCGTATAGAGCCCAGCACACACGCCGACCGTGGATGTTCCCACAAGGTCCATGGCAAGACCTGCAAAAAATGCCATCACAAGCACCGAATCACGTCGCAAAAGCATGGCGGCAATGCCTACGTAAACCAAAACTAAATCGGGCATTGACCCCAGGATGACAAGATTGGGCGCGAGTACGATTTGCAGCACGACAGCGACCACGGCACCCACCACAAGCAGCACCGACTCACGCATGCCTACGCACCGCCCTCGGAGGAATCGCTATCGGAAGACGAAGCATCGCTCGTGCCCGAAAGGTCGCCTTCGGACCCCATGCGAAGAACGACCGTAAGTTCCTCCAGCGGATCGGCGGAGCTGAACGGTTCCACCACAATAGTTCGATCCGACGTTCCCGCCGCATTAATGACGTTCACGACCGTGCCCAGCGCAACGCCGCGGAAATACGAACCGCCCAGGCCCGACGTGATAACGACATCGCCCACATTGACTTCGGTCGAGGTATCGAGGTCTTCCAAATACAGAAGGCCCGCGATGGAGCCGCGCACCACGCCTTCGGCGCGATTCGACTGCAACACGACTGAAACGCCCGATTGGGGGTCAGAGATCAAACGAACTCGGCATGTGAGCGGCGAAACCTCGATAACCTGACCCACCAAGCCGCTGCCGCCAACAACGGGAAGGCCGCACTCAACACCGGAGGCAGAGCCAACGTTGAGCGTAACTACGCGATTCCAGGCATCGGTCCCCTTGCCGATCACGCGACCCGTAACGCCTGAAAATTCGTATTTATCGGACAGGTCGAGCAAACCTTGCAGTCGCTGAGCCTCGCCGCGGTATTCCTGAAGCTCGGCAAGCTGAGCCTTGAGCTGAGCATTCTCGTCGCGAAGCTGCGTGTATGAGGAATCGGAGGCCGTGGCGTTTTGAATCGCATCGCCCGCAGCGTCTTCGGCATAGGCAACGCCCACACCCACAAACTGAAGAGGCGCTGCAACCATGCCCACCCCCGCCTGCACGCTGTGCACGGGGCCGGAAGACTCCTCATTGGAATACACGCTCGAAAGCACGGCGGAAACGATGAGCAGCACAACAAGAAGTGCGGCGGCGCCAATCGTCTTCGATGAGTCATTGAGCATTTGTTGTTTTCGGGCCATAGGTGTCTAAAGCTCGCTTCCTTCTATAAAACGATGCGCCGAGCCTGTTGCAGCCCGGCGCAAAGTGAATCCTATTTCTTGCGCCGCCGTGCGCGGACGCTCATTATTTCGAACGCATCAACGTTTGCTTGAGCGCCGTAGGGGTCTCAAGAACCTTAAGGCAACCCATGGCGACGTTCGTAAGCGCCGTTTCGCTCGTCCAAACGGGAATCTCGAGGCGCGACGTAAGATAGCGATCGAGGCCAGAAAGCAGGCCGCCGCCGCCCGTGAGCAAAATGCCATTCGAGATGATGTCGCTCGCGAGGTCGGGATTGGTTTTCTTGAACGTTTCTTTGATGTGCACAACCATTTCTTCAATGGGAGGCTGAAGCGCCGCACGAACGTCTTCCGACTGAATCGTAACTTCGCGAGGTTGCTCGGTAACGACGTCCTGGCCAGAAATAATCATGTCTTTCTCGCGGCCATCTTCGAAAGGAAGAATAGAACCGATTTTGATTTTGATGATTTCGGCCGTGCGCTCGCCCACTTTGATGCCGAGCAGGTCGCGCAGATACATGGCGATTGCCTCGTCCATCTTGTTGCCTGCCAAGCGAAGCGACGAAGACGTCACGATGCCGCCAAGGGAGATAACAGCGACTTCGGTGGTACCGCCGCCGATATCGACCACCATGGAGCCGGTAGGTTCGGTCACGGGCAAGTCGGCGCCCATGGCGGCGGCCATGGGTTCCTCGATGAGATACGCCTGGCGAGCGCCCGACTGAATAGCGGCTTCGAACACGGCGCGCTTTTCAACCGAAGTGGCGCCGCACGGAATGCAAATAACAATGCGGGGCTTCGCCTGCCACGGATAGCGACGCTCAATGGCCTTGTTGATAAAGGCCGAAAGCATAGCCTCGGTCACATCGTAATCGGCGATAACGCCATCGCGCAACGGATGCTCCGCCGAAAACGCGTCAGGCGTGTGGTTAATCATCTGCTTGGCTTCATGACCCACTGCGAGCACGCGATGCGTGCTGCGCTCAATGGCGACAACGCTGGGCTCGTTAAGCACAACGCCCTCGCCGGTTATAGCAACAAGCGTGTTCGCAGTGCCCAGGTCGATTGCCAAATCGACCGAAGAAGCACCGCCGAAACCGCCGGTAAACTTGCTGAAGAAGTCCATAAACGACATAGAGAGTGTCCTTTTCCGCTTCGTTTTCTCTACGTGTGATAAGCGCGTCGACAATATCGAACATCGCGAATATACCAGCTTGGTATTCTATCACGCGAAAGAGCAGTGCTCGCCGCAGGAGAAAGATGCACATAATTCGATAATGCAGGGCACCCATTACATACCCCGCCGAAGCACACGGCGAACAAAGCGATTGTGCCCCGAGATGCCGACGGCACCCCAGGGCACAAACAAAACCATGGCGGGCTTACAAACGAATCGCCCATGAATTCGTCGCATCAATCGCCTGCGCGACTCGCTCAATAACCTCAGACGAAGGCTCGCTTTCAACGTTGAGGAACACAAGTACCTCGCAGCAATCGGCGCGCTTGCCAATAGCCATAGTCGAGATATTGATGCCCTCTTCGCCCAAAATGGTGCCCATGCGGCCTACCTGGCCAGGCTCGTCGGCATACGTAAAAATCAGAGCATGGTCGCCCGGCACCACATCGAGTCGATAACCCAAAATCGAAACAACATGGACCTCTCGATGCGCACCTGGCACGGTTGCGGAAATCTCCAAGCCATCGGCCTCCATGCTCACAATGGAATCATAGCCACGCGAATCGCTCGCCTGCTGGGCCTCCATTTTAATGCCGTGGCGACGCGCCGAAGCATCGGCGTTTTCGGTTGACACGCTCGCCTGACCCTCACGCGACAGCATGCCCGAAAGCGTCGCCGCTGAAAGCACCTGCATATCGCCCGCGCATGAACCCGAGGCGACAATAGAAAGCGCCTTGGGAACTTCGCGCGCGAGCTGCGTGAGCACGCTTCCGCACATCTGACATGCAGGAATATAGGCGGCAGCGGCCTCGTCGACCTCCTTGGAAACCATGTTCACAACCGTCGGCACCACGAGGCCCTCAAGGCCGTTGGCGACGTAACGTGCGATATTCACGCCGGCGCGCATTTGCGCTTCAAGCGTATTGGCCCCCAAATGGGGAGTGAGCACCGCGCGGTCGAACTCGGCGAGCGGCGTTTCTGCGGAAGGCTCGGCCTCGAGCATATCAATGCCGCACGCAAAAACGCGGCCGGCCGCCATAAAATCGGAAAGTGCCTTTTCGTCAATGACGCCGCCTCGTGCCGTGTTCACGATGACAACTCCATCTTTCATCTGGGCAAACTGTTCAGCTGCAAACATATGGTACGTGCCGTCGGTACGGGGAACGTGCACCGTGATGAAATCGGCGATGGGAAGCACTTCGTCCATGGAATCAAACAGCGCGACGCCGAGCTGGCTTGCGCGAGCCGCCGAGCAATACGGGTCGAAGCCCACAACGCGCATGCCGAACGCGTGGGCGCGCTCGGCAACGAGGCCGCCAATGCGCCCAAGACCAAAAATGGCAAGCGTTTTTTCATAGAGTTCGTGGCCCATGAAGCGATCGCGGCTGAATTTGCCCGCATGCATCGCAGCATCGGCGGCGGGAATTTCGCGAGCCGCCGAAAGCATGAGCGCCATAGTATGCTCGGCTGCTGAAACGATATTGCTCGTAGGAACGTTGCATACGGGAATGCCATGCTCGCTTGCGGCATCGACATCGATGTTGTCGCACGTCACGCCAGCACGGCCGATAATCTTGCAATTCGTTGCCGCCTCGATCACCTCACGCGTGACCTGGGTGGCGGAGCGAACGATAAGGGCATCATAGGCCCCGACGCACTCGAGCAGCTCGTTCGGGGACAGACCGAAGCGCTCATCGACTTCGTAGCCCTTCCCTTTCAAAATGTCGATGCCCTCGTCGACGATTTTATCGGTCACCAGAATCTTCATTGCGATTCGCCTTTCACCGCGACCACGCCCGCACTGCGCGGGTGCGCATTTCGTTATAAGAGATTCGTCGATTATACCCACGCTTCGTTTCGAATCGCGAAACCTTCGGCAAGCGAGCACAGAGCATCTCGCGGGCGGCAAATTGACGATTCGTGAACATCGATCGCGTTCGCTTGCGCCGCGCCACAGCATTTTGCTAAGGTTGCCCGTCGCAATGTTTCAAGATTATGCCAACATATATCGGCACGTGCGCCGCATCGAATCCTTCCTCGCCGAAGAAGGAGCGCCTACGCACGCCCCCGCGGCACCATCGCTTTCCTCAATGCTGATCTGAGGCCATCCCCAAATCCCATAGATGCGCCGCTTCCGCATAACGCGGTTGTCGCATCACGCTTATTTTCATCGCCTCACAGAGCGATATGCCCTTTTGCGCTCAAATTCCAAACGAAGGAGACCTTTTGACATCCAATCAAGCTTCCGGAAAAACAACCGCACGACAAATCCGTATCGTGGGAGTCGTGGTGTTCGGCGCGTTTTTAGCGCTGCTGAACCAAACCGTCATGTCGCCCGCACTACCCGCAATCATGACCGACTTCGGCATCGATGCCTCGACGGCACAATGGATCATGTCGATTTATCCGCTCGTAAGCGGCATCATGGTGCCTGTTTCAGCATTTCTGATTGACAGGTTCTCGACCCGCGTGCTCTTCTTCGCCGCCACGGCTACATTCGCCGCAGGAACCGCGCTTTGTGCAGCAGCGCCGACGTTTTTCCTGCTCATTTGCGGTCGCGTGCTGCAAGCGGCCGCCTCGGGCGTGCTTTTGCCGCTTGTTTCCGTCGTCCCGATGCTCGTCTTCCCCGTTGAAAAACGCGGCACCGCCATGGGCGTTGCGGGCATCGTGATGTCGGCCGGCCCCGCCGTTGGCCCCGTGCTTGGCGGCGCAATCATCGACGCCTACGGCTGGCGCGTAACACTCGGCTGCATTGTGCCGCTCGCCCTTGCCGTGCTGCTCTGCGGCGTATTTTTGCTCGAAAACGTCGGCGAAGCAAAGCGTCCCAAACTCGATGTCGCATCAATCGCGCTTTCCACCATCGCATTCGGCGGCCTGCTCTACGGATTCTCGAGCGCCTCGACGCTTGGCTGGACGAGCATCGCAGTGCTCGGCACTATTATTGCGGGCGTCGTATGCCTTGTCGCATTCGTCAAACGCCAACTTACGCTCGAGGAGCCGCTACTCGATTTGCGTTGCCTGAAATCGAGCGATTTTGCCGTTGCCGCCATCGTGGTGACGCTCATCAACGCGGCGTGCCTCGTCACCAACACCCTGCTCCCCATTCTGCTCCAAACGGCCATGGGCGCATCGGCGCTCGAAACGGGCATTGTCATGCTGCCCGCGGCTGCGGCCGGCATTCTCATCAGCCCTATTTCGGGTATCGTATTCGACAAGTTCGGCCCGCGCACGATTTCCGTGGGAGGCCTCGTGCTTATGACCGCAGCGCTCTTCGCCCTGTCTCGCATGAACGCGAACTCATCCATCGTGCTCGTAGCCGTGCTTTGCGCAGCTCAAGCCGCAGGGCAATCTCTCGCGAACATGCCCGTAAACACATGGGGCATCAATGCGCTTCCCAATGACAAAATCGCCCATGGCAACGCAATCGCCAACACCGGTCGCCAAGTTGCCGGCGGTTTGGGCACGGCGCTTGTCGTGACCCTTATGACGAGCATCACCGCAAGTTCGCTGGGACAAGGCATGGCAACCGAAGCCGCAACGGCAGCAGGAACAAGCGCCGCCTATATGGCGTGCGCAGCAATTGGCCTGGTCGCGCTTATCTTCGGCGTGCTGAAGATACGCAACCCGAAACGCCAAGAAAGCGTGCATGTTCTCGAAAAGAACGGCGTCGAGGTAAGCGAGTAGCGACGAAAAACACTTCGCCAAGCAGTTGAAAGGCGCTAGGACCGGCGCCAAACGAACCGCTAAGAAGCCTTGTCCGCGAGAAGCGCTATCGCTTCGCTGCAAAAGACCCCTTTACAACGAAACGTCCAGGTGCGACGAGCGCACCCGGACGTTTTCCTTTGCAATGCACCCATTGGCGTTTCGGCCCATGAAGAAAGCGCTCTATGACGCAACGTTCACCCGAACGCGGTCTCCCGATTTTGAGAGCCGAGAGGCGCGTTTCGCCTTAAGCCACAACATTTGGCTTGCGCGCTGTAAGCACACGGGGCCGTCCAGCCAAGTCATCGACAATGCGAACGTCAGTAAAACCACAACTCTCGGCAATAGTCGCCGCCGCATCAAGGCAGGTCTCATGAAGCTCCACGGCAAAGCCGCCGCCAGCCGCAAGGGCGCGAATCGCCCACGTCGCCAAGGGCCTATACAAATCAAGGCCATCGCATCCGCCGTCGAGCGCGAGTTCGGGTTCATGCTCGGTTACCTCGGTCGGCATGCCGTCGAGCACCTGCGTAGGAATATAGGGCGGGTTGCTCACAACGAGAGAAAGCTTGCCCATAAAACGCTCCCCCACAGGCGCGCCCAAATCGCCCTGAAGCACGGCAACGTGCTTTTCCAGGCCCAAAGCTGCCACGTTCTCTTTCGCAAGAGCGATTGCCTCGGGAGCAATATCGCAGGCCAGCACGCGCGTTTTCGGATTTTCAAAAGCGATAGAGCACGCAATGCAGCCCGAGCCCGTGCAAATGTCGGCGACATACAGCACGTCGTCGCACGAGCTATCGGCCTCTTCGCGAGAAGCCTCTATTGTGGCATCTGCGACGCGCTCGACCTCGTCTCCAACGCCCCTAGCCCCATCTTGGCCTGGCAGCGCTCCATCGACCACACCCGACGCTTCAAGATCCGCTTTCGCTGCGGCTTCCGCCTGCAGCTGCTCAAATTCATCCACCGTGAGGGTTGAATCCAAAGCACGGCGACGTTCGGGGGCGGGCAAAAGAGCCAACGCCTCGCTCACGAGCACTTCCGTTTCGGGGCGAGGAATGAGCACGCCTTCGCGCACTTTCACGGCAATATGTCGGAAGGCCACCTCGCCCGTGATGTACTGAAGCGGCTCGCCCGCGCCCCTACGCGCTACCCAATCGCGCAACGTAGCGCGCTCATCAGGCGAAAGGGGGCGCTCGAAGTTAACATATAGCTCGACGCGACGCATATGGCACGCCTCGCACAAGAGCCACTCAGCCGAAAGGCGTGGGTTTTCGTCGCCCTTGCGCTGAAGGTAGCCGCGGCACCAATCGAGCGCCGCCTGAATAGTCCACACCTCGTCGGACATTTCTCTCTTCTCTCTCTTCGCGGAAAGGCGCCGCGCTCAGCAACAAATAAAGAAGTACGAGCCCCGTCGTACGTCATAAGGCACGCCTGGAACGTTGTGCCGTTGACGTATGACGGGGCTCGTCCGGCGGGATGCGACTCTTCCTTACTCGGTCGCCTGCTCGAGCTTCCTTGCGCGATCGGCAGCTTGAAGCGCCGTAATCACGTCACCCAAGTCGCTGCCCATGAGCACGCCCTGGTAGGTGCCATTGTAGCCAATACGGTGATCGGTCACGCGATCTTGGGGAGCGTTGTACGTGCGAATCTTCTCGGAACGGTCTCCCGAACCAATCTGCGCCAGACGTTCAGCGCCCTCGGCCGCCTGCTGCTCGGCAAGCATTTTCTCGTAGAGGCGTGCACGCAGAACAGCCATTGCGGCAATCTTGTTTTGCAGCTGCGACTTCTGATCCTGAGACTGAACAACAAGGCCGCTGGGAAGGTGCGTGATGCGCACAGCGGAGTCGGTCGTGTTAACGCACTGACCACCCGGGCCGCCTGCGCGATACACATCGATGCGCAGATCGTTCTCATTGATGTCGACCTCGACCTCGTCGGCTTCAGGAAGCACGGCGACCGTAGCAGTCGACGTGTGAATGCGACCCTGGCTTTCCGTCTTCGGAACGCGCTGCACGCGATGCACGCCGCTCTCGAACTTCATGACGGAATAAACCTTGTCGCCCTTCACCTTGAACTGAATTTCCTTATAGCCGCCAGCATCGGAGGGGCTCACATCCATAGTTTCGGTCTTCCAACGCTGCGAATCGCAGAAGCGCAGGTACATCTTGTACAAATCGCCAGCGAAAATGGCGGCCTCGTCGCCACCGGCGGCAGCGCGAATCTCGACGATGATGTCTTTCTCATCGGCGGGGTCGCTCGGGATGAGCATGTACTTGATTTCCTCTTCAAGCGAAGGAAGCTGCGCTTCGGCGGAAGCGATAGTTTCCTGGGCGAGCTCGCGCATATCGGGATCGTCGAGCATTTCCTTCGCATCGTCGATGTCGTCGCACGCCTGAAGGTATTCACGAGCCTTGGCCACAAGCGGACCCTGGTTGGAGTATTCCTTGGTGAGCTTGGTATATTCAGCGTGGTTGTTCAGAATCGCCGGGTCGGAAAGCTTGTTCTGGAGCTCCTCGTAGCCAGCGATGATCTTCTCGAGCCTGTCTCGCATGGTTCATCCAATCGATTGATATGCCGCATAGCGGCCGCATGATTTGCGTATAAGTTGCCAAACGAGAATACTACCACGTAAAACGCCCGCTCACGCGCTTTCCACAGCGAAAAAGGCTCCTATTTCCCGAAATTGAAAGGAGCAAAGAACCACACGACGCGGCCGAGAATGTGCACGGAATCGTTGCCATTCTCGGCAGCCGAATATTTCTTCTTTTTGAAACGTGGGTCATAAGAGTTGGGAACGAGTTCCACGGAACTCTTATAGAAGTTCACGATTTTGACGGTCGCATCAGTTTCACCGACGCGCACAGCGTATATTTTCCCGCTGACCCATTCCGCATCGGGATCGATAAGCGCAATGCACCCATCTGGAATACAGCGATTCATCGACTCGCCCGATACGCGCAGCAAAAAAGAATCTGGATAGGCATTGTAAATGTGCCCCGGAATTGGCATGGTTTCATCAACGTCAATCATCTCAATCGGCGTTCCTGCGGCAATCGCCCCATAAAAAGGAACTTGAACCACATCGAGACCCCTTGCTCGTTTGAGCGTTTTGCAGGCATATCCACATTCTTCACTGAAAATGTCGTCGTGGGAAAGCTCGGGGAAGGCCTCGAAAAACTCGCTGGCATTTACTTTTCGGGGAAGGCTCTTGCCGTCTTCCCACGCAGATATCGACGTCTGGGAAACTCCAAGAATATTGCCCAGCCCTTCTTGCGAAAAGCCCTTGTGCGCGCGAAATGCCTGAATATTTCGCCCAATGAAATTCTCCATAGACTCCTCTTTTCAACTGCGGATAAAAGTCTAACAGGTTGAATAATGGGCATAATTGACATGGAATGATTACCAGTTAAACTGGTAACTACTTATGCTTTGAAGTACGAATGGAGATGGGGCATGAAAAGCTGGATGCAGCAAGCCCGCGAAACGACGGGGCTTACTACCATCGAATGTGCCAAGACGCTCCTCCTGTCAGAAAAAGACTATCTCATAAAGGAAAACAACCCCGGCATGTTAACGATCGACGAGCTCGTGGCGCTCAGCTTCGAGCTTAACGACGAGAGCCGCCGCATCATCGTCGAAGGCGTTCGCAGCGCGATTCTGTAGGGCCCTCTACCTTTTTCGACAAAACCAACCACCCCTTTCCGCGTCACGCACCACAAACGCACGAATCTGTCCGCCAAATTGAGCCAAAAAAGGCGTCTGAACAGCAGATTTATATGAAGTGGAGTATACTTTTCCTCAGTTGGAGGGCCCTGAGCCCCATGGCCACGGAATGTGGAGGTGCGCAATGTCGAACAAGCACGAATTCAAAACGATCGTTGTCCCCTACGACGGTTCCGACCAAGCGAAACACGCCTTTTCGATGGCATGCGACCTTATCGGCGACGACCCCGATGCCAAGCTCATGCTGTTGCACGTCGTGCCTTCAGGCATGGTCGGCACAATGGACAATGCCGAAGGCAACACCATCGATGGAGTACCGTGGGGCTTGCTCGATTACGAAACGTACAAAGACGTGGTGAGCGCCGCCCTCGATCGCGTGAAAAAGGAAGTGCTCGACAGCCTTGGCGACAGCATTCACGACGAGCGTATTACCGTTGAAGCCGTCGCCGATACCTCGCCTGCGGAAGCAATTGCGAAATATGCCGCGACGCACGGTGCCGATCTTATTGTTATGGGGCGCCGCGGATTGGGCGCATTGCGCGGCATGCTCGGCTCGGTAAGCTACGGCGTGCTCCACAGCGCAGAAATGCCCGTGCTCACCGTGAAGTAGAGCACGCAGCATACGATAGAGAAGAGGCTGGGAGGCATATGCCTCCCAGCCTCTTATATGCCACGGCTCGCATAAAATGCGTCGCGAGCCGTGGCTCGGCAAACAAGCAATCAAGCTCGAAAAAAAATCTGCGAGTTCCCTACAGCTGCCAGGCCGCCGCCTCCTTTTGCAGTGCGACCATACGGGCAAATTCTCCGCCTGCCGCCTTGAGCTGCGCCGGAGCACCCTGCTCGGCAACCACACCATCCTTGAGCACAACGATTTTGTCGGCATTTTCCACCGTGCGCATGCGATGGGCGATTACAATGACCGTTTTGCCGGCGAGCAAACGGGAAAGTGCCTGTTGTACCACGGTTTCATTCTCCACGTCCAGGCTCGCCGTCGCCTCGTCCAACAGCACGATAGGCGCGTCTTTGAGCAGCGCGCGGGCGATAGAGATGCGCTGGCGCTCGCCACCGGAGAGTTTGGAGCCGTTCTCGCCGATCATGGTGTCGTAGCCCTGCGGCATACGACTCACAAACTCGTCGCAGTTGGCGGCACGCGCGGCCGCAAGCACTTCCTCATCGGTGGCATCACGACGCCCGAGGCGGATGTTTCCCATCACCGTGTCGTCAAAGAGCAGCACGTCTTGGAACACGATAGCGTAGTCGCGCAGGAGCACCTCGGGATCGACGCTCGCAACATCCACGCCACCCACGTTAACCTTGCCCGCGGTGGCATCCCAAAAGCGTGCGGCCAGGCGGCTCACCGTAGACTTACCGGAACCCGAAGGACCGACCAGCGCCGTAACTTCGCCTTCCTTGGCGGTAAAGCTCACATCGGTAAGAACTTTCTCGCCGGCGCGTCCGTCCTCGCCCGCACCATAGCCAAATGCCACGTGATCGAACACCACATCGTGGCCCGCGGGCTCAAATTTCTCGCTGCCCCGCGCCACAGGCTCTTCCATGATGGAACGCATGCGCTTGGCAGACGACTCGGCGGCAAACAGCTCGGACATTAACATTAACGCCTGGTCAAAGGGCGTATAGATACGGCTCACCATAAGCAGGAAGGCAAACATCACCAAAAAGTCGACCTGCCCGGAGGCGACCATCGCGGCACCCGTGACCAGCGTGGTGGCAATACCCAGACGCAGGATGACAAAGGCGGAGTTGACCAAAAGCCCGTTAGCGAGCTCGCCCTTGGTGGTCTCACGCTCCTCGGCATCGATCACGGCGTTGAGTCCCTCAAGATAATGGGCCTCCTGGTTGGTGGCGCGGATCTCGCGAACGCAGTCGAGCGTCTCTTGAATAGCCTCGGTAACCTTGACCTTCTCGGCGCGCACACGGTCGAACACCGGAGTCATGGGGCCGCGTGTTAGATACAACACGGCAAAGGCCACGGGAACGCTCCAAAACGCCGCGATCGCCAGTTGCCAGCAAAAGAACAGCGACGCCACGAACACAATGGCGCTTGCGATGATGGCACCCCAAAGCTCTCCCAGCACGTGGCTGTAGGCGTGCTCCATGGCCTGGACGTCACCCATGATGGTCTCGGTTAAATCGGCCAGATCACGACGACCAAAAAACGACAGCGGCAGTTTGCGCAAGCGCTCGGCGATCTCCATACGCTGCTTGCCGCACTCCTCGTAAAAGATGCAGTAGGTGTAGTAATACTGCTGCCAGTTAGAGGCAAAGAGCAACACGAAAAAGACCAGGAGGCCGCCCACGATCGGCAGGGCATCCGGCAGGTCAGACCCGCTGGCGAGATGCTCGACAAAGCCGGCCATAACCAGAAATAAAAAGCCCATGCCGGCCATGGTAATGAGATTGGTGAGCGTGGTCCAGAAAATGCCGCGTTTTACGCCGGCGGCGCCTTTATCGGATAGGAAATACTTTTTTTGGAATGAGGCGAACATTTAGGCCTCGCCTCCCTTCGTGACAGCGGCATCCGCAGTCGCAGCAGTAATCTTCCAGCTCGCGGCCTGCTCGTACTCGGCCCACATCTTGGCATACAGGCCATTTTGGGACAGCAACTCGGCATGGGTACCCGACTCCTGCACGCTGCCTTGGTTGAGCACCACGATTTGGTCTGCGCCCACTACAGTCGAGAGTCGGTGCGCAATCATAATGACCGTGCGACCCGCCGCCAGCTTGCTAAAGGCGCGCTGGATGAGCGCCTCGTTCTCGGGATCGGCAAATGCCGTGGCCTCATCGAGTACCACGATAGGCGCGTCTTTAAGGATCGCGCGGGCGAGTGCCACGCGCTGGACCTCGCCGCCCGAAAGATATGCTCCGCCGGCACCGAGCATGGTATTGATGCCCTGTGGGAGCTTGGCCACAATGTCGTCGCACTGAGCTGCGGAGAGGGCCGCACGCACTTCGTCGTCAGTGGCCGTAGGCTTGGAGGCGCGCACGTTATCGGCAAGTGTTTGCCGGAACAGCTGGTTGGCCTGGAACACGAAGGCGACCTGGTCCATAAGCTCGTGCGGATCCATATCGCGAACATCCACACCGCCTACGAGCACTCGACCCGAGGAAACATCCCAAAAACGCGGAATCAGGCTTGCACAGGTTGACTTACCGCCACCCGAAGGACCCACAAGCGCAAGGGTGCTACCCGTGGAAACGCTAAAACTCACATGGCTGACAGCAGGTGCTTCGGCACCCTCGTACGTAAAGCTCACGTCCTCAAATCGCACGTCGCCGCCGGCAGGGTGCTTGGGTTGGGCGGGCACGGAGAGCTGCTTGGAATCCATGACGCTTCGAATGCGAGCCAGCGAATCGGCACTCATCTGAGAGGCCTCGCCCACAAACATGAGCTTGGTCATGGCCGTCGGCACCACGGCCGAAAATATCGCGTAAAACGTGAAGTTGGCCATAAAATGCGCGAAGTCCGTCTCGCCCGGCGCCAACAGCAACGCTACGGGCAACAGGAATGTCACAAGACCGTTGAGCGCGGTAAGGTTGAGTACCTGCGGACCTCGGCAGAACGTACCCGCATAGCTTTGTGCCGTGTCGGCGTATTCGGCGATCGCATCGTGGAAAGCCTTAAAGGAGTAGACCGTCTGCTGAAACACCTTGACCACGGGGATGCCGCGTACGTATTCGGTGCCCGTCTTGTTCATTTTGACTAGAGCACCCATGTAGGCCTTCATGAACTTGGCGCCTTTGCCGCTCATCATGGCGGCCATGGCGCCAAGCGAAATGGCCACCGAGATGAGGCATGCCGCGCCCAAGCGCCAATCGAGGGCGAAAAGCAGCACGAGCAGACCTGCGACCATGGCGACGGCGCCTGCGATATCGGGCAGCATGTGCGCGAGCAAAGTCTCGGTAGAGGCGGCGCACCCGTCTACAATGCGGCGCAGCTCGCCGGTGGCATGTGTGTCAAAGTAGCCGAGCGGCAGCTTAAGCAGGTGCTCGCTCGTAGTCTTGCGGATGTTGGACGCGCAGCGAAACGCGGACAGATGCGTGCACATGAGCCCCACGAAATAAGCTACGATGCTTGCCAGCGCAAAACCCACGGCCCACCAGCCATACATCGCGATGTCGCAGGCTTCGCTCCAGTTAGGTGCCACAGCGATAAGGTCTCGCGCGACAAGCCAAATGCACACGTACGGGCCAAAGCTCAGCAGCTGCGAGAGCGCCGAGAGCGCCATGCCCAAATAAGTGAGCGATTTCCTGCTCCCGGCATAATCGAGCAATTGCGCGATGCCGCTGCGTTTTCCGCTTTTCCGCCTCTTCGAATCACGGACAGAATCGGGCTTCGACGCGCATGCCGACTGAAAGTCTTCAGACATAGGCATTCCTTCTTTCCAGTTTCGATATTGATCAAACTCGCAGTTTTATCGCCAAAAGACGCTTGCAAGTTACCTAAATGAAACTTATCATTTAAGGAAGCCAAGGCGAACATTCGTCGCGAGCCTCTGTATAAAACCGAAAAATCGAAAGACGAAATCGAATGGCAGACTCAAACTCTCATTTCTGCATTCCCCACGCATTGCGCTCGCTGTACGAACCGCAGCTCAACCAGTTCGGCATCACGCCTCATCCCAATGGTGATGGCTGGTCTGGCACGGGAGAAAGCCAATGGGGACACGGGTCGGCATGGGGCGCGCCACTAGGCGATAGTTGCATCGTATTCAGCCATGAAATATGCATTGAGCGAGAAATGGCGCTCACCGAATCGCCTCAAAGCGCATATGCATGCGTATGCCTCGTTTCGGAGGACACCCAGGCCACTATGCCAAAAATGATTGCCCGACCTCGCGCGCTGCTCGACGGGTCGCTCTATTCTTTCGTGCAGCCTGCGGGGCAATTCACGGGTCGTCTCAAAAAGGGCGGCGTCTACGCATCGCGATGCATTTGCTTTCTTCCCGATTATTTCGAAGAACTCGACGCTCAATGGCCCGGTACGTTCACGGGGATGTTCGAGAGATTCGCAGATCCGTGGGACGAAGAGGAATCCCGTGCAATCATGACAACCCTTTTAGGAACAGGGCCGCAACACGCACCTGGCTTCGGGCTGCTCCTGCGCGCGAGGGTCGAGCAGATGATCGCCACGCTCGCAGCTGCAGAAAGCAGAAAGCGCACCGCCCGTCAACATTTGGCGACTCGTAAAGCAGATGGACTCGCGCTCGAAGCCCAAATGGCTATTGAGCGAATGATCGACGAGGGCCGTGCTCCAGCAGTGGGTGAAATCGCGCAAAGGCTTTTCGTAAGCAGGTCTCATCTTTGCGCGCAATTCGACAAAGAAACAGGCCAAAGCATCGGCCACTACGCAAAAGCGCGTCGCATTGAACGGGCGAAAACGCTGCTCGCGAACGGCGAATCGGTCGGTATCGTCGCAGCCAGGCTCGGGTGGCCTCGATGCTCGGCGTTTTCGCAGGCGTTCAAGCAAGCAACGGGCGTCTCCCCTTCTGAATGGCGCAACCTCTAGCGCGACATTGTCCTGGGCATAAGGCCAAGCCCTATCAAAGAGCGAACACGGCAGGTGCGCTATGCTGCCGCATTCTTCGCAGCGACCTCGGCAGCATTTTCGGCAATCGTGCCATCGTTCATTGCCATCGCTTGAGCAACCTTGCTCGCCGCGCTCGATGCAGCGTCGGCGGCATCGGCAGCGGGCACGAAGGTCAGTTTCTTCGCAACCTCAGCGATGCCCGAAGCCTTCACGACGGCCTTAAATGGCTCCGGAGCCTCGAACATAGATCCGTCGGCGTTGATGGGAGCGATGATTTCAACCTCATAGGCACCCGGGTCAATTTGCACGCGCGTCGATGCGTTCAATGTGAGTGCAGTGCAGAAATCCACGGCTTCGCCAGCGTCGCTCGTGCCAGAGATATGAGCAATGGCAGGCGATGCCGTCTCGGCGTCATATCCCTCGGCAGAGATGCGCATGCCGAGAGTTCCCTTTTCTGCCGCCGCCTGCTGCTCGGCAGTGGGCTGTTCGTTTTCGATGGCCTGGGCGGCATCGCCCATCGACGAATCGGAGCCCTTTTCCGCATCACGGGGCATAAGCACGAAAATAATCGCGGCAACGAGCACCACGACAATAAGGCAGCCAACTACCACGGCGGCTTTTTTCTTTGCAGGAGTGTCCACGCACTCGCGAGGCTCGTCCGGTGCCTGGTTAGATTCGTTGTTGTTTTTGATTTGCCTATCTTCAACCATTGCACGCCCGCCTCTTCATTGCCCAGGCAGAAACGCATCGCGCTCACGCTTACCGAGCCGATGCCTTCCTGCAAAACTCGGCTATTGTACGTCCACATCGCGAGGCACGTTCCACGCTTAAAGATTTGTCACATGGTTCTCATCTATTACGCGTACTCCTACGTCACGTAACGCAGCGGCGGCAATGCCCCACCCCTCGCGAAGCGTTCCGGAAAAGGTGCCGTCAAACACCGTTCCGCATCCGCACGAGGGACTTTTTGATTTAAGAATCGCGACGCGAGCTCCGCTCGATTGGGCCTTTTCGACAGCGATGCGCGCGCCCGCCTCGTACTGCGCCGTGCAATCAATCCCATCAATGGAAATCGCACGCACGCCATCGGGCGTTTTGCGCAGCTCGCACGGCGCATGAGGCACCGTCAAGCCGCCCTCGACTTCAGGGCACAAAGGAATCAGGGTGTGACCAACATCGGCAAGACTACATACCGCCTCACAGCGCTTCGACCCACCATCGTAGCGGCACGAATGTCCAAGCAAACACGCACTCACGAGAATATCCACCGATTGCCAGCCTTTCGTGGAATAAAAGGAACACAATTCGGCTCATGCGTCACCGCAGCACCCGGTGAGCACCGCGCACGAAGAATATACGTCACCATCTTAACGCAAGAAAGAACGGTGGCATGGCGCCGCAGCACCTCAAGCGCCCCCAGGCCAAAGCGCTGGCACCCGCCCCGCCTATTGCCGTGCATGGCCGCGCACAGGAAACCCTTACGCGAAACTGACAAGCGTTTCGCATTTCGGCAAAGACAGCCGCATGCCGCCCATCGCAGGTCCCGAGTACGATACAATCTCAGCATCAGTCAACAAAGCGGCAGCAATCGCCAAATCGGCCTTGTTGATTCCCGCTGAAATGCCCTCCCTGAAAGGAAGCCATCATCATGAACTGCCCGAATTGCGGAAAAGAATCTGTCGAAGGCGCGAAATTCTGCGAATCCTGCGGCGCGCCGTTGGTTTCCGAGGTAAGCGAACCCGCCGCCCCCGTTCCCCCCGCTCCCGCATCGCCCTTCAATGCCCCAGAGCCGTCGATGCCCGTCGGCACCAACACGGCACAGTCGAGCGCACCCCAGGCTCCCGCGCAAACACAATCGGGCTATGCGCCTTACGAGCCGCCCGCGCAGCCATACGGCACCCAAAACGGCTATGCTGTCCCCAATGCCAATACGCAACAGAGTTACTACACCCAGCCCGGTCCCTCGCAACAAAACCCCTATCAGAATGCATACCAAGCACCGTATGGCCAGCCTGCGTACCAAGGCGCATACGATGGCGCGATTTACCCCATGTCCGATTCCGATCGCACATTGCGCCTCATTAACTTCATCCTGTGCCTTGTTTCGACCATCACCTGCGCCCTTTTGATCATCCCTCTCGCATGGATGCTTCCCATGACGATCATCAGCTGGGGAATTTACAAGGGCAAGAAGCGCAACACCACCGCGTTTGGCGTGTGTACGCTCCTGTTCGTGAACCTTATTGGCGGCATCTTGCTTTTGTGCTCGCACAAAGACCAATAGCGACGGCACCGCAGCAAAGCACGAACAGCCCGAAGTTCAACCTCAAGAAAATGGCCCGCAATGGGCCATTTTTTCATATGTGGCCGTCGCGCCCACGCGCTCGCTTGCCGTCGAAGCACGAAGGCCGACCGATACGCAAGAAACCTCAAAAAGGAATTCGACAGCTCGTGTCCTAGCGTTTTTGCAGCACCACATAGCGATTCATCGCGCCGCTCTTTCCGTCGGCGGAAAAACGCGCAACTTCTCGCGCCTTGCTCCCTTCACACGCAGCGGCAACAAGCGCATCGATTTCAAGCTCTTCGAAATCATGGCAATAGCGCCACAGGCCAGGTTTATTTTGCCACCCAAGGAAGTAATCGCCTGCTTCAAGCTGAGACGCATCGAGCCCAGCAGAAGCGAGCTCGCTCTTCGCCTTTGAATTCCACGCTTCGGCCTTTTTCACAAACTTCTCGTCGCCCATGAATTGCCAAAACGACGCGCATACAACACCACCCGACGCTGTCTTCTGAAGAAGCGCATCGATGAGCCGCACGCGAAGCTCGAACGAAGGAACGTGATGGAAGAACCCGAAGCATCCGACCAAATCGCAAGATTCAGCATCGATTGAGTGCGCCAAACCAACGCCGACCGCAAGCTCGCCAATGATGTCAAGATTTTGGAAACAAGTAGAGAAACCCTCGTCTTCGGGCAGGTGCGGAACAAGTCCCGCGCAGTCATCGACAGCGAAGTAGTCGATGTGGCAACCACGAAGTTCTTCGCGAAGAAACGCGGCGAAACGCATATTGCCGCACGCTACATCGAGTACGCGAACGGAAGCACCCTTTCGGATTGCCCCAGGCTGTGCAGTTGCGCGGTCATATAAATGCACGTCCGGGCCGTCGCATAAACGCACGGCGCCACAGTCTTGCACCGCTTTCAAACACGAGCGCCAACCAACCCACGGGGCGTTGCGCGATGCAGAAAACGAGGGTGCGCAGCGCGCATAGAAGTCGTTGTTCACCTGTCGCAGAAAATCGATTGTCGTTGCATCCAATGCGGTTCCTCTGAAATAACGAGAGCTCACGCTCCCGTGTTCTTTGCCAAACAAAAGCGGCGCTTCTCACAAAGCGCCGCTTCAAACAATATCCTACGAGCAATGCGAGAATCGCGCTTCGCGTACACAAAGCGCCCTCGCCCGCCAAAAACTCAGCTCAGCCTACTCGACAGCGTTAGCCACGGCGGCAGCTACGACCTCGACCGCACGCGGATCAAACGGCTCGGGCATGATGAAGTCTTCGCATAGTTCCTCGTCGCTCACGAGCGCAGCGAGCGCCTCGGCAGCGGCAAGCTTCATTTCTTTGGTAATGCGCGTCGCGCGGGCCTCGAGGGCACCCTTGAAAATGCCAGGAAACGCAACCACGTTGTTAATCTGGTTCGGGAAGTCGGAACGACCCGTACCCACCACGCGAGCGCCGGCAGCGCGCGCAACGTCGGGGAAAATCTCGGGCGTGGGATTGGCCATCGCGAACAGAATCGCGTCCTCGTTCATCGACTGCACCATTTCGGCGCTCACGATGCCCGGAGCGGAAACGCCCACGAAAATGTCGGCACCACGCATGGCATCGGCAAGGCCGCCCTTTTCGTCGTTGAGGTTCGTCGTGGCGAGCATTGCACGCTGCGCGTCATTGATTCCTTCGCTCGTCGAGGAAATAATGCCGCACCTATCGCACAGAAGCAGATTCTTGAAGCCGTAATCGAGCAGAAGCTTCGCAATGGCGATGCCAGCAGAGCCAGCACCGTTAACGACGACGCGGCATTCTTCCTTCTTCTTGCCCGTCAGACGCAGCGCATTAATTACGCCGGAAAGCACAACGATAGCGGTGCCGTGCTGGTCGTCATGGAACACAGGAATATCGAGTTCGTCGATCAAGCGGCGCTCGATTTCGAAGCAGCGAGGCGCGGAGATATCTTCCAGGTTGATGCCGCCAAAGCTCGGGGCCAAACGCTTTACGGTTTCGACGATTTCATCGACGTCCTGCGTGTCGAGACACAAAGGCACAGCATTCACGCCACCAAACGCCTTGAACAGCGCGCACTTTCCCTCCATAACGGGCATCGCAGCCAAAGGACCAATGTTGCCTAGACCAAGAACGGCCGAGCCATCGGAAACCACAGCAACGGTGTTCGCCTTCATGGTGTATTTATAAGCATCGGCGGGGTTGTCGGCGATTTTGCGGCACGGCTCGGCAACGCCCGGCGTATACGCCAGCGCCAGATCTTCGCGCGTTTTGATGTCCATCTTCGGAACGGTGTTGAGCTTGCCCTGCCACTGCTCGTGCAAACGCAGCGATTCTGCAGCGATATCCATGAAGAATTTCCTTTCAACCCGCGGCTCCATGCCGCAAACGATGCCGACGGCCCTGGCCGCCAAAGCTAGCTTCGGCGATTATACCCGTTGCGGCGCGCGCCCCACGCTCCATAACGACAAGCGGCGCAACATCTGCGAAAACGGCCCATACAAAAGGCCCCGCATAAAGCGAGGCCTCTATGAAAAAGAACGTACGCTGCCGCCTAAGATGTTATTGCTGAACCTTGCTTACAAAAAGCGAGATAACACGCTACGCATCTTTTGCCACCAGCGTTGGAACAGCGGAGGAACGACGAAGTCTATCCACGCCTAATTCGTTCCGCGCATCGTCTGGCCGCCATTAGGGTGGCACTGGCCGCAGGTATCAACCTGCTGGGCATGGCCCTTATGGCATTCATTGCAATTCAGCTGGCCATGAGGGGAATCGTGCGGATTGTACGGTTCCAAATCGGCGGTCTGCTCAGCAAGCGCTTCATAGCTATCACCGTGACACGACAGACACGTATCGTTGTCGACATAATAGCGATCGGCCAAGCCCAGATTGTCGGTATCGCCCGACAGCTGACTTCCAAGCTCAGCAACCTGCGTGTTAATGTCGGCTTTATGACAGTCAAGGCACGTCGTGCCCGCATTCACGCCATGCCAATGGGCAAGGCCCGCTCCATTCGTATCGTCGGCGCCATAGTAATTATTAACATGCTCGCTCATGGAACTGTGGCAAACCGTGCCGCAGAAGCTCGGCGTATTGTGCCACGCGAAACCGCCAATGCCAGCAACCACAAGCACGGCAACAATAACGCCCACAACGACCGGCCAACGTTTTTTGCCGACCTTTTCCGCCTTCACCGTTTCAGCCTGGGCGGACTCCTTCATTTCTTCAGTCATTTAGTTCACCCCCTGCGCAGCGGTCTGGCCCGAAACGTAACCAAAGGTCACGCAACGGCCGACCGACGGGCCGAAAATATGGCGCGGATAGTTACCCGAGAAAAAGCCGCCCGACGCACCGCCCGCAGCATACAAGCCCTCAATAGGCTCGTTGTCATAATCGAGCACGCGGCAGTGGTAGTCCACGACCAAGCCCGACACGGTCGCCAAGATGGACGACTGGTGCTTAATCGCGTAATACTTCTCACCTTCGACCTTGGTGGCTTTCGCCATGGGACGGTTGAACATCTCATCTTTCTTGTTATCGACAAACGTATTGAATTGCGCAACTTCAGCCTTCAGCGTATCTGCAGGCACGTCCATCCATTTAGCCAGCTCGTCAAGGCTCGATGCCTCATGCGCCCAATCCTTTTCGATATAAGGCTGCAGTTTCTCCAGAATGGCATCAGCGTTTTTGCCGAGCTGCGTAGTGGAGGCCACGCGGAAGGTTTTCGTGCCGTAGTGAGCCTGGGCCGTAATAGCGTTGGATCGCGCCTGGAACGGCAGGCCCTCGCTGCAGAATCGACGGCCCTGCTCGTTAATCATAATGCCCTGCGAGACAAGCGCCGTAATACCCAGATTGCTCGCATAGAACGAATCTGGGCTACCGAAGTCGAAATTCATAATGGCCGCGGGCAACGGATCCATCTGGCCGCCTACAGTCAATCCCATCAGCTGGCCATCGCCCGTCGTGCCCTCATTGGGGCACCAGCTCGCGCATGCGGCAATGTCTTCGGCGCGGCACCACGCCTTGAGCATGGCGGGGTTCGCGTCAAAACCACCCGTCGCCAGCACAACGCCCTTCGAAGCGTTCACGCGGAAGTAGCCATCTGCATCTTTGCAAATAGCGCCCGTCACGCGACCTTCATCGTTTCGTTCGAGCTGCACAGCCGCCGTGTTGTAACGCAAATCGGCATTCTCACGCTTGCCAAGCGTATTTGCCAGGTCAGCAACAATATAAATACCAGCGCCACCGGCATTTTTCGTCGTCGTTTCGCTCCATTGGTCGCACTTGAACTCAATCTCCGTCTGGGGAACATCGAAATTATGCGCGTTCGGATTATTGGCTTTGTAGAACTCGACGATGCCCGCTTCGCCCTCGTCGAACTTCTCCTGCAGCCAATCGGCAGCCTCGCCCGAACGGTCCGCCCACAGTTTAATGGGGTCAATGGGAACGCGATAATAGGCAGCATGGCGCATACGGTCCATCATCTCGGCCTTGTCAACCTCATTGCCAGCCGCCTCCATCACGCTGCCGCCAACGACGCCCATGCCCTCGAACATGCCGCGGCCCTTCGACATCTTTTCAATGCATAGCACGCGCGTCTCGCCATCATCGCTCGCCGCTAGCGCAGCAACCGATCCCGTAAGACCACAGCCGCATACCAATACGTCGGTTTCCTCGGTACGCACAATTTCGTTTTCCGCGATATTGCGCATCTCGAATGCGACGTTGCCCTGACGCACGATGCCGCTCTCGACATCGATCACAGGCACGTTGCGGGTTTTCACCGGAAACGCATCGGTATACAAGCTCTCGTTAAAATCGCCGCAACCGCCCTTGTTCTCAACGGCCACGCCGCCCTGGGCATTGTCGCTCGAGCAACCAGCAAGGCTCAACGCCCCACCAGCAGCCGCAGCGCCAATCAGGCTCAAACCTGCCGCGCGCATAAAGCCGCGGCGGGAAAGCCCTTCAGTCCCTTCTGCCAATGTTCCTCCCTTGATCAACTCGGCATCGCCCGGCTCCATTCCGCAACGACGCCTCTTCCTTCGCATGCAAAGCGCGCGCCGACGGCCTTGACGAATTCTCAATACAAGGCCGTACATAGTACGGCTTTACGACAAGACGTATCTTAGTACGCTGTACGGAGTATTTCAAGACTACTGTTTGAAGACGTTTCGAATGATTCGATGAGCGCACAATGCATTAACGCAACTTATGGGAAGAATGAGGACAATCGCTCCTTGGCCGTATAACAACGCGTTAGAATTCAATCAAAATGAAGCCCGCCATCAAAAGCGAGCGAAGCAAAGACCTCTACACCATCCAAGGAGCGTCTATGGCCGAGAAAACCACCAGCGAACAAGCCAAGAATCGTACGAGCAAATCAAAGCCCGGCATGGAACGATCACTTTCGCAAGGGCAGGTGGTCGATGCGGCATTTCGCATGATTGACGAGCACGGCTACGGAAAGTTTTCTATGCGTGCCTTGGCCGATAATCTTGGCATGGGAACCATGAGCATCTACACCTACGTTCCATCCAAGCAACAACTTCTCTTTCTTGTTATTCAGAAAATGATGAACGAATACGACAATGCCCCCGTTCCGGGAGAGTTCTGGGAAGACACATTGCATCGCACTTGCGAATCGATTCTCACGGTAAACCTTCGCCACCCTAACATTCGCATTATGCAGCTTCAAACGCAGCTCAACCCGCCGCAACAGCATCAACGAAGCGTCTATTACCTGCATGCCGATCAAGGCATGCCGCTCAAGGTGTATGAGGTCATGTATGGCGTACTGCGCTCGTTCCTTACCGGCTTCATCGATGTCGCAGCGAAACGCCAACTCGAACTCGAGGAACAGGGCGACGATTCCAATATGGGCGGCGATTGGTCGCGCATCTCTGCGAACGATACTGAGCTCGAGCGCTTCCGCCAAGGCATCGACTTCATCATCGCCGGCACGCGGACATTTGCCGCGCCTGACCCATGCGACTGGCGCACCCCAATCGACCCGTTAAGCTGGACATGGGGTCGAGGGGAGTAGCCGCCCATCTATCGGAACCGCTCGATGCAACAAAATGCTCGATTTTCGCAGGTTTTAGAGCCGCCAGCGCAAGGCGAACGAAAAGTTAGACGCGAATCTCAGTTCCGAGTCTTGAACATTTATGAGCTCCGAGCGGCAATTCGAAAAACCTGCGCAAATCGCGGCTTTTCGAAAACGACATCGACGTGAATCGGAATCGCATCACGCCTTCCGTTACAATTCGCGTATGGAAGATTTCATTTTGGACATACTCGCTCGCATTCGCGAGCTTGGGCGCGGGCTCGCAGCAAACGAGCTTGAAGATATCGTACGTGCCCACAACCAGGGAATTCGCGAAAATAAATCACACATCTCAAAGCGACGCGCCCTGCCGTTTTTTCTGAAAGTGCGCGAAAGCGACCCGCAGCGCTGGAGCTCGTGGAATATTTCGCCCAACGAAAACGCGCTCCTGCTTCAAACATTGCGCATGAAACCCCGCCGCACCGCATCGGGCGTCGCCACCATTACCGTCATAACCAAGCCATGGCTCTGCTCGGGCGCATGCATCTATTGCCCCAACGACGTGCGCATGCCGAAAAGCTATTTGCACAACGAACCCGCATGCCAGCGTGCAGAACGCAACTGCTTCGACCCCTACCTTCAGGTGTCATCGCGCCTTCGCGCGCTCGAGAGCATGGGGCACGTAACCGACAAAATCGAGCTCATCGTGTTGGGCGGCACATGGAACGATTATCCCGAAAGCTACCGCATCTGGTTCGTGCGCGAACTGTTCCGTGCGCTCAACGATGCTGAAGAACACGGCTCAGCTCACGACCGCAACGGCAGAAGCGACAATGGCAACGACGACAGCGCAGCCGCCGATACGGGCGACCGATGCATGGCGACACTCGACTTCGCCCACCAAAACGAAGCCGAGCGTCGCGCGTTCTACGACAGAGCGGGCATTTCGCATAACCCCGAAACGCTTGCCCGCGCATGCGCCAAAGCTCAACAGCACGTATACGAGGGCAAAGAATCGCACGCCCAGGCGATTCGTGAACTCTACGGCGAGAATCACCCTTGGCAGCACGTATCGACCATGCAAACCGCAACGCTCGACGACGTTTTCCACGAGCACGGGCGCAACGTAAACGCCGCGCACCGCAACGTGGGCCTCGTCATCGAGACGCGCCCCGACTCCATCAATTGCGAGTCGCTCACCCTTATGCGCGCGCTCGGCTGTACCAAAATCCAAATGGGCGTGCAAAGCCTCAACGAGCATGTGCTCGAAGCGAACAAACGCCATACCTCGCCCGAACAAATCGCGCAGGCATTCGCGCTCTGCCGCCTTTTCGGCTTTAAATCGCACGCGCATTTCATGGCAAACCTGCTTGGAGCCACGCCGGGCGGCGATGCCACCGATTTCCGCACACTTGTAAGCGACAAGCGATTCTTGCCCGACGAGGTGAAAATGTACCCCTGCGCACTCATCGATGGCACGGGGCTCATGGCGCACTATGCCGACGGCACGTGGCGGCCCTACAACGAACGCGAACTCGTGGGCGTGCTTGCCGACAACGTGCTCGCAACCCCGCCTTACACGCGCATCTCACGCATGATTCGCGATTTCTCATCGGGCGATATTGTCGACGGGAATAAGAAGGTCAACCTTCGCGAAGTCGTAGAAGCGCAAGCCGATCGCTTAGCCGCACAAAACGACACACCAATCCAGGAGATTCGTCATCGCGAACTCGCGGGAGCGCAGACGGAAATCGGTGAGCTATCGCTCATCGATTTCGAATACGAAACCTCAAACACAAACGAGCATTTCCTGCAGTGGGTGACGCCCGAAAATCGCATCGCTGGCTTTTTGCGCCTCTCGCTCCCCTGCCAGCACGAGGTCGAAAAGTTGCAAGAAACCGAAGGCGTCTTCCCTATCGAAGCGGGACAAGCCATGATTCGCGAAGTGCATGTATACGGAAAAGTCGCCCAACTTCACGGCGAGGGACAAAATGCGCAGCATCGAGGCCTCGGAAAGGCGCTCGTCGAACGCGCATGCGAGATTGCGCTCGATGCCGGCTATCGAAGCATCAATGTCATTAGCGCCATAGGCACGCGAGGCTACTACGCCCGCCTCGGATTTGAACAAGCTGGGCTTTATCAAAGAAGGCCCCTGGGCAAATAACGTCTCGACACTTCGAGCGTCCTCACGCCAGGGCCATGCGCGCCAACTTCCTGCAAAACCGCGCATACCACTTCGCAACCCGCAAGGGCTTTAGCAGAATTCCGATTAAATATAGAAAACGGGCCGTTCCATCTGGAACGGCCCGCATGGTATTCAGGCGACTTACCTCGTTTAGGCGAAGTAGCTCACGCCGCCCTCGAAGAGCGGTTGATACTTATCGCCCGGCACATTCTTGTACAAGCCGGCGCCACTGCGCTCAGAGTGCCCCATCTTGCCGAAGATGCGGCCGTCGGGGCTCGTGATGCCCTCGATGGCGAGCACCGAGCCATTCGGGTTCGCGCCGAGCGCCATGCTCGGCTCGCCCGCGGCATCGACGTACTGCGTGGCGATTTGGCCGGCGGCCTTCATCTGGGCAATGACTTCATCGCTTGCAACGAAGCGGCCCTCACCATGAGAAATCGCCACCGTGTGAATGTCGCCCACTTCGCAGCGGGAAAGCCACGGCGAGAGGTTCGAGGCGACGCGCGTGCGCACAAGCCCGCTCTGGTGACGGCCGATTTCATTGAACGTCAGCGTCGGCGCTGCGGCGGTCGCGTCAACGATGTCGCCGTAAGGCACCAAGCCCAGTTTCACAAGCGCTTGGAAGCCGTTGCAAATGCCCAACATAAGGCCGTCGCGATTCTGCAGCAAATCGCGCACGGCTTCGGTCACCTGCGGCGCGCGGAAGAACGCCGTGATGAACTTCGCGGATCCATCGGGTTCATCGCCGCCCGAGAAGCCGCCCGGCAGCATCACGATCTGGCTGCGGCGAATAGCCTCAGCCAACGCAGCCGTACTTTCGGCGACCTTGGCGGGCGTGAGGTTGTTAATCACGAACACCTCGGCCTCGGCACCAGCGCGCTCGAAGGCATGCGCGGTGTCGTATTCGCAGTTCGTGCCCGGGAACACGGGAATCACGACATGCGGGCGCGCGATAGAGCCAGCGAACGTAAGAGGCTTGGCTTCAGTGAAGTTCACTTTTTCAACCTTGGCATGCGCGGCAGCGTCATCGGCGGCGCTGCGATACGGGAATACGCCTTCGATGCCGTGCTCCCAAGCTTCCTGCAGTTCAGCCATATCGAGCGTCTCGTCAAGCGTGCCGAAGGCATATGCCTCACTGGTTTCGCCCACATGCTCGATAAGCACGCCATCGGTTGCAGGAATTTCAACGCCATCGGCAAGCTCGATGAAGAAGCTGCCGTAAGCAAGCTTGAACAGCTCATCGGCGGAAAGCACATCATTGAGCACCACGCCGATCTTATTGCCCAGGCACATCTTGAAGAGCGCCTCGGCGGAACAGCCATAGCCCGGCGTTGCCGCAGCGAGCACCGAGCCGTCGCCGATGAGCTTCTCGACAAGCGCGAATGTGGCGTTGAGCGAATCGGCCGCAGGAACCAGGCCGGCCGCATCGTACGCGTTGGGAACGATGCGAACCACCTTATGGCCTGCGCCCTTGAACTCGGGAGAAGTCACGCGATCGACCTTGCCGGTAGAAACCGCGAACGAGATGAGCGTCGGGGGCACATTGATTTCGGTGTCACCTTCCTCAAAAGAGCCCGACATGGAATCCTTGCCGCCGATAGCGCCAATGCCCAGGTCGATCTGCGCCTCCAAGGCACCGAGCACAGCCGCCATGGGCTTGCCCCAGCGCTCGGGGACGTCGCGCAAACGCTCGAAGTATTCCTGGAAAGAAAGGTATGCGGCATCACGCGTGAAACCTACGGCAACAAGGCGCGCAACGCTTTCCACGACCGAGATATATGCACCCTTGAACTGGTCTTTCTCCATGATGAAGGGATTGAAGCCCCACGCCATGGCGCTCGCGGTGTTCGTTTCGCCATCGACTGGGAACTTCGCGACCATAGCTTGCGCGGGCGTGAGCTGGCGCTCGCCGCCGAATGGCATGAGCACCGTGGCCGCACCAATGGTGGAGTCGAAGCGCTCGCCCAAACCCTTGTTCGAGCACACGTTCAAATCGGTCACGAGGCTCTTCATGCGCTCGGCAACCGTAGTGCCCTCCCAATGCGGAGCATAGGGCTCGGCGGCCACTACATGGGCAGCCTGGTGCTTCGGTGCGCCATTGGAATTCAAGAATTCACGCGAAATATCGACGATAGCATCGCCGCGCCACGTCATGAGCAAGCGCGGGCTTTCGGTAACCGTGGCAACCACGACGGCTTCGAGATTTTCCTCATGCGCATAGCCGATGAATTCCTCGACGTCCTCGGCAGCCAAAGCAACCGACATGCGCTCCTGGCTCTCGGAAATAGCCAGCTCAGTGCCATCGAGACCATCATATTTCTTGGGAACCATATCCAAATCAATTGACAAGCCGTCGCACAGCTCGCCGATGGAAACGGAAACGCCGCCAGCACCGAAGTCGTTGCAGCGCTTGATCAGGCGGCACGCGTCGCCACGGCGGAACAGGCGCTGAATTTTGCGCTCAACGGGAGCGTTGCCCTTTTGCACCTCGGCGCCCGAGGTCTCGATGCTGTCAACGTTCTGCGTTTTCGAGGAGCCGGTCGCACCTCCAATGCCATCGCGGCCCGTGCGGCCACCAAGCAGCACGACCTTGTCGCCAGGAGCCGGGCACTCGCGACGCACGTGATTTGCGGGAGTCGCGCCCACAACGGCGCCGACTTCCATACGCTTGGCCACATAACCGGGATGATAAAGCTCATGAACCTGGCCAGTCGCGAGGCCAATCTGGTTACCATAGCTCGAATAGCCCGCGGCGGCGGTGGTCACGAGCTTGCGCTGCGGGAGCTTGCCCGACAGCGTTTCGGAAACCGGGCGCGTGGGATCGGCCGCGCCGGTCACGCGCATGGCCTGGTACACGTAGCTGCGGCCCGAAAGGGGGTCGCGAATCGCGCCGCCCACGCACGTTGCCGCGCCGCCGAACGGCTCAATCTCGGTGGGATGGTTATGGGTTTCGTTCTTGAAGAGGAACAGCCAGTCCTCGTCTTCGCCGTCCACATCGACGGTCACCTTCACCGTGCAGGCGTTAATTTCCTCAGACTCATCGACATTCTTCATAATGCCCTTGGCCTTGAGGTACTTCGCGCCAATGGTGCCCATGTCCATGAGGCACACCGGCTTATGCTCGCGGCCAAGTTCGGTGCGCATAGCCAGGTATTTGTCAAACGCGGCCTGCACGCAGGCGTCATCGATGGCGATATCGGTAAGCTCGGTGCCAAACGTGGTATGGCGGCAGTGGTCGGACCAATAAGTGTCGACAACCTTCACCTCGGTAATGGTGGGGTTGCGGCCCTCTTTTTGGAAATAGCTCTGGAAGAACGTGATATCAGCCAAATCCATCGCCAAGCCGCGCTCGGAAAGGAACGCCTCCAAGCCCGCTTCGTCGAGGTCGATAAATCCGTCAATGACTTCGACGGGATCGGGGTTCACGACCTGCATATGCAGAGTCTCGCGCGGCGCAAGAGATGCCTCGCGGGCTTCAATCGGGTTGATGACGTAATGCTTGATGGCATCAACATCGGCGGCGGAAAGCTCGCCCTCGAGCACGTACACCTTGGCGGAACGCACATCGGGACGCTCGCCTTGGCTAATGAGTTGCACGCATTCGCTTGCAGAATCGGCGCGCTGGTCGAACTGGCCAGGCAGGAATTCCACCGCGAACACCGCCACGCCCGCAGGAGCGCTCACGCTTCCGTCGTCGGCGATCGTCGCGCCCTCAACAGGCAATTCGGCCGTTGCGACATCGGCCTGCGGCTCGCTGAATACCGTAGGCACGCACTGGTCGAATAGTTCAGATGAAATGCCCTCAACGTCATAGCGATTGATCAAGCGTACGCGGGAAAGCCCGTCGATACCGAGAATCGTGCGCAGCTCGCCCGCGAGCTGGCGCGCCTCGATGTCAAAGCCGGGTCGTTTCTCAACGTAGATGCGTGAAACCATGGAGTTCCGCCCTTCCATTAAAACTTGCAAAGTTGGCTGTTCGCATAACCGTTTCATGATATCCCACTCTTGAGAGCGAAAGCGAGGGAACCCGCATTTCCTTGGGGCAAACGCACGAAACGCGCGAGATTCGGAATGAGAATCGCGCCTCTCCTTCGCAATTGCCGCCATTCATTGCTTAATTTGTATCCCTTAATTAACTTTTTTTCGCAAATGTACTTGGCGAAAGGCCGGTCATACGGTATAAGCACTATTTGTTAGCCGTTGGTAACTGTTTACAGAAAGCGGTTGCCTTTTGCATACGAATCATTTTGATAGGAGGAGTTTTGCCACCCATCATTTCACTTGAGCCATCGCAGCGCCCCAATTCGCGAGCGATGGGTATGGCGGTTCGCGATCTCGAAACAAAGCTCGTGCGCCACGCCGCCCCTACCCTCGCAGGCATGAAACCTGCCAATCTATTCACCTATCGCACCGCAAACTTCACAGAAGAGGAAGCGAGCTCGGCCATCGCGGAGATCTCCTCAAGGCTTGCCGGTTTTCATCTTCGCGTGGAACCCCTTGCAAACCGCGCTCGAGGCGTTTTGCTTTTGGTATTCCGCCCCGAACTCGTCGAGAACGCTTTGGACAATGAACACGCCCGCAAACTGCTTACGCAGAGTGGATTCAAAGACCTTTCCACTGAAGGCGTCGTATCTGAAATCAAGCGCCGCATCCAAGCTGCTGACGCATCGCGCGCAGCGCGCGTTCAAACGAATTCCGAAGCCGCGCCCGCGCCCAAACCCGAACAATTCGTTCCTTGCTGTGCCACGGGCCACCACCACGACCATGGTCCGAATCACGTTTGCCAGTGCCGAGCAAAAGCCGCGCTTTCGCGAGAAGAACTCGAAACCACGCAAGGCGAATCGGCATTCCCGCACGAGATAGGGCTCATTCTTGGCTACCCTCCAGCCGATGTGGCGGGATTCATCGCCCAAAAAGGCGCAGGGTATCTCGCCTGTGGCGGGTGGAAAGCGTATTCGGAACCACAGAGCGCCCTTGAAACATTCCAGCGCAATCGCCGTTGTACGGAAGAATTCCAGGCGCTTTACGCGCAAGGAGCGTCCCTTGAAGCCCTTGCCGACACCCGAAGCGGCGCCGCGGTAAGCATATTCGATATGGCACGAGCCGCAGTGTAGGCGCCTTGCCTCGCCATCAGGCGCGGCCAAGCACATTCACGAGCTACGCTGCAGCTAAGCCCACCCAAACCCAGCGAAAACGCTTTCAGCGACGCATAGAAGACAAGCACTCACTATCAAAAGGAGACCAGCTATATGAAGTCAAGGGCTAAACCGTAAGTTTTCGAGAACAGT
>OLOX01000089.1_pt1 | contig 85922 bp, 90 predicted proteins | sample 1672091 | NCBI WGS metagenome assembly OLOX01 (sample SAMEA3136644, study PRJEB25190) | human gut metagenome | reverse complement strand
GTACATCTGTCTCACTGCATGCAGTGAGACAGATGTACCTGTCCAATGTGTCTCACCCGCCGTCCTAAAACTTGCTTCTCAGGATATTCCAGCGCAGCTTGCTCGTGCGTGGATTCGTCGGCAGCATGATGTCCGTGCGTCCGGCAAGAAAGCGACGCGCCTTGGCCGAAACATGCCTGACCGCGACCGCCTCGACGAGCTTGGCGGCATCCGGATTCATGGCTCGCTCGTACTCGCGCAAAAGCACCCGCGCCATGGTGGTCGCCTGGTCCGCGAGCTCGGGATCGAGGTCATCGCAGGCGGGCAGCACTGACTGCCCTGGCGCAAGGCGTCTATCGACGTAGCAGTGCGGCAAATCGCAGAAGACGTAGCCATCGCAGTAGAGTGCGACTGCGTGAATCCAGGTATCGTAGCTGCGCGCGAAGTCGAAGACGGGACGACGGCGCAGGAGTTTGACGAGCGCCCCGTTCATGAGCATCGTGCAGCCCAGGGCCCAGTTACGCACGAGCAGGAGGCTGCCCGGATGCGACGCACAGACCTCGTACCCGTCGAATTCGTCGCCAATCACCCTGCCCCGCGCATCGATGCAAACGCTGCCCGCATAGTAGAGCTCGGGACGGCTCGTGTTCGCCGAGATGTGGTCGGTACCGGCCGCGAGCTTGCCGGAAAGCCAGATATCGTCCTGGTTCGCAAGCGCAATGTAGTCGAACTCCTCGACCGGCGCATCGTAGATGAGCTGCATGATGGTGCGCGTCTTGCCCTGGTGCGTGCTGTTGTAGATGATCTCGATGTTGTCGTGCTCGGAAGCGTAGGTCTCGAGGATTCGAAAGGTGTTGTCGGTCGAGCAATCATCGGAGACGCGCACGAAGACCTCGACGCCCTCCTGGCTCAAGATGCTATCGAGTTGCTCGGCAAGGTGCTCTTGGCCGTTGTAGGTGGCCATGAGAACGAGCACACGTGCGATGCTGCTCATGACTCCCCTTTCGAGCTGCGTTGCCCAGCTTGCCAGCTGGCGGAGGGACAGGGATTCGAACCCTGGAGGCGGCTCAGCACCGCCTGACGGTTTTCAAGACCGTTGCATTCAACCACTCTGCCATCCCTCCGCATGTGGCGCGCATCGCTGTATTCTACACCAGACAAATGCACGTGCACCCATCTGGCTGCTGCGCATTTACGCGAAGAGCGAGCCGACCGTCTCCTTGAGATATGCGGCGATCTTGGGATCCTTCATGGCCTGGGCGACATTCGCGGCGATCCACGAGGGAACCGTGCCCGTGTCATATCCATCGCGCGGATCGATGACGAGCGCGTACATGTCCTCATGGTCGAGCAGCGATACGAGGGCATCGGTGAGTTGGATTTCTCCACCGGCACCAGGCTCGGTCGTGGCAAGCAGCTCCATGACCTTTGGAGTCAGCAGATAGCGACCGAAGCTCGCGAGATTGCTCGGCGCGTCCTCGAGCGCCGGCTTCTCGATCATCTCCGTGACCTTCCAAACGCCATCGCCCAGGTCCTCGCCGCCGATGATGCCAAAACGACTCACCTCGTCATCGGATACGGGCAGTACGGCAATCACGCTCGCATTGCCATGCGCCTCGGATACCTCGCGCATCTTCTGGCAGATGCCGTTCTCGGGTACGAGCACGTCACCGAGCATGACGAAGAACATGTCGTCACCGGTCTCGGGCGCGGCGACGTGAACGGCGTGACCGAGGCCGAGCGGCTCATCCTGATACACGAAGCTCACGGGCAGCGCACCCGCATGCTCGACGGCATCGGCATATGCGTCCTTGCCCACGCCGCGCAAATGCCCGACAAGCGCGTCGTGCGGGGAAAACTGGTCCTCGATGGACTTCTTGTCACGGCTGTTGACGATGATGACCTCGTCGACGCCTGCCTCGAGAGCCTCTTCGACGATGTACTGAATCGCCGGCTTATCGAGTACGGGGAGCATCTCCTTGGGCTGAGCCTTCGTCGCAGGCAAGAAGCGGCTTCCCAAACCAGCAGCGGGTATTACAGCTTTCATCTTTCCTCCTCGATGCAGGCGACGATCTTCTCGCCCATCGCAGTCGTTCCCAGAACATGCCCGGCATCCGTCGCTTCCTGCGCGATGTCAGCCGTACGCCAACCCTGCGCCAAGACGCGATCGGCCGCTCGCCTCACATCGGCTGCGGCCTCATCCAAACCCAAGCCGTGCGCAAGCATCATAGCAGTCGAAAGCACCTGAGCCAGAGGATTGGCGATGTTTTTGCCCGCGATGTCGGGAGCCGAGCCGTGACAGGGCTCGAATAGCGATGTCCCATCCCCGAGCGAGGCGCTTGCGAGCAGCCCGAGCGAACCAGCCAGCACGGACGCCTCGTCGGAAAGTATGTCGCCAAAGGTGTTCTCGGTGAGAATGACATCGAATTGCGCCGGATTCATGACAAGCTGCATCGCACAGTTATCGACGAGCATGTCGGCAAGTTCGACGTCGGGATAATCGGCGGCGACGCGATGCACGACCTTGCGCCAGAGGCGCCCCGTGTCGAGCACGTTGGCCTTGTCGACGCTCGTGACCTTGCCACGACGCTTCACGGCCGCATCGAAAGCCTGCCGCGCGATGCGCTCGATTTCGTACTCGTCATACCGCATGACATCGTGCGCATGCGTCCCCGCGGCAGTCTCCACGGTTGCATGCTCGCCAAAGTACAGGCCTCCCGTAAGCTCGCGAACGATGAGGATATCACAGCCGCGCACTGCCTCGGGTTTGAGCGGTGAGGCAGCGACAAGCGCATCGTAGACGTGCACCGGGCGCAAGTTCGCATAGAGCCCGAGCTCCTTGCGTATGCCGAGGAGCCCGTCCTCAGGACGCGGCTTGTCCGGATCAACCGTATCCCAACGCGGACCCCCGACGGCCCCGAGCAGTACCGCGTCGGCGCGGCGGGCAAGTTCGAGCGTCGCCTCGGGAAGTGCGCTGCCGCATGTGTCAATCGCACAACCGCCAATGAGCGCTTCGGTGTAGGCGAAGTCAACATCGTACTTGCGTCCAACGGCATCGAGCGCCCAGAGCGCGACTCGCATGATCTCCGGACCGATGCCATCACCTGGCAAGACGCAAATTTCGTAGTGTTGCTTGCTCACGGTCATCACCTGTGCATTTTCGTGCGAGCCACAAGCCCGCCCGCCTCGATAATCTCCTGTATGAAAGGCTCGAAGGGCCGGACGTTCCAGCTCTCCCCCGTAGTCAGGTCTTCGATGATGCCCCTGCTCGTATCGGCAAGAACCGCATCACCTTCCTCAATGCCATCGGCAGCTTCGGGGCACTCGATAATGGGCAGCCCGACGTTGATGGCGTTGCGATAGAAGATGCGCGCGAAGCTCTTGGCGATGACGCAGGAGATACCGGCCGCCTTGATGCAGCTCGGCGCATGCTCTCGCGACGACCCGCAACCAAAGTTCTCGTCTGCGACGATGACGTCGCCAGGCTTGACGCGTTGCGTGAACGTCGAATCGAGATCCTCCATGCAATGAGCCGCAAGCTCGCTCATATCCGAGGAGTTCAAGTAGCGTGCCGCGATGATGGCGTCGGTGTCGACGTCACGTCCGTATTTGATTGCGGTGCCGTTAAATTGCATAGCGTAGCCTATCCTCCGAATGACGTCCGTCGAACATTTACCTCGCGCAATGGCTCGCACCCGAGGCGCCAGAATTGCGAGACCGCTGCGGAACTCGCGCGCAAGACCAGCGCGCTCAAACAGTCCTCGCAAGACCGCCTCGCAATTCTGGCGCCTCTGCTCACCGGGCATCGGAAAATGTTCGACGGACGTTTAGGGTCATTTTGCAATTCTAGCGCTTCGGCCCTTAAGACGCTGCAAGGCCATACCGCAATTCTTGCACGGACCAATCATCGAACACACAAGGTGGGGGGGTATTAAAGTTGCTCTGGCGTGCAGACGTAGCCGGCAACAGCACTCGCGGCGGCCACGGCAGGACTCGCGAGAATGACCTCGCTGTCCTTGGCCCCCATGCGACCGACGAAGTTGCGGTTGGTCGTGGCGATGCAGCGTTCGCCCGAGGCGAGCACGCCCATATACCCGCCCAGACAGGGGCCACAGGTAGGTGTCGACACGGCACAATGCGCGTCGAGAAACACGTCGAGAAGCCCCTCGTGCATGCATTGGCGGTACACGTCTTGCGTTGCGGGGATAATAATGCAGCGCACGCTCGACGCGACCGTACGTCCGCGCAGCACCTCGGCGGCCATACGCATGTCCTCGATACGACCGTTCGTGCAGCTGCCGATGACAGCTTGGTCGATGCACATATCATTGCAGTCAGCAGCCGGCTTCGTGTTACTTGGCAGGTGCGGCAGCGAGACCGTCGGGGCAACCTGTGAGACGTCGACATGAATCGTGCGCGCATAGCGAGCGTCCTCGTCTGAAGCGTACTCGACCCATGGCCGCTCGGCACGCGGTTCCACATAGGCACGCGTCACGTCATCGACAGCGAAGATGCCCGTTTTGGCACCGGCTTCGATGGCCATGTTGCACATGGTGAAACGCCCGTCCATCGAGATCTGCGCGACAGCCGGGCCGGCGAACTCCAGTACCTGGTAGAGCGCCCCATCGACACCAATCTGGCCGATGATGTGCAGTATGAGGTCCTTCGCGCTTGCGCCGGGGGCGAACTCTCCTTCGAGTACGACCTTGATGCTCTCGGGCACCTTGAACCAGGCGCTGCCCGTCGCAAAGGCGACACCCACATCGGTCGATCCCATGCCCGTCGAAAACGCCCCGAGCGCACCATAGGTGCAGGTATGCGAATCAGCTCCTATGGTGAGATCGCCTGGCACCACCACGCCTTTCTCGGGCAGCAGTGCGTGCTCGATTCCCGCGCACCCGACCTCATAGTAGTGTTCGATACCCTGCTCGTGCGCAAACTCGCGCATGAGCTTTGCCTGCTCGGCGCTCTTGATGTCCTTGTTCGGCGTGTAATGGTCCGGAACGAGAACCACGCGCGCGGGATCAAAGACCCCCTCGCCCACCTGACGGCATACGTCGATGGCGATGGGGGCCGTGATGTCATTGGCGTGCACCACGTCGAGCGTGCACTCGATGAGCTGACCGGGAACGACCTCGTCGAGCCCCGCGTGCGCCGCAAGGATCTTCTCGGCGATGGTCATGGGCCGTGCCATTAGACCTGAGCTTCCTCGATGATCTTCGTGAAGTACTCGAGCTTCATCGAGCCCAAGTCGCCCTCATGGCGCTCACGCACTGCAACCTCGCCATTCTCGACTTCCTTGTCGCCAATGACGAGCATGTAGGGAACGCGTTGCCCCTGTGCCTTGGCAATCTTCACGCGCATTGGCTCGTTCTGCTCGTAAACCTCGACACGCCCGCCGTGCGCGCGCAGCTCGGCCGCGACCTGCTCGGCGGCCTCGACATGGCGATCGGCGATGGGGATGATGACGGCCTGCGTCGGCGCAAGCCACAACGGCAAGTTGCCACTCGTGTGCTCGATGAGGATGCCAAGGAAGCGCTCGATGGAGCCGAAAAGCGCACGATGGAGCATCCACGGACGCTCGCTCGTGTTATCCGCCGTGCGATAGGTGACGTCGAAGCGCTCGGGCAAATTGAAGTCGACCTGCACCGTCGAGCACTGCCACCAGCGACCGAGGGCATCCTTGACCTTGATGTCGATCTTGGGGCCATAGAAGGCGCCGTCGCCAGGGTTGATCTCGTATGGAATGCCACGACGCTCGATGGCCTCGCGCAAGAAGCTCTCGGCCTTTTCCCACATCTCGTCGGTGCCGATGGACTTCTCGGGACGGGTCGATATCTCGGCCATGTACTCGAAGCCGAACTCCTTCATGATGGAGTCCGCCAGATCGAGGATTGCGCAGACCTCGTCGACGACCTGATCCTCGCGGCAAAAGACGTGCGCGTCGTCCTGCGTGAAGCCGCGGGCGCGCATAAGGCCATGCACGGCGCCGCTCATCTCGTGACGATACACGGTACCGAACTCGAAATACCTGATGGGCAACTCGCGATACGAGTGGATGTCGTTCTTGTAGAGGATGACGTGGCCGGGGCAGTTCATCGGCTTAACGCCATACTCGTTCAGACGCGGCTCCTCATCGCTTCCCTCGTTAATCTCGAAGAAGTACATGTTGTCCTTGTAGTACCCGTAATGGCCACTCGTCTTCCAGACATCCGCCTTGTAGATGTGCGGGGTGATGACCTCTTCGTAGCCTCTGCGATACAGCTCCTTGCGCAACCACTCCTGCATGATGCGGATGATGCGCGCGCCAGCCGGCAGATACAGCGGCAGGCCAACACCGGCTTCCTCGTCCATCATGTAAATGCCGAGCTCGCGGCCGAGCTTGCGATGGTCGCGCTTCTCGGCCTCTTCGAGCATGAAGAGATATTCCTTCATGTCCTTCTTGTCGAAGAACGCCGTACCGTAGAGACGTTGCAGCTGCTCGTTCTCGGCATCGCCCTTCCAGTAGGCACCGGCGAGCTTCATGAGCTTGAAGGCACCAATCTTACGCGAGCTGGGAATGTGCGGGCCCTTGCAAAGATCAACGAAGTCACCATGGCGATAGATGGAGATTTCGGCGTCCTCGGGCAGGTCGTCGATATGCTCGAGCTTGAACTTTTGGTCTTTGAAGATTTCCTTGGCCTCATCGCGCGTGACAACCTCGCGCACGAAAGGCTCATCCTTCTTGATGATCTCCTTCATCTTGGCCTCGATGGCCTCGAAATCATCGGAGGAGAGGTTCTCGGTCAAGCCGAAGTCGTAGAAGAAGCCGTCATCGGTTCGCGGGCCAAAGGCGATCTGGGCTCCAGGGAAGAGGTCCTGCACGGCCTCTGCCATGATGTGCGCCGTCGAGTGGCGCAAGATGCCGAGACCCTCGGGTGATGTCTTGGTGACGATCTCGACCTGCGCGCCGTCAGCAAGCGGCGCATCGAGGCCGACGAGCTCTCCGTCGATCTTGCCGGCAACGGCGGCCTTGGCGAGGCCGGCTCCGATAGCCGCCGCGAGATCGGCTACCGTCGCGCCCTCTTCGAGCTCTCTGGTGGAATTGTCGGGGAGAATGACAGAAATCGTGCTCATGGCTGTTCCTTTCCGCCCGTTCTCGGTCACAAACCGAGTGGGACCTATCGTTAAAAGCACATGGCGAGAATCTACACCGCAAACAGGCGTGATGCAAGGAGAACTTGCGCTAGGCCGAGCGCTGGCGCGTCTGACGCGTGAGCGGTTGCGCGCAATAGGGACATATCTGCCAACTGGGCTCGAGCGGACGTCCGCAACTGTTGCATACGTTACGCAGCTGGACGCGACAGTTGGGACAGGCGATGTAGTCGCTCTTTACCGGCTCGCCACAACGGGGGCAGTTGCCGTAATCGGAGAGCTGGCGCCCCATGAGCTCGAGGTTCATGACCTGTTCGGTGGAGTCGGCCGCATTGAGAGGCGGACGCAGCAGACAATAGGCAACCAGGCCGGCGACGGGCACAACGGCAATGACGGTCCATAGCAGCACGGGAGCCTCGCGTGTCTTGGCATCCCTGTTGACCCAGATGATGCAGACGACCCAAAGTCCCACAAAGATGATTGCCGTCACGATGAGGATGACGAGCACGGGAGGTGTGAGTACCGACGCGAGAATAGCGGACATGCTGCCTTCTTACTGCCTGTGGTAGTGGACTATTGGTGAGATTCTATCACCAAATATCCTTCACCTCACCAGCAACGGTTATCGAGCCCGTGGCGATGACAGGCTCATGGCGCAGCAACTCGCGGGCCTCGGGTATGCTCGGGGCAATCTCGGGATGCACGCCGCATCCCTCCTCGACGAGCGCGGCGAGCTTTGCCGCAGGAATGGAGCGTGATGACGATGACGCCGTGACGACGATGTGATCGAACAGCGGGCAGAGCTCGCGGATGATGCCGCGGGCGTCCTTGTCGTCCAGCACGCCGAGCAGCAAGGTAGGCGTGGCGGGGGGTGTCCCTTTGTCACATTCAATATCGAAGAGCCTTCTCAGCTCTTCGGCGAGCACGTGAGCTGACTGCGGGTTGTGCGCGGCGTCGACGATGACGAGTGGATCGTGTCGCAGAATCTCAAAGCGTCCGGGAATGACCAGGCTGTCCAATGCCATGCGGACGCTCTCGGACGAGGGACCATGACCAAGCGCCGCGGTGACGGCCGCCAACGCCGTCGCGAGGTTCGAGCGCTGATAGACCGGCAGGCCGGCGAGCTCATCCTCAAATGGGATGACAGCTTCGGGATTAGCGTCCTCGTACGGTGCGCGGACCTGCCGCGCCTGCCGTTCGAAGACCTCCCGTGCGGTAAGGTCGTGCGCAAAAATCGCCTTGCAGCCCGGTTTGATGATAGCCGCCTTCTCGGCCGCAATCTTTTCGACCGTGTCGCCGAGTATCGCAGTGTGTTCAAGCGCTACGCCCGTAATGACAGCGATTTGTGGATTCACGACACTCGTGGCGTCCCAGCGTCCACCCAGACCGCACTCGAGGACGGCCCAGTCGACGCCCTCTTGCGCGAACAGCCACAGGGCAGCAGCCGTGAGCAGCTCGAACTCCGTGGCCTCAACGTGCGCACGCGCAGCTGCATCAAGCGCCGCCTCGATGCCCCGTGCAAAGGCCTCATCACTCACAACGCACCCGTCGATCTCGATGCGCTCGGGATACTTGACCAAATGTGGCGAGACATACAACCCGACGCGCAGACCCTGCGCACGCATAAGCGCCGCGATTATACGCGTCGTCGATGACTTTCCATTGGTGCCGGCCACCTGTATGCAGCGGTAGCGCTTCTGAGGCTCGCCCATCGCAGCGCACATCGCTTTAATCGGCTCGAGCGAGGGGTCCATCCCGAACTTGAGCGCATCCTCGAGCGTGGCGACTGCCTCGTCGTATGTCACCTCGCTTGTCAAAGGCCTCTTCTCTGGTTTGGACACAGTCATCAATGCGTCATTGAAACCTAGATTGACGCTTCAGAATCTACGACGCTGATAAGAGGTGCCTTGTTCATAGCATCTTGATGCGCGCTCATGGGACCACGAACTAGCACGGCATCGATTATTCGTTCGAAGAACCTGGGCACAGAAAGCGCGTAGGGTACATTCGCGTTTTCCGGAGAATACACATCTCCATTTCCGCTTAGGTCAGCGAGCATAAGAGCGCTTGTATCATATACGCCCGTTTCGCCTTGCAGTTTTGACAGCATCGCAACAGCCCTATTGAAATCTCCCGGATTATCGAGAACCTCAACATTTAGCATGAAGAAAAAGCCCAGCGCGGCCATGGGGTAGCGTCTCCGCAAATTAACGGCATCACCATATGCCTCTTCAAACCGATTTTTCAGGTTCTTGCCATACTCCCTTGTCATGGTCTTAGTTGAAATAAGAATTTCTGGACCGGTGAGCCAGGAGGACATGCCCACATCCACCTGCTTTTCATACACCGCTCCTTGCACATTGGCATCCGATGACCCGGCCTTGGATACATGCTCCACAAGATCATCTCTAACCCGCGTGGGCACAGAATCAAGCAGCGCAATGAATGATGGGTCTATTGTTCTGGGCTGATGAAGCCTGGGCCACGGTTGCTCTTTCACGAACCCAGCCGCCCTGAGCTCTCCCGCAATCCACATGTCCAGTCCCTTAGCGAGCGCTCCGTTTCTGGTGTTTAGCACATCACCATCCGCGATAGATTGCTTTACGATGCAATCTAAGAGCCGATACTCAGGAACAGGCATGTTGTCGTCGTCCCAATAGTCCCGATCTTCATTACACAACCCTTTGGATTGCCAAAAGTCGCAAATAATCTTTTCGAATTTCGTAAAGGAATCAGATTTCATGCACGCTTCCTTCCGCGGTTCCTTCGTCTGGCGTACAGACGCGCTTTCGTGTCTCTTATGCTATCGAGCTGTTCTGCGTCGCATATTCCACCTGACCCGAATAGAACGCTATCCACCTGTGCGCTAAGCGAGAGCAGGGCATCGCTCCCAAGATTGGCCGGAGCTTCCCTCAGAAGTTCGAGAAGGTCATCGCGATGCGAGTGAACCAAGGCCGGAGAGGGCACTTGCAGTCTCGCAGCTTCTCGCGGCTCAACCTTCAGCATGCCTCCGCCATAAGCGCGTCCCTCAATCTCGGAGCTCAGCAGAGTCACGCTGTTGACGCACGCGAAAGAAAAAAGTTCTCTACCCAAATCACGATGCTCTTCATGAAAGGTGAGCCCATGGACTGAATTCAAGTGGTACAACCCTGCATCATTGGTACACATATGTGGGGCAAAATCATTCATATAAGTAATGAATACATCGGGTATGCCGGCTAGGGGGACCTTCCACCACGGTTTCCTGTTTTTGCACTTATAACGGTGATTGACTCCAGCTGAGATACCAGCGTTGATATAGCGTTGCGCAGCAGGAGTCGGACATTCATCCGGATAGAAGAGAAACGTCTTTTGTCCTTTCAACGCAAGATCGGCAAAGTCGGCCTCCGATAAAACAAGCCTGTGTAAATGTTTGGAGCCTGGAGGGAGCACCTTTCGAATTTCCTTATCCGTCAACCCTGCATCGAGAACCTCGGCCTTAGAGAGAGCGAAGTAATCGTTGCATCCCGTAACTGCGCCTAAAGCAAGACTACCCCAATCATCAACCCGGCAAAATGCATCTCCCTCAAGTCCTTCCAGTGTGTCAGCCACATCTGAAGATATGAATCCAGCCGTCCAGCGCTCGCCATTCAGGCCGGGGCAATAGCTGGTGTTCGTTCCCTCTCCAATTTGAGTCAAATCCGAAGATTGTACCCACTTGATTTGTCTTGAGCTTCCTTGATGAAACTTGCTTGCCAGCAAGAGGACAACCTCTTCTTGAACCTCAGGGAATACCTGCTCGTCAAAAGTAACGATAGAGATGTCAGCAAACTCCGAAAGCAAGAAAGTGCGAATAGGGGCGGCGTAGTTTACGGACAGCAGCTCTGCTGGAAGCACAAAAGCTATTCTGCCCCCCTCTTTCAAAAATGATGTAGCGTGCATGACAAACGGGGCCCATGCGGAGGCAAGAGCGCTCACTGCAAACCCCGCGTTGCTCGTCACGGCTTTTATGCTTTCTTTTTGCTTGCCGTCGATAACCTGAAATCGTACGTAGGGGGGATTCCCAATCACGACATCGTATTTTTTCTTGGCTCTCTGATTGAAGAAATCACCAACAGTTATATTTGGCGTGAATGAAACTTTCGAGCATCGGCTTAAAGCTGCGCGTGCGCTTTCATGATGCAGTTCGCATCCATCAATTCTTTTTGAGGCGTCCTCTTTCGATGCGCCCAGACTCACCAGTCTGCGAAACGACGCGACAAGGAACTCGGCCTCTCCGCACGCAGGCTCAAGAACCGTGTCATTTCGAGAGATGATTGCCCAATCTGCAAGAAACGTCGCAAGTTCAGGCGGAGTAAAGAACGCGCCTCGTTCTTTTCTCGCGGCTGGGGTATCACTCGCTATGTTCAAAACAGAACCAAATGCCATGTCTCATACATTCCTTTCCAACGATGATTCTACAGCACGCATACTTTCTCATACGCATGAGACATCAAATTGGCAAGACGGCGAAATCGACCGTTTTGTTATCCAATCCCTTCAAATCTGCATCCACAAGGAAAATTGAGGGCACATTGAGGATTTGACCGGAAACATTCCACATCTGCTATCTATCGACTTAGATATTCTAAATAATCGCAGTTAGGTAACATATCAGTGACAGAGGATGCATACCTTATGCGCCCTTTCGTACAATCACTGTTTGTATACATATAATGCACGCGAAAGGACACATACCCATGCGTAAGTTCAAGACAGAGAGCAAAAAGCTGCTCGACTTGATGATTAATTCCATCTATACCAATCGCGAAATCTTCCTGCGTGAGCTCATCTCCAACGCATCGGATTCGCTCGATAAGCTCTACCTCACCTCGCTCGAGAACAAGGACAGCTCCATCATGCGCAGCGACCTGCGCATCCAGATCGCCATTGACGAGGATGCCCGCACGCTCACCATCAGCGACGATGGCATTGGCATGACCAAGGACGAGCTCGACAAGAACCTCGGTACCATCGCCCATTCCGGCTCGCTCGAATTCAAGAGCTCGGATTCCGAGAACCTTGAGGAAGTCGACATCATCGGACAGTTCGGCGTCGGCTTCTACTCTTCGTTCATGGTCGCCGACAAGGTCACCGTCATCTCGAAGGCATATGGCAGCGACGAGGCCTTCAAGTGGGAAAGCGATGGCATCGAGGGCTACAACATCAGCGAGACCACCCGCGAGAAGCGCGGCACGGACATCATCCTGCATCTGCGCGAGAGCACCGATGAGGTCAATTACGACGAGTACCTCTCGCAAGCTCTCATCAAGCACTTGGTCAAGCGCTACAGCGATTACATCCGCTACCCAATCATCATGGACGTGGAGAAGACGCGTACGCTCGAGAAGCCCGAGGATGCCGGCGACGATTACGTGCCCGCAACCGAAACCTTCGTCGAGGAGGAAATCCTCAACTCGATGATTCCCATCTGGACCAAGAAGAAGTCCGAGGTCTCCGACGAGGAGTACGCCGATTTCTACCAGGCTCAGTTCCATACGGCCGATACGCCCCTGCGCACGATTTCCATGCACGCCGAGGGCAGCCTGAACTACGACGCATTGCTCTTCATCCCCACCGATGCCCCCATGAACCTGTATGCCAAGGACTTCCAGCGTGGCCTGGCGCTCTACAGCAACAACGTCATGATCATGGAGCATTGCGAGGATCTGCTGCCGGACTGCTTCGGGTTCGTGCGCGGCGTCGTCGATAGCCCCGACCTCAACCTCAACATCTCGCGCGAGACACTCCAGCAGGACCGCCAGCTCATCGCCATCGAGCGCCGCATCGAGAAGAAGATCAAGCAGGAGCTCGAAAAGCTCTGCAAGGATGACCGAGAAGCCTACGTCGATTTCTTCAGCAAGTTCGGCCACGTGCTCAAGTACGACATCTATTCCACCTACGGAGCGCACAAGGACCTGCTGCAGGACCTGCTACTCTTCCACTCCGCCAAGGAGGATAAGCCCATCACGCTGGCCGAGTACGTTGCCGGCATGCAGGAGGGCCAGGAAAACATCTTCTTCGCCTCCGGCGACACCGTCACGCGCCTGGCGCAGAGCCCGAGCGTCACGTCGGTCGTCTCGCGTGGCTACGACGTCCTGCTCTGCGGTGACAACGTCGACGAGTTCTGCCTGCTCTCCATCGGCAGCTACGATGACAAGGAAATGCGCAACGTCGCTAGCGGCGAGGACCTTGGTCTCGAGACCGAGGAGGAGAAGGAAGAGGTCGCCAAGCAACGCGAGGAGAACAGCACGCTGTTCGAGGCGATGACCGAGGCGCTTCCCGACGACATCACCAATGTCACGGCTACCTCGCGCCTAAACGACGCCGCCTGCTGCATCGTGGCCGATGGCCCTGTGAGCCTGGGTATGGAGAAGTACTTCGCGACCATCCCGGCTGCCGCCGGCGAGCGTCCCGAGGCAAAGCACGTGCTCGAGCTCAACCCCAATCACCCTGTCTTCGCAACGCTGCAGGCGGCGCAAGAAGCTGGCGAGACCGAGAAGGTCGCCCAGTACGCCAACCTGCTCTACAACCAGGCACGTTTGGCGGAGGGCCTCGAAATCGCAGATTCGGCAGCATTCAACGAGGCTATCTGCGAGCTGATGAAATAAACATTTCTCGTGATAATTTCGGTTATAGGCAGTGCATTATATTGTGCGCTGCCTATAATCTTATATGGATATAAAAGCGAGCGAGGAGGCTTATCATGACTACGATGCTATTTCAGGGGCACGGCTCCTACAGGTTCACGCTCGACGACAGCACGGTCATCTACGTCGATCCATACTTCGGAAAGGAATACGAGCTCGAGGCGGACCTCGTCCTGGTCACGCATAGGCATTTCGACCACGATGCCGTGGACAAGATGCCCCATGCGTCTGGCTGCGAGGTAATCTGGCCCGAGGACCTACATCCCACGAGCGATGAGTATCTCTCCACGGAGTCTCACGGCGTGAAGATCCAGGCGGTGCAGGCATACAACGAGAACCATCCGTCTGACGAGTGCGTTGGCTACGTGCTCGAGTTCGATGGCGTCTCGTTCTATGCAGCAGGCGACACGAGCATGACCGAGGACATGAAGTCCGGCAAGCTTGCCGCCATGAAGCTCGACTATGCGACGTTCCCGTGCGACGGGGTGTACAACATGGACGCGGACGAGGCTTCCGAGTGCGCCAAGCTCGTCGGTGCCAAGCACAGCATTCCCGTCCATGAGGTGCCCATCGACTCCGCCGACGCCACGGTCGCCGAGTACGACGAGGCCAAGCTCGAGGCATTCCAAGCTCCCGGACGCATCATCCTCGTCCCCGGGGCTGAACTGCATATGTAAAAAATGGAGCAGGGCGCGCAAAGCGCGCCCTGCCTGCAATGCGAGATTTCTCGACTCCGCTCCGCTTCGCTCGAAATGACAGAGGCAGACGCGTAGCGCCACCGTCCCCTTGTCATTTCGACCGAAGTGGAGAAATCCCTACTTCACGACAAGCACCGGACACTTGGCGTGCGTGAGAACCTTGTGGCTCACGCTGCCGAGCGCAAACTCGCGCAGGGCGCCCAGACCGCGACTGCCCATCACGAGCAAATCAGCTTCCGACTCCGTCGCGTAGCGAATGATTTCGTCGGCAGGACGGCCGTGCAGCAGCACGATCTCATGGTCGATGCCGGCGTCTGCCAAAACCTGTGCCGCATCCTTGATAATCTCACGCTGGGCCTCACCATGTGCCTCGATCGGGTCGTAGACCATGTCCGAGTACACGTCGATGGCGATGACCGAGACGATCTTGACCTGCGCATCGCCCTCAAGGGACGCGATGTAGGCTGCCTGCTCCGTTGCGCGCAGTGAGTTTTCCGATCCATCGGCGGCAACGAGAATGTTCTTGTACATAGCGCAATCCCCTACATGATGAGGTCGAGGGGGTCCTTGGGAATCTCCCTCTTGGGGGCATTGGGATCATCGGCCGTAGACTCATCGACCTTGATGAGCTCGACATCGAAGGTAAGGTCCTTGCCCGCCAGCGGATGGTTGTAATCGAGCGTCACGGCCTCCGGGGTGATGTCCTTGACCGTGACCGGAACCTTCTCCTCGTCTTCGGTGATCATCCAGATGACCTTGCCGATTTCGAGGCCCTTCATGTTGGGCATGACCTCCATCGGGATTTCCTCGGTGTGCTCGTCGAGATACTCGCCGAATGCCTCCCAATCCTTGATGGTGAAGGTCTTCTTCTCGCCCTCGGCCATCTCGCGCACCTCGCGCTCGAAACCATCGAGCACCATGTCGTGACCAACCTGGAACACGAGGGGGTTCTCGGCGGTCATCTTGTCGTAAACGGAGCCATCTGGCAGACGACCTTCGAAAGTCAGGGTTACGGTTGTTCCATCGAGCATGACGATAGTCCTCTCATCCGAGTGCGCGTAATGCGCCATTTCTCACGCGAAAAAGCGTCCTCATGACAGTACCGCATGCGGGGAATTCTGCAAGGGTATCTGGGCTATAATTGCCAAAGCGTAACCGCAAATCAAAGGGGATTTCGTGGCTCAGAAATTTAACAAGATCTATATCCAGCAAGATGCCGTCGCCAAGCACGAGGACTTCGACACCTGGTACGAAGACGGCGACGTCTTCCTCCAGTTCAAGAGCAAGGAGGGTTGGAAGCGAGAGAAGGACAAGGTGCAGATCATGGGCCGCATGGGTGGTCAGGTCGGCCTCATCAAACCCGACAATCACGTGCTTAACTACTATATCCGCTACGAGCGCTGGGAGTACATCCTGCACACGTTCGTTATCAATCACCACTACTATATCGAGGGCATGGTGTGGGATCTCTACGGGTGTGCCCACGAGCCCCCGTGCACCTTCGTCGAGGAAACGCTCACGAGCTTCGAGCGCAAGGCCGTGCATATCAAGCTCGTCAACTTCAAGGATAAGGGCATGTGCTACGAGATTCATGCCCACGAGCTTGAAAAGCTGCGCATCGCCGTGGCAGCGTTTGTCGCCATCCTTATCAAGGAGGAATGGAAGGGTCTGAGCGAGGGCAACGACTACACCCCTGCCGGGCTCCTCAACAACCTCAAGAGCCGCATCTTCGAGAACAAGGGCTTCACCTACGAGGAGGTCCAGGAGCTCATCGAGGCCGACTCCCCCTACGTGCGCATCATCAGGCCGGAGGGCCGTCCCATCGACCACAAGGATTCCAAGCTGAAGAAGGACAAGCGCGGCCACGTTCTGGAAAAGCGCAAGAGCGATTCGATAAAGAAGTAAGCAACAGGCTTTGCGGCGTGACAGGGGGACGGGGGTTCTGGTCACGCTGGATTCGCATGACAGAACTCCCGTCCCCCTGTCACGCCGCTCGAAATGACAAATGACAAACAAGAAGGCCCCCGGCATTACACCGGGGGCCTTCCGTTGCGCTAGCAAGAGCTAACGACAAGTGCAGGGGCACAACTTAGAGAATGTTGGCACCCTCTGCCTTTGCCTTCTTCTCCTTGCCGAGGCCCAGACCGCCAAATACGAAGAAGTAGATGAACGGAAGGAGCATGGCAACGAGCATGATGGGCAGAGCCATAGCCGTCTTGGAGAAGCCGGGGATGGCCAGCGGGCACACGATGCAGCCGATGAAGTTGATGACAACCACGGCGATCATGATCCAGAAGCGGCCATTGCCGTCCGTCTCGGACAGCGGATTCTCCTCGGAGAGCTTCTGCAGCTCGTCCATCGTCTTTCCGCCCGTGTTCTTCACGAAGAGCAGCGTGCAGAGGAGACCCAGGACAAACGGGATGAGCAGAACGAGCACAACCATGGACCAGTTGTTGGACATAACGCCATTGACGTCATGCTGGAACATGGCCAGGCCGGCAGCAGCACCGAGAACGATGGAGGAGCCGGAACCACCGAAGCGAGCGAACGCCTGGCACCAAGAAGTACCGGTGTTGCGGAGCGTGGTGGGATAGGACTCGGGCATCAGGGGCTGGACAGCCGTAATGGCGTAGTTCAGGCAGAAGCCGAAGAGGAGCATCAGGAAGATGCAGGGAACGAAGTTGCCCGCAGCAGCGCCAGCGAGGGGTGCGCCATTCACGGGAGCCTCGCCCGGGAACATCGGGACGAACACGGAGCAGGCGATGATCGCAACGATACAAGCGACCCAGCCAATCCACAGTGCACGCTTACGGCCGATGGCGTCAGAGACAAAGCCAACGACGATATTCGAGGCGATAGCGGCAACGTTGTTCCAGGTCTGCAGGGTTACAGACTCGGCTGCGGTGAAGCCATTGCCCTGGAACCAGGTGGGAATCCAGGCGTTCATGCCATAGACGCAGAACTGGCCGACGAAGTAAGCGGACCAAATTGCGCAGGTGGCAACGATGAACTTGCTGGAGAACAGAACCGCGGGGCCAGACTTGGCAGGCTTGGGCGGAACGATCAGCAGGTTGGCATCGAAGTGCACATCGACGTGGCGGGTAGCCTTGACGATCTGCTCAAGACGGGCAACAGCCTTGTCCTTCTGGTCATGGTTTGCATACCAGTGCGGAGTCTCATGCATCGCGAAGAGCAGGATAATTCCGTAGACGACCGGCAGAGCGCCGATCAGGTAGCAGACACGCCAGTTCTGCACAGCAGTCGCGCCAGTTGCGAGCGTGATCTGACCGTCGCAGAGACCAGGGATGATCGGGTTCGGGTTGGAGCAGACGGGAGCTGCAACCAGACCAGCGATAACCCAACCCATAACCATGAAGGCCATGCCGAAGGTAACGAAAATGCCGCGCTGCTTGGAAGGCATGCTCTCGGAGAACACGGTGGTTACAACCGGGATGCAGGAGCCGACACCAAAGCCAGCGATGAGGCGGAACGCGCAGAAGAAGGCGTAATCCGGCGCGAAAGCCTGGGGTAGGGTGAACAGACCGTAGAAGATAACTGCGATCGTGAGCATCTTCTTACGACCGATCATGTCGGAGAGGATACCTCCGACGGCGCCACCAAGAACCATGCCGAGCAAGCCCCACGTGGTCAGGGAGCCGGTAAGAGCCGCGATGGGCTGACCAGCAGCAATCTGAGCCGCGAAGAACGTAGGTGCAACATAGGTGTTGGTGGAATTGACGATCATGAAGTCGTAGCCGTCGAAAATCATGGCGAAAGCCAAGAGAACGAACACGACCCATGTGTGGGCAGAAATGCCCGCGCGGTCAATGACTTCGGAAACAGTAAACTCTTTACCGTCCATCAGTCCCTCCTTAAATCCAATATCTCAATCATGAGAAATGAGTATTCGGGAAAGCCCCCCAGCTTTCCCAACAACAAAGAGGCAGATATCCCATCACCTAGAATCAAGACCCCAGAAAACTCGATTCCAAGTGATCGTCACTCGTCTCCTTGCTGCTCTTCTAGCAGTTTTGCCCTGCGCATCTGGCAGATGACGACTGGCTTTCCATCATTGATGCGATACATACGGTATCCACAATTGCCATAGCCACTGCACGCACGACATGTGATCTCGTTGAGAGGTAACCCCCCTAGATCCTCTTCCGTTAGTTGGAGGTTCTTTGGTTTAACGACAGACACGGGTACCCTCACTTCTCACGGGCAAAACTGCGTAAAAGCGAGCTAAAAATCCTTACGCACCAGGAGCCTTGGGAGCGCCGGGAGCACCAGGAGCCGCGGGGGCACCAGGAGCACCAGGAGCCGCGGGGGCACCAGGAGCGGCAGCGCCGGCGGGACCGCCGAGCTGGGTCTGGAAGTCTTCCATGTCCTGCTCAGTGAACTCATACTTGCAGAACGGGCACTTCTTGAGAATGGTATTGCCGATGACGGGCAGCTTCTTGCCGCACGACGGGCAGTTGAGTTCGATCTCTACACCTGCGGGCCTAAAACACATAGTCAACTCCTTTTCCTTTGTCCCATACGGGACGTCCTACAATTCGTCCGTCAGCCTTCTAGACCGATGCTCGTCCCAGAGGGGGACAAGCGGCTGCCAGACGATACGGCGTTTACTCCCATCGAGGCGATAGGAGGCCGTCTTCGCATCAAGAATGAGACGAAGACGATGACCTGCGGATTATAGGGAAAAAAGAACGCCGTGATGGCTCACGCGCGTCCATATCTTCGATATCCTCCACAAAATCGCCATATAGAATAGCACACTGTACTGAGAATTGCTTTCAAGAAGCTCTTTTTGCGTAAACGGCGATTGCCTCATACTCAGAGAATTAGGTAGTTACATGGTGTACACTCTCCCCTACCGTTTGTCGCGCCGCGCGAAAAGGAGCCCTCCGTGGGGAAGAGCAAGACTCAAAAACCAAGCATCATGCGAGAAGCCGCGAACAAGCGTGCCGAATACCGCAAATGGCTCATACGTCTCGTCGTCGGGCTCGCCATATGCCTGGCTGCCATAGCCGTCTACTATTTCCTGGTCATCAACTACGTCATCGAGAACGCGCCGGGCATCACCTGGATACTCGCCGCCATAGCGGCGATTTTCCTGGGCTGGTTCGGCAACAAGTTCTCCAAGACGCATCGGGCCTACACCGGCTACCTTGCCGAGCGTGGGCTCACTAACGAGGACGTCGTCGAATTCCTGAAGGCCAGCGGCCGCGGCTAAAGACCAGCGGGATGTGTCGAGGGGTCTGACCCCTCGACACATCCCGTGCACAGCTAAAAATTACGAAAAACGCTCGGGTGGGCAATTGATTCGATGTGCGATCTGCCCCGCCCCAAAACCATTATCGATGTTGACGACCGACACTCCCCCTGCACATGAGTTGAGCATGGAAAGCAGTGCGGTAACGCCGCCAAAGCTTGCCCCATAACCCACGCTTGTGGGAACGCCCACGACCGGGACATCGACCAAGCCCGCCACGAGCGAGGCGAGGGCCCCCTCCATGCCGGCAACCACGACGATGGCATGGGCACCACGCAAATCGTCGACATGCGCAAGCGTGCGGTGCACGCCTGCGACACCGACATCGGCGAGCAGCTGCACACGCGAGCCCATGAGTCGCGCCGTGAGCGCCGCCTCCTCGGCGATGTTCATGTCACTCGTGCCCGCGCACACGACGAGCACCTGGCCCTCGGCCCGATTAGCGCAACTCAGAATCTCCTCGAGCGTGTCGCCCTCAACGGGGCGCTCACGACGGTCGGCGAAGAGAAAGCCCGAGCGTTCGAACCAGCGAGCGTCGCGGATGTGACCGCATACGACATCGGCCGCCTGGGCGCTCACACGCGTCGCAACGACGACGCCGTGACGCTCGAGTAGCTGCTCGGCGATGGCGCAGATTTGCTCGGGAGTCTTGCTTGCCCCGTAGATGACCTCGGGAAAACCGCAACGTTGCGCGCGATCGTAATCAAGATTGGCGTAATCGTCCATGCCATCTCCTAGAGCTGGGCGCGGGCAAGCTCCTCGAGCGCTTCGGTCATGATGGCTTCGGGGTCATTCGTGATGATGTCGAGTCCCTCGGCCCTGAAGCAACGCACGTCCTCGATGCCAAAGTAGAGCTGGCACAAGGCCTTGACCTGATCATAGCCATAGTCCCAGTCACCACTGTATCCACCGACAGTCGTGACGAAATACGCGCGCTTGGCATTGCACATGCCCGTGGGAATGCCCTCGGGGCTGTATACGAAGGTCACGCCTTGGGCGCAAAGCAACTCGAAGTAGATCTTCAACAGAGCGGGAAACGAGAAGTCCCAGTACGGTGCCGCGAAGACGACTTCATCGACCCCGGCAAACTGCTTCGCGTAATCGAAAACGGGGTGATCGAAATCACCGGCCTTTGACCACGCCATACGCTGGTTGGAAAGCTCGCCCGTAAGAGGCAGCAAGCTCTTCTCATCCTCCAGCACAAGCGTCTCGATCTCGACATCCGGACCATCCAGACGCTCGAGAAGCGCCTGGGCGAGCCGCTCGGTGCGCGAGGTGTCACGATTGACGCAAGCGTCCACATACAGGATCTTCTTCACGGCCATCCCCTTTCGAAACTGTTGCTACTCCTCGAGCTGCGCTTTGATGAGCTTGAGCTCTTGGGTGAGCTCGGCGTGCTCGGTGCGGACCTTCTCGACGGCCTCGGGTGCGGCCTTGTCGAGGAAGTTCTGGTTGCCAAGCTTCTTGTCGAGCTTCTCGAGCTCCTTGAGAGCCTTGGCGCGACGCGTCTCAAGCCTCTTGCGCTCCTCGGCAAAATCGACCAAACCGGACAGCGCGGTGTACACCTCGATATCGCCCACGAAATCGATGCCGCTCTCGGCAGGGCGCGGAGCGTCCGCCTCGAGAATATCAAGGCTCGACAGTTTGGCGAGCGCCATGATGAGGTCGCGTTGTTGCTCGACGAGCGTGCGCTCGGCGATAGCCTTCTCGTCGTCATCCGCGAAGCGCAGGGCCACGGCAAGCTCCTGGCGCGGGCTGATGCCATAGGCAGCACGCGTAGCGCGCACGGAGGTGACGAGTTGCACGACGAGCTGGATGGCCTGTTCGGCCTCATCGTCGATCCAACGCGAGAGCTCTCCCGCATCGGGCCAAGAGGCGACCATGAGCGCCGGAGCATCGTCCTCGACGGGCAGGTACTCCCAAATGGCCTCGGTGACGAAGGGCATGACCGGGTGCAGCAGGCGCAGGGCGCTGTCGAGCACGAAGACGAGATTGCGCTGCGCGATCAAACGGGCTTCGCCCTCCTGTGCAAGACGTGCCTTGCACAGCTCGATGTACCAGTCGCAGAACTCATTCCAGAAGAACGCGTAGAGCTCACGGGCGATGTCGCCAAAGCGGTATTCCTCGATACCGGCCGTGACGGATGCCGTGAGTTTGGCCAGGCGCGAAAGAATCCACGCATCGGCGGCCGTCGCCGCCTGGGGCTCGCCCGGCTCGTACCCATCCATGTTGAGCATGACGAAGCGTGCCGCGTTCCAGATCTTGGTGACGAAGGAGCGCGCAGCCTCGGTGCGCGGGGAGTCGATGAGCTCGTGGGTCTTCTTGTCGATGTTGGCATCGAACTTGACGTCCTGGTTATTGGTGACGAGCGTGAGCAAGTTGAAGCGCATCGCATCGGCACCGTACATGGCAATGAGATCCATCGGATCGACGCCGTTGCCCTTGGACTTCGACATGCGACTTCCGTCCTTGGCCAAGATGGTGGCGTAGATGAAGACATCCTCGAAGGGAATCTCGTCCAGGAAGTATAGCGAGCTCATGATCATGCGGGCGACCCACAACGCGATGATGTCACGTGCGGTCACGAGCACCTTGGTGGGATGATGGCCGACAAGCTCCTCGGGATGGTCGGGCCATCCCTGCGTGGCAAAGGTCCACAGCTGGCTCGAGAACCACGTGTCGAGCACGTCCTCTTCCTGGTGCACCTCATGACTGCCGCACACGGGGCAGACGTCCGTGTCCTCCATAAGCGCATCTTCCCAGCCGCAATCGGCGCAATGGAAGACGGGGATGCGATGACCCCACCAGAGCTGACGCGAGATGCACCAGTCCTTGAGGTTCTCCATCCAGGTCATGTAGGTCTGCGTCCAGCGCTGCGGATGGAAGGTGACCTGTCCATCGGCAACGACGTCGGTCGCCGGGCCTTTGAGCTTGTCGACGGCGACGAACCATTGCTCGGAGAGCCAGGGCTCGAGCGTCGAGTCGCAGCGGTAGCAATGCATGACGGAGTGCTCATGGTCTTCCACGTGATCGAGCAGCTCATGCTCCTCGAACCACGCGACGACGGCCTCGCGGCACTCGTCGCGAGTCATGCCCGTAAACGCGCCGTAGCCATCGACGACGACGGCATGCTCGTCGAAGATGTTGATCTGCGGGAGGTCATGTGCCTGGCCCATGGCGTAGTCGTTGGGGTCATGCGCGGGCGTGACCTTGACGAAACCCGTGCCGAAGCCCGCATCCACATGCCAGTCGGAGAAGATCGGAATCTCGCGGTCGACAATGGGAAGCCTGACCATCTTGCCCACGAACTTCTGCTTGTCCGGATCATCGGGTGACACGGCAATGCCCGTATCGCCGAGCATTGTCTCGGGGCGCGTCGTGGCAACGGTGATGTACTCGATGCCATCGACCGGCTCGACAAGCGGATAGCGTAGATGCCACAGATGACCCTTCTCATCCTGGTACTCGGCCTCGTCATCCGAGATGGCCGTCGTGCAACTCGGGCACCAGTTGACGATGCGCTTGCCGCGGTAGATGAGGTCGTCGTGATACCAATCACAAAAGACCTTGCGCACGGCCTTCGCGTACTCCGGTGACATCGTGAACTTCTCGTCGTCGAAATCGATGGAGCAGCCCATGCGCTTGATCTGCTCGACGATGATGCCGCCGTACTCGTCGCGCCACTTCTGGCACTCCTCAAGGAACGCCTCGCGGCCGATCTCGAGACGCGAGATGCCTTCGCTCTTGAGCTTCTTGTCGACCTTGGTCTGCGTGGCGATGCCCGCATGGTCGGTGCCCAGGATCCAGCGCGTGGAATAGCCGTTCATGCGGCTGTAGCGAATATAGGTATCCTGAATCGTGTCATCGAGCGCGTGGCCCATATGCAGCATGCCCGTCACGTTGGGCGGCGGAATGACGACCGTACGGTCCCCCTCCCCCTTGGAGCGCGCGTAGTATTTGCCATCCAGCCACTTCTGGAGTATGCGCTCCTCGACACTCGCCACGTCATAGGTCTTGGGCATCTCGGGCATGTTCGTATCCTTTTGTCTTGATCTGATATTCGTCGTCTTTTATGCCACGAATTGGCTCGTCGCGCGCAGCACGACCTCAGGTTCTTCATCCGCGCGCACGCAATTTTCGGTGACGATGACCTCGGCCACGTCATCGGTGCTCGGCAGCTCGTACATCGTGTCCTGCAGGATGCTCTCGCAGATGGAGCGCAAGCCACGAGCGCCCGTGCCGCGCTCGATGGCCAGCTGCGCGATGGCATGCAGCGCGCCTTCCTCGAAGGTGAGCTTGACGTTATCGAAGCTGAACATGCGCTGGTACTGCTTGACGAGCGCGTTTTTGGGCTCGGTCAAAATGCGGACGAGGTCATCCTCGCCGAGCTCCTGAACGGAGGTGATGACGGGAATGCGACCCACGAACTCCGGAATGAGGCCGAAACTGTTGAGGTCTTCGGGGAGAACCTTCTGAAGAAGCTCGGACGACTCCTCGGCGTGCGGCTTGGCGACTTCCGAATTGAAGCCCACGCCGCGCTTGCCGATGCGTTCGCCGATGATCTTGTCGAGACCGACGAAGGCGCCGCCCAAGATGAACAGGATGTTGGTGGTGTCGATATGAATGAGCTCCTGCTGCGGATGCTTGCGTCCACCCGTGGGCGGCACGGCGGCGTCAGTTCCCTCGATGATCTTGAGGAGAGCCTGCTGTACGCCCTCACCCGAGACATCGCGTGTAATCGAGAGGTTCTCGGCCTTGCGGGCGATCTTGTCGATCTCGTCGATGTAGACGATGCCCACCTGGGCGCGATCGATGTCATTATCTGCCGCAGTGATAAGCTTGAGCAGGATGTTCTCGACGTCCTCGCCCACGTACCCGGCCTCGGTGAGCGCCGTGGCATCGGCGATGGCGAAGGGCACGTCAAGGATGCGCGCGAGCGTCTGGGCAAGCAGCGTCTTGCCGCAGCCCGTGGGGCCAAGCAGCATGATGTTGCTCTTGGCGAGCTCGACCTCGTCATCGTCAGAGCCAAGCCCCAGGGCTACGCGCTTGTAGTGGTTGTAGACGGCCACGGAGAGCGCCTTCTTGGCATCCTCCTGGCCTATGACGTACTGCGAAAGTTCATCATGGATCTCAATGGGCGTCGGCAGGGTCTCGAGCGTGATGAGGCCCTCGGAGCGCCCGGTTGCGGCGGGTAGCTCCTCGCCTCGTATACTGGCGTCTTCCTCATCGATGATGTCGGTGCAGAGCTTGACGCACTCGTTGCAAATGTAAACGCCTTCGCCGGCGATAAGCTTGTCTACCTCGTTCTGGGTCTTGCCGCAAAACGAGCAGCGCAGCTTACCGTCAAACCCATGTGGTCCTTCCGCCATGTGCTTAGTCCTTCTTCACTTCTTCGTCGAGCTTGGCAGCGGCACGGGACTTGACCACATCATCGACCAGGCCGTATGCCTTGGCCTCCTCGGCGGTCATGAAATTGTCCTTCTCGGTGTCCTCGCGAATGGTCTCGATAGGTTGACCCGTATGGGCGGAGAGAATCTCGTTGAGTTGCTCGCGCGTCTTGCGCATGAACTCGGCCATGATCTGGATATCGGTCTCCTTGCCCTGCGCACCACCGGACGGCTGGTGAATCATGACGGTGGAATTGGGTAGCGCGAAACGCTTGCCAGGCGCACCTGCCGCCAGCAGTACCGCACCCATGGAGGCTGCCATGCCAATGCAGATGGTGCTCACATCCGGCTTGATGAACTGCATGGTGTCGTAGATGGCCAGGCCAGCGCTCACCGATCCGCCGGGCGAATTGATGTAGAGCGAGATATCCTTGTCGGGATCGACGCTCTCGAGATGCAAAAGCTGTGCAATGACGGTATTGGCCGACGCGTCGGTGACTTCCTCGCCGAGGAAGATGACGCGATCGTTGAGCAGACGCGAATAGATGTCGTAGCTGCGCTCGCCGCGCGGCGACTGCTCCACGACATAGGGGATGAGCGTATCAGATGCGGGCTGGATGATATTCATGTTTATTCCTCACTACTAGGTGCGAATGCCCTTGAACAGCATCGCGACTTATATCTCGTCTTATGCCTCGTCATCCGTGCCATTGTCGATGGTAACAACTGCGTTATCCACCAACCACTTGGTGGCACGCTGACGTCTGATGGCCTCGCGGATGATGGACATGCGGCCAGCGTCCTCCCACGCCTTGCGCGTGGCCTCCGGATTGTTGGCGACGCTGAACTCCTTCTCGATGTCTTCCTCGCCGATGCTCATACCGAGATGCGTGAACAGTGCGTCGAGCGCCAGGCATTCCTCGGCCTCCTCGCGCGCCTGCGCCTCGAGGTCCTCCCTGAACTGCTCGCCCGTGATGCCGCGGCTCGACAGGAACTGGTCGAACGTGGTGCCCTGCTCCTGCAGGCTGTTGAAGAAGTCGCGCAGGATGTTCTCGCGCGTGTAATCGAGATAGGCGTCGGGGATGTCGCCCTTGATGCGGCGCGAAAGCTCAGTCACGCAGCGGCTCTCCTTGAGGCGCGGCAGCTGCTCGGCCTTGGTGCTGGTGATCTCGTTCTTGAGCTGCTCGACAAGCTCGTCGAAGGTGTCGAAGCCGACCTTCTTGGCGAATTCGTCGTCAAGTTCCGGCGTCTCCTTCTCGCGGACTTCCTTGACGGTGACGGTGGTGTGAATGGTCTTGCCGGCAAGGCTGGGGTCAAACTCCGTCGTGAAATCGAACTCCTTCTCGTCGCCCGCCTTCATGCCGACGAGCTGCTCGGTGAGCTCTTGCGGCATCATCGGGCCACCGATCTCGACCAGACGGCTCTCGTTCGAAAGGGCATCGACGGACGCACCATCAGCCGTGGACGCGAGCTTGATCATAACGAAGTCGCCGTCCTTGGCGGCGCGCTCGACCGTCTCGAAGTTGTTGTAGTAATCCTGCAGGGCATGGAGTTGAATGTCGACGTCCTCCTGGGTTGCTTCCTCGGAGGGCATCTTGATCTCGACGGGATCGTAGGAGTCGAGCTCGACGCTCGGCTTGATGTCGCCGAACATCGTGAACTCGTAGTCCTCGCCATCTGCCGCGAGATCGTTCTCGTCGAACTCGGGGTCGCCGATGAAGATGATGTCTTGCTCGTCGATGGCGCGCGGGGCGACATCGTTGATCATGTCAGAAGTGATCTGAGCATAGACTGCATTATGTCCGCCGAAGTTCTGCTCGATGACCTTGCGCGGCGCCTTGCCTGCGCGAAAGCCCGGGATGCGGGTCTTCGAAAAGTCCTTGAATGCCTTGTCGATGTGCTTCTTGACTTCATCTGCAGTCATGTGAACGGTGACCTGCGTCTTGCCGTCCTCGCGGGTGCTCGTCGTGACTTCCAACGTTCCTCCAAAAATCCTCGCCATCATGGCGCCTTGAGAATGCGCCGAGGCGCTTCGGTCTATGGTGCGGGCGAAAGGACTCGAACCTTCACGGATTGCTCCACTGGAACCTAAATCCAGCGCGTCTGCCAGTTCCGCCACGCCCGCATGTATCGCACGTCAAGACGCACGACAATGGAGCATTGTACCCCAGTTCACAGGCGTGCGCTGTTCCGTAGCGCATTTGTCATCAATTGATATATATGCCGTATCTAGGAGTTCTTGAGGCGCACGGCAACCATGATGTCACCCGCGCTCTCGCATGCGTCGCAGCACTTCTCGAGTGCGGAGAGCACGCCGTAGAGACCGACGGCGAAAAGCGCGTGCTCGAACTCGTCTTCCTCGGCCTTCTTGTAGATCCGATGCACGGACTCGATGTAGACGCGGTCGCCCTCATCCTCGTACTTATGAATCTCCTTGATGTAATCCTTGATGGACTTCGACTTCTTGAAGTGGGTGAATTTGTCGCAGGCGGCCTGAAGGGCATGGGTCGTCTTCTGCACGATGTGAATCATCTCGATGATTTCCGGCGTGATGACGGTGATGTTATGCATGTAGATGCGCTGCAAGACATCGTCGAGCTCGTCAACGACGGTATCAAGCTCATCGGCAAGTTCAAGGATGTCCTCACGTTCGATAGGCGCGATGAACTCGAGGATGAGGTTCTCGGTGATGGCTTGAACGACGCTGTCGGACTTCTCCTCGATCTCGTGCAGGACGTAATAATGCTCGAGAACTTCTGCCGGACTGATAGCACCCATGTGCTTTTCCTCGTCATAATGACTCGTCAGGTAATCGACAAGCGCATCGGCATATTCGACGGCGCAGTTGCCGATTTCCACGAACGCCTCGAAGTAGTCAAACTTTTGCTTGCGTGCCATCACGTCCACCTTTCTCGGATTACGAAGATATATTGTACCCGATGAAAATGCAGTGACGCGCAACAAAGGGACGGTCCTAACGTTGCGAAAATCACGCAGCGTTAGGACCGTCCCTTTGTTGCGCGCACCGTGCGTCACAAGCACTAGGTACAATGACGGCATGACTTTCGAGCAAGCGGACATATTGCAACGCACATGGTCGGGCAAGGCGATTCTGCTCGTCGACCTTGATGCGTTCTTTGCCTCCGTGGAGCAGCTCGATCATCCCGAGTGGCGCGGCAAGCCGGTCATTGTCGGTGGCCGCGCCGATCGTCGCGGCGTCGTCTCCACCTGCTCTTACGAGGCCCGCACATATGGGGTGCGCTCTGCCATGGCCTCGGCCGTCGCCGAGCGTCTATGCCCTGATGCAATCTGGACGACTCCTCACTTCGAGCGCTATCACGAGATGTCCCGTGCCGTCATGGACATCCTCTATGCCGAGTCACCATTGCTCGAGCAGGTCTCCATCGATGAGGCCTTTCTCGACGTCACTCCCGGACGTTTCACGGGAGATGACCCCGTGGCAATCGCCATGCGCATCCAGGAGCATGTCGCCGAGCTGGGTGTCACGTGCTCGATTGGCGTAGCAAGCGGCAAGACGGTCGCCAAAATCGCCTCCGACCTCGACAAGCCCCGAGGCCTCACCGTGGTGTATCCGGGAAGCGAGGCGGCGTTTCTCGCGCCCATGAAGATTGGCGTCATGTCTGGCATCGGCAAGCAAAGCGCAAAGCGTCTCGAAGCAGTAGGCATCCGCACTCTCGGAGAGCTGGCTGCTGCGGATGTGGAGAGCCTGCGTCCCATCTTTGGCGCGAACGCAGCAGTCATGCGCGACCGAGCCGCGGGAATGGATGAACGTCCCGTCGTGACCGAACGCACGCTCAAATCCGTGAGCCACGAGCGCACCTTCGCAAGTGACCTTACCACCCGTGCAGAAATCGAGGACGCCATCGATTTTCTGGGATCGATGGTCGGTCGGCGTCTACGGCGCAAACAACTTGCGGGTCATACGGTCACGCTCAAGCTGCGCTATGCCGACCTGTCCATACGCAGCGCCCAGCAAGGGTTGGGTGCCAACATCGACGACGAGGGCGTTTTCATTCCCATCGCCAAGAGGCTCATCAGCGAGATCTGGCAAGAAGGCGATGCCGTGCGCCTCGTCGGCGTCGGCATATCGGGGTTCGACACGCAAGACGAGCAGCTCGACCTGTTTGCGAACACCGAGGACGAGCAGAGCAACGCCGAGGTCATCGCCGCGACGGACAAGGTGCGCGACAGGTTTGGCGACGGGGCGCTCAAGTTTGGCCGTGAGCTCAAGCTCAAGGCCAAGGACACCGGCACCCGCGGCATGAACGACGGTCATTTATGATGCAAGGATCTTCTGTGCAAGCAGGGGTACATCGCTCGCATCGAAGGCGAAGAGCACTTCCTCCATATTGGCCTCGGGACGTACGAACGCCATGTCGACATGCTCGCAGGCGCCCGAAGACAGCAGCGCATAGGCATAGCACTGCGCCTGCAGAGCGTAGCGCTCGTGCAGGTCCTCACCCTGTCCGCTCGTGCCCGTCTTGTAGTCGATGACCAGGGCTCCCCCTTCGTCATCAAAGCATATAAGGTCAATGTAGCCTTCGAGCGGGACACCCTCGACATCGACGCAGAACGCGTACTCCGCATGGCGACGCTCGTACTCCTGCACCATGGCGTAGCGCTCTGATGAGACCCAGGCGGCGACCGCGTCGGCAAGCCGCACGCGTTGCTCCTCATCGAGCCCATAGCGACGCGCAGCAGCGAGCATGCGACGCTCAATGCTGCGTTCATCGGCACGCGGAACTGACGCAAGCCATTGCGCGACAAGGTGAAATGACGAGCCGACGGGGCTGACCGTCTCGACATCCTGTGAGCGATCATGCAAGGTGACTGCGGGGGCGACAAGCTCACGATGCTGCGCATCACGATGTGCAATCGAGGAATACGAGTAGATTTGCCTGCGATCAGCCATCTGCGCCGAAATACGCGGCGGCAATTCAAAAACCGGATAACGATGCATGACGACGAGCGGGCTTTCTTCATCGTCTGCCTGCTCCTCTTGCGCCCCGTAGGGAACTTCGGTGATGGCGAGCTCCACGAGCGCACCGGCATCTGTCGTAACCTTTGCATGCTGTGTGGGAATCTGCTCGCCAAACACCGCATGCAGGCAACTGCTCGTGAGCCCCGCGGATAGGTCGCCCTTGGATGCAAAGGCACCATCGTGTGCCACGAGAATGAGCTTGTCTCGTGCGCGCGTAAGCGCGACGTAGAGCAAACGCTGCTGCTCCTGCGCATCGCGCAGCTTCTTGAGCTGATGGGCATGGGCACGGTGCCCGGCGACCTCACTGGCTAGGGCGAAAGAGCCAGGGTCCTGGTCTTCGTCGGCAAGGTAGCGTGCGGCGGCACTCGATCCCGTGACGTCAAGCGCGAGATAGCGTCTACCCTCCTCGGAAAGCGAAATGAGCGTCGCACCGCTATGACGTGCGCTCTTCTCGAACTCCGCAACGGCGACGATGGGAAACTCCAATCCCTTGGAGCTGTGAATCGTCATGATGCACACGGCGTCTTGCCCCGAGCTTACGAGCGTTCCGAGCTTGCCGCGAGCGCCCTTGCCCTCACAAGCAAGGTCAACAAGACTGCGGAAATAGGCGCTTGTGGCAAAAGGCGCATGCCCATGGAGCTTCTCGTAGTCTTCGATGAGATCGCACGCGCGCTCGATATTCGCAAAAACCGCACCGCCCTCGATACCGCGCGCAGACAGCGTGGCCTGCCAGCCGGAAAGCGCGATGGCCTCTCGCACGAGTTGCGCGAGAGGGATGCTCGGCGAGGCGGCAAGCACATGCTCGAGCGTGTCGAATGCACATGCGAGCGCCTCGTCAGCACCGTCCTGCGCCTCCTCGATGTATAGGCATAGCGCGTCATAGAGCGAGGGCTTGGCGCGTGACTCGCCGGGCAAGAGCCTGAGACGCTGGCGATTGATGACCGACAGGGCGAGCAGCGCGTCATCACTTGCGTTGAAGAAGTCCGAGCCAAGCAAATCGAAGAGCGCCTCGTCATCATCGCGGTCTGCCAAAACGCGCAGCAACATGACAACGGTCGAGACCTCGGGTTGTAAGAAAAAGTCCGAGCCACCCGAGACGATGACCGGTATGTTGCGCTTGCGCAGCTCACGCAAATAGGGACCCGCCTTGGTGCCCTTCGTCGATTGGAGCAGAATCGCCATATCGCCATACGGGGCGCCCTGTGCGTGCAGGCGCTCGAATTCATCGGCAAGCGCCACGGCATCGGCCTGGCGCAACGCGTCAACCGAAGTCCTTCCCTGCCCCTTTTCGGCTTTGTGGCCGGCCGAGAGAAGTATCTTCACGCGCGGCTCGTCTGGCATGAGCCATGACGGGTTGAACCCTTCCTCGCGACCCGAGCTCACCTTGAGGAACTCCCCACCGAAGAACTCCGGCTTGGAGAAGATGTCCTCGACGAAGCGCAGGATGTCAGGTTGTGAACGATAGTTAACGGTGAGCTCGACCTCGTTGGAGCCACGCTCGCGCATCATGGCGCGCGTACGTTGGTATACCTCGAGATCGGCCCCACGAAAACCGTATATCGATTGCTGCGCATCACCCACCGTGGCCAGCGTCGTAAGCCCCTCGTCGCATATCTTGCTTACGATGCCAACCTGCAAGTTGTCCGTGTCCTGGAACTCGTCGACCATGACGGAATCGAAGCTTTCGCGATACGCCCGCGCCAGCCCGTCGTCTTCGTCGAGCAGCTTGTACGTTGCGATGAGCAAGTCATTTGTATCGAACGCGCCTTGTGCCTGCTTGAGCGCGCGATGGCGCTCGAGATGCTCTGCCGCAAGGTCGAGTGCCGCCCGCAGAAGCTCGTACGCGCTCGCAGACTGTGCCTCGGCCGCGGCCTCGAGCAGGGCATCTCTGCATTTGGCGAAGATACCGTTATAAGGTGCGGAGAGATTGCCTCCACCCGGCGGCTTGCACTCCTCGATGGCGTTGGCGAGCGCACTCCAGGAGAGAGGGCGCATTTGGCTGGTGGACAGCGCCTCGAGAGCCGCCACCACCGCGGCGACCTTATCGCGATTCTGGACATACGTTATCTTGCCCTCGGGAAGTCCGAGCTCGTCAAGTTCGGCAAGTGCCCCCTGATACGTGGCGAGGAGCCCTTGCACGCGACTGGCGATGACGCGAGCCGGCGCAGGGGCTGGCCCCAAGTCGAAATCGTTCCTGCCGCCCGGCGCAAGCATGAGCAACTCTGATAGGTTGTTGACGAGCTTCGTCGCGCTCTCGACGCCAAGACTGTCGAAAAGCAAGTTGAGACGCGCGTCCTTCGCATTGTCCTGCAGCAACGCATCGAGCGCGAGGGCGGAAAGCGCCTGCGTCTCGTCCTCGGTGAGCAAGTTTGCGCCTGGGTCGACACCGACATCGAAGGCATGCGAAAGCAGCATGCGGCGGCACATCGAGTGAATGGTCGATATCCAGGCGGCGTCGATCTTGAGGGACTCCTCGTCAAGCCCCTGCGCACGCAACTCGGCGCGCACGCGACCGATAAGCTCGCCTGCAGCCTTGTTGGTAAACGTGATGGTGAGCAGTCGATCGACATCGCCGATGAGTGGCCCCGACTCTTGCGAGAGACCATATGCAATGCGCTTGGTGAGCGTAAAGGTCTTGCCCGTGCCGGCGCCAGCCTGGATGAATAGCGGTTCGTGGGCACTTTCGACCGCAGCGCGTTGACTAGGGGTAAGAGGCATCAGGCACCTCCCTTGGGACAAAACGAGGCCGCCTTGCAGTACTCGCAGACGTCGCTCGAAAGCGGGGCCGGCGCAATGTCACCTGCACGGAGACGCTCGACGCATGATGCGAGCACATCCTCGACACGCGTGAGATACGCATCGTACTCCTCGCCGCTACCGGCACGAGGCAATGCGTCGAAGTCCTCGCGCAGCTGCTCGGTGTCGCCCCACGATATGCCGCGCGCATAAACGCCGCGCAGCGCGTTCTTGGCGTATGAACGATAGACCGAGCCAACGACATGAAGCGGCGTGCCGAGTGCCGCGAAGTGCCGCTCGACAAGCGTGGCGTATATGTCGGTCTGGATACGCTGCGGCAGCTCGTCGTCACGGCCGAAGCCGTAGCCGGCAGAAAGGCCACTGAGCTTGTAATCGATGATGACGGCGTTTCCCTCCGCATCGACATCGACGCGATCAACCTTGCCGCGTACGGGCACGCCGGCGTATTCGAGAAGCTGCTCTGAGGAGCGGCCAAGCTCAAGCTCGAAGTAGGTGGGAATGAACCCCGGCAAAAACGTGGCATCACGACGCACGAGGTCGAAGACCTGTTGACGCAGCTCTTCGCATGCGCACGAGTCGTACTCGGTGTGCAAGTAGAGACCCCGACGCTCGCGCGACTGGTCATCTTCAAGTTGCTGGTCGAAGGCCTTGCTGGCAATGGCGAGCGCCTCGTCCACGTTCTGCTCCGTCACGCGATCATGCCCGGCTTGCTTGAGACAACGGTAGAAACGCTCCATGGTCGCATGAACGAGATTGCCCTGAGCAGCTGCATCGAATGTGACGTCCATGCCGTTGTAGCCCACGCGCCGACACGCAAACCAACGATACGGGCAGCGGTAATAATCCTCGAGGGCCGTGGGTGAAAACGTCAGGGGCTTGTCCTTGAGATCATGCGTCAAGTCCTTCTTCATCGCAGCCAATGCAAGCGAACCGCGCGTAACCGAGACATCGTCATGTGGCCCCTCGTTCGCGAAGAAGACGTCGGCCTCGTTCAGCGCAAGCAGCCATGGCCTGAGAGCTTGCGGGACAGCCTGGACGGAAAGCCCCGACTCGTCTTCTTCGGGACTGCGGTACGCGGCGACGAGCTCCTCGAACAGCGCGCTCGGGCAGCTTTCATCACCACCTGCATCGTGTGTCGTACGCGTAAAGGCAAAGCAGCTCTCGCACGATTCGATGGCGTTGAGCAGCATGATGCGCTGGTCACGGGCGAGCGTGTCTGCGCGCTCGATGCCAAGCTTGCGCATGAGCGTGTCGAACGGACCATCCTGGGATGCCATGGGATAATGGCATGCATCCAGATCGCACAGGATGATGGCACCCGCGCGAATGGGGCCGAGCGCACCCGGATCGACGATGCGAAGGGCCTCCCCTTGGTTACCGTATGAGCGATTGAGCATGATGGGGAGATTCGCCATCTCGTCAGCATCGGGCTCGCAGATGAAGTGCTCGCAGAGCTCGAGATAGTCCAGCAATGCCTCGGCTGCCGCGCAGTCATCGACAAGCGTGTCGACATCGAGCTGCGCTGAGCGTGCGTGCTCGAAGAGAAGCCTGACGCGCTCGGCACGCGAAGCGTCGATGAGCTGCACGAGAGGCTCGAGGCGCTCGCGCGTGATGGCAGCGCTCGCATTACCCTGAGCAAAGCCTTCGCGCACGTCGCGCATTCTCTTGTATGGTACGGAGCCGGCTTGTTCGCGCCAGCGCATTTGCAAGGCGCGGGCATCTTGGGCAGGTACCCCCGCATAGGGGCTACACAGCACATCGACGAAGGGCTCGAAGGGCGCATCATCGCCCGCCTGTACGATTGTCTCGAGCGCAAAAAACGCAGCCCCTAGGCCCGTACGCGCACAGGGCACGGCAAACTGCGTGGCAAAGGGAATGTCCGCGCGTGCAAACGCATCATGCAGGCGCGGGTGTGCATCGGCGGCGCTGGCGCAGCAAACGAGCATGTCCGCATACTCGATGCCGTCTTCCTCGTGCATGCTGCGCGCAAGAGCCGTGACCACATCACTTGCGACATGCGCCCCGTAAGCCTCGCCCACACGCACGCGGCCTTGCGCCTGAACGCCACCCTTGCCCGTAAAAAGGTGCTGTCGCAAGGCAAGGAGCTCGTCATCTTCTGACAGAACGCCGGCGTTGATGTCGAGATGCTGCTGAATGACGGAAACCGACGCACCTGACTCGATTCCGGCGATGAAGCACCGCAGATGGGCGCTGTGCAAATCAGGGGCTTCGAAGACCAGGTGCATGCCCCGGCAGACGCCATCTTGCATGAGCGCGTGCTCGGCCTGGGCGAGCTCGACAAGGCCTTCATGCTCGAGCTTTGCCTCATAGAGCGATACGAGCTCCATGAGCTTTGATTCCGACCCCGACAAGGCGGCATTTGGGCACAGGCCCGGATAGATGGCTTCTTCGACAAACGCGGCAAGCTGCGTGACGAAGCCAGGCGAAGGCGAGGCGTCAAAAAGGGCAACCTGCGTGATAAGCGGACGCAGCAGAACCTTGCGCTCGGCAGGTGCCACGATGGTGGAGCCATCACCGTAGACATCCCAGAGCTGACTCACGAACTGCGCGTGCGTCACGACATCGACACCAGTGCCAACAAGCGTGCGAAGCTGCAGCTTGCGCTGTTGCCCCCATGCATGCGAGGGCACGATAAGCGTGGCGGCGACACCCGCGCCTTGGGCGCGCAGCAAAGCCGCGTTGCTCGCCTCAAGCAGTGCATCAAGCGTGCTGACCGTCACTACCCCCATCGTGCAGGCCTTCTAGTGGCTCGCATCGACGATGTCGAGAAGCTCGAGCGGGCTATCGATGATGAAATCGGGATACTCTTCCTCAAGCGTAGCGAAATCCCTAAAGCCCCAGGTGCAGGCAACGCTCGTGCAGCCAGCATTTTTGCCCGTGCGCACGTCGGGCTGAGAGTCACCTACGAACCATGCATCCTGCGACTGTGCGCCGAGCTGCTCGAGTGCCTTGAGGGCCATGGCCGGATCTGGCTTGGGAGCGATGCCCTCGACACGACCAACCGCAACGGGAATGTAATCTGCGAACCAAAGTTTGCGCAGGGCCTCGGTCTCGGGTTGAATCTTGTTGCTCACGATGGCCATCTTGATACCGCGATCCTTGAGACCGGCGAGCAACTCCATGATGCCCGGATACGGATGCGTCGCATCATTGCAGTGAGCCTTGTAGTGCGCGTTGAAATCGTCGAAGACGCGCTGAAACTCGGGCGAACCCGTTACGAAGGCGTGCTTGGTGAGAAGCTCGATGAGCACGACGGAGCCGTACCCGGCCGCCTCGCGCGTCTCGTCGAACGTGACGAGTGGAAGATCCGATTGCTCGAGCGCATAATTGACGCTCACGTGCAAATCATCAAGAGTATCGAGCAAGGTGCCGTCCATATCGAAAAGTACTGTATCCACAACGCATCCTTTCTTCAGCTGCCAAAGATTCTACCGCAGGGCTGTGACATTTTTTCATCATGCGTCGCGGGTATGAGTAAATCGCGCTACACTGCAGCTCATGAACGACGAGACCGGACTCATACTGGCATCAGGATCGCCCCGGCGCAAGGAGCTGCTTGCGCGGACGGGTCGCGCGTTTCGCGTCATCGTAAGCGATGCTGACGAGATTGCCCCGAAGGACATGGCGCCCACTGACGTTGCCATGCACAATGCGCGTGCCAAGGCGCTCGCTGTCGCTTCCGGGCAGTCTGACTGCGAAACCGTCATCGGTGCCGATACCATCGTCGTGCTCGATGGGCGCATCTTCGGCAAACCGCTCGACGAACGCGATGCCCATCGCATGCTTCGTGAGCTATCGGGCAAAACGCACCAGGTCATCACAGGCGTTGCCCTCGCGCGCGCGGGCCAGTGCGAAACCTTTGCAGAGATCACCGACGTTTGCTTTAGGGAGCTTTCCGATGAGGAAATCGCGGCGTATGTCGCCTCGGGAGAGCCGCTCGATAAAGCCGGCGCCTACGGCATACAAGGTGCGGCCGGTGCCTTCGTCGACCACATCGAGGGCGATTATGACAATGTGGTTGGGTTACCTGTCGCGCGTCTAGAGCGAACGCTTGATCTTAAGGGCGGCGATGAGGTAGATAACGGGCAGGATGGCAAGCGCTAGTGCATAGAGCAGCGCCGTGACCACATACTGCGGCGTCATTGCAAGAGCATATCCCAAGAACGCAACAACGAGTACGAGCGCGATGATTGCCATGACGATGGCAATCATGACCTTGCTCGGATGCTTGGCAACGTAAATCGCAATGACGGCAGGTGGGATGAGCGCGATGCCGCACGCAAGCGCCGTGCCATACAAGTACGCGCCCAGAAGCCCGATGTCGGGCATAAGAGCCGCCACATCGGCGACGCGGATGAGCTGCACGATGCAAAACGCGATGAGAATGATTGCGATAACGAGCATTGCGACACCGAGGCCCGCCAACACGCGATGTCCCCAGGTCTTCTCGAAGGTGAGAAGGTCGGGGTTATCGCGATCATCGGTGAGGACCGACGGATCGATGGGCTGCGGTTCATGTTCATGACCCGAATGACCAGGCGTCCTGCCCGTCCGCGGGGTCTCACGATAGTCGCTGTAATTCTCCATACGTCTTGCCTAACTCTGCACGATGGTCTTCTCGCCGCATGACGGGCACTTCACGGCAATTTTGCCCTTGCCGGCCGGCACGCGCATCTGCTGTCCGCAAAACGAGCAGCTCAGGTATTTGTATCCGGCATCGGCATTTACCTTGTCCTTGGTCTTGCCCTTGCCTTTTGACGAGATGTCCTTGGCCGAGGCGCGCTTGCGCTCTGCACGGCGCGTGCGACGCCGCAGGAAAGCCTCGTTCTCACGCCGGCGCGCATCCGCATTGCGCGACAGCATGCGAAAGAGCATGAGGACGAGCAGGATGAGCCCGACCCAATTGAGAATGGTCGACAACCATGCAATCCACACAAGGCGCAGCATGTTGGCGAGGACGCCGCAGAGGATCGAGAAAATCCACATGACGACCACGCCAACGCTCATGGCCTGGCCAAGCTGGTCAAAGCCGTAGCGCCCCTGCATGAACTTGTAGAGCCATGCGCTGATTCTGTTCATAAACTACTTGAGCGAATCAATGTGCTCGACGATGTCGCCGATGGTCTCGAGACCCTCAGGCTCGCCGAAATCGATGCCTTCGGCATCCTCGATATCGCAGATGAGCTCAACGAGATCGAGCGAGTCGATGTCGATGGAATCAAGCGTGGTGTCTTCCTCGACCTGCTCCGGCTCAATGGAGAGGTTGTCCTCGAGAATCTTCCTGATGGTGTCAATGGTAGCCATGGTTCTCCTTTCGTCATGGGCAGCATAACGAAACGTCACGTCTCTGGCAACGGGGGGATGAGACACATTGGACAGGTACATCTGTCTCATTGCAACGCAAATGAGACAGATGTACCTGTCCAATGTGTCTCATCCATAGTTCACGTGCCAGAAGGTGAGGCCGCAGGCGGGGGCGGTTTCGCCCGCAGCGCCACGATCGCACGCCGCCAGAACCTCAGCGACCCAATCGGGATCGCGATGCCCAGCACCCACCTGAACAAGCGTGCCAACGATGGTGCGCACCATCGAATGCAAGAAGGCGTTACCGATGACCTTTATCACGAGGCATTCCTCCCCCATCTGCTCTTCAAGCTCGATGGACACCTCGTTCACGCAACGCATGGTTGTCTTGCCCTCGGCACTTGCCGCCTTGCAAAAGGACTTGAAGTCATGCTCGCCGATGAGATGGGTGGCGCCCTGGCGCATGGCCTCGATATCAAGCGAGCCCTTGCGCCACCAGGCGTAGCGACGCAAGAACAGCGGCGGCACCGAGCCCGTCACGATGCGATACCGATACTCGCGACTCCTGGCATCAAAACGGGCGGAAAACGTGGGCACATCAAAACGTACGTTCTTGATGGCAATGTCATCAGGCGTGAGCGCGTTGAGCGAGATGATAAGGCGCGATGGCGTGATGTCCTCGAGCTCAGCCTCATCAAGCGCGCATGACACGACTTGTCCGAGCGCATGCACACCCGCATCCGTGCGGCCCGCGCACACCGTTTCGACGGGATGCCGAAAGTAGGTTGCAAGCGCCCGTTCGAGCTCGCCTTGAATCGTGACGACATGCTCGTCCTTCTGCTTGGCAAACCCTGCATATGCCGTGCCGTCATAGGCGATGGTGAGCACGAGCGATTGTTGTGACATCTCCGCCTCCCCTACAAGAACACGCAGAGTGCGACAATCGCAACGATGCCGATGATAAGCGTCGCGACGTCTGCCCCGGAAAGCGTTGTCACATTCATGCGCGTGCGGCGTCCGCCCGCATAGCAGCGTGCGTCCATGGCATCAGCAAGATCATCGGCACGTCTGAAGAGGCGCACGAAGAGCGGGATGAACACGGGCACCCATGACTTGAGCCGCACGAAGAGATTGCCATCATCGAAATTGGCGCAGCGCGCCTTCTGGGCAAGCTGGATCATCTGCGCCTCGCGCGCCGTCGTGGGGATGAAGCGCAGAGCGAGCGAGATCATCATCGCGATGTCGTCGACGGGTACGCCGAAGCGTCGCAGCGGGCCGAACATGCGCAGCATCGCATCGGTCAGCTCCATCATCGAAGACGTGAAGGTCAGCAGCGAGCAGATGAGCACGAGCAGGACGATGCGCAGGGCGAAGAAAAGGCCCCTCATCAGGCCATCGAGCGTGATGCCGAAGCTCCCAAAGAGCACCCATTCCTGCGTGAGCCCGAGCGAGCCCGCCGTGGAAAGCCCCGGTGCCGCCGCCGAACCCAAGCTGATGCTGAAGGTGTGCACGATGATGGTGAACGCGAGGATGAAGATGATGGGGATGAGGCCGCGTGCCGCCCTGGTCACGGGCACGCGTGCCATCATGTAGAGCATCGCCACGAACGCCGTGACGATGAGCAGCCCCGCCCAGCTCTCGACAAAGAAGACGGCGATAGAGAAAACGCAGGCCAAGATAATCTTGACCTGCGCATTCAAAGCGTGGATAGGGCTTGTGCCGGGAATGTAGGTACCAAAGGCAAGTGCCTGCGTCATCTGTGCTCCCGGTGAGAAACGAGGTTCCTACTCGTCATCCTCGTGCTTCTCGGCCTTCTCGTCTGCGTCCTCGATAGCATGTGCTTCCTTGGACATGGGATTGACATCGTCGATGAGCTCGCGCTCCTCTTCGGCGATCTCTTCCTTGATCTTCTCGATATTCTCTGCCTCGGTCTTGGCCACCTCTGCCTCCTTGGCCTCGAGAACGGCGTCCTCGACGGACTCCTCGTCCTCAGCCTTCTCGGCCTCGACGGCGTCCTCACGCACATCAGTCTCGGCGTCGGCGTCGATGCGATCTGCCTCGCCCTCGGCGAACTCCTCGATGTCGTCCTTGTCGTTGTCGTTCTTGTCCTCGGTGCCTTCCTCGATCAGGTCCTCGACCTCATCGGCGGCCTTGTCCTCGGACTTCGTGGCCTTCTTGGCAGCGGACTTCTTGCCCTTGGCGGGCTTCTCGTCGGCCTTGGCCTTGGGGGTCACGGCCTCCTCGACGAGCTCGAGAATCGCCATGGGGGCATTGTCGCCCTTGCGCGGACCAAGCTTCAGGATGCGCGTATAGCCGCCGTTGCGGTCGGCCCACATGCCCTGCTCGGCCTTCTCGAAGACCTCGCGGACGAGCTCCTTGTCGCCCAGGGCGGCGATGGCCAGACGACGAGAGTGCAGGTCGCCCTTCTTGGCCCAGGTGATGATGCGATCGATAGTGCCGCGGACTTCCTTGGCACGCGTGACCGTGGTCTTGATGCGGTCGTTGGTGAACAACGCAACCGCAAGGTTCTTCTTCATGGCCTTGGTATGGCTGGCGTCGGTGCCCAGCTTGCGGCCCTTCTTGTAATGCCTCATTGAATCTCCTACGTACTAAAGCTTCAAGCTGAGGTCCATCGACTGAAGCTTGTCCTTAACCTCTTCGATGGACTTGGCGCCGAAGTTGCGGATGTTGAGCAGGTCGTTCTCGGAATACTCGACCAGCTGACGCACCGAATGGATGCCGGCGCGCTTCAGGCAGTTGTACGAGCGAACCGACAGATCGAGATCCTCGATCTGCTTCTCGAGCTCGGTGTTCTTGCTCGGGCCCTCGGGGGCGAAGATGCTCGTCACCTCGACCTCCTCGTTGCTCTCGTCGAGCGAGAGGAAGGCCATCATGTGCTGGTTGATGATGTTGGCGGACTGGCAGACGGCATCGACGGGGCTGATGGCGCCGTTGGTCTCGACCTCGAGAATGAGCTTGTCGTAGTCGGTGCGCTGTGCGACACGGGTATCCGTGACGTCCATGGTGCAACGACGAATCGGCGAGAACAGCGAGTCGACATGGATGATGCCGATGGGATCCTCCGGGCGCTTGTTGCGCTCGGCGGGGACGTAGCCGCGGCCAACGCCGATGCGGACCGACATCTCAAGCTGCGCGCCCTCAGAGAGCGTCGCGATGACGTGATCCGGATTGATGAGCTGGAACTCGGTGGGAACTTCCAGATCGGCACCGGTGACCACGCAGGGACCCTGCGCGGAAAGCGTGGCGGTAGCCTCCTCGCCACCAGCGAAGGGAGCGAAGACCAGGCCTTTGATATTCAAAACAATGTCGGTGACATCCTCGACAACGCCGGGAGCGGACGTGAACTCGTGCTGCACGCCCTCGATCTTGATGGCGGTTGCCGCAGCGCCGTCCAGGGAGGACAGCAGGACACGACGCATACCATTGCCGAGCGTCTGGCCGTAGCCGCGCTCGAGCGGCTCCATGACGAACCGCGCAATGTTGTCATCGACTTGCTCGACGGTGATATTGGGCTTCATGAACTCAGTCATTAAGTAGCCTCCTCGAGACTTTAATCGGATAGGACAGGGTAAGAATTACTTCGAGTAGAGCTCGACGATGAGCTGCTCCTGGATATCCAAGTCGATTTGGTCTCGTGTCGGCAGCGAGATGACGTTGCCCTGCAGCTTCTCGATGTCAACCTCGAGCCAGGCGGGGACCTGAACGCGCTCGTTGGAGATGAGGGCGCTCTTGATCACGAGAAGCTCCTTGGCTGCCGGGGCGATTGCCACGAGATCACCGGGGCTCACGCGATACGACGGGATGTCGACGCGCTTGCCGTTAACCGTGATGTGACCGTGCGTGACCGTCTGGCGGGCCTCCTTGCGCGTACGCGCAAAACCCAGGCGGAACACGACGTTGTCGAGACGGGACTCGAGAATCCTCATGAGGTTCTCGCCCGTAACGCCCTGCATGCGGCGAGCCTTGTGGAAGTAGCCGCGGAATTGCTTCTCGAGTACACCATAGATGAACTTGGCCTTCTGCTTCTCACGAAGCTGGCGACCGTACTCGCTCTCCTGACGACGGCGCTGCTTGGGCTGCTTCTTGGATTCCTTGGTATAGCCTAAAACGATGGGATCGATGCCAAGCTGGCGGCAGCGCTTCAGAACCGGGGTCCTGTTAATTGCCATGACGTATTACCTTTCTAAGCTAGACGCGACGACGCTTGACCTGACGGCAACCGTTGTGCGGAATGGGCGTGCAGTCCTGGATGCTCGCAACTTCCAGACCAGCTGCCTGGAGCGAGCGGATGGCGGTCTCGCGGCCAGAGCCGGGACCCTTCACGAACACGGAAACCTTCTTGAGGCCGTGCTCCATGGCCATCTTGGCGGCCTTCTCGGCAGCCATCTGCGCCGCGAACGGCGTGGACTTGCGGGAACCCTTGAATCCAACCGTGCCAGCGGACTGCCAGGAAATGACGTTGCCGCGGGTATCGGTAATGGAAACGATCGTATTGTTGAACGTGCTCTTGATGTGAGCCTGACCGACCGTGATGTTCTTGCGGTCTGCGCGACGAACGCGGGTCGTGTTCTGTTGCTTCTTAGCCATGTTGTCCTCTCACCTAGCCCCTCTTCTTAGCGCCGATCTGGCGACGCGGACCCTTGCGGGTACGAGCGTTGGTGTGAGTACGCTGACCACGAACAGGCAGGCCACGACGATGGCGCAGGCCACGATAGCAGCCGATCTCCATCAGTCGCTTGATGTTCTGCGACGTCTCGCGACGCAGGTCACCCTCGACCGTGTAGTTCGTATCGATATTGTCACGAAGCTTGACGACCTCTTCTTCGGTGAGGTCGCGTACGCGCGTGTCAGGATTAACGCCGGTCTCCTCGCAAATCTTCTTTGCGCGGGTCAGACCGATACCATAAATGTAAGTCAGACCAATCTCCACGCGCTTATCGCGCGGAAGGTCGACACCGAGTATACGAGCCAATGTCGCTCCCCCTCTTAGCCTTGACGCTGCTTATGACGCGGGTTCTCGCAAATCACGAACACCTTGCCATGACGCCTGATGATCTTGCACTTATCGCACATCTTCTTTACTGAAGGACGTACTTTCATGATGTCCTTACCTTTCCGAAAGTGTTTACACTTCGTTTTTATCATTACGCCCAGCCGCAGGCGGTAGTTTTCTTGCTCAGATGACAGGGATGCCCAGGCACCCCACGCATTGCGGTATGCCGCAATCCTTACTTATAGCGATAGGTGATCCTGCCGCGGTCGAGGTCGTACGGCGAAAGCTCCACCGTCACCTTGTCACCCGGAAGGATCTTGATGTAATGCATGCGCATCTTGCCCGAGATATGGGCCAGAACCTGATGTCCATTCTCAAGCTCGACTTTGAACATCGCGTTGGGGAGCGGCTCGATGACCTTTCCCTCTAGTTCAATAGCATCCTCTTTGCTCACGAATACAACTCTCCCATTTGAATCACGGCAAACGTAATGAAACATACTACTTCAAACGGAGCGGCAATTCCAGATTTTTTTGCGAACGTCTATTTGGTCAGGACGAGCGGGCCATCTTTGGTGATGGCTATGGTTCGCTCGAAGTGCGCTGCGGGCTTTCCGTCGCACGTGATGACTCCCCACCCGTCCGAGATGGTTCGCACGCGCGGAGACCCGCTCACCGCCATCGGCTCGATCGCGATGACCATGCCTTCCTCAAGCTTCACGCCCTGGCCGGGAACGCCGTAGTTGAGGACGTTGGGAGGTTCGTGCATCCTGCGCCCGATGCCATGACCCGAATACTCGCGAATCACGCCGAAACCGGCATCTTCGATGACCTTCTGTATCGCATGCCCGATATCGCCCAGATGGTTTCCGGGAACCGCCTGGTCAATACCCGCCCACATAGCCGCAAGCGTCGTAGAGAGAAGACCCTGGCGCTGCTTGCTATCTGTACCGACGATAAAGGTCTCGGCATTATCGCCAACCCAGCCATCGACAATCGCCCCCGTGTCGATCGAGACAACATCGCCATCTTCGAGAATGACATCGGGACTCGGAATGCCGTGCACCACCATGTCGTTCACCGAGGCGCAGATAGTGGCGGGAAAGCCGCCGTATCCCTTGAACGCCGGAGTTCCACCTGCTTCGACGATGCACCTCTCGGCGGCCGCGTCGAGCTCGGCCGTGCTCACGCCTGGCCTTATAAGCGAACCGACCACCTCGAGCGCTTGTGCACTCAGGTGGCCGGCTGCCTTCATTGCATCAATTTGGGCAGGCGATTTAATCTTGACGCCATCGCGGCGAAAGCGCTTCATGGCAGCTATTTGCCAATCGCCGTCTTGAGATTCTCGAAGACCATATCGGGAGACTGTCCACCATCGAGCTCGATGAGGATACCGTTGCCACGATAGTAGTCGATGAGCGGGCTCGTCGACTTCTCGTAGACGGCAAGACGATTGCGGACCGTCTCCTCGTTGTCGTCGGCGCGCTGGTACATCTCGCCGCCGCACTTGGGGCAGACAGCGCCCGTCTCGACCGTTCCGGGGTAACCGCAATCGCGGCAGACGCGACGCTGCGACATGCGCGCGATGAGCGCTTCCGGATCGACCTCGAGAGCAATGGCGTAATCGAGCTTCTCGCCTAGATTGGAAAGCACGCTATCGAGCGCAACTGCCTGGGCCGGCGTGCGCGGAAAGCCGTCAAGCAGGAAGGATGCCTCGGGGTCAGCCTTGAGCCTTTCCTCGACCAAACCGATGACGACCTCGTCGGGCACAAGCTCTCCGGCGTCCATGTAGGACTTCGCCTTGAGGCCGAGCTCGGTGCCCTCCTTGACGGCAGCGCGAAGCAGATCTCCCGTGGAAAGGTGCGTGAAGCCGAACTCATCGACGAGGCGCGCAGATTGAGTTCCCTTTCCGGCGCCCGGAGCGCCCAGGAGTACGATATTCATAACAATCTCCTCAGTCTATTTGAAGAAGCCGTCGTAGTTGTGCATCTTCAACTGGCTCTCCAGCTTGGTCATCGTGTCAAGCGCAACGCCGACCATGATGAGCACAGAGGTGCCGCCGAACAGCTGGATCAGGGTGTTGCCCGTGAACGAGTACAGGATGGACGGGATGATGGCGATGGCCGCGAGGAACATCGCACCCGGAAGCGTGATGCGGTTGATCACGTTCTTGATGTACTGCACGGTCGCACCGCCCGGACGCACGCCCGGGATGAAGCCGCCGTTGTTCTTCAGGTTATCCGCCGTCTCCTGCGGGTGATAGATCATCGACGTGTAGAAGTACGCGAAGAAGACGATCAGGCCGAAGGTCAGGATCCAGTTGCCCCAACCAGCCGAGCAGAAGTTGGCGACAGCCTGCAGCCAACCCGCGTCACTGAAGAACGCGGCGATCTGAGCAGGCAGGTACAGCAGTGCCGAGGCGAAGATGATGGGGATGACGCCCGAACCGTTAACCTTGAACGGCAGGTACGTGGACTGGCCGCCCATGACCTTGCGACCCACGACGCGCTTGGAGTACTGCACCGGAATGCGGCGCTGACCACGCTCGATGAAGACGATGCCCGGAATCGTGATGAGGATCACGGCGATGATGAGCACCGTCATGAGAATGCCCTGCATCTGATCGGTGGCATTCTGAATCGAATCAAGCAGCGCACTTGGGAGTCGCGCGATGATGTTCGCGAAGATGATGAGCGACATGCCGTTGCCGATGCCGCGCTGCGTGATGAGCTCGCCCATCCACATGATGAGCGCCGTGCCCGCCACGAGCGTGACGATGATGATCGTGCTGATGAGCCATGTGGGCATGCCCGTCGTGGAGAAGTCGACGCCGAAGGCGTTCTGGAACAGAACCAGGTAGCCGATGGCGTTGATCAGGCCAAGCACGAGCGTGAGGTAACGCGTGATGCGCGTGACCTTACGCTGTCCAGCCTCGCCCTCCTTCTGCCAGCGCTGCAAGGCGGGAATGATGCCCTGCATGAGCTGCATGATGATGGACGCGGTGATGTAGGGCATGATGCCGAGCGAAAACACCGAGAAGTACTCGAGTGCGCCACCTGAGAACAGGTTGAGCATGAGCAGGCCGGCGTTCGTGCTCGTGTCGCGGAAGTTCGACACGAGGTCGGCAAACGGGATGCCGGGGACGGGGATAAACGAGCCAACACGGTACAGCGCTATGATTGCCAGGGTGAAGAAGATCTTGTGACGGAGCTCCTTCACCTTCATTGCGTTAATGAGTGCGTTGAGCACGGCTACTCGACCTTTCCTCCGGCCGCTTCAATCTTGGCCTTAGCAGAAGCGGAAACCTTGTCGACCTGAACCGTCAGCGCCTTGGAAATCTCGCCGTCGCCGAGAACCTTAACGAGTGCATCGGCATGCTTGATGATGCCCTTCTCGACAAGCGTCTCGCCGTTGACGGTCTCGTCAGCAGCGTACTTCTCGTTGAGACGACCGACGTTGACCGGCACGTACTCCTTGCGGTTGATATTGCGGAAGCCGGGGAGCTTGGGAAGGCGCATCGCGAGCGGCGTCTGGCCACCTTCGAAGCCCGGGCCCTTGGTGCCACCGGCACGCGAGGCCTGGCCATTCATGCCGCGACCGGACGTACCGCCGCGACCGGAACCATGACCGCGACCTACGCGCTTGCGCTTCTTCGTCGAGCCCTCGGCTGGTTTGAGTTCAGAAAGATCCATGATGTCTCCTTTTTCGCATTCATCCGCCCGATGCGGATGAAGCCGGCTGCTCGCCGCCGGCTGACTTCCTCATCGTGGGCTGCACCCGATGATGCAGCCCATCAATACGTGCTAGATGTTCTCGACCTCGATCAGGTGCTTGACCTTGAAGATCATGCCCCTGATGGCATCGTTGTCGACCTGCTCGACCGTGGAGCCGATCTTGCCCAGGCCCAGGGCCTTGAGCGTTGCGGCCTGGTCCTTCTTGTAGCCAATCGAGCTCTTCACCTGCGTCAGGCGCAGCGTCTTCTTTGCGTTAGCCATTACTGAGCCTTCTTTCCGTAGATTTCAGCAACGGTCATATCGCGACGCTTCGCGACCTGCTGCGGGCTCTGGAGCTCCTTGAGACCCTCGGCAGCCGCCTTGACGATGTTCATCGCGTTGTCAGTGCCGAGCGACTTGGACAGCACGTCCTTGACGCCAGCGAGCTCGAGCAGGGCGCGGACCGGGCCGCCGGCGATAACACCGGTACCGGGCGTGGCCGGCTTGAGCAGCACGCGACCAGCTGAAAACTCACCGATGACCTCGTGCGGGATGGTGCCCTCCTCGGTCAGCGGGACCTTGAACATGTTCTTCTTCGCGTCCTCGACGCCCTTGCTGATGGCGATGGGCACCTCAGCGGACTTGCCCATGCCAACGCCCACGTTGCCGTTGTGATCGCCAACGACGACGAGCGCGGTCAGACCAAAGCGACGACCACCCTTGACGACCTTGGAAACGCGGTTGATGTAGACGACGCGCTCTTCGAGTTCGGGAGCCTGCTGTGCAGCCTGCCTGTTTGACTTCCTGTTGTTAGGCCTCTGTGCCATGTTTCCCTCCCCCTAAAACTTCAGGCCGGCTTCGCGAGCGCCCTCGGCGAGCGCCTTCACACGGCCATGGTAGAGATTGCCACCGCGGTCGAACACGACCTCGCCGATACCCGCATTGAGAGCACGCTGGGCGATGAGCTTGCCCACCTCGGCAGCACCTTCGATATTGCCACCATGCTTGCCGGTGGCCTTAACCTTCTCGTCAAGCGAGGACGCGCTTGCCAGCGTGACAGCAGCGACATCATCGATGACCTGAGCGTAGATGTTGGAATTGGAACGCGTCACGCGCAGGCGCGGACGCTCGGGCGTACCCGAAACCTTGCCACGCACACGGCGCTGGCGACGTTGCAGTTTCGCCTTCTTTGCCTTGAGCTTATCCATACTGAACCGTTCTCCTTGTAATTAACCGGCGCAACGACCGGCGTACGTTTACTACTTGGCAGCCTTGCCCTCTTTGCGGCGGATATGCTCGCCCTGGTAGCGAATGCCCTTGCCCTTGTACGGCTCGGGCTTGCGGTACGCGCGGATGTCCGCGGCGACCTGGCCAACCAGCTGCTTGTCAATGCCACTGATGTTGATGATCGTGGGCTCGGGGCACTCGAACGTGATGCCGTCGATGGCATCGACGACGACAGGATGCGAGAAGCCGAGCGTCATCTCGAGCTTGCCACCCTTGAGTGCGGCACGATAGCCAACGCCGACGAGCTCGAGCGTCTTGGAATAGCCCTCGCTCACGCCAATGACCATGTTGTTGATGAGAGAACGGGTCAGGCCATGCATCGCGCGATTCTCGCGTGCATCGTTGGGGCGCTCGACGACGATGGAGCCGTCCTCGCCCAGGCTGATGGCCATATTCTCGTTGAAGGTCTGGGTGAGTTCACCCTTGGGACCCTTGACGGTAACGGTGTTGCCGTCGATCTTTACCTCGACTCCGGCGGGAACCGGAACGGGCAGCTTGCCAATACGCGACATGCGATTGCTCCTTTCTCGGTTCTTACCAGACGTATGCCAGGACCTCGCCGCCGACGCCGGCAATGCGGGCATCGCGATCGGTCATGACACCTTTGGACGTGGAAATGATGGCAGTGCCGAGACCACCCAGAACGCGGGGGAGCTCGTTCTTGCCAGCATAGATGCGAAGACCGGGCTTAGAAATGCGGCGCAGGCCACGAATGACCTTCTCCTTCTTGTCCCCGTACTTCAGCGTGATGAAAAGCTCGTCCTGGGGAGCCTTCGAGATGATCTCGTACTCCGTGATATAGCCCTCTTGCTTCATGATGCGAGCTATCTCGACGAGCTTTCGCGAAGACGGCATGGAAACCGTCTCCTTGTTCGCAGTGTTCGCGTTTCTAATACGCGTGAGCATGTCTGCGATCGAATCGGTCGTGCTCATTGATTCCTCCTATGGTTCGTTGATGACTGCTCTCAAGCGGTTCGCGTCCACCCGTGATGGCCGCGCCTATCTCAAGGCAGCCCAGCGTCTACGTGGCTTGCCTTACCAGCTCGCCTTGCGGACACCGGGGAGTTCGCCTTTAAGGGCAAGTTCACGCAAGCAGATTCGGCACAGACCGAACTTGCGATAGACCGAATGCGGCCTGCCGCAGCGGTTGCAACGCGTATACGCGCGCGTGCTGAACTTCGGCTTACGCTTTGCCTTGGCGATCATCGATTTCTTTGCCAATGCTCATCCTTTCCTGTTCGCGGGAAAACCATATCTCCCGCTAAACTCCGATTGCTGCACGTAAAAACGCACAGCAATCGAATATTCTACCTTATTCTCCTACTAAGCCGCAAACGGGAATCCGAAAGCGGTGAGAAGCGCCTTGCCCTCTTCGTCGGTCTTGGCAGTCGTCACGAACGTGATATCCATGCCGCGGGTGCGGTCGACCTTGTCGTAGTCGATCTCCGGGAAGATGATCTGCTCGGTAACGCCCATGGAATAGTTGCCATGGCCATCGAAGCTGTTCGCGGGAAGACCGCGGAAGTCGCGGATGCGGGGAATCGCGGCCGCGATGAGGCGATCGAAGAACTCGTACATGCGGTCGCCGCGCAACGTGACCTTGGCGCCAATCGGCATGCCGGCACGCAGCTTGAAGGTTGCGATGGACTTCTTGGCACGGCAAATCATCGGCTGCTGGCCGGTGATGACGCGCAGATCCTCGACAGCCGCATCGATGAGCTTGCTGTCGGTCGCAGCCTCGCCCACACCCATGTTGACGACGATCTTCTCGAGCTTGGGGATGTCGTTGACGTTGGCGATGCCGAGCTCTTCCTTGAGCTTCGGAGCGAGCTCCTTGTAGTACTTCTCTTTAAGACGTGGTGCCATGTTTCTAACTCCTTCGAGATTTAAGGCGGGGTTTCCGACCTCGCCCCCTCCACATGGAGGGCCTGTTTAACCTGTGATCTAGCATGAATTTCAACGAGTCTGGTGCAGAGGCGGAAAACCTCGCACTAAATCCGTTGTCGCTAGCGGCTAACGCAGCGTGCTGGATTGGCGAGAACTGAGGAGCGAAGCGTGCATGCGGCACGTGAGCTCCTCAGTGAACGCCAAGACGGTGCGTTGCGTTAGTCGATAGCCTTTCCGCATTTCTTGCAGACGCGTTGCTTACCGTCCTCGTCGACCTTGAAGCCGATGCGAGTCGGCAGACCACACGACGGGCAGACCAGCATGACGTTGGAGACGTCGATAGCCGCCTCGCGGGTGTCGATGCCGCCATTGGGGTTGGCTTGGGTCGGGCGAAGCGCCTTGTGCACCAGGTTGACGCCCTGGACGGTCACGCGGCCCTTCTCGGGAAAGGCAAAGAGAACCTCGCCCTGTGCGCCCTTGTCCTTGCCGGCGATGACCTTGACGGTATCGCCTGTCTTGATGTTCATCTTCGTCATCTTCTTCTCACCTTCCCCTAAAGCGTCTCGGGTGCGAGGGAGACGATCTTCATGAACTTGCGGTCACGCAGCTCGCGGGCGACGGGCCCGAAAACGCGCGTGCCGCGGGGAGCGCCGGAATCGTCAACCACGACGGCGGCGTTCTCATCGAACTTGATGTAGGAGCCGTCCTTGCGACGGACCTCCTTCTTGAGACGGACGATGACGCAACGAACGACGTCGCCCTTCTTGACCTGACTGTTGGGGGCTGCCTCCTTGACGCTGCAGACGATGATGTCGCCCAGGCCGGCGTAGCGGCGCTTGGAGCCGCCGAGGACCTTGATGCACTGAACCTTCTGTGCACCGCTGTTGTCAGCAACAGTCAGCATTGATTGCATCTGAATCATGGGAATACCTTCCTGCTACTCTAGCTGACTACTTGGCCTTCTCGACGATGTCGAGCAGGCGCCAGCGCTTCTGCTTGGAGAGCGGACGAGTCTCCATGATGCGGACGGTATCGCCCACACCGGCCTCGTTGCCCTCGTCATGCGCGTGGAACTTCTTGGTGGTGGTGATCATCTTGCCGTAGACGCGGTGCGGCTTGCGCTCCTCGATCTGCACGACGATGGTCTTGTCGTTTGTAGCCGAGACGACGACGCCCTGGCGAACCTTACGACGATTACGCTCTTCGTTCATTTAAGCTTCGCTCCTTTCCTTAAGCGGTCGCTTCGGCTGCAGCGCGAATCTCGCGTGCACGCAGCTCGGTGCAAATACGGGCAATGTCCTTCTTGACGACCTTCACGCGCGCGGTGTTGTCCAGCTGGCTCGTGGCCATCTGGAAGCGCAGGTTAAAGAGCTCGGTGCGCGCCTCGGTCAGCTTGTCGTTGAGGTCGTCGGTAGTGAGCTCGCGAATCTCTGCAGGCTTCATTTACTCGTCGCCTCCTTCTTCCTCAGTGGTGGCGGCAGCGGGGGCAGCTGCAGCGGTGCTCTCCTTGGCAGCCTTGGAGCGGCCACGAGCGGAATCCTTGGCATGGGCCTTGGCGTACTCCGCAGCACGCTCGGCGGCATCCTCGCGAATCACCATCTTGCACTTGATGGGCAGCTTGTTGATGGCAAGACGCATGGCCTCGCGGGCATCGTCGGGCTGGACGCCATCGATCTCGAACATGATGCGACCGGGCTTGACGACGGCCACCCACTCTTCGGGATTGCCCTTGCCGGAACCCATGCGGGTCTCTGCCGGCTTCTTGGTGATGGGCTTGTCCGGGAAGATCGTGATCCACACGCGACCGCCACGCTTCATGTAGCGAGTCATGGCGATACGAGCGGCCTCGATCTGGCGGTTGGTAATCCAATGCGACTCGAGCGCCTGGATACCGTAGGAGCCAAAGTTGAGGTTGTTGCCTCCCTTGGACTTACCCTTCATGGAGCCGCGCTGGACCTTGCGGTGCTTGATGCGCTTGGGCATTAACATTAGCGATCCCTCCTCTCGCCACGACGGCCACGGCCGCGACGCTGGGCGGACGTGCCCTCGAGCGCAGGATTCTTCTTGTCCTGGCCGGGAAGGACCTCGCCGTAGTAGACCCAGACCTTGATACCGCAGGAACCCATCGTGGTATGGGCGGTGGCAAAGCCGTAATCGATCATTGCGCGCAGGGTGTGCAGGGGCACGCGACCCTCGCGGTACCACTCGCGACGGCTCATCTCGGCGCCACCGAGGCGACCGGAGCACTGGATACGGATGCCCTGAGCACCCGACTTGCGCGCGGACTGCACGGCCTTGCGCATGGCACGACGGAACGCAACGCGTCCCTCGAGCTGCTCCGCGATGGACTGCGCGATGAGATTCGCGTCGAGCTCGGGGCGCTTGACCTCGATGACCTCAACGCTCACATGGCCGCCGGAGATCTTCTCGAGCTCCTTGCGAAGCACGTCAACCTCGGCGCCCTTCTTGCCGATAACGATGCCAGGACGGGCGGTCGTGATGATGACCTTGATCTTGTCGCCAGCTCGCTCGATCTCCACGCGAGAAAGGGCGGCATTGCTGAGCTTCTTCTCGACGTACTTGCGCAGCTTGAGATCGTTCTCGAGCGTGGCGGCGTAGTCGTTACCCGCATACCAGCGGCTGCGCCAATCCTCGGTGATGCCGAGGCGGAAGCCTGTCGGCTTAACTTTCTGACCCATGACCCTTACGCCTCCTCTCGCGTAGCTACGATGATGGTGATGTGGCTCGTGCGCTTCATGATGGGGCTTGCGGAACCCTTGGCGCGCGGGCGATAACGCTTTATGGTCGGACCCTCGTCAACGTAGGCAGCCTTGACTACCAGGTTCTCCGGGCGCACGCCGTACTTGTTCTCGGCATTGGCAGCCGCAGACGATACGACCTTGGAGACGACCTCGGAAATGGCGCGCTCGTTGAAGCGCAGGATGTCGAGCGCGTCGACAACCTCCTTGCCGCGAATCTTGTCGACGACGATGCGAGCCTTGCGCGGAGAAACGCGCACGTACTTTGCAACAGCCTTAGCTTGCATTTGCGCTCCTCCTAATCTTTCTTATGGGCGCGGAACGTGCGGGACGGGGAGAACTCGCCCAGCTTGTGTCCGACCATCGACTCGGTGACATAGACGGGGACGTGACGACGACCATCGTGCACGGCGATGGTGTGGCCCACCATCTCGGGGAAGATCGTCGAAGAACGGCTCCAGGTCTTGATGACGTTTTTCTCGCCAGCCTCGTTCATCGCAATGATGCGCTCGAGGAGGCGCGGCTCCACATAGGGGCCCTTTTTGAGACTTCTACTCACGGTTATCTCCTTCGATTACTTCTTGCGACGGCGGATGATGAGCCTACCCGACGCCTTCTTGGGGTTACGCGTACGATGACCCTTGGTGGGAACACCCCACGGGGTAACCGGGTGGCGACCAGCGGACTTGTTCTTGCCCTCGCCACCACCATGCGGATGGTCGACGGGGTTCATGACGGTACCGCGGACGGTGGGACGCACGCCCATCCAACGCTTGCGACCGGCTTTGCCGATGCGGATGTTGGAGTGCTCGGCGTTGCCGACCTCGCCGACGGTGGCGCGGCAGTCGAGCAGCACGCGACGCATCTCGGAACTCGGCATGCGCAGGATGGCGTAGCCGCCCTCCTTGCCCATGAGCTGAATGCTCGTGCCAGCGCTGCGAGCCATGGCGGCACCCTTGCCCGGCTGGAACTCGACGGCATGCACGAGCGTACCGACGGGGATATTGGCCAGCGGCAGGGCATTGCCCGGCTTGATGTCGGCCTCGGGACCGGACTCGACGGTATCGCCGACCTTCAGGCCCTTGGGCTGCAGAATGTACGCCTTGGCACCATCTGCATAGTTGAGCAGCGCGATGCGCGCGGAACGATTCGGGTCGTACTCGATGGACGCGACCTTGGCCGGGATGCCATCCTTGCGACGCTTGAAGTCGATCTTGCGATACTTGCGCTTGTGACCGCCACCCTGATGGCGGGTCGTGATGCGACCATAGTTATTGCGGCCGGCCTTCTTAGGCAACGGCTCCAGCAGCGACTTCTCGGGGGTCGTCGTCGTGATCTCTGCAAAATCAGAGACCGTCTGGAAACGACGTCCCGGGGAAGACGGCTTGTACTTCCTTACTCCCATGAACTAACTCCTTTGCTCCGATGGCCGCTCAACCGCTATGGGAACGGAGATGGTGCATCTCCATACGGTTGTCGACTCCGGACTTACCACGGTGCCGGGTGGCTCCACATCGAGCGCTCGACACCCTTAAAGCCTCCCCGCACCAAGGGGAAACTCAGTAACCGATTAATCCTGGCTTGCGAACAGCTCGATCTTGTCACCCTCGGCGAGCGTGACGATGGCCTTCTTCCAGGTACGCGTGCGACCCTGCACATAGCGCTGACGCTTGGGCTTGGACTTCACGTTGGCGGTGTTCACCTTGGTGACGTGCACGTTGAAGATCTCCTCGATTGCCTTGGCAATCTCGATCTTGCTAGCAGTCTTGGCGACCTCGAACGTGTAGCGGTTGAAGTCCTGCATATCAAACGAACGCTCGGTGATGATCGGGCGGATGATGATCTGACGTGCCTCCATTAGCTCAGCACCTCCTGAACATACTCGACGGCGTCCTTGGTCATAACCAGAGACCCGTTGTCGAGCAGGTCGTAGGTGTTGGACTCGGAAGCGCCGATGACGCGAACCTTCTCGAGGTTACGGAAGGAAAGGAACGAGTTGACATCCTCATCGTTGACGACGACGGTGACGCGACCCTTGCAACCGAGGGCCTCGAGGGCCTTGGCAGCAGCCTTGGTCGAGGGCTTGTCGAAGTTGAAGCCGTCGACGACGAAGAGCTCGTCTGCCGCGAGCTTGCCGGAAAGCACGGAGGCCATGGCGAGCTTGACGACCTTGTTGTTCACACGGAAGGCATAGGAACGGGGATGCGGACCGAAGACAACGCCACCATGACGGAACTGAGCGGCGCGCGTCGTGCCCTGGCGAGCACGGCCGGTGCCCTTCTGGCGGAACGGCTTGCGGCCACCGCCGGAAACCTGACCACGCGTCTTGGTGTCGTGCGTACCCTGGCGACGAGCTGCCATCTGGCTGCGAACAACCTGATGGATGCATGCGCCGTTGGGCTCGATGGCGAAGATGCCATCGGAGACCTCGATCGTGCCCGCAGACTTGCCAGCGGAGTCAGTGATCTTGATTTGTGCCATTGATCTGCCCTCCTCTAAGCCATGCGGATCTGAACGAGAGCGCCCTTGCCACCGGGAACGGCACCCTTAACCAACAGAAGATTGTTCTCCTCGTCCACGCGCACCAGCTTGAGGTTGCGAACCGTCACGCGGTCGCAGCCCATGTGGCCGGGAAGACGCAGACCCTTGAGAACGCGCGCGGGGTACGCGCACATGCCCACCGAGCCGGGAGCACGGTGGAAGTGGTGACCGTGGCCACCGGGACCGCCAGCAAAACCGTAGCGCTTGATAACGCCGGCGAAACCCTTGCCCTTGCTCACGCCCGTGACATCGACCTTGTCGACATCGTTGAATGCCTCGACGGTGAGCGTGTCACCGACTGCATGCTCGGAGGCATCCTCAACGCGGACCTCGCGCAGGTAGCGCATGGGAGCTACGCCCGCCTTGGCGAAGTGGCCCTGCATGGGCTTGTTGACCTTCTTTTCCTTGATGTCACCAAAACCGATCTGGACGGCCTCGTAGCCATCGGTCTCGGTGGTCTTGACCTGCGAGATAACGCAGGGGCCAGCCTGGATGACGGTCACGGGGACGATGGTGTCGTCTTCGCCCCAGACTTGCGTCATACCCAGCTTACGGCCGAGAATCGTGTTGACCATTACCAACCTTACTGTCAGGCGATCTTGAGGCGGAAAGCATCTGGCTTTCTCTCAGCGGATCGCGGCTTCGAGCCTCCTCCCTTTGCACGTGAGATTTGCGCCAGGAGATAGACACACTGCGTCAAAATGCACAGCGTTCGATATATTACCCCACCTGCAGGACGAAAGCCAGAAGTATTTTGGGAGGATGCGGGCATCGCAGCGACAGCCGGACATGGAAGAAACTTGCGTCCTGCCGGAGAGCGCGCGCAGGCAGGACGCCTTGCTCCGACGGTCGCTTCCCGACAGCCCGCTTCGCGGTCTTTACGGCGCGCTCCCTTGTACCTCCGCTCGACAGCCTGCCTGCGCGCACATATGTCGGCGGATGCCAGGTATCTGACGTATTTTGCCTGCGCAGCGTGCTATACTGAATGTTGTACATACAACGATTGGAGTCGTCATGGCAGACGCAATGGTCACGGGAAGGATGTCACAGGCGAAGAAGCGAGCGGGCAATAGCGTGCTCAATTCACTGGGCATGAGCGCATCGCAGGCCATCAATCAGCTCTACGACTACCTCATCGCACAGAACGCGACCCCCTTCGAGAGAGCTTCGGCCAAGCCGGCAAACAACGCGCAGCTACACGAGGCGCTCGCCTTCGTCCAGAGCGTCCCCCGGCAAAACAACTTCACCCACATGAGCGACACGGAGATAAAGCGCAGCAAACTCGCGGCGCGTGGCTTCGTTCCAAGCGATGGAAGCGAGAAATAGATGCTTGCTGGCACCCGCTTCGTTGTCGACACGAACATCCTCATCGATTACCTCGCCAAGCGAGAACCCTTCAACGTCAGGGCAGAGCTCCTCATGGCGCTGGGGTATGTCAACGAGTTCGAGCTGTGGATAGGCACGTCGCAAATCAGCGACCTCATCTACGTCATGAGCGACGGGGGCAAGCCCGCGCTGACAGGCTACGTGCAGGAGACCATGCTCGCGCTCAGGAAGATGCTGCACATCTACGCGACGGATGACGACGACTACGATTGCGTTGCGCGCTGCGCCTTCGAAGATCTTGAGGACGCCTTCGTGTTCCAGACGGCGCTCAAGGTCAAGGCTGATGCCATCATCACGCGCGACAAGAACAGCTTCGCGCACTCGTCAATCAAGGTTCTCGACTGCGACGAGCTCTTCGAACAGATAGCCGAGACAAGGGGCATCGACTATGCCGAAGTGTCAGGGGCGTTTGGCTCGCAATAAGGCATACGGCGATATAATGCAAAGGCATCATCCCAAATGGCAAACAAAGGAGGTGAGGCTGATGTCGAAGAAGCATGGCAAGCGCGCAGGCAACAGGCGCAATCGCGTGCCGAAGGGCGATGTCGTCTGGCGGCAAAGCGCCGAAGAGGCAACGCTCGCGCGCAAGCCGTACTACAACGCCTTCGCATGCGGACATGGCGTGCACGGCGACACGAAGTACAATCGCGCCAAGGAAAAGCGCACGTGGAAACGCGATCTTCAAAAAGGAGCCTCTCGGGGCTCCTTTCTTTATGGCAAGAGCATGTGGTTGGGAAAAATGCGCCGCTTGACGGCTTTAGACGGTCAAGCAGAGCGATTCTTCCCAGCTGCGAGAAAAAAGAATTGATTGAAAGCCGCAAGATAGCTCCCCCAACACAAAGAGAGCGCCGCAGGTTTCCCTGCGGACGCTCCCCTCGATAGCCGTTGCGTATGCGCGCTGGCTGTCTATGCGCCTTCGCGCCTAGAGCTTGATCTCGATGTCGACGCCAGCCGGCAGGTCGAGACGCATGAGCGAGTCGACGGTGTTGGGCGTCGGGTCGAGGATGTCGATGAGGCGCTTGTGCGTGCGCATCTCGAACTGCTCGCGCGAATCCTTGTTGACGTGCGGCGAGCGGATGACGGTGTACAGGTTACGCTCGGTCGGCAGCGGGATGGGACCGCTGATGCGCGCACCGGTCTTGGCTGCGGTCTCGACGATGAGCTTGGTCGACTTGTCGACGATCTCGTGATCGTAGCCCTTGAGCCTGATGCGAATCTTTTGCTTCTTGTTGGCCACTTAACTCAAACCTCCATATATCAAGCGGATTCGCGCTACTCGGCGCTGCCGCCAGCCTTCTTGATGATCTCCTCGGACACGCTCTTGGGAACGGGGCGATAGGAGTCGAACTGCATGTTGTAGGACGCACGGCCCTGCGTGGCAGAACGCAGGTCGGTCGCGTAGCCAAACATCTCGGACAGCGGAACGAGCGCGATGATGGCAGTCGCGTTGCCGCGCTCCTCCTGACCCTGAATCTGACCACGGCGGGAGTTCAGGTTGCCCATGACGTCGCCCATGTACTCCTTGGGCGTCTCGACCTCGACGCTCTCGACAGGTTCGAGCAGGATCGGGTCGGACTTGCGCAGGGCCTCCTTGATGGCCATGGAGCCGGCGACCTTAAACGCAGCCTCGGAGGAGTCGACATCGTGGTAGGAGCCATCGACGAGCTCGACGGCAACGTCGAGGACGGGGTAACCGGCGATGACGCCGCTCTGCAGGGCCTCTTCGATACCCTTCTCGACGGACGGGATGTATTCCTTGGGAATCGCACCGCCGACGATCTTGTCCTCGAAGGTGAAGCCAGAGCCAGGCTCGCCCGGACGCATGTTGATGATGGCGTCGCCGTACTGACCACGACCACCGGACTGGCGCACGAACTTGCCCTGAACGTTGAGAACCTCGTGACCCGGCTTCTCACGATAGGCAACACGCGGCTTGCCGACGTTTGCCTCGACCTTGAACTCGCGGGTCAGACGGTCGATGATGATCTCGAGGTGCAGCTCGCCCATGCCGGCGATGATGGTCTGGCCGGTCTCCTCGTCGGTGTGGACCTGGAAGGTCGGGTCCTCCTCGGCGAGCTTCTGCAGACCCACGGCGAGCTTGTCCTGCTCGGCCTTGGTCTTGGGCTCGACGGCGATGTCGATAACGGGATCGGGGAAGTCCATGGACTCGAGGATGATGGGATGATCCTCATCGCACAGGGACTCGCCGGTCGTCGTGTTCTTGAGGCCGACAGCTGCGACGATGTCACCCGTGGAGCAGTAATCGACGTCATGCTGCTCGCTGGAATGCATCTCGAGGATACGACCGATGCGCTCCTTCTTGCCGTTGTTGGCATTGATGACGTAGGAGCCGGAATCCAGACGGCCCGAATAGACGCGCAGGTAGGTGAGCTTGCCGACATAGGGGTCGGTCATGATCTTGAACGCCAGAGACGAGAACGGTTCCTTGTTGGAAGGCTTGCGCTCCTCCTCCTGGTCCGTGTCGGGATTGATGCCGACGACAGGCGGCACGTCGAGCGGGCTGGGCAGGTAGTCGACGACTGCGTCGAGCAGCTCCTGGACGCCCTTGTTCTTGTAGGCGGAGCCCACGAACACGAGGTTGAGGTCGTTGGCGAGAACGCCAGCGCGCAGGGCCTTCTTGAGCAGGTCGACGGGAATCTCCTCGTCCATGAGGACGAGCTCCATGAGCTCGTCGTCGTAATCGGCGGCAGCCTCGAGCAGCTCGGCGCGACGCTCCTCGACGATGTCAACGAACTCGTCGGGGATGGCGTCCATGGGCTCAGGGTAGGTCATGCCCTTGTCATCGGCTTTGAAGTCCCATGCAGTCATGGTGACGAGGTCGATGACGCCCCAGAAATGGTCTTCTTCGCCCATGGGAACCTGAGCGGCGATGGCATGCGCACCCAGGCGATCCCTCATGGTGTCGATCGCGTGGAAGTAGTTGGCACCGATGCGGTCGTACTTGTTGATGAAGGCGATACGAGGGACCTCGTAGCGCGAGGCCTGACGCCAGACCGTCTCGGACTGCGGCTGAACACCGGCGACGGCGTCGAACACGGCGACAGCGCCATCGAGGACGCGCAGGGAACGCTCGACCTCGGAGGTGAAGTCGACGTGGCCCGGGGTGTCGATGATCTGGATGCGATAGGGCGTGCCGTCCTTCTCCCAGAAGCACGTGGTAGCGGCAGAGGTGATGGTTACGCCGCGCTCCTGCTCCTGGACCATCCAGTCCATGGTCGCAGCGCCGTCGTGGACCTCGCCGATCTTGTGGGTCTTGCCCGTGTAGTAGAGGATGCGCTCGGTCGTGGTGGTCTTGCCGGCATCAATGTGAGCCATGATGCCGATATTGCGGGTATCCTCAAGCGGAGTTTTCTTCGTTGCCATTGTGTATACCTCCTACCAGCGATAGTGAGAGAAGGCGCGATTGGACTCGGCCATCTTGTAGACGTCCTCGCGCTTCTTGACGGATGCGCCCAGACCATTGGAAGCGTCCATGATCTCGTTCGCGAGGCGCTCGGCCATGCTGCGTTCCTTGCGGTCGCGCGAGTAGCCGACGATCCAGCGGATGGCGAGCGTCGTGGCACGACGGGAGTTGACCTCGGTCGGGACCTGGTACGTGGCGCCACCGACGCGGCGAGGCTTGACCTCAACCGTGGGACGGACGTTGTCCATGGCCTTCTTGAAGACGCTCAGGGGATCTTCGCCGGTCTTTGCCTCGACGATGTCAAAGGCGCCGTAGACGATGCTCTCGGCGGTCGAACGCTTGCCGTCGAGCAGGATCTTGTTGATGAGCTGCGTGACAAGGCGGTTGTTGTATACGGCATCCGGAGTAATCTCGCGGCGTACTGCAGCTGAACGACGTGGCATTTCTCAATCTCCCCTTTCTTTAGTTCTTGGGCTTCTTGGCGCCGTAGCGGCTACGGGCCTGAGCACGGTCGGACACGGAAGCGGTATCGAGCGTACCGCGGATGATCTTGTAGCGGACACCGGGAAGGTCCTTAACACGGCCGCCGCGGATGAGCACCATCGAGTGCTCCTGCAGGTTGTGACCAATGCCGGGGATGTAAGCGGTGACTTCCATGCCGTTGACAAGACGGACACGGGCAACCTTGCGAAGAGCCGAGTTCGGCTTCTTGGGGGTTGCGGTGTAGACGCGCGTGCAAACCCCACGCTTCTGGGGATTGCCCTTGAGGGCGGGCGACTTGGATTTGTCGACTGCCTTCGCGCGGCCCTTGCGGACCAACTGATTAATGGTAGGCAATGTAGTTCCTTTCGTTTTGCTACCGGTTTACCGTTGTGGTGCTTTTGCAGGTTTCAAAAGCGCAAGGCGGTAGACTACCCGTCTAACCCAAGGCTGTCAAACGCCACGCACCCGGGTGTATCCAAACTTTTTCATACTCTATCACGCACGAATCCCCTGGTCACAATGACCAGGGGATTCCCGTCTAGATATCACAGCCAAAAACGCTTGACAATTCTAGCCAATCAGACCGTCATCGTCTTGCGTGTTCTCGAGCCTCTCGGTCTCCTCGTCGGTGATGCCGAAGCCGGAATCGCTCATGGCACCAAGCAGCTCGTTGAGCACATCCTCATCGGAAGACGAGTGGCGCTGCGAGGTCGTGCCGATGAAGTCGTCGGGATCGGCGCTGTAAGACTGGGGCACATCGGCGCCCATGTACATCGCGTCTTCCGGCGAGAACAGCATCTCGAGCAGCTGCGAGGCGTCCGGCTCGTCGTTCTTCTTGGGATCGTCGAGGATGTAGAGCAAGTCGCGTGCCTCGAGACCAGCCCTGAGCTCCTCGATCGCCTTGACGCCAATGCCCTCGATGCGGAACAGCTCGTCCTCGGTCTTGCCGACAAGGTCGCCGACCATCTCGATGCCGGCCTCGCTGAACTTGTTGGCCCAGCGCTGGCTGACACCCAGGTCGTCGAGGAGATACAGCTTGGCAAGCTCGGGTGCAAGCTGCGGTCCACGGCCGCCGAGGTAGCCGCCATTGAGGAACATCGACATATCGCCCGGAGCGCCGCCCAGGTACTCCTCGCCGTTGATGGCCCACTCCTGCGGCTGCGGCAGCAGGCTCTCGGTCTCGCGGAGCTCTTCGGGGGCCCAGTCGGGCAGACGATCGGCACTCGAACCACTGCGGTCGATGCGCTCGCCCTTGTAGGTGAGCTGCAAGTCGCGATAGCGCTTGAGGCCGGTGCCCGCGGGAATGGGCTTGCCGATGATGACGTTCTCCTTGAGGCCCTGGAGCTTGTCGACCTTGCCCTCGATCGCGGCATCGGTCAGCACCTTGGTGGTCTCCTGGAACGAAGCAGCCGACAGGAACGAATCCGTGGCCAGCGAGGCCTTCGTGATACCGAGGATGAGCGGACGTGCGGTGGGCACATCGCCGCCCTCGAGCATGATGCGGTCGACCTCCTCCTCGAACTCGTAACGGTTGACCTGGGCACCCGGCAAGAACTTGGAGCTGCCCGGGTCGGTGACCGTCACCTTGCGCAGCATCTGGCGCGCAATGACCTCAACGTGCTTGTCGTTGATGTCGACGCCCTGAGACGTGTACACGTCCTGGACCTGGTCAACGATGTAGCGCAGCGTCGTATTGACATCGGTGAGACGCAGAAGCTCGTGCGGATCGATGGAACCCTTGGTGAGCTGCTGGCCGACCTCGACGGTGCACATGTCGGAGACGCCCGGCATGAGCTGTGCGCGTGCGCCCGTCTGGTATTCGCGCACCTCGCCGTCCTCGTTGTGGATGGTGAGCGTACGGCTGTCCTTGGTCGCGGAGATCTGCAGCGTGCCGGAAATCTCGGCCAGGATGGCGAGACCCTTGGGCTTGCGTGCCTCGAAAAGCTCGGTAACACGCGGAAGACCCTGCGTGATGTCCTCGCCCGCGACACCGCCGGAGTGGAAGGTGCGCATCGTGAGCTGAGTGCCCGGCTCGCCGATGGACTGTGCGGCGATGATGCCGGCAGCGGTGCCCAGGTTGACCGGACGGCCGGCGGCCAGATCGAAGCCGTAGCACTTCTGGCACACGCCCGAATGCGCATGGCAGGTCATGAGGCTGCGAATCTTCACGGTCTTGACACCGGCATTGGCGAGCTTATCGAGCTCCTCGGCGGTCTCGATGTAATCGCCTGCGCCAATCAGCACCTCGCCCGTGGCGGGATCGACGGCATCGGCAGCCAGGCAGCGGCCGATGAGATTGGTATCGGGCTCGTCCTTGCGGTTGATGACGGACTGCTCGATGCCGTCGCTCGTGCCGCAGTCCTCCTCGTGGATGATGACGTCCTGCGCGACATCGACCAGACGACGGGTCAGGTAACCCGAGTCGGCGGTACGAAGCGCGGTGTCGGCCATGCCCTTTCGAGAACCGTGCGTCGAGACGAAGTATTCGAGAACGGTCAGGCCCTCACGGAAGTTCGCCTTGATCGGGCGGTCGATGATCTCGCCCTTCGGGTCAGCCATGAGGCCACGCATACCGGCGAGCTGGCGAATCTGCTTGATGTTACCGCGAGCACCGGAGAAGGCCATCATGTAGATCGGGTTGAAGTGGTCGAAGTTGTCGGCCATGGCGTTGCCGACGTCCTCGTTGGCAACGGTCCAGATCTCGACGATCTGACGATGGCGCTCGTCGGCGCTCATGAAGCCCATCTCGTAGTCTTCCTCGACTGCGGCGACCTTCTTGTCGGCCTCGGCGAGGATGTCTGCCTTGTTCGGCGGAATCGTCGCGTCGTAGACGGACACGGTAACACCGGCGCGCGTCGCGTAGTGGAAGCCAAGGGCCTTGAGGCCATCGAGGATCTGCATCATCTCGGGCGTCTTGTAGGTGTTGGCGCAATCCTCGATGAGGCGGCCAACTTCCTTCTTGTCCATGCCATGGTTGATGAAGGCATGCTCCTTGGGAAGCACGCTGTTGAAGATGATGCGGCCGATCGTCGTCTCGATGCGCTCGCCGGCCTTCTTCTCCTCGTAGACGCCATAGGAAGTCTCGACCTTGGTGTCGTACTTGAGGCGCACGAAGATCTTGGCCTGCAGATCGACATCGGCACGGGCGTCGTAGGCGTTCTGCGCGTCCTTGAAGTCCATGAAGCAGCGGCCCTCGCCCTCGAAGCCGTCACGTGCGGCGGTGAGGTAGTAGATACCGATGATCATGTCCTGCGTCGGGATGGTGAGCGGCTTGCCATGTGCCGGCGACTTGATGTTGTTGGAGCTCAGCATGAGCACGCGGGCCTCGGCCTGCGCCTCGCTCGACAGCGGCACGTGCACGGCCATCTGGTCACCGTCGAAGTCTGCGTTGAACGCGGTGCAGACAAGCGGATGCAGACGGATGGCCTTACCTTCGACGAGCACAGGCTCGAAGGCCTGAATGCCGAGGCGGTGCAGGGTTGGTGCGCGGTTGAGCAGCACGGGATGATCGGTGATGACCTCTTCGAGGACGTCCCAGACGAGTGACGCGCCGCGATCGACCATGCGCTTAGCGGCCTTGATGTTGGCAGCTTGCTCGAGCTCGACCAGGCGCTTCATAACGAAGGGCTTGAACAGCTCGAGAGCCATCTGCTTGGGAAGGCCGCACTGGTGAATCTTGAGCTGCGGGCCGACGACGATGACCGAACGACCGGAGTAGTCGACGCGCTTGCCCAGAAGGTTCTGGCGGAAGCGGCCCTGCTTGCCCTTGAGCATGTCGGCCAGCGACTTGAGCGGACGGTTGCCCGGGCCCACGACGGGACGGCCACGACGGCCATTGTCGAAGAGGGCGTCGACGGCCTCCTGGAGCATGCGCTTCTCGTTGTTCACGATGATGTCGGGAGCCGAGAGGTCGAGCAGCTTCTTGAGACGGTTGTTGCGGTTGATGACGCGACGATACAGGTCGTTGAGGTCACTCGTGGCAAAGCGGCCACCGTCGAGCTGCACCATCGGGCGCAGGTCGGGCGGGATGACCGGAATGACATCGAGAATCATGTCCGTCGGATCGTTGTTGCTGCGGATAAAGGCCTCGACGACCTTGAGGCGCTTGACGGCCTTGGCGCGCTTCTGGCCCTTGCCGGTCGCGATGATCTCGCGCAGCTCCTCGGCCGTGGCCTCGAGATCGACATCGCCGAGCAGGTCGCGTACGGCCTCGGCACCCATGCCACCGCGGAAGTAGTCACGATAGTTGAGGCGCAGCTCGCGATAGAGCGTCTCGTCGGAGATGAGCATCTTGGGCTCGATGCGCATGAGGGTCTCGTAGGCCTCGGTGCGCAGGTCCTTGCGCTCTTCGAACTCCTCGCGCAGGTCGGCGATTTCCTCCTCGACCTCTTCCGGGGTCATGAGGTCTTCCTCGTCGTACTCGCGCTCGCCGTTCTCGTCGAAGTACTCGGTCGACTGGTGGCGCGTCATCTGGATGAGGCGGTCACGCTCGGAATCGAGCTCCTCGAGGCCGGCTGCGAGCTCTTCCTCGAGCTCGGCGGCGTCCTCGGCCAGAGCCTCCTTGTCGACCCAGGTGATGATATTGCTCGCGAAGTACAGAACCTTCTCGAGGTCCTTCGGCGAGATGTCGAGCAGATAGCCGAGACGGCTCGGGCTGCCCTTGAAATACCAGATGTGGCTCACGGGCGCGGCGAGCTCGATATGGCCCATGCGCTCGCGGCGAACCTTCGCGCGCGTCACCTCGACGCCGCAACGCTCGCAGACGATGCCCTTGAAGCGGATGCGCTTGTACTTGCCGCAGGCGCACTCCCAGTCCTTGGTCGGGCCAAAGATCTTCTCGCAGAACAGGCCGTCCTTCTCGGGCTTGAGGGTACGGTAGTTAATGGTCTCGGGCTTCTTGACCTCACCATGCGACCAGGAGCGGATCTTCTCGGCGCTTGCCAGGCCAATGTGGAACTCATCAAAGTTATTGACGTCAAATATTGTCATGGCCTACTCCTCTCCTTCAGGGTCGTCGTCCATCTCGGGTTGCTCATCCACGTTCACGTCAATCGCGATGCCGGGATCAGCCGACGCATCGCCGAGGAGCTCCTCGGCTTCGTCGATATACTCGTCTTGGTCCTCCTCGAGCGCGGTCTCGCCCATCTTCTCCTCGAGGGCCTCCTCGATTTCGTCATGAAGCGGATTGTCCTCGGTGATGATGCCGCCGATCAGACCCTCGTCAACATCGACCGAAGCGTCGTCGTCAACGGGCGTGGCAGCGCCAATCATGACCTCGTCGCCACCGTTGGAGACGGAGGAACCGAGAAGCTCCTCACCGCCTTCGGGAATGCCGAGCAGGTCATCGGCGCCTGCGTTCATCTGGGCGATGCCGTCGGTGAGCATGTCGAGCGCATCGAGATCCAGATCGATGCCGGAATCGCCAGCCTCGGCGACCTCGTTGCTTGCATCGAGAATCTCGACGGTTTCGGTGAGAGCAGCGGCTTCGTCCTTGCCATCGCGGCCGATGAGCTCGACGTCGAGTGCGAGGGACTTCATCTCCTTGACGAGCACCTTGAAGGACTCGGGCAGCTCGGGAGCGGGGATGTTCTCGCCCTTGACGATGGACTCGTATGCCTTGACACGACCAGCCGTGTCATCGGACTTGACCGTGAGGATCTCCTGCAGGACGTTGCCCGCACCATATGCGTACAGGGCCCAAACCTCCATCTCGCCGAAGCGCTGGCCACCGAATTGGGCCTTTCCGCCGAGCGGCTGCTGCGTGATGAGGCTGTAGGGACCGGTCGAGCGGGCGTGGATCTTATCGTCGACCATATGCGAGAGTTTGAGCATGTAGGTCTGGCCCACGGTGATCTGCTCGCGGAACTTCTCGCCCGTGCGGCCGTCGTAGAGGTCGGCCTTGCCCGTGGCGGAAAGCTGCGCGACGAACGGCTCGTAGAACATGTCGCCGTAGCGGGCTTTTGCCTTGTTCACGCGGTTCTTGTTGCTCTTGATGATGGCATCCGAGATCTCTTCCTCGGTCGCACCATCGAAAATCGGGGTGGACACGAAGAAGGGACCGTCAACCGGCTCGTCGCTCTTGGGGTCATCGCTCCAGCCGTTGAGCGCGGCCCAGCCAAGGTGGTTCTCGAGCAGCTGACCGACGTTCATACGGGAGGGAACGCCCAGAGGATTGAGGATGACGTCGACGGGTGTGCCGTCTGCCATGTAGGGCATATCCTCGACCGGCAGAACGAGGGAGATAACGCCCTTGTTACCATGGCGGCCGGAGAGCTTGTCACCCTGCTGGACCTTGCGCTTCTGCGCAACGTAGACACGCACGAGCTCGTTGATTCCCGGGGGAAGCTCGTCGCCGGCAGCGCGCGAGAACTGCGAGATGCCGATGACACGACCGGAAGCACCGTGCGGCATCTTCAGGGACGTGTCGCGAACCTCGCGGGCCTTCTCGCCGAAGATGGCGCGCAGCAGGCGCTCCTCGGCGGTGAGCTCGGTCTCGCCCTTGGGCGTGACCTTGCCGACGAGCACGTCGCCCGGATGCACCTCGGCACCGATGCGAATGACACCGTCGGCATCCAGGTTACCGAGCATGTCCTCGGAGAGATTCGGGATTTCGCGGGTGATCTCCTCGGGGCCGAGCTTGGTGTCGCGTGCGTCGATCTCGTGCTCGGAGATGTGGATGGACGTGAGCAGGTCCTCGGCGACAACGCGCTCGGAGACGATGATGGCGTCCTCGTAGTTGTAGCCTTCCCAGGGCATGTAGGCGATCATGAGGTTCTGACCCAGGGCGAGCTCGGCGTGGTCGGTGGAGGGACCATCGGCCAGGGCATCGCCCACGTGAACCTCGTCACCGTACTTCACGAGCGGCTTGTAGTTGATGCAGCCACTCTGGTTGGAGCGCTGGAACTTGGGCAGCGTATAGGTGTCGACATCGCCGTCCTCGTTGGTAACCTCGACGCGCGCGCCATCAACGTAGGTGACCGTGCCGGCATGCTTGGCCAGGGGCAGCTCGCCGGAGTCAGAGGCGATGCGATGCTCCATACCGGTGCCGACGAGCGGAGCCTGCGGACGAAGCAGCGGCACGGCCTGACGCTGCATGTTCGAACCCATGAGGGCGCGGTTTGCGTCATCGTGCTCGAGGAAGGGAATGAGCGCGGTTGCGACCGAGTTCATCTGGCGCGGGGAGACGTCCATGTACTGCACGTCCTCGACGGGCACTTCCTCGGGGTCGCCGAAGACGCCGTCGGCGTTCTTGGTACGGCAAACGACGCGCTTGGCGGCAACGAACTTGCCGGTCTTCTCGTCGACGGAACCGAACACGCGCGTCTTGGGGTCGAAGGGCTCGTTTGCCTGGGCGATGGAGTAGTTCTCCTCCTCGTCGGCGGTCAGGTAGTCGACGTCATCAGTGATCTTGCCATCGACAACGCGACGATACGGCGTCTCGATGAAGCCGAAGTCGTTGACGCGGGCATAGGTTGCCAGCGAGCCGATGAGGCCGATGTTCGGGCCTTCAGGCGTCTCGATGGGGCACATGCGACCGTAGTGAGAGGTGTGGACGTCGCGAACCTCGAAACCGGCGCGCTCACGGGACAGACCGCCCGGGCCGAGTGCGGACAGACGACGCTTGTGCGTGATGCCCGCGGCGGGGTTGGTCTGGTCGAAGAACTGCGAGAGCTGCGAGGAGCCGAAGAACTCCTTGATCGCGGCGACGATCGGACGGATGTTGATGAGCGACTGCGGCGAGATGTCCTCGGGGTCGAAGGTGGACATGCGCTCGCGCACGACGCGCTCCATACGGCTGATGCCGATGCGGAACTGGTTCTTGATGAGCTCGCCGACCGTGCGGATACGACGGTTGCCGAAGTGGTCGATGTCATCGATCTGGTAGCCGGGCTTACCCTGAGCGAGGTTGATGATATAGCGCATCGCGGTGACAATGTCCTCGACCGTGAGCGTGGAGGAGTCGCTCTCGATGCCGAGTTTCTTGTCGATCTTGTAGCGGCCGACCTTGGCGAGGTCATAGCGCTGCGGGTTGAAGAACAGACCCTCGAGCAGGCTGCGTGCGGAGTCGACCGTGGGCGGCTCGCCCGGACGCAGGCGACGGTAGAGCTCGATGAGAGCTTCCTCGCGCGAGGATGACGGGTCCTTCTCGAGCGTACGCTCGACCATCTCGCTATCGCCAAGCAGGTCGATGATCTCGTCGCGGGTCTCGGCAATGCCGAGTGCGCGCAGAAGAAGCGTCGCGGGCTGCTTGCGCTTGCGATCGATGCGGATGGAAAGCACATCGCGCTTGTCCGTCTCGAACTCGAGCCATGCGCCGCGCGTGGGGATGACCTTCGCATTGTATATAGTGCGGTCGCTCGTCTTGTCACGCTCGGCGGAGAAGTACACGCCGGGGGAACGGACGAGCTGGGAGACGACGACGCGCTCGGTGCCGTTGATGATGAAGGTGCCGCGGTTCGTCATGAGCGGAAAATCACCCATGAAGACGTTGGACTCCTGCATCTCGCCGGTCTCCTTGTTGATGAAGCGGATGTCGACGAAGAGCGGGGCCTGATACGAGATATCGCGCTTCTTGCACTCCTCGACAGAATGCTTGGGGTCGCCAAACTCGTGAGCGCCGAACTCGACGCAGAGGGTCTTCGCGCTGTTCTCGATGGGAGACATGCTAGCAAAGGTCTCGTCGAGGCCCTCGGTCATCAGATTGTTGAACGAATCGACCTGAATGGAGATCAGGTTGGGGATGTCCATGACCTCCGGGAGCTTCGCGAAGCTGAGGCGATCGCGATACACGTTGGCCTGGGACGTTACGGTAGTCGGCACTATATCCTCCTTATAGTTGTCCGATAAAGCTATAAAACGGGTGATACACGAGCGAGAGGATATGCGCGCGCGTATAAGGGGTCAAGAAGTTTTTGGACGAGCGGTCGGTTAAAGACAAATACAATCGCAAACGCGCTCGATTTATCGGCAAACGGTATGTTTTAGGTGATTTATTATTTAAAACTGAGTTTATTTAGACGTCAGTCAGGCCCAATGCGCATTTCATCTTTCTTGGCAATAGGAATGTGCCAAGGGTCAGACCCTCTGACACGTGATGTATTGTGGCTTCCTGGGCGAGCTTGCGACCACAGGAGGTCGTTTCGCGACAGGCGCTACACCGTCACACTCTGCGCAGAGCCGACCCTGCCGTCCTCGAGCTCAACGAGTGCGAGACTACGTTTGGAGCCACAGCGCGGCCGGAAGGCGCCGCCTGGATTGATGATGCGGCAGCTACCACGCACCTCATCACGCGGCACGTGCGTATGGCCGTGAATCGCCAGGTCATACTCCCCGCTCTCGGCTGCACGTTCGGCATCCCTAGGGTAATGCGATACGAACAGCCTCACACCATCGATAATCTGCGTCGCGCTTTCGTGTACGCCAGGACCATAGTCGACGTTATAGTCGTTGTTACCCAACACGGCGATGGTAGGCGCTATCGCCTCGAGTTCCATGAGAACATCCAAAGAGCCGATATCGCCTGCATGGATGATGAAATCAACCCCGGCGAGCGCTTCGAGCGCCTCATTGCCTATGCGCCCATGCGTATCCGAGATGATTCCCACCAGAGACATTGCCTAGTCCTTCTTGTCCTGCTTCAGGCGCTCCTCAATTGCGGCGTTGATGGCCTTGATCGTCTTGATGCGCGCGTACTTCTTGTCATCGGACTCGATGATGTTCCAAGGGGCGAAGTACGTCGAGGTCATGCGCAACATGTCGTTGATGGCCACGCAGTACTGCGGATACTTCTCGCGATTGCGCCAGTCCTCGTCGGTGAGCTTCCAGGCCTTGTCCGGGTCGTTCTTGCGCGCCTCGAAACGCGCGAGCTGCTCGTCTTGGCTCACGTCAACCCAGAACTTCATAAGCAGCGTGCCCGTGCGGAACATCTCCCACTCGAAATCATTGATTTCCTCGAAGGCGCGACGCCAATCGGAATCGGTGCAGAAGCCCTCCACACGCTCGACCATGACACGGCCATACCAGGAGCGATCGTAGATTGCGGTATGCCCGCTCTTGGGCAAGTTGATCCAGTAACGCCACAGGAAGGGATGCTCCTTTTCGGGCTTGGTGGGCGCACCGGAGGGAACGACGCGATAATCGCGGGCATCGAGGGCGGAGGCGATGCGCTTGATGGCACCACCTTTGCCGGCCGCGTCCCAACCCTCGAACACGAGCATCATAGGGATTTGCCTGCGGTACATCTCGAGCTGCAAGGTGGCAAGACGCTCCTGTTCCTTCTTAAGCTCGCTACGGTACTCCTCGGGATCAATCGTGAGATCATGACGAATCTCCTCGACTGACTGCACCTTCACGAGGTCATGGCGCGTGCGCGGAAGCGGAAAGTCGTCGGGAATGATGACGGGGTTCTCCTTCATCTTGACGTGACGCGCGAGGCCCTCCTCGATCTCGGTGACGAGCGTCTCGAGAAACTCGATGCGACGCACGCGACGATTCTCGGCGGCGATGATGTGCCACGGGGCATCGGCAGAATCGGTGAGCTCGAGCAGTTTGTCGATGATGGGATAGATCTTGTCGTAGTTCTTGTTCTGGTAGAGATCCTCGTCGTTGACGCGCCAGGCAGTGTTCTTATCCGCCTCGAGTGCCTCGATGCGCTTGGTCTGCTCCTTTTTGCTGATATGGAAGAACAGCTTGATAATGAGGTAGCCATCAGCGACAAGCTGCCCCTCGAGAATCTGGGTGGACTCGGCAAACAGGCCCGTCTGGCCATTGCGCGACTTTACGATGTAATCGACATGGTCGCGAATCTTGGGCTGCGGCAGATGGGCGGAGCCCTTGTCACCGCTGATCATGCCCGAGAGGTTCTTGATGATCTCGGAATACCAGCTCTTATCGAAGAAGGTCATGGTGCCGTACTGGCCGATGCGCTCCCAGAAGCGCTTCATGAGCGGATAGCGGCACTCGTCTTCCGTGGGGTCGTTCATCGAATACACGGTGAACGCACGAGCGTCGAGATCCTTTACCAGCTTGGAGATGCTCGTGCCCTTGCCCGATGCGCTCCAGCCATCCACGCATACGACAACGGGAAACTTCTCGCGGATGCACTGCTGCTGCAAACGCACGAGCTTCTCGGTGAGCTCGTTTTTGCGCTGCTCGTACTCTTCCTTGTCGATGCGTTTCTTGAGATCGGCCTTCTCGAGCATGTTCTCCCCCTCCGTTTTGGCCACAACTTCATATAGGTTACCCCCGTCACAGCGTCGCCACAAGAAAAAACCCGGATTCCATTCGGAACCCGGGTTTTCGAAGCTCTCTACCCTGCACATTCTCGCAACTGCTGAAATAGTTCAGCTTGCGTGAGATTAATGTAAAGCGAGGAGCGACGCGTACGATTGGTACGCGAGCTCCCCGCTGAGCATTAAGATTGCGCGAGATGGGCTATTTCAGCGTGACGACGGCGCCGGCAGCCTCAAACTTCTCCTTCATCTCCTCGGCCTCGTCCTTCTTCACGCCCTCCTTGATGGTGGCAGGAGCGCTCTCGACGAGAGCCTTGGCCTCCTTGAGACCCTGATCGGTGACCTCGCGGACAACCTTAATGACAGCGATCTTGTTGTCGCCGAAGGACTCGAGCACGACGTCGAAGTCGCTCTTCTCCTCAGCAGCACCAGCGTCACCACCGGCAGCAGCGCCACCAACAGCGGCAACAGCAACGGGAGCGGCGGCGGAGACGCCAAAGGCCTCCTCCAGATCATGAACGAGCTCAGAGAGCTCGAGAGCGGTCAGGCCCTTGATACCTTCGAGAATTTCTTCCTTAGTCATAACTAAAACCTTTCAGTTGCGGCGGCAATCACGCCACCTTGCATATACATAACAAACGTGGCGCTATGCAGCCTTCTGGTCTGCGATAGCCTGAATCGTGCGTGCCAGTCCTTCCGCCGGCGCCGCGCAGACACGGGCGAGACCCGTGACCGGAGCGAGCATCGTGGAAAGAAGCATGGCGACGAGCTGCTCCTTGCTGGGCAGATCGGCGACCTTGAGTGCCTCCTCGACGGAGTAGACCTTGCCGTCGACAATGCCACCCTTGATCTCCAGAGCCTCATGATCCTTGGCGAAGTCCTTGAGAGCCTTGGCCGGAGCGGCCACGTCACCATCGCAGAACACGAAGGCCGTGGGGCCAGCCAAAATCTCGGGGATTTCGGGAAGGTCGAGGTTCTTGAGTGCGATGGCGGCGAGGTTGTTCTTGAAGACGTGCATCTGACCGGCACCCTCGCGAATGTTGCGACGAAGCTCCTGGGACTCCTTGACGGTAAGACCACGAGCATCGACGAACCAGCAACCCTCGCTGTTCTTGAAAAGCTCGGTAAGCTTCTCAACTTGCTCGACTTTTTGCTGTGTAGGCATGCGCACCTCCCTTCATACAAATCGGCCCCCGCTGCGTGACAGCGGAGGCCGACGAGAGTGCATGCCTGAAGCATCATTCATGTTCGACCACCTCGGCGGGCGGAAGGCTTGCCTTCCCTTAAGTCCCGGATGGGACACCGGCTGTCTTTGGTAGCGGGTAAAACTACAAATGCGAGATGGAATGATAGAGCAATGGGCGGAAGGACGCAAGGAATTGTCATGCATCTTTTGCGAAGAGCGCTTTCGAAAATAGGGTCGTGCTCTGGATGCGAGGGCGCTGTCGCGCCCTTCCCTATCCCCTCTTCGGCCTCGTGATGCGGGCGAAGGCAAGGCTCGTCACGAAGGCCACGGCGCCAAAGACGGCCATGGTCGTGTAGACGAACAGACTCACACCGCCGCATGCGCTCATCACGGCCTGTTGAAAGGCCGAGCCACCGGCGATGTCGGTATTCACGATGGCAAGGTGGTGCGGGAAGCGCTTCTGACCATAACGCTCGCGGGCAAACGCAGTGGCCTGGGGCGCTACGCTACCATAGCCCACAACCATCATCAGGCAGCCGATGACATAGAGCCATCCCAGGCCGAAGAAGAAGGCGCAGGCGAGAACCGTGCAGGCCGCGAAGGCGATCGTTGCGACCAATATCATGGAAAACTGCAAGCCCTTCTTGTCGTAAACGACGCCCATGGAAAGACCTGATAATCCGTTCACGATGGGGATGATGCCCACAAGCGTGGCGGCGAAGGTCGCGTCCACGTTCAACTCCAAGGCTCCCTGCATGGACGTGCCGATGACGACGAGCCCTGCGCCAAGGATGATGATCGCCCATAGGTAGTAGCCGTAAAACGCGGGGTCACGGAAGATTCTGCGCTGATCTGCCTCGGCATCTGAGGCGGACTTGGCATCCGTCACGAATTCGGCATCGGATGAGAGCTCCTCCTTGGCCAGGTCTTCCTTTTGCGTGCCGACGCCCAAGAGTTCGCTGATGTTTTCGGGAGCGCGCTTCAAGAAGCAAGCCAGGAACACGAAGACGATGCAGGCCGTGGCCGCAACGACGCCGAGCGCGACGGGTATGCCCGCCGTCCCGATGATGGCGCGCGTAAGCGTTCCCAGGGTAAGAGAGCCGAGACCAAAGCCCATGAACATGACACCGGAGGCGAAGCCGGTTCTATCAGGAAACCACAGAGTGACCGTTGCGATGACAACGTTATAGCCTAGACCCGTTCCGCAGCCAATCAACACGCCATAGCAAATGTACAGAGCCCAGATGCCTTGAGACGCGAGCAACGCAGTCCCCGCAAAGCCGCAAACCAAAAGCGCTGCCGCCAGGAGCACGGCGCTTCGAACGCCAAGCCGCCTCAGAGCGCGGACCCCCATTAGGCCGCCAACGCAAAACGCCATCATGCAGATGGTGAAGGTGACCTTGACAGCGCTCATTTCCCAGCCATAAATCTCTGCCAGCGGCGTAGCGAAGAGCGACCAAGCATAAACGAGGCCGAGCACCAAAAAAGAAAGCGCCGATGCGAACAGGTAGATATAGCGTTTACGCTTGAGTGCCTGAATATTCATGAGACCCCCCTAACTCTCATATATAACCTTATGGTAATTGCAAGGGATTGGCTTTTAACCGCGTTTTTCTCTATAGTAGTGTCAGGTTGTAACCTAATATCAAGGGAAGGCCATGTACTCACATCACATCGAATCCTTCATCGAGACCGCAAACGCAGGGAGCTTCAGCAAAGCCGCGCGGGCTCTTTACATCGCTCCTTCGTCACTGATTCAACAGATCGATCTTCTGGAGCAGCGCCTTGACGTCAAGCTGTTCGAGCGTGGTCGTCGAGGCGTGAAGCTCACCGAAGCGGGAGAATCACTGTATCGGGATGCGGTCGAGATCGTGAGTCGCTGTGACGAGGCCATCGTCCGTGCGCGCCAGATCGAAAAAGGAGAAAGATCCATTCGAGTCGCGACGTCACTGCTCATGAAATGTCGCATGCTTCCTGAGATCTGGTCTCATATGATCGAGAGCGCGCCGGGCACGCGCATCGACATCATCTCGCTTGAAAGCGCGGGGATAGAGCCGGGCAACTATCTGCGGGGGCTCGGTGTCTCCTACGACGTCATGGAAGGGCTCTACATGTCGGAGCTCTATCGGGATCGCTGCCTGTTTCTGGAGCTAACCCGTGTGCCGCTTTGCGTCGCGATTCCCCGATCGCTCGAAATCGAACACCCCGAGGTCGTTGACGCCGCAATGCTCCATGATCTGGACCTTGTGATGATGAGGCCAGGCATTTCCGCAGACTACGATGCAGCCCATGCCTATCTTGCGAGCTTAGGCGCCAACCGCATAACCGAGGTTCCCTTCTACACCATGGAGCTCTTCGCCGACTGCGAGCTCAACAAACGCGCCATCGTAACTGCGCAGATCTGGGAGGATATCCATCCTGACCTTGTTTGCATTCCCCTTGCGGAACCCCATAGCATCCCCTATGGGCTCATCTTCCCCACGCAACCGAGCGCACAAGCTAAGAGGCTGTTCCAAATGGCTGAGCATCAAACGAGGAAATAAACGCAGTTCTTTCCTGCCTAAAGACGAAGAACTAACGAATGCGTCCCTTTTCTAATATATAATGCATTAGATAAAAGAGAGGATCTGCCATGCCGACGATTTCCTTGTATCTCAAAGACGATATTCTCGATCAACTCGACAAGGCTGTAGACGCGCAAGCCGCTCTCGACAAAGCCATGGGACTTTCTGGTCGCGCCGTGACCACGAGATCCAGCTTCATTGAGACGCTTCTACGCGAATCATTCGCCAAACAAAACGCACTGACGGTGTCGCAAATCGAGTATTGCGTCGTCTCCCTTGCTCAAGAATACGGAGCGCAGAAGGTCTCTCTGATCGGGTCTTTTGCCCGCGGAGAGGAGCGCCCAGATAGCGATGTGGATATCCTGCTCGAAAAGGGAGAGATCAAAGGCATGCAAGTTCTCGAATTCCAGGATGCGCTTGCCCACGCCCTTCACAGAAAAGTCGATGTCGTAACCACCGCAGGCGCAAGCCCGCGCTTCCTTGAGCGCGTGAAGAAGGATGAGGTCGTTCTCTATGAAGCAAGCTGAGCGCGACAACGAGCAGCTGGGCATAATCCTGAAGTACAGCGAGCGTCTCGCATTGGCTCAGCAGCACTTTGATGGAGACTTCGAACTATTCTCAGCATGCGAGCCCTATCAGGACAGCTGCTCTCTCTGCCTCATCCAGATTGGCGAAGCCGTCGGCCGCCTGTCAGACAGCTATCGCAGTGAGCATCCTCAGATCGAATGGCATGCGATTTACGGCATGCGCTGCCATCTGATCCATGGCTATGACAACTTCGATCCTGAAATAGTCTGGGATGCCATCAAGAATAACGTGCCTCCCCTACGCGCGTTCTGCGAGGAGCATTTTCAAGAATGAGAGACGAGCGGCTACGAACTCTCGCTATGCAGGAGAGTTCAGGAATTGTCGCTTTGAACTTTTCGATGAAAATGGCACAGGCGACTCCCGGATGATCCGAGAGTCGCCCATGAGGAGGGAGCAACCAGAGTAACTGCGTAAGGGGAGACTCTGGTCAGCATGATACAACGCGGCCAAAAACCCGATCACTTGTCTCGTGGCACGTTGGGATCATCATGTGCGGCCTTCGGGAGACGCGGCAACTCCAAGCCACATTTCTCACAACGACGGACGCCATTCGGATTGTCATGGCCGCAGCGAAAACACACCCGCGTGATCCTAAGTTCTCGAGGGGCACCGCGGCATTTCCCGCAACTTATGCATGCGTACCCACATGACATATCGCCCCTCGATTCTCTACACGCAGTAGGACCTAATGATGGAAGAGCACCTGCTGCTTCTTGTTGACGAGCTCCTTGGCAAGCTCTTCAATGGGGCCGACCTTCAGGCACTGAGCCTGACAATGATGCATGCAAGAGGGAAGCTTCCCGTGGGCTTGTCGCTCCGCGCAATAGTCGCATTGCTTGGTGGGAACGGGCACGTTCATGAGCACCCATTCATCATCACCGAAGCTCCATGGCCCGACTTCCTGCAGCTTGATGCCGAACTGCCCCACCGGATAACCATGCTCGAATTGGCATGCTGTCTCACAGGTGTGACAACCGGTGCACCATTCATAGTCAATAAGCATTCCATAGTCTGCCATGGCTATTCCCCTTCCTGGACGCGATAGACACGACAGAGCATTGACTTGTAGTTGGCGCCAAAGCCCGACTTGCCCGGTAAATACGAATTAAGAAGCTTGTTCACATTCAGATCGAGCATGGTGTCAAAGTAATCCTTGCGCTCGCCTTCGGGGAACCACCATGCGTGGTCGGACATGAGAACGCGCTCGTCGATCATTTCCGTAAGCTTGAGCACACGCTTGCAGCGCCCGCGGCTATTCTCAAGCCAAACCCATTCGCCATCTTTCAGACCAAGCTTCTCCGCAGCCTTGGGGTTCATCTCCACGATAGGCCACTGACGCTGAGCGCGCAGATGAGGCACCTGACGATGCTCGGAGTGGAACATGAACCAATTGCGCGCACCCGTAGTGAGAACAAAGGGGTAGCGCTCATAAAGCTCGGGTGTTGAAACGGGACTCTCGGTGGGCTCCTCGAAATACGGCACTGGGCTCAAGCCCGCAACGTCATAGAACACGCTCCAAAGCTCAAGGCGACCCGTCGTCGTGTTGAATCCCGGCTTGCCATCGGCACGGAGCAAACCTTTCTTATGACGCTCGTACTCGAAGGGAATATACGCCGGGGCAACCTCTTGCAGTTCGCTGAAGGAATATCCCGTGCAATCGAGAACCGACGTGAACATCTCCTCGACGGTCTCCCACGGCCATGCCTCGGGATTGAAACGCCTGCCAAGCTCGAGATTGATCTCCATATCCGATTTGGGGCCAGGAGCCTCAATGACCTTGTTGATGGTCTCGCCACGCTGGGCTCCGTCTCCAACACGAATGCCGTCACGCTCGGGGTACGTGCATGCCGGAAGGAAAACATCAGCAAGAGCCATGGCAGAGGGGGTCATGAAAATATCGACGAAGACGATGAAGTCAAGCGTCCTCCAAGCACGAAGGCTTCTTTCGGGATCCGGCGACGTGCAGGTGAGGAAGTTCGTCGTCTGGAACCAGGCGCCATGAAGCTTGTAAGGCTCTTCTGTCTCAAGGGTCTTTATCACCTCATCAGAGGAAGCGACCTGGAATCCCATGGACAGCAACGAATACTTATCCAAACCGATGCGATGCTTGTTCATCTCCTCGGTTACGAGCTCGCCACCAAAGCCGCCCGAGTAAGCGAGGATCTCAGGAGGCACGATCATGCAGCCAGGCTTCTCGCAAAATCCCATGATCTGCCATAGCGCACCAATAGCCTGAGCCGCCGGCAACGACTCCTTGGTAGTGTCGACGGCCAGGCCCCACTGAACCAAACCGCTCTTGGCATGCGCCCACGCGCGTGCTGCACCAACGATCTTCTCCTCGGGAACCCAAGTGATCTCTGCGGTCTTCGCAGACGTGTAATCCTTCACAGCATCAGCAAGCTCATCGAATCCATAGCACCAGTCCTCGACGAACTCGTGATTGTAAAGATCCTCGTTGATGATAACGTTGAGCATGCCCATGGCAAGAGCCGCGTCGGTACCCGGACGAATCTGCAGCCAGTACTCAGCCTTGTAAGCCAGCCAGGTCAATCGCGGGTCGACAACGATGAGCTTCGAGCCTCGCTTCATGGAATCGACCATCCAATGGCCGTAAAAACCATCGGAATTGGCAATGAGGGGGTTGTTTCCCCATACCATGATGTACTCGGCGGGCTCCCATTCAGGATTGTCGTAACGATCTGCGAATTGCTGCGAAAAGTCTCCGACCCAGAAATTGCCGGTGGTAGCGGCGCATCCTGCCACACGCGGAAGGTAGCACGCCATGCCTGACATGTTGAACATGTAGTTCGGCGAGCCAAACGACCACGCCAAGCGCGTAATCCAAGCGGCGATATCACGACCGGTGCCCTGAATGAAAGGAATCGACCATGCGCCGTACTTCTCTTTTATCTCCGTGAACTTCTCATAAATGAGGTCGAAGGCCTCGTCCCAAGAAATCTCTTCCCAAGTATCCTTGCCGCGATCTTTTGGATCGCGCTTCATCGGCGACAACACGCGGCCCGGGTTGTACACGACCTCCGTCAATGCCAGACAGCGATTGCACAAACGCCCATTGTTATAGGGATTCTCCGGATCGCCCTCGACCTTAACGAGCTTGCCATCGTCATCGGTGTACAGCAGAACGCCGCACCCGATATGGCAACCCGGACCTGACCAGGCACTTCCTCTGGTCACATGAAGACCATCTTCATCATACTTATAAGGCTTCTCATGCGGAACGAGAACGTACTCTTGCTTCTCTCCCATGTTCTTCCCTTCTTCTCAAACTTGTTCCTCTACGCTGCGCCGTTTCGGGCCCCATTCGCAGCATGCCTAAACGGGGCGCCCCTATTCTCAAGAAGCGCCCCGATTGAATTAATCTGCCTGTTCCTCTGCACGCAGCTTCATGACTTTCTTGTCGTTTTTCGCAAAAACGAATACGCAGATGCATGCGATGAGGGCGCATGGAGCAGCAACGAACTGCGCATTGCCCAGCCAACCGAACGCACCGATCGACATGGTGGTGAACGTCGCGCAGCATTGCGCGAGACCAGTGACAAACGCCATGACAGTCAGCGCAAGATCGGTCTTGCCTGGCTCAGGTACGAGCACGGGAATGATCGACCTCGTGCATGTCGGGATGCAGGATGCGCAAAGGCCCATGAGAACCGCAAAGCCCCAAACCGCCGGCATGCCGCCTTCCTGGTTGAAGGCAAGGAAGAAGATGATCAGCGCGACAACCAAGTACGGAATCCACAGCAACGCCTTACGGCAATTGAGCTTGTCCGAAATAATGCCGACGATGATTCCAAAGGGAATCGTAATGAGAGCGATCAAGTTGGTGGGCATAGCAGCCATGGTGACATCAAGCCCCATCACGTCCTGCAGATACGTCGGGTACATCTGGTTGATGTTGTCGACGTACACATAGGCCCAGAAGAAGAATGCAACAGACATCATGATGCCGGCGAGCATGAAGCTCTTCTGAGGCTTCTTGAGCTTGCTCGTGTCGCCATCATTAATGGTGTTCTCGGGAACGAGCGGCATCTTCACACACGCGAGCATCCAGACGAGCGCAATAGCCTCGAGGATGAGGGAGAACCACCAAATCGAGCGCCAGTCTCCCATGAAGCTGAAAAGCGCGGGTGCGACAAGACCTGCCAAAAGAGTACCAACAGGAATCCACTGGGACCAAATGCCCATGCAAAGACCTTGATTCTTCAGCGGGAACAAGCGCACCATGATGTTGGGTCCGATTACGCAAATGAGACCGTACGCACAGCCCTCGAGAGCACGACCGACCATGAACGTCGCAGTATCGCCCGAAAAGCAAATAATGACGGTGCCCAACAGCATGATGATGCCGGAAAGAATAACCGAGAACTTCACGCCGAGCTTATGCATGATCCACATTCCTGGGAATGCGAACACCAGTGCGCAAATCGAATACGAGGTCATGATCATGCCGACCATATCAGCCGAAAGCATCAAGTCCTGGGCGATAAAACCTAATACCGGCGGAGCCTTGAACAAGTTGAACGCAGCTATGAACCCAAAGAAAAAGAGCGCAGAAAAGCAAACCCAGCGCTCTTTTGGGGTGAGCTGGCGATCTTGAACACCATACTCAACGATAGACATATTTCCTCCCTTGTTTGTTTCCCCAGCGGTGTCATGCCTTTCATGAAATGGGGCAACTAGGATGACTCCCGCATATTGAAAGTAACCTGTAGGAGGCTTGGGAGGATTTGCACATGCCGCATGGGGGATGAAACAAAAAATCAAGCATGATTCCATTTTCGAAACATGCTGACAGAGGCTTTATCGTCTTTCTTCCCACGAAAAGGACGATGAAACAACTTGCGTAGCCGCTGTATCATTACCAAGGGGAGCAAGCGGGGAGAAAAGATGAGAATCAGTGAAATAAGGGAGTGCGTTGTTCTTGCCGAAACGCTCAACTTCACCGAAACAGCTCGGCGTCTCTACACAACGCAGTCGGCTCTAAGCAAGCATATTCAGGCAGTTGAGAACGATCTCGGGGTTCGGCTCTTTGTTCGCAATCAACAGGGCGTTCAAATCACAGAGGCTGGGAAGGTGTTCATCGAAAACGGCAAGCGCCTCATCGAACGCTATGACAACACGCTGATATCGCTAGATCGCCTGCAAACGGGCATAGACTGCACGTTGAACGTTGGTTGTCTTATGGGAGCAGCGTCGTTCTTTCTTCCTGAAACCATCAATCGGTTCCTGGAACTGCATCCCAACGTAGATATCCAACCGATGGCCATGGAAATAGATGACATTCTCGAAGGCTTTGAGAGCGGCAAGCTTGACATCGGCATCACCACCGAACTCGTTCCGCTTTCAAATAGCCGATTCAATAAAATGCCTTTATATGACGACTATATTCGCGTAATAGTTCCAAAGCGCCACAGGCTTGCTCAAAAGGAGCGCGTGTCGATAAAAGATCTCGAAAACGAGGTGCTTCTCCTGCCCAACGCCACTTTCATGATGCGAGAATCAGCAATTCTTGACAGCATTCTACAGGGGCTTAAGGGGCGCGCCCGCATCAAAGAGAACGCAAATGACATAATGTCGCTGTTCTTGCTTATGCAAACCAAGCGCTACGTCACCATCTTGTACGATCATGTCAAAAACTTCCCGAGCATTGGAGGGGAGTTCAAATACCTGGAGCTCGAAGAGATGCCCCAATCTTTCAATGTGTCGGCTGTATGGGAGCGCGCGAAGGAAAACGAAGTCGTTGTCGAGCTCGCTCGAACAATGCAGGAGACCGTGCAAGAAAAAAGGAGCGATGCACGCTAAGCGTTCATCGCTCCTTTCGTACTGCCTTCTTGCGGGTTTCGCTTACGCCTCGGTGTAGTTGCGGACGATGTCAGCGGCAACCTTGATGCCAGGGCCCATCGTCGAAGACAGCACAACGGACTTGACGTAGCGGCCCTTGGTTGCGGCCGGCTTCACACGCAGAATCTCGTCATAAAGTGCACCGTAGTTCTCGGCAAGAGCCTTGGGCTCGAAGGAAACCTTGCCAATGTTGACATGGCAGATGCCATAGCGATCGGCACGGTACTCGACCTTGCCACCCTTGAGCTCGCTCACGGCCTTGGCGACATCCGGCGTAACGGTGCCGAGCTTGGGGTTCGGCATCATGCCGCGAGGACCAAGGACCTTACCCAGACGGCCAACCTTGCTCATCATGTCGGGAGTTGCGACGGCGGCGTCGAAGTTAATGTTGCCAGCCTGCACGTCGGCAACCAGATCGTCGGAACCGACAACGTCAGCACCGGCCTCGAGAGCCTCCTTTGCCTTATCGCCCTCGGCGAAGACGGCAACGCGGACTTCCTTGCCCGTGCCATTAGGCAGCGAGATGGAACCGCGAACCTGCTGGTCTGCCTGACGAGTGTCGATGTTGAGGCGGAATGCAACCTCGATGCTCTCGTCAAAGGATGCAGGCGCAATCTCCTTGGCAAGCGTGCAAGCCTCGAGCGGCGTGTACTGCTTGTCCTCGTCAACCTTGGCCAGTGCGGCCTCGTACTTCTTTCCGTGCTTTGCCATGTTCTTTCCTCCTCGTGGTCAACGAGCCTGGCCGGCCCTCCCACTACATGCACGCAGCCCTATGCCACGTGCTTAATACCTAACCTATCAAACAGCGTGCTGCTCGATACATGTGGATGCTTTTAATCGAAATTCATCCACGGTGCTCGCCGGACGCGAATTGCGAAGCCCGATGAGCAGAAGTTTCAAAATCGTGAAGCGATCTTGCGAGGACTGTCTGAGCGCGCGGTCTGTGCGCGCGAGTTCCACAGCAGCTGAGCGATTTTGGAACTTTGGGTGCGAATCACAGGCGAGCAATTCGCGCCCGATGAGAACTAGGCCTCTTCGACTAATACTCCCATGGAGCGAGCGGTACCCGCCACGATCTTCTTTGCCGCCTCGATGTCGTTGGCGTTGAGATCGGGAAGCTTGGTCTCGGCAATCTCGGTAAGCTGAGCCTGCGTGAGCGTGCCCACCTTGTCGCGCTGCGGAACACCGCTGCCCTTCTCGATGCCAAGAGCCTGACGGATGAGAACAGCCGCCGGCGGAGTCTTGCAGATGAAGTCGAAGGACTTATCCTCATAGACCGTGATTTCAACGGGGATAATCGTATTGCCCTTGTCCTGCGTCTCGGCATTGAATGCCGTGCAGAACTGCATGATGTTGACGCCCTGGGCGCCGAGTGCCGGGCCAACCGGGGGTGCCGGGTTAGCCTGACCAGCAGGAATCTGAAGCTTAATGAAGCCCGTTACTTCCTTATCCTTAGCCATGATGCCTATCCTTACTAGTACCTGCCCTTACGGGCACTTATGCTCTATCTATCGAAAGCGCCTGTCGCGAGAAGCCCTCTTCCACATCGAGGCACGACGCGCGCGTTTCTGCCAAACTTAAATCTTTGCCACCTGATCGAAGCTGAGCTCGACCGGTGTCTCGCGGCCGAAGATCGAGACGAGAACCTTGACCTTGCCGGCCTCGGCGTTCACCTCGGAGACCGTGCCATCGAAGTCTGCAAGCGGACCACTCACAACCTTGATGGACTGACCCTCTTCCAGATCCGTGGAGGTCTTCTTGGGGGCCTCGGGGCTCACACGCTTGGTGATCTTGTTGAACTCCTCGCGCGTCAGCGGCACGGGTTGGCCCTCGCTGCCGACAAACCCCGTCACACCCGGCGTGTTGCGCACGGCAACCTGGGTGCGGGCATCGAGGTTCATCTTGATCAGCACATAGCCGGGAAACACCTTGCGCTCGGTGGTGACGCGACGGCCGCCCTCCTTGAGCTCGGTGACTTCCTCGGTGGGGATGAGAATCTCGAAGATATTGTTCTCGAGACCCTGGGTCTCGATGAGATGCTCGATGTTCGTCTTGACCTTGTTCTCGTAGCCCGAATAGGTGTGAACAACGTACCATCTTCTAGCCATTGACGCTCACTCCCAAGGTCGCGATGGCATCAAGCGGGATAATGATGATGTTGTCGATGATGGCGATACCGACGCCGAAGAACACGAGGGCCGCAATGACGATGAGGCTCGCATTGACGAGCTCGGGGCGCGTCGGCCAAACCACGCGCTGCATTTCGCCCTTGACCTCTTTGCAATAGTTGACGAAACGACGCCAGATGCTCGGCTTCTTTCCTGACTTGGAATCGTTCTTGGCAACTGCCTTGGTGCTCTTCGCCTTCTCGGGAGCTTTGTCCTTGGAACGCGAAAGCACCGCAGCTTTCTTCTGCGGTTGCGCGGTTGTTTGCTGCGCAAGATCACGCGCCGACTGAGCCTTTTGCTCCTCGGAGCGTGTGTCGCGCTTACGCTTCTTGTGTTTCTTCGTAGCCATCTTGATCCGTTCGTATAAGGTGGTTCATACCTTAAAAGAGGCCAACTAAAAAGTTGGCCGGAATAATCTGGCAGGCCAGGAGGGACTCGAACCCCCAACATTCGGTTTTGGAGACCGACGCTCTACCAATTGGAGCTACTGGCCTGTTCATCTGGTCTAGCCATTGTAGACCACTCCTGAACACTTAGCGAGTACAACTAGCGAGTCTCGCGGTGCAGCGTATGATGACCGCACCAACGGCAGTACTTCTTCAGCTCGATGCGCTCAGGGTTGTTCTGCTTGTTCTTCTTGGTCGTATAATTGCGGCGCTTGCAATCAGTACAGGCCAAGGTGACCAACGTGCGCATTACATCCTCCTCAATCGCAGAACACGGCCCGACGGTCGCAAAACCGTCGGGCCTGTCTGCTCATAACCTAATGGGCTCGTGTTACTCGATGATCTCGGTAACGCGACCGGAGCCGACCGTACGACCACCCTCGCGGATAGCGAACTTCAGGCCCTCTTCCATGGCGATCGGGTGAATGAGCTCGCCCGTGATCTCAACGTTGTCGCCCGGCATGACCATCTCGACGCCGTCCGGGAGGATAACCGTGCCCGTGATGTCGGTGGTGCGGAAGTAGAACTGCGGACGATAGTTGGTGAAGAACGGCGTGTGGCGGCCACCTTCGTCCTTGGTCAGAACGTAAACCTGACCCTTGAACTTGGTGTGCGGCTGAACGGAACCGGGCTGGCAAACAACCTGGCCACGCTCGATCTCCTCGCGCTTGATGCCGCGGAGCAGCAGACCGACGTTATCGCCAGCCTCAGCCTCGTCGAGCAGCTTGCGGAACATCTCGACGCCGGTGACGACCGTCTTCTGCGTCGGGCGGATGCCGACGATCTCGACCTCGTCATTGACATGGCAGACGCCACGCTCGACGCGGCCCGTGGCGACGGTGCCACGACCGGTGATGGTGAAGACGTCCTCGATAGCCATGAGGAACGGCTTGTCGGTCTCGCGAGCAGGAGTCGGGATGTACTCGTCGACAGCATCCATGAGCTCCCAGATAGCGTCCTGGTAACCCTTGTCGCCCTCGAGAGCCTTGAGAGCAGAACCACGAATGATGGGGATGTCGTCTCCGGGGAACTCGTACTCGGTGAGCAGGTCGCGGGTCTCCATCTCGACGAGGTCGATGAGCTCCTCGTCATCAACCATGTCGCACTTGTTGAGGAAGACAACGATGTAGGGAACGCCGACCTGACGGGCGAGCAGGATGTG
>OLOX01000087.1_pt1 | contig 86522 bp, 81 predicted proteins | sample 1672091 | NCBI WGS metagenome assembly OLOX01 (sample SAMEA3136644, study PRJEB25190) | human gut metagenome | reverse complement strand
CAGCAGGAAGAAGTCTGCCTGCTGGTAGACCCCCTTCATCTGGTACTGCGGGGCTTTTTTCTGCCAGAAGACCCAGTCCGTCAGCCCCTTTTCCCCAATGGCCGCTTTCACGCTGTCCCGATACGCCTCGTCCCCGTCGCCGATGAGGTAGAGACAGGCGTCGGGGTCGCTTTTCCGCACCTCGGCCAGCACGTCCAGCAGGAAGAAGGGGTCGCGGCGCGGCTCGATGCGGCCGATGTAGAGCAGCTTCAGGCCCTTTTTCTGGGCGCGCATCTTCTCTTCCAGCTCGGTCTGCCCGGCGTCCGGACGGTCGCGTAGAAGCTCGGCGTCGATGCCGACGCCCACCGTCGTCACCTGCTCCGGCGAGAGCCGCTTTTCCAGCAGGAACTTCCGAGCCAGCTCGCTCTTGGTCAGGAACCGGGTGCCCCGGCGGCGGTAGCGCCCCACGAAAAAGGCGTCGAACACCCTGCACATCCGGTTATAGTTCTTGTTGAAGGGCGAATAGTAGGGGCCGTGGTAGATGACCGTCTTTTCGGGGTACTTCCCGGCCAGATGCCATGAGAACATCTGATTGTACTCGGCGGTCTGCAAAACATCGTACTGGGCGAAAAGTGCATCCTGCCCGCTGAACCAGACGTTCTTGAGCAGGACTTTCCCGTGGCGGTAGAAGACCGGGATGGATGTCGGCGAGCTTCTGTGCCAGATCTTTGCGCAGACCGTTCTCATGTCCTTTCCATGTATCTTCAGGGAAGAGAGAGATATGCTCGAGGTCGCATCCGGTAGACGAATCGAGGAACACGCGCAGCTTCCCTTTGGCCACTGTGGCCTTGGGTGTCAGCGTCACGGTATATTTCTTCCACTCGCGACCCTTGACCTCAATCTTCTCCGAAGCCATGACCTGTGTCTCGCCCATCGAGGCGGGGTCTATGAGCTGGACGGTTATCCTCGATGCGTCGCCTGCAGAGCGTGCCCATACCGAGAAACGGTATCTCTCACCCTCGCGGTATGCCACGCCGAAAAATCCCTCGTTGGTCAGGCCGGTGGCCTTGTCGCGGTGATTGGCTGGAGTGAGGGAGACATAATGAGGATTGCGCCCGAAGGGGCCGTCGTTCCTCACCTCCACACCCCCGAAGCTCTCCCACCCCATGAGCGGATTGGGGAACTCGAACGAGCGGTTCTTGACCATCTCGGCATAGAGGCCGCCGTCAGCGGCATAGTTGATGTCCTCAAAGAAGAGGCCATACATCGTGGGTTGTACCGTAGCGCCGGGCTTGTCGGCGCGTATGACAAACTCGTCGGCCGCAAGGGCACATTGCACCGAAGCAGCCGCAAGCAGCAGTGATAACAGTGGTTTCATCAGTCTTTTAGGGATGGTATTAAGGTTGGGTAATAGTTTTTCAGTACGCAAAGTTACAAAAAAACATCACACCTCCAACACCCGGCGCACCTATTGACTGATGAGGCTACTATTTTGATTGATTATGACGTATGGCGGGAAACATCCTGCGCACCCTCAGCAGCACATGGTCAACCCCGTCACCTGCGACGACAAGAGTCGTCGCAGCGACTATGAGCAGTCCTCCGGCCATCTCGCGCGGAGTGAGCCCCTGACCGAGCACCACCACACTCAGCACTACCGCAGTGACAGGTTCAAGAGCCCCGAGGATGGCAGTCGGAGTGGATCCGATGCTCTGGATGGCCATGGTCGTACATGTCAGCGACACCGCGGTGGGCAACAGGGCCAGAGCCGTCACTCCACCCCACTGCCATATGTCAGAGGGGAGTGTGAGCGGTGTGCCGAGCGCGACCATGAACACAAAGACCATGCTGCCGGAAAGCAGTTCCCAGAAGAGGAGAGCCAGAGTCGGTATCCCTTTGACCGCCTTAGACACATTGGTCATGACAATGTAGATGGCATACGTGAGCGATGACACACCCACGGCCACGCATCCGAACATGCTGATTCCCGGCCCTCCGTCAGTCCGCATCATCAGCAGGAGCCCCGCAGCCATAAGGGCGAGGCAGATGGCTGTCGAAGCCTTGAACCGCTCGCCGAAACAGAGTATCATCAGCATGGCAACCATGACGGGATAGACAAAGAGCAGCGTCGACGCGACCCCGGCATTCATATAGTTGTAGCTGACAAAAAGCGAGAGGGACGACATCCCCATCAGGACACCGAGGATGCAGACCGGCACGATGCTGTGGCGCGGCAAACGCAACGACCGCCCGCGCACACGCGCCATCACCGCCAGCATGGGCAGACTGAGCAGGTACCTGAACAGAAGCACCGAATTGGCATTCATGCCTCCGTCATAGAGCGGAATGGCAAAGACCGGGTTGGTGCCGTATGTCGCCGCAGCCAATGCGGCCAGAAAATATCCTTTAATCTTGCTATGATCCATATAACGGCTGCATCCTGTGGATGCGGAGGCACAAAATTACACTTTTTCCCCGTCCCGACAAAAACTTTTTACCACACCTCCAGCTCGCTATGCGCAATATCCGCACCCTTTTTGAGTTATATAAAAGTATATCTTTAATGACGAAATGAATCGCAGCACCAAAATACTTATCGCGTTCGCACTTGCGGCAGCCTCATCCACAGCGGCCTCGGCACAGAGCAAAGACGATTTCAACCCCATCAACACAGGTGTGACATCGCTCGGCATCGCTCCCGATGCCCGCGGTGCCTCGATGGGCGACCTGGGTGCGGCCACCGAGCCCGACGCCTACTCGCAATTCTGGAATCCATCCAAATATGCCTTCGCCTACAGCCGTGGTGCTGTGGCACTGAGCTATACACCGTGGCTCCGCAAACTTGTCAACGACATCTTCCTCGCCGACCTGTCGGGCTACTGGAAGCTGGGCTCTGAAGACAATCAGGCCGTGTCCGCCTCGCTGCGCTATTTCTCGCTGGGCGAGGTGACGACCGAGACTCCCGGCGACACCGGGGGCCAGACACTGAGCCCCTACGAAATGTCGTTCGACGTGGGTTACTCGCGCAAGCTGTCCGAGAAATTCTCGATGGGTGTCGTGTTCCGCTACATATACTCTGACCTCGGGTTCTCCGAATCATACGCAGGAGACCAGTCGACCGGTGCCTCGGCGTTCTCGGCCGACATCTCGGGCTTCTACACAACCTATCCCATCATCGGCCGCAACGAATGTCAGTGGTCGTGGGGATTCAACATCTCCAACATAGGCTCAAAGGTCAACTACAACCACGGCGACAACCCGGCATTCCTTCCCACCAACCTGCGTCTGGGCACATCGTTCACCTTCCCTCTGGCCGACTATCACAACCTGTCGCTAAACCTCGACCTCAACAAACTGCTGGTGCCCACCATGCCGCGCCGCGTGGACTATGAGGACGGCACCGAGGGTGAGCTGGCCTATGTCAAGGCTTACGAGGACTGGCAGAACATGTCGTCGATAACAGGTATTTTCAAATCATTCTCAGACGCTCCCGGCGGCATGTCCGAGGAGTTCAAGGAAATCTCATGGTCGGTAGGCGCCGAGTATAACTACAACCAGCAGTTCTTCCTCCGTGCCGGATACTATTACCAGAATCCCGCCAAGGGCAACCTGCAGTATTTCGGTCTGGGTGCGGGATTCGCCCTCAATGTCGTCAGGCTTGACGCCTCATACATGATGGCCACGGCACAGACCTCACCCCTCGACCAGACGCTGCGATTCACCCTCACGTTCGATATGGACGGACTCAAGGAGATTCTCGGCAAACGTTAAAACAACAAGCCCTACGATTATGGGAATGGTAAGGACAGGACTCGGATATGACGTACACCGGCTCACCGAAGAGAGAGACCTGATACTGTGCGGCGTCAAGATACCGTTTGAGAAAGGTCTGCTCGGACACAGCGATGCCGATGTGGCACTGCATGCGCTGGCAGACGCCCTTTTGGGGGCAGCCGCCATGAGGGACATCGGCTATCACTTTCCAGATACCGACGAGAGGTTCAAAGGAGCCGACTCGAGAGTATTGCTGAGATATGTGGTGAGCATGGTGCGCGAGAGGTTTGACATAAACAACATTGATGTGACCATAGTGGCACAGAGGCCGAAGTTAGCAGACCATATCCCGGCAATGATACAGAATATCGCCGAAGACCTCGCGGTGCCTGTGTGCGACGTGTCTGTCAAGGCCACCACAACAGAGCGGCTCGGATTCGAGGGTCGTGGAGAAGGCATATCGGCAATGGCCATAGCGACAATCACAGAGAAAATATGAACCGGCTCAAACCCAAGGTCTTGCGCTGGTCGCGCATAGCCGTCGCAATCATAGCGGCGGCTTTGCTCACATGTGTGCTTGCGTCGTTCGGCATGAAGATGCCCCGCATTGCGGGCTTCCTGGCCAAAATCCAGTTCATCCCGGCGGCGTTCGCATTCTCACTCTCCACGATAGTCGTATGGCTCATCGTCACCATCATCTTCGGACGCCTCTACTGCTCGACGGTCTGCCCTCTGGGCACATTCCAGGATTTGCTTGCACGGCTGACCAGGCTCGGGCATTTCCCGTCGCGGCGCCGCTATCACTATTCCGTGCCCATGACACCGCTGCGCAACATATCGCTGTTTGTGGTAGTGGTCTCCGTGCTGCTCGGGGTGTCTGTCATCACGACGCTGTTCGATCCCTACAGCATCTACTCACGTTTCAGCGTATATGTGCTCAAACCGCTATGGGGTCTCACCTATAACCTCTTCGCCTCAAAGCCTGTAGTACTCGCCGCCGCATCGGCCGCCGGAATAACGGTAGCGCTCGTCACAATGGCGGTGATAGGATGGCTTGCAGCGCTTCACGGACGCACCTTCTGCAATACGGTGTGCCCCGTCGGCACGTCGCTGGGCTACATATCGCGCTACTCGGTATTCCGTATCGACATCAACACCGACAAGTGCATCCAGTGCCGCGAGTGTGAGCATGTGTGCAAGTCGCACTGCATCGACATGGTGTCGCATGTCATCGACTCGTCAAGATGTGTAGTCTGCTTCGACTGCCTTCCCGTATGCCCCAACGACGCGATACACTATACCACAAACCGTCACCAGCTCTCCATACCGCTGATGCGCAAGGTGCGCGACCCTCTGGCCGGAAGCGCCGCCGGGTGCTCTGACACTCACGTCCGCTCAAACGGCGACAGGATGCTGCTTGACCGCCGGGCATTCCTTGCCACAGGCATGATAGTGGCCGCCGCCCCGGTGATAAGTGCCGCAAAGAAACGCAGCAAGCTCGTCGGAGGACTCATAACAGGTCAGAAGCCTGTCGAGCCCTCTGTGCCTGTCACACCTCCCGGGGTGCATGACCGCCGTGATTTCCTCGACCGTTGCACGGGGTGCGGACTCTGCATATCGCACTGCATGACCAAGGTGCTCCGTCCGTCGGTCGACGAATACGGAGTCTTGCGCATATTCCATCCCGTCAAAGACTATGACCGCGCATATTGCGCATATACCTGTACCCGCTGTACCAACCTGTGTCCTACGGGGGCTCTGACGCCACTGACCAAAGAGGAGAAAAAGCGGAGTTCTGTGGGTCTGGCACACGTCTGGCCCGACCGTTGCACCGGGTGCGGCAAATGCGTCAGGGCATGTCCCGCCGAAGCCCTCTCGATGCCCGCGCAGGAGAATCAGAACCGACGCGTATTCCCCACCGTAGACCCCGCAAAGTGCATAGGATGCGGCGCGTGTCAGTTTGTATGCCCGGCCATACCATATAAAGCCATAATCGTCAACGGACTGCAATGAAACAATATTTAGAGCTGCTTAACCGCATAATGAACGAGGGGACCGACCGCGGCGACCGCACCGGCACCGGCACCCGCAGCGTGTTCGGACACCAGATGCGTTTCGACCTCAGCGACGGCTTCCCGCTGCTCACTACCAAGAAGCTGCATCTCAAGTCGATAATCTACGAATTGCTGTGGTTTCTGCGCGGAGACACCAATGTAGGCTATCTTCAGGAACACGGCGTGAGGATATGGAACGAGTGGGCACGCCCCGACGGAGACCTCGGACATATCTACGGCTATCAGTGGCGCTCGTGGCCCGACTATGACGGAGGCCATATCGACCAGATAAAGCAGGTCATCGAGGACATAAAGCATAACCCGGAGTCGCGCCGACACATCGTGAGCGCATGGAACGTCGCCGACCTCCCCGGCATGGCCCTCCCGCCCTGCCATGTCATGTTCCAGTTCTATGTAGCCGACGGACGCCTCTCGCTGCAGCTCTACCAGCGCAGCGGCGACTGTTTCCTCGGAGTGCCGTTCAACATAGCCTCATACGCCCTGTTGCTGCTGATGGTGGCGCAGGTCACGGGACTGAAGCCCGGCGAGTTCATCCATACCCTCGGCGACGCCCACATATACCATAACCACATAGAGCAGGTCAAGACCCAGCTCGCCCGCAAGCCCCGCAAGCTCCCGGTGATGAAGCTCAACCCCGACGTGAAGGATATTCTCGATTTCAAGTTCGAGGATTTCACGCTCGAGGGATACGACCCTCTGCCTCACATCAAGGGGGAGGTTGCCGTATGAGACCCGAGATAGTGATAATCGCCGCCGTGGCCCGCGACGGTGCCATCGGACGCCGTGGCGACCTGCTGTATCATATCTCCGCAGACCTCCGCCGTTTCAAGGAGCTCACCATGGGATGTCCTGTCATAATGGGACGAAAGACGTTTGAGTCACTCCCCAAGGGAGCCCTGCCGGGACGCAGGAACATCGTCATAACCCGCAATTCCGCTTTCAGCGCGCCCGATACAGAGACAGCCGTATCTCTCGACACGGCTGTCACAAATATAGAAAATTCTGCAAAGGTATGTTTCGTAATAGGGGGAGGTCAGGTCTACCGCGAGGCCATAGCCATGGCCGACAGACTCGAGCTGACCATGATTGAGGCAGGATGCGATGATGCCGACACCTTTTTCCCGGAGATTGACCAGACGGTGTGGAAGACTGTCGGCGAGTCACCTGTCGAGACCGACCCGAAGAGCGGTGTCAGCTACAGGTTCGTCACCCTGCGCAGGGTCTGACGGTCATTTCCGCGAGCGGTATTGCGGCAGCAGGGGTACCGGGAACTTGCTGAATAGCACGTCGACAGCCTGGGCTATCCCCTCGAGGTTGCGGAACTGCGAGTCACCGTTTTCGAGTATCGTGCCGACAGAAGCCGAGAAGAGAGGCACCTTGTCGGTGATGTTGACCATATCCATCGTCAGGACACCCTCGCGGTATATGCCCGTGATGACCTGTGCGTTGGCATAATAGTTGTTGAGATAGTTGGTATACGAATAGTTGGGCCAGTAGTATCCGCGCGGATACATGAACCACGGGCCCATGCCGTTGTAATACGGGCCACCGTAGGGGAATCCGCCGGGAGGAAGCGCGGGCTCTGTGGCTATCTCCTTGCGCACGGTCAGACCGATGTTGATGAGCAGCGGCGAAGACGGATCCTCGCGATAGCCACGGTCGACCATCTGCTCGCGTATGGCTGCAGCGATGTTATAGTATGTCACCATCTCCATGCCCGGAGGGAGCTGGCCCTGGTCGGGAGTGATGATGCGGAACGTGCTGTACGACGACAGGTCGGCGCCATTATAGGTGGTGGAGTTTATGAGGTTGAACGGACTGCAGCCGCCCACCACGAGCAGCACGAGCAGTGTCATCAGACCGTAAATCTTTTTCATATCCGTGAGGAATTTAGTTGTAGATATATCTGAAACACCCGAAAATGTGAAATTGTTTAAATTTTCAGCTTATTTCTCCTGTAAGACTTGCGAGTGTCACAACTTATGTCTAAATTTGAAACGCCTACGGCAAAAGGCTCAAATGCAATCCTTTGAAAAATGGAAGATATTGATATTACCGACTATTTCAACTCATTGCTTCAGGAGTATGGCAGTGTCGACATTGCCGAAGCCGAGTTCAAGAAGCAGATCCATGAAGACACAGACCTACGCGCCCGCTATCGTGAATGGTGTCACGATGTAGGCAGCTCTGAGAAACACGGATTCCTTGACTATTGCGAGGAATATCTTGAATCACAGGATACCATCTGGGACAACCTGAAAGACGAGTACGAAGATGAGTGACAATGCGACAAAGCGCCGTCTGCCGGCCGAATGGGAGCCACAGCGCGCTGTTCTTATGGCGTGGCCCCACAGTGACACAGACTGGGCCCCGATGCTTGCCGATACGGTGAGATGCTTCGCAGGAATAATCCGCGAGATATCGCGCGAGACCCCGGTGATTGTAGCCGGCCCCTCGGGGCTGTGCCGGGGCAGTTTTGACGCCTGGGGCTTCGACCCGTCGGCGGTGACATTCGTCGACTGTCCCACCAATGACACATGGGCCCGGGATTTCGGCCCGATTACGGTCGAGACACCCGGGGGATATGTGGCGATAGATTTCAAGTTCAACGGCTGGGGCCTCAAGTTTGCCGCCGACCGTGACAATCTCATCAATTCTGTACTCGACCGCCGCGGACTCCTGCCGGGACGGCGTGAGAACCGTCTTAATTTCGTCCTTGAAGGGGGCTCGATAGAGAGCGACGGACAAGGCACGATACTGACCACCTCCGAATGTCTCTTATCGCCCAACCGCAACGGCGCCTCGTCAAAGGATGAGATAGAGGCATATCTGAAAGATGCTTTCGGGGCTGACCGCGTGCTATGGCTCGACCATGGGGCACTCGCGGGCGATGATACCGACAGCCACATCGACACGCTGGCACGCCTCGTGGCCCCGGACACCATCGTCTATTGCGGCCCGGGCGAGGAGGGCGACCCTAATAACGAGGGGCTGCTGGCAATGCGCGAGGAGATAAAGGCACTGCGCACTGCCGAGGGACTCCCCTATCACCTCATCGAGCTCCCCCTCCCCGACCCCATCTATGACGCCGACGGGATGCAGCTACCTGCCACATACGCAAATTTCCTCATATCCAACCGCAAGGTGTTCCTGCCCGTCTACGGGCAGGCCCGCAAGGACGCGCTCGCCACAATGCTGCTGCAGAGCGTATTCACAGACCGCGAGGTAGTGCCTGTGGACTGCCGCGCACTCATCGAACAGCATGGCTCGCTGCACTGCGTCACCATGCAATTCCCGAAATGACCATATAGAATATGAAGACAGGTATAATCCAGCAACACAATACGGCAGACATCGCCGGCAACCGCGCACGTCTGGCATCCAAGATAAAGGGTCTCGCAGCCAATGGAGCCGAGCTTGTAGTGCTCCAGGAGCTTCACGACTCGCTATATTTCTGCCAGACAGAAGATGTGGATAATTTCGACCTCGCGGTTGCCATCCCCTCGGAGGCGACCGATTTCTACGCACAGGTAGCGCGCGAGGCAGGTGTGGTGCTTGTGACATCACTTTTCGAGCGCCGGGCACCCGGACTGTATCACAACACGGCGGTGGTCTTCGAACGTGACGGCTCGATGGCCGGAAAATATCGCAAGATGCATATTCCCGATGACCCTGCCTATTACGAAAAATTCTATTTCACCCCCGGAGACCTCGGTTTTGAGCCGATACAGACCTCGGTGGGCAAGCTGGGAGTGCTCGTATGCTGGGACCAGTGGTATCCCGAGGCCGCGCGCCTCATGGCCATGAAGGGGGCCGAGATGCTCATATATCCCACCGCCATAGGGTGGGAAAGCTCGGATACCCCCGATGAGAAAGCGCGTCAGCGCGAGGCATGGATAACCGTGCAGCGCGGACACGCGGTGGCCAACGGACTACCTGTCGTGACAGTGAACCGCGTGGGTCACGAGCCCGATTCCTCGGGCGCGACCGGCGGCATACAGTTCTGGGGAAGCAGCTTCGTGGCAGGCCCGCAAGGGGAATTCCTGTATCAGGCACCCGATGATGCCGAGGCTGAGGCGATAGTGGAGATAGACATGAAGCGCAGCGAGAACGTGCGCCGCTGGTGGCCATTCCTGCGCGACCGCCGCATAGAGCATTTCGCAGACCTCACACGCAGGTTTATCGACTGATGACTACGCCAGACACCCCTGTCACCACCGAGGTCTTCACCACCACCTCCGGGCAATATCTCGCGGCCCTGCTGGGCATGTGGCTTCCGCGCTACTGGTGGTCGGCCATATTGCCCCCGCTGGCGTGCGCGGCTCTCGGTGCCGTGTTCAACGACTGGAGATTCTATCTTGTGGCGCTGATGCTGGTGTTCATCGTCATCCCGATGGGAATGTCGTTTCTCTACACCTACTACCTGCTCACGCCCGAGGCACGTAGGGCCATATTGCCAAAGCGCGTCACGATAGAGCCCGGTGAATGCATCACATTGACCTACGAGCCAGTCAAGGACAGATGGAGATATGACGATGAGAAAGAGGATGCGGACGACGGGGATAAAGATGACAATCCACCCGTCCCGGAACCCGAGAGGGTGGATTGGAAAATGGTAAAGGGAGTGAAATTCGCCTCGACATACTGCCTTTACATACTCGACACGCCGAGATTGCAGTTCATAATGGTGCCCTACTCTGCCATGCCGCAGGGGGTCAGTCGTCAAGCTTTGTGCCTGTGAGGATGCCGAGCTTGTTGAATTTCAGCTCAACACCGTCAGACAGTACAATCTCATAGCCCGAGAACTTGTTCTCTATCTTGGTTATGAACGCACCCCCACAGTTCTTGGTTACATAGGTGCGTATCTTTTTCATCACCAGCCCGTCGGGCACGGCTTTTTTCTTGCAGTCGACCGACGTCCATTTTCCGGCATTGTTGAACTCTATCTTCGTTCCGTTGACCAGACGCACGTCATAGTCGGTCTTTTTGAGCAGGTGGCGGTCAACCTTGATCATGCCAACCTTGGCCTTGGGGAAATACTCGTTGAGCATCTCCTGTGCCTGGGCAGGGAGCTCTGAGCGGTCGATTGTGTACTTGTCAGCCTTCATCGTCCCGAAGGTCGCCATTATCGCGACAAGCGCGAGCAGAATCTTTTTCATGACATCCGTTTTTAGATAGAACACCACCCATTGTCAAAAAGTTCCGCCATACATAGCGGCGCCCCGGAGCTTCGTGCCCGGGGCGCCGCTATGTATCTGTGATTATTCCCGCTCAGTCGGCTCTTCAGGTTTCACCGTGGCTGCAGACGCCTTGCGCTTGCGTCGCTGCAGATGCCACTGCAACAGCTTGCCGCTGCGGTCGAGAATCAGCATCACCACAAGGATAAGTCCGAACGACACGCTGATGAGCTTCAGATAATATGTAGGCTCGGGGTCGAGTGTCGCAAGGAGTGCCGATGATGGAGTTTCCTTGACAAGAGTGTTTGTGATCGAGGCCACCGCCCTCTTCCACCTTACAACGCCATGGTCGAGGTAGACCAGCGCTGCATTGCCACGGGCAAGCTCGAGCAACTGCTTCGGCTCAGTGCGGATGATGGGATAGGTGGCCATGGAGATGTCGCGCCACCATTCGATACCCTCCTCGCCGCTGCCGACAAGGGCCACCATGCTCCCTCCGCGCGAGGTGATGAAATCGTTGAGCTCGTTGAGCAGATAGGTACACGACAGGTCGACCTTGCGCACGTCAGGTATCGTCACGACAAACATCTCAGTGCCGTTGTCTATGATTTCGGGGGCTATGTCCTCGCCATCCTCAATAATTGAGAAGCCGTCGGTATTGTCGGCCTCACCGCCGGTGATGCGGCGTTCGACAAACGTCCACGTCGAGTCGGGCAGATTATCCATGGTGAATGTGCGTCGGTCGCCATCCTTCTCATAGACAAACTCCATCTCTATCCCCGATTCGCCGCTCTCGTCTTCGGCATTATACGGCACAAGCATCGTTCCCGGAGGGAAACGCCTGAAATCCTCCATCGGCTGCACATTGTATCCGTAGAGCTCGACGGCGAAGATATAGAATGTCACCAGGCCGCCGATTATCCACTGCACATAGTTGACGAAAAGGCCCTCTATGCGGCGGTTATAGATGATGAGATAGACGAGCGCCAGGGTGATGACTATGTTCTTGACAAACGTGGCTGTGTTCGAGATGATTAGCACGTCGCCGAAACAGCCGCAGTCGTCTACGGGCGAGTAGATGGCGATGTATAGCGTCAGCGGCAGGAAGAAAGCCATCTGCAGCGTGAGCATCCATACCGAGCAACGCCTGTAGCACCCGAGCATCAGGAGCGAGCCCCATACAAACTCGAAGGCTCCGAGCAGGAATCCCAGGAAGATAACGAACGCCCCCGGCATGTCGAGCTGCCAGACGTCAAAATATTCCGTTATCTTGAGCACGCTCCCCCACGGGTCGACAGCCTTGACGAATCCCGACACGGCATAGAGTCCACCCACGACGATGCGGAAGAACCATATCAGCGCGGGACTCCCCAGCAGCTCAGAGAGCGGTCTGCGGCTCTGTGAGCTTGATGACTGCGAAGATGGCATAGTTGATAATGTCCTGATAGTTCGAGTCGATACCCTCGCTCACCTTGGTGCGCCCCGAGTTACCCTCGATTTCCTTGACGCGCTGCAGCTTGGTGAGTATGAAATCGGTGTATGAGTTGACGCGCATCTCGCGCCACGCATCCCCATAGTCGTGGGTCTTGGCGGCCATCAGCGCGCGCGACGAGGCCGCCATGCTGTCATAGAGCGCAAGTGCCTCGGCCGGGGTGATGTCTGCAGCATCGGCATATCCGCGACCGAGCTGAATCAGCCCGATTATGCCATAGTTGACTATGGCCATGAACTCGCCGAGTATCCCTTCGTCGACCATCGCAGGTCCCTCCTCGAGGGTGCGTATGCGTTTGGCCTTGATATAGAGCTGGTCGGTCACCGAACGCGGGCGCAATATGCGCCATGACGCGCCATAGTCGTCGAGTTTCTTGCTGAATATGTCGCGGCACATGGCTATCGCCGCATCGAATTGGTCGAGGGTATTCATGTGATATTGTTTTTAGGAATGATATGCAATGAGGACATAAGGACAGGCGTCCTTATGTCCTCACATTGTGGCTGTTGTCTATTGTCGGTTATCAGAGAAGGAGGGTCTCGATGCGCTTGAGGTTCTCGCCGTCGTTGAGATTATAGTAGATAATCTTGAGGTTGGTGAGGGCGTTGCGCATGTTCTCCTCGTCGAGCTTGTAAGCCTTCTCGAGATATACGGCGGCATCCTTGAGCATGGGGTTCATGGTCTCGGCACGGAACTTGTTGTAGTCGGCCTGGCTCATGTCCTTGGTGGTCTCGTCAAGACGCTCGGCCTTCTGGAGCATTGCTGTGCCGTAGCTGAAATTATAGAGGGCACCTTCGGGATCGAGGTCGAGAGCCTTCTTGAAGAGCTCCATCGACTTGTCCTTGTTACCCTGATCGTCATTGAGGACACCGAGCAGATAGTAATAGTTGGCGTTGTTGGGGTCGGATGCGATGGCCTCCTGGAGCTTGTTCATGGCAGCGGTATAGTCCTTGGCATTGATATACGACTGGATGATGCGCTGGAAGAAATCAGGCTTTGCCGAACCGAACTTGTCGAAGGCAATCTGCGAGTACTTGAGCTTCTTGGCCTCGTCGCCCATCTGATATGCCACAGAGTAGGCATAGTCGTAGGCGGCCATGTCGTTATAGCCGAGCTCCATCATCTTCTCGAATGCCTCGGCAGCCTGCGGAAGCATCTCGCCCTGCCATGCGGCAAGACCACGATAGTACTGAATCTGGGCAGCCATCGTGTCAACGAGAGCCTTGGGGGCAAGATTGCCGAGACGCTTGTCAGAGGGCATCTCTACATAGGCGGTGAAGGCCTCGTATGCCTGGGGATATTTCTGTGCATCCCAGAAAGCCGAGCCTACGGCTACGAAATCCTGATGATGGCCTGCGATCTGACCTGCGACCTCCTTTGAGTATTTGGTCTTGACCTTGCCCTTGGCGTCAACGACAGTGTCGGTGGCAAGAGCCTTGAGGCCGTAGTTATAACCGTCGAGCAGAAGATCGCCCATCTCGAGGAGGTTGACCTCCTTGCCGAGCTGCTGGTTCAGCTGAATCTCGTCAAACATCTTGAACGCCTGCTTGCCGGGAATCCAGTAGGTCTGGGCGTTGTCCTTGGTCTCGGGATCCGAGAATGCGGGAGTAATCTTCTCGACTGCGGCCTTGTATTCCGAGTACTTGCCGGCACCCTTGATTGCCTTTTCAGCATCCTTGACGAGGGTGACCTGAGCCGAAAGTGACACTGAGGCAAGAAGCCCGAGAGTCATGACACAGATTTTTTTCATTTTTATTATGGGTATTAGGTGTTGTATTTAAGTTGCGTAGAGGTGGGAGGAGGATAAGGGTTAAAGGTTAAGGGTTATAGGGTTATTTTCTGCTTTTAATCTATAAACTTTAAACTCTAAACTTTAAACTTTAATTTAATCTTTAATCTCTTCCGATTCCTCGTCTTCAGCGGGTTCGTCGTCAATCACCTCCTCTTCCTCGACAATGGGTTCATTGTCGGGCTGGTCGATGATATCGGGCTGTACCTCTACCTCTTCAACCTCTTCTTCTGGGTCGGAGTCTACACAGCATACAGATGCTATGGTGTCCTGACGCTTGTCGAGGTTGATGATGCGCACACCCTGGGTATTACGTCCCTGGAGCTTGATGTCCGAGACATGGATGCGCAGGGTGATGCCGCTCTTGTTGATGATTACGAGGTCGTTAGAGTCGTTGACACTCTGTATGGCCACGAGTGCGCCGGTCTTGTCGGTGATGTTCATGGTGCGCACACCCTTGCCGCCACGGTTGGTGATGCGGTAGACGGGCACCTTAACGCCGTCAATCTCGGTGTCGAGCTTGGTGCGTTTGCCATATCCACGGTCAGAGAGGACCATGATGTCGTTGGTCGAGTCGAGCGGCATGCACACGAGGCCTATCACCTCATCGCCGTCGCCGTCGAGGGCCATACCGCGAACACCGGCGGCGTTACGTCCCATCTCGCGCACCTTGGACTCATGGAAACGGATGGCGCGGCCATTGCGGTTGGCCATGATTATCTCGCTGTTACCGTCTGTCATCTCCACACCGAGCAGTTCGTCGCCCTCACGGATGATGATGGCGTTGACACCCTTGGCGCGGGGACGCGAGTAAGCCTTGAGCGAGGTCTTCTTGATCTGACCCTGCTTGGTGGCAAACACGAGATTGTGCGATGTGACGAACTCTTCGTCTCCGAGAGACTTGGTGCATATGAATGCCTTGATGGCATCGCCCGGCTCGAGATTGAGCAAGTTCTGTATGGCACGTCCCTTGGTGTTCTTGGCACCCTCGGGTATCTCGTAGACCTTGAGCCAGTAGCAGCGGCCGCTCTGGGTGAAGAAGAGCATATAATTGTGCATCGAGGCGGTATAGATGTGCTCGATGAAATCCTCGTCGCGTGTGTCAGAGCCCTTGGCACCGACTCCGCCGCGGTTCTGCGCGCGGAACTCGCTGAGCTGTGTGCGCTTGATATAGCCGCGGTGCGAGATGGTGATGATCATGTCGTCGTCGGCATAGAAATCCTCGGCGTCAAAGTCACCTCCGGCGGTATAGTCGATGGTGGTGCGGCGGGGATCCGAATACTTGTCACGCACCTCGATGAGTTCGTCCTTGATGAGGGCGCGGCACACCGAGTCGTCCGACAGGATGAGCTCGAGACGGGCAATCTCCTTCTCAATCTCCTCATACTCGTTGCGCAGCTTGTCCTGCTCGAGTCCGGTGAGCTGACGCAGGCGCATCTCGACGATGGCGGCTGTCTGCTGGTCTGTGAGTCCGAAACGCTCCTTGAGCTTCTCGCGGGCCACCATCGTGTCGGCGGCGGCACGGATTATCCTGATGACCTCGTCGATGTTCTGCGATGCTATGATGAGGCCCTCGAGTATATGGGCGCGCTCCTGAGCCTTGCGCAGGTCGAACTTGGTCCTGCGCACAACCACCTCATGACGGTGGTCGACAAACTCCTTGATGAGCTCGCGCAGGTTGAGGGTGCGGGGACGCCCGTCGACCAGAGCCACATTGTTGACGCTGAACGACGCCTGCATCTGCGTCATCTTGTAGAGCTTGTTCAGCACTACATTGGCATTTGCATCGGCCTTGAGCTTGATCATGATGCGCATGCCCTTATAGTTGCTCAGGTCGGCGATGTCGGCGATGCCGTCGAGCTTCTTCTCGGTGACGAGCTCGGCTATGTACTCGATGAGCTCTGCCTTATTGACATTATAGGGAATCTCGGTCACGACGATGTTCTCGTGGTTTCCCTCGCTCTCTATCTCGGCCTTGGCACGGATGATTACACGGCCACGGCCTGTCTCATAGGCCTCCTTCACACCCGAGTAGCCATAGATGGTACCCCCGGTAGGAAAGTCGGGGCCCGGGATATATTTCATCAGCCCGGCCACGTCGATGTCGGGATTGTCTATATACGCCACACAGGCGTTGATTGCCTCGCCGAGATTGTGGGTAGGCATATTGGTGGCCATGCCGACGGCGATACCCGAAGCACCGTTGACGAGCAGGTTGGGATAGCGTGTCGGAAGCACGACAGGCTCGACACGCGAGCTGTCATAGTTGGGCTGGAAATCGACGGTGTCCTTCTCGATGTCGGCAAGCATCTCCTCGCCAAGACGGGCAAGGCGCACCTCGGTATAACGCATGGCGGCAGCGCCGTCGCCGTCGACCGAGCCGAAATTGCCGTGACCGTCTACAAGACAGTAGCGCATGGCCCAGGGCTGGGCCAGACGCACCACGGTGCCATATATCGACGAATCGCCGTGGGGGTGATACTTACCCATCACCTCGCCCACGCAGTTGGCCGATTTCTTGTGGGGTTTGTCAGACGTATTGCCCATCTCGTTCATGCCGAACAGCACGCGCCTGTGCACAGGCTTGAGGCCGTCGCGCACGTCGGGGAGGGCACGGGACACGATCACCGACATCGAGTAGTCGATGTAGGCGCTCTTCATCTCGTTTTCTATGTCTATCTTTATAATTCTGTCTTCTTCAATCATAAATCTGAATCGAAATGTGATGTTGACTTGGGACGGAGAGCGGAGGAGGGCTCCCGCCATGAAAATTCCCACAAAGGTAATAAATTTTTCGCTTTTACGCCCCCTCGCCGGCGCTATTTTTTCGGACTCCGGCCAATATCCGTGTAAAAAAACACCAAAAGTTTGATTTTTTGGCAAAGGTTAAGTATCTTTGTAATTATATAAGCATTATCCCTTTCAGGAGTTAAACTTTCGGCCCTGACGGATGTCTTATAGTTATATTGAACATCATTACTCTCTACCGTTATGAAGAATAGACGATTAATCCTGACTCTCGGAGCGCTGGCAGCCCTTGTCCCGGCAATCTCGGCCCAGTCATATTATGACGACGACATATATTATGACGCGTCCAAGGCCCCGCGCCAGACCGTCAGGTCTTCGCAGCAGGGATACACACAGACTTATGTCACTCCGAACGCGGTCGTGGTGGCCGAATACCCGTCGGCCGACTCGTACACCGTCAACGGCACACGCACCATCAGCGTCGACGACTATAACCGTCGCGGCATCTTTGCCACCGACTCGCTGACCAACGACACCACAGCTACAGATTTCACCTATACACGCCGTATCGAGCAGTTCTATAACCCCGACGTCGTGACAGGCTCTGGCGACCAGGAGCTGGCCAACATATATTACATGGAACCCGACAGGGTGAATGTCTACATCAACACACCCTCGTCATACTGGGGCTATGACTATTTCTATCCCGATTCGTGGTATTACAGCCCCTGGTACTGGCGACCCGGCGGATGGCGCTGGGCATCGTCGTGGTACTGGAACTCATGGTATGACCCCTACTGGGCCTGGGGCCCGTCGTGGGGGTGGGGACCCGCATGGGGTTGGGGCTGGGGACCCGGCTGGGGTCCGTCCTGGGGCTGGACCGGCCCGTCGTGGGGATGGTCGCGCCCGTATAATCCCCGCCATCCCGGTGCAAACGGCTATCGCCCGTCAGGCAACCGCCCGACAACCGCCGGGCGCCCCGCAGGTACAAGCGGACGTCCGGGATTCGGCACATCGACCGCCGGAAACCGCCACAACGGCTCGAATGCCGGCTATTACCGTCCCAACGGCACAAACAACGGCAACTACCGTCCGTCGACAGGCACAAGCGGCCGTCCCGGTTTCGGTACAGGCAACTCGTCAAGGCCGTCCAACAACTCGACCACACGGCCCTCGACGCGCCCGTCGAACACCAATAACTCCTATTCGCGTCCATCGACTACTAACGGAGGCCGCACAGGTTCGTACGGCACACCGTCATACGGCGGCGGATCCCGAGGCTCTTTCGGTGGCGGCTCAATGGGCGGAGGACGCTCGAGCGGCGGAGGACGCGGACGTCACTGACCGATATTGCATATACAGGCCGCCGGCCAAACATTCAGGGTCGGCGGCTTGTTTAAACTACATCAAGATAACATCTCACACATCTGACTATTTATGAAAAAATCTCTCATCGCCGCCATACTCGCCACACTGCCCGGTGCCCTGATGGCCCAGACAGCCGTCGACGCGATGTCACTGTCGCAGGGTGGTCTGCGGGGAACCGCACGGTTCATGTCAATGGGCGGAGCCTTCACCGCGCTCGGCGGTGACATGTCTACCCTCAACCAGAATCCCGGCGGCATAGGCATATATCGCAGCAGCGAGATAGCCCTGACAGGCGACCTCGAGTTCTCGTCGGTCAAATCCGAGGCTGACGGATTCAGCAACACCGAGAACAAGACACGCTTCTCGGTCAACAATTTCGGTTATATCGGTGCCGTGAGACTCGGCAATGACGCGATGCCGTTCTTCAACTGGGGCGTAAGCTATGCGAGAACTGCCTCGTTCAACCGCAACTACGGAGGACGCCTCACCGACAACCTGCAGACATCCTACACCAACCTTGTAGCCGACTATACAAGCGCCGACGGATGGACCAACGAGCAGCTTGCCGAGACGAGCAACTATAATCCGTTCCAGGATTCATGGGCACCATGGTCGAGCGTCATGTTCTATAACGCCTACGCCATCAACCCGACCTCGCCCGGCGCGAACAGCTATTCGGGCCTGTTCAACTACGATGCCACCGCACCGGGCTCGGCACAGTATTTCATAAACGAGAAGGGACATGTAGACGAGTATAACATCACCTTCGGCGGCAACATATACAACACCGTCTACTGGGGCCTCGGGCTCGGAATAACCGACCTCGATTTCAAGCAGACGGCATATTATCAGGAAAATTTCGGCAGCGACGCCAATGTTCCCGACTGGGATGCCGCATCATACACATCAGGCTCCGCGGCATACGGGATGTCCAACTGGAAACATATCTGGGGAACCGGATACAATGTAAAGTTCGGCCTCATATTCAAGCCGATCAACGAGTTCCGTCTCGGCATTGCCGTCCACTCGCCCACATGGTACAGCCTGAACTATGACGGACAGGCAACCGTCGGCTACGACTACGACTCGCCGTCATATCCCGCAGGCGAGGACAGGCCATCGGGCAATTACACCTCCGACTATGACTCGTTCAGCTGGCAGATGAACTCGCCCTGGCGCCTCATGGTCGGTGCCGCAGGTGTCATCGGCGGACGTGGCATCATCTCGGCAGACTATGAGTATCGCGGAACAGGCGACATCAAGGTCCAGGATCAGTATGGCGATAATTATGTAGACATAAACGATGACGTAAAGACATACTATCAGGGCACCAACATATTCCGCATCGGTGCCGAGTACAGAGTTACCCCGATGTTCAGCGTCCGCGCCGGATATGTATATGAGTCAAGCCCCGTGAAGAAGGAGATGCTCGACCCCACAGGCAGCCAGGCAACCTATGTCTATACCTCGGGCCCGGATGATACAGAGACGCAGCCCTCGTACACACTCGACCGCGAGACCCAGTATATCACGCTCGGCCTCGGATACCGCTACAAGGCATTCTCGGCCGACCTTGCATACGTACACCGCGCACGCAAGAGCGACTATCACGCCTTCACGGACTATAACGAGAACTCTACCGGCCTGCTCGTACAGGCACCGATGGCAAAGCTCACCGACAACAACAATCAGGTGGTGCTTACGCTGTCATACAGATTCTGACATTGAATCATCCAACACAAGAGCCCCGCTTCAAAGACGGGGCTCTTGTGTTAGGGATTATACAGGTCAGGGTTGAAGAAATCGGCCACATCCCGCGCGTGCTCAAGAGCCCGCACGGCCGGTGAGGACGGGTTGAGCGATGCGGCCACGGCATAGTCTGAGGTTGCCCCGGCCCTGTCGCCGAGACGCCAGCGCAGCTTGCCCCGCATGAAATATAGGGTATCGTCATCCCCGCCGGCCTCAATCATGACCGACAGCGACGCGACGGCCTCTTCGAGACGCCCGTCGGCAACAAGGGCATCGATTGTTTGGAGATTATCCATATTTGTCGTACTTTTGAACTGCAAAACTACCAAAAACCGCGCTAAATGACAACGGCAAAGCACATATTAACATCAATTCTGCTCATTTTAGGGCTTATGGCGTCGGCTGCCGACCCCACAGCCACCAACTATAATGCCACACAGTGCGAGGGTTCGGCGATGCCCTATCCCACCCCGGCGGCAAACTCGAGGATCTATCCCGACTCGCTCACGCCGCTCTTCATCAGCCACGCAGGGCGACACGGGGCGCGGTTCCTCTCGTCGTCCAAATATACCACCGCCCTGTCGAGGATGCTCAACCGCGCTGATTCCATCGGCTCCATCACACCCAAAGGACGCGAGCTGAAGAAGCTGTGCGCGCTGGTGGTGTCTCGTACTGCGGGACGCTGGGGTGCGCTCGACTCGCTCGGAATGGCCGAACAGAGGGCCATCGCCGCCCGCACATGGCAGTATTTCCCCGAGCTGTTCACCGACAGGAAGGTTTCGGCAATATCGTCGTATGTGCCGAGGTGCATAGCGTCGATGGACGAGTTCACCCACCAGCTCTCCCGAATGAACAACAGGATTGAGATTTACACGTCGTCAGGGCGTCAGAACAACTCCCTGATGCGCCCGTGGACCGATGATGCCGACTATACCGCATACCGCGACAGCGAAGAGTGGCACAAAGTCTATGACGAATATTACGACAAGATGGTGCCCGACGGGATAGCCCGCAAGCTGTTGGGCGAGAAGTATGCTCTCGACAAAGGGGAGGAGAGAGACCTGGCCATGAACGCCTACAAGCTCGTGAGCGGATGCGCCGCCATGGGCATAAACACTGACGCCATGCGGTTCTTCACGTCCGAGGAGTATAATGCCCTGTGGGCCGTGAACAACCTCGGGCACTATCTCACGCACTCGGCCTCGACACTGTCGCGCGCACCTATGGACATGGCCGCCGCGCTGCTCAATAATATCGTCGAGAGCATCGACCGGGCTGCGGAGGGACAGAACCCCTACGGTGCCGAACTGCGGTTCGGACACGCCGAGACCATGATGCCCCTGCTGGCGCTGATGCGTCTCGGAGGATGCTACTACATGACCAACTATTTTGACACAGTGGGACTGCACTGGCGCGATTTCTATGTAGTGCCCATGGCCTCCAATCTCCAGATAGTCCTGTTCAAGGCCAAATCGGGCAAGCTCTATGTCAGGGCCGACCTCAACGAGACCCCCGTCCCGCTCATCCCGGGAAGCGACACACTGTATGTCGAATGGAGCCGCGCAAGAGATTACCTGCTCCGCTGCCTCCCACTCTACCTGCAGCCCTAAACAATACGACAGGCGCCCCGAGATCATCGGGGCGCCTGTCGTATCCAGTCAATGGTGAATGAGCTTGTTATACCATTTGGTATGTTTGCTCAGCCAATTTTGTGTCAAAGTCGCGAGGGGAGACGCTATCGCAGCCCCACAAGATGCCGTCATAGCAGTCTCACGTGCTACACCGATTAGTCTCAGGATAAGGAAGAAACCACCATAAACCAATACCAAAGCGACCGCATAGGCAAAGATTGTTTTCAGTATTTTCTTTATTGTCATGAATCTATAAAGTATAAAAGTTAGAGAATCTTACCATTTATATGCCTCTTCACCCGAGAGCCACCTGTCCTGGGCGCGGAGAATCTGTGAAATCAGGTCGCGAGCCACGCCGCATCCGCCCATGCAGGGCGAGATATATCCGGCCTCGGCCTTAGCCTCGTCGGCACCGTCGCGCGGCACAACCGCAAGTCCGGCCATACGCATGGCCGGAAGGTCGGGTATGTCATCTCCGGCAAACACAACCTCATCGCGCGTCAGACCATGGCTCTCCATCCATGCCGACATCACCTTCTCCTTGTCATACGAGCGGAAAAAGACATCCTCAAGTCCCAGCGAACGATAGGCCGGAAGCATCGACTCGTCGTGCGCTCCCGAGATTATGGCGATATGCATACCGCACCTGATGGCATACTGTATGGCATAGCCGTCCTTGACGTTAGAGTGGCGCTGCAGGGTACCGTCCTCGCGCACGGCCACTGTCGAGGCCGAGAGCACGCCGTCCATATCGAAGGCGATGCCGCGTATGCGCGAGAGGTCATAGTCAATCCTGCTCATGAGTGTGACGTTTATGGATTGATTCTGAGAGCATGGAGTATATCACGGCCAGCTCAGGCGGCAGCATTGACTGATGGGCCTGCATGACGGCGCGGTCGTCGCGCACGGCAGGGCCTGTCTGACCGGCGGAGGGACCGTCGGGCGAGGTCACGGCCTTGCGCAGGGTCTCGTCGAGCAGCGGATGGAGCACACTCAGGTCAAGTCCCTCACGGCGCAGCAGGTCATCGGCAATGGTCCAGAGGTGGTTGGTGAAATTGCAGGCAAACACAGCGGCGACATGCATCTTGCGGCGCAGGGTGCTGTCGGCATGATAGACCTTGCTGAACACACGTTGCCCCATATCGCGTATCTGCGCCTCGACCCCGGGTGTGGAGCCTTCGATGAAGAGGGGCACACGCGACATGTCGAGCGGCACCTGGCGCGAGAAAGTCTGGAGGGGATAGAATACCCCGGTCTTCTTGCTGAGGTGCGCGAGCGATTCGAGCGGAAGCGAGCCGGAGGTATGGAGCCATAGCGCGTTGTTGGGGGTAAGACGGGACAACAGCTCGGCAGCGGCATGATCGGCCACACTGACGATATATATATCAGCGTCCTTGGCTATCTCATCGGGATTGTCGACGGGGACGGCGCTCCACAGGCGCGAGGCAAGCGCACGGGCCGAGCGCATGGTGCGTGAATAGACCTGCGTCACCTCACCGATCCCGGCAGACTCGAGCGCCGGGATGAGGTGCGACGCCACATTACCGGCACCGATGGCCACTATGCGGGGCAGCGGCTGGCCTGACTGTCTCACCATCTGTCGATATGTACGTTCTCCCACTTCAGTTTATCGACATCCTGGGGCTTGCGCTCCTCGGCGGGATGGCCGAATGTGATGATGCATAGCACCGGGCAAGTCTCGGGGATGCCAAGTATGTCACGCACAATCTCGTCAGAAGGTATATTGTCGGCCGAGAAACGCCCGTAGACCTGAATCCAGCATGAGCCGAGCCCGAGATCGGCGGCCTGCATCTGCATGGCAAATGCGGCGATGGAGGCATCCTCGACCCACGCCTCAGACTTGGTGGAGTCTACCGTGACGGCCACAGCAAGGGGACAACCCTTGAGCGACACAGCCCCCGCAGCCTTGCATGCGGCCATTGCGGCGAGCTTGTCGGCATCCTCGACCACCACGAGCTGCCAGGCGCGGGCACTCTTGGATGTGGGCGAGAGGAGCGCGGCCTCGAGGATGAGGCGCACGGAGTCGGCATCAATCTTTTCGGAGGTATAGCGGCGTATGCTCCTCCTGTTTATGAGAAGTTCGTGTAGATTCATGATTTAGTTGAATTGTCTTTATATCGGGTCGGTCACCTGCGGCATATCCAGAGCGACGGATACTCCGAGGCAAGCGAGCTTGCTGCAGCACGGGCCTCGTTCATGGTATCTGCCGAAGAGGCATATACACGATAATTGCCGTCCATCTCGATGACCGAAAGACCTGCGCGCCCGTCGATAAAACGCTCTGCGGCACGCCCGGTAGGAAATGAGCCCACGACAAGCAGATAGCGTCCCGGAGCCGGCCTGACAGGCTCGGCTACAGGAGTGGCCTCGACAGGCCGGGCTATATTGAGCACAATCTCGCGCGACAGTGAGATGCCCTCGTCCACTCCGGCTTCCATCATCTTCTCGACATTGGTCCGTATGCCCGAGTCAATCGAGGCATATTCGTGCCTGTCAGCCGCAGGAAGCGACCCACGGGTAAACAGCACACCGACCGATATGAGCACGATAGCTATGGAGGCGGCAATCTTGACGGCACGTCCCCACCGCAGACGGCGACGCGGCGCGGCAATCTCGACATGGGGCTCGGCCTCGTCACCGAGAGCCGCGAGCGACACGGGAGCGAGCCCGAGCAGCGGCATGTTAACGATGGTGCTGTCGGCCGACGGCTCAAAAACAAGACTGTCGGTATCTGACGACAGCGAAAGCATCCCGAGCTCGCCGACGGGCATAGAGCCTGCCTCGCGGAGCTGATGGGTGAAGGCAGCGACCGCACGGTCGACCTCGGCACGGGCTGCCTCGAACGAGACTGACGCACGACGGGCCACACTACCTATGAGCAGGCCGTCGCTGTGGGTGAGCTCGGCATTGAATCCGAGTGAGCGCGACGGGGGCATCAGCAGTCCCGTCTCACCGTCGATATAAGCCTCGTTGCGGTGGGCAAGGAATGCGCCGAGCCCCGGCACAATCACACAGTCGTGCCGGAGAAGAAGATACTCTATATGTAGGGCGAGGTCATTCACGTTGCAAAATTAATCAATAAATTCGGCATTGGCAACACGCCGTGGAGGATTTTTTCAGAAATAAATGACTAACTTTGCAGACATGCAAGCAGACAACCTCATCACCGTCAGCCACCTCACCCCGATAGGGCCAATCGAGGTGACCTTTTGTGACACCGGGATAGTGTCGCTCGACTGGAGCGATGCCCCTGCAGGACATGACAACACACCTCTCCCCCACGCTGCCATCGGCTGGCTCGGGCAACTCGACGAGTATTTCGCGTGCAAGCGACGCGAATTCAATCTGCCGATACTGACCTCCGGCACACCTTTTCAGGAAGCGGTCTGGCGCGAGCTCAGGAAAATTCCTTACGGACAGACGGCAAGCTACTCTGAGATAGCACGCGCCATCGGGCGCCCGCGTGCCTTCAGGGCGGTGGCTCAGGCGTGCCATGTCAACCCGATTGCAATCATCATACCGTGCCACAGGGTCATAGGTGCCGACGGCAGCCTTACCGGCTATGCGGCCGGACTTGAGATAAAGCGGCAGCTGCTCGGACTCGAGCACCGTGTGGACCGAATGGAAGTGGACTGAAAGAAATTTGTCAGTCTTACGGAAAAAAGCTAAATTTGCATCTGATTCACCATTCAGACCACCACCATGACAATGCAGCAAGACATCGAGAAGGCCGTGAGCGTGATGCGGCAGGGAGGCCTCATCGCCTATCCCACAGATACGGTATGGGGCATCGGATGCGACGCCACAAACAGCGATGCCGTGAGGCGTGTCTATGCCCTGAAACGCCGTGCCGACTCAAAGGCACTCATCACGCTTGTGGGCTCGCCCGAGATGCTTGCGCACACCGTCGGAGAGATTCCCGAGGAGGCAGCCGGACTCATCCAAAGCTCCGGGCGTCCTGTCACAGTGGTATATCCCCATGCCAGGGGGCTCGCACCAGAACTCCTTGCCCCAGACGGAAGCGCCGGAGTGCGGCTGACACGCGAGGCATATTCGGCAGGACTCTGCGAGGCATTGGGAGCCCCGGTCGTATCGACATCCGCCAACGTGAGCGGACAATCCACACCGGGATTCTATGCCGGGATTCCGCAAGAAATCCTCGATGGTGTCGACTATGTGGCCATGTTCCGCCGCGACGACAACACCGCTGCCCTCCCCTCGATGGTCGTAAAACTCGCCGGAGACGGCACAATGACAATACTGCGTCCCTGATGACCGAGACCGGGACACGAGCGCTCTATGTCGGTGCCGACTGGGTGGCCACCGTCGCCGGGCTGATACTGTTCAGCCTGTGCCGCTATATGTTCCTGCCGGAGATTGCCGGGACATACGGGCATTTCGGCCTGTTCCTCATGTCACACGGCGTTTTGATGACCCTGGTATCCTTCCCTCCGTTCATGCTCCTGACAAGCTATCTGACAGGATATTATGTAAGGGTATGCAACAAGTCGCGCGTCGACGAGATGCTGCGCACGGCAGCCGCCATCACCATTGCCACACTTGCCTATTTTTTCGTGGCGCTCCTCAACGACTTCATGCCCATGCGGCGCATGCACTACGAACTCATCATAATGTTCTGGGCATCGCTCTTCGTCACCATCTGGCCTGTAAGGTTCATCATCACCACAACTCTCAAACGCATCGCTGCAGAGAAGGCACCATCGCACTATGTCATGGTAAGCCGCAGCGACGACATACCGCGCTCGCTCGCCACAACCGCAGAGCTCGGACACAATTTCTCGGTGAGCCATCTCTGCCTTACGGACGGGAGCGCGGACGGCAGCTCTCCCCTACCGGCAGTATCGCTCGACGGACTCCACGCCCTTATATCGTCAGGAGAGGTCACCGGGGTAATCATCGCCCCCTCGGCCCTCGGCTCGGAGGGGATGCAGAGGCTCCTCCACACCCTCTATCAGCTCGATGTCCCCGTGCTTGTCAGCCCCGACGACCGTTCGGTGGCCATGGGTACCATGATAAAATACGACCATGTCACCGGCGCACCGTTCGTAGACATCACGCGCCCCCATCTCTCCGACTCCATGGTAGCCGTAAAGCGGTTTGCCGACGTACTCGTGTCGGGAGTCGGACTGGCGGTAACCTCACCGCTGATACTTGCCCTCGGGATTGCGGTCAGGCTGCAGTCGCGGGGCCCGATGTTCTACTCGCAAGAACGTATCGGCTACCACCGCCGCCCCTTCATGATACATAAGCTCCGCTCGATGATAGCCGACTCGGAGGCAGACGGGCCGCAACTGTCATCTGACGACGACCCGCGCATCACCCCAGTGGGACGTTTCATGCGCAAATACCGCCTCGACGAGCTGCCCAACCTGTGGAATGTCCTTGTGGGTGAGATGTCACTCGTAGGCCCCCGGCCCGAGCGCGAACATTTCATACGCCGCATCGTCGAACGGGCACCGCACTACACGCTGCTGCATCTCGTCAGGCCCGGCCTGACATCGTGGGGGATGGTCAAGTACGGATATGCCTCGGATGTCGACCAGATGGTAGAGCGCCTGCGATATGACATCCTGTATATACAGAATCTCTCGTTCGAGGTCGACATCAAGATTCTGCTCCATACATTCCTGACCGTGATACGCGGCGAGGGAAAATAGCGATAACATAAACGAGTTTTTCCAATGGCAACGATAATAGATTCAGTCAACCGCACCATGTCATGTCTCGACCGCTGGTTCCAGACCCTTCTCAGATGGCGCGAGCGCCACATCAAGGAGAAGACCTTCGTCATCATCCTGGCCCTGATGGTCGGTGTGGTCGCAGGCACGGCGGCCCTCATCCTCAAGTGGCTCATCCACAGCATCTCCGGGCTGCTCACGGCCCACATGGCCATCAACGAGGGCAACTACATGTACCTGCTGTACCCCGTAGCGGGCATCATAATCACCAGCCTGTATGTGAGATATGTGGTGCGCGACAACATCTCGCACGGTGTCACCCGTGTGCTCTATGCCATATCGCAGAACAAGTCGCGCCTCAAGCGCCACAACATGTACACATCGGTCATAGCAAGCGCCATCACCATCGGCTTCGGCGGTTCGGTCGGAGCCGAGGGACCTATCGTCTATACGGGCGCTGCAATCGGCAGCAACCTCGGCAGGGTGTTCCGCATGTCGCCCCGAATCCTGATGATACTTGTCGGATGCGGAGCCGCCGCGGGCATCGCAGGTATCTTCAAGGCCCCGATAGCCGGTATGCTTTTCACACTCGAGGTGCTGATGCTCGACCTGACAACCGTGTCGGTGATGCCCCTGCTGATAGCCTCTATCACCGCAGCCACAATGGCATACGTATTCACCGGATATGACGTAGAGTTCTTCTTCCTGCAGAGCGAGCCGTTTGTCACAGGTCGCATACCTTACGTCATCCTGCTCGGTGTGGTGCTTGGCTTCGTGTCGCTCTATTTTACCCGCACCATGAACATGATGGAGACCTGTTTCCGCCATTTCGACGCACGCTGGAAGAAGGTGGCTGTCGGGGGTAGCATCCTGGCACTGCTTGTCTTTCTGTTTCCCCCGCTCTACGGCGAGGGATACGGCTCCATCATGGGACTGCTGAGCGGCGACACCTCGTCGATAGTCAACAACTCCATCTTCTATCCCGACCGTGCCAATCCCTGGTGGCTCCTCGGATTCATCACCGCGCTGGTCCTTCTCAAATCATTTGCCACATCCGCCACGACAGGCAGTGGCGGCGTCGGAGGCACATTCGCGCCCTCTCTCTATGTAGGCTGCATGGCCGGATTCCTTTTCGCCTATGCCCTGAACATTATCTTCGGTCTCGACCTCTCGACCAAGAATTTCGCCCTGATGGGGATGGCGGGAGTCATGTCGGGTGTCATGCATGCCCCCCTCATGGGCATCTTCCTCACAGCCGAACTGACGGGAGGATATGACCTCTTCCTCCCTCTGCTCATAGTCTCGACCATCTCGTACGGCACCATCAAGATGTTCGAGCCCTACAGCATCTATACCATGCGCCTCGCACGCGAGGGAAAACTCATAACCCACCACAAGGACAAGGCAGTGCTGACGCTGCTCAAGGTAAACAATGTCATCGAGACCGATTTCGTCACCGTGCGTCCCGAGATGAACCTTAAGGAGATGGTCGGGGCCATCTCGCGCTCGTCGCGCAATCTCTTCCCGGTTGTCAACGAGAATGGCGAGCTGCTTGGCGTGGTGCTTCTCGACGAGATACGCAACATCATGTTCCGCCCTGACCTGTACAAACGTATGTTCGTCAACCAGTTCATGTCGATTCCTCCGGCCCGCGTCGAGGTGGGACAGAGCATGGAGACGGTTATGAAGAATTTTGACCAGACAGGAGCCTGGAACCTGCCTGTGGTCGATGAGCAGGGCAAATATGTGGGCTTTGTGTCGAAATCCAAAATCTTCAACTCATACCGTCGCGTGCTGCGTCACTACTCCGAAGACTGACCTGACGCACCGCCGCGTTTCCATTCGCCATCAGACATAAACTATTTTACGGTTTTATTTGTTTTTGAAATAAAATCGTTGTAACTTTGCATTGTAAAATCGGACATCGTGGTATTTTGTGGCCCAGAATATCGTGCAGATGGAGAGGTTATGGCTGATTTCTCTCATCCTATCGGTTTCCCGCCAATGTGCGTCACCACCATCCGACAGGACAATGATTGATTCCTCATCACGTTTATTGAATCACAACTGTTTTTTCACCGATTAGCTCACAGCCTCTATGGCCGCCAGAGCAATCAACCCGGCAGACCCATATTCTCCGGCACAACCGTCACTCTCTTATCGCTCTTCCTTGAGCGCCTCTCTCCCCCATCGTCAGACCGCTCCGCTCCTCGCAACAGAACTCCGTCTTTTTCTGCAATGTCTCCAGGCCGGGGCTTTCCATCAGGAAACCGACACCCCCTACCGATAATCAACGACAAAACACCAACTAAATATCTTCCCCTCCTCTAACACGGATTAGGATTATACATATAATATGTACAATTTAGACGAACTCTTTCAGATGGATGACGCCGCCCTCTCGGTAGCGGCCGAATCTGTCGGAATCAAACCCAACGGCACCGGCGATCGTGAATCGCTGGTATATGAGATACTTGACAAGCAGGCCCGTGACCATGCGGCATCTGCGGCGACCAATGTCCCCGACAAGCCTCGCCGCGAGAAAAAAAGCGCGGCCGAGCGCAAGAATGCCAAGAAGAAGGCCGCCCAGGCCGAGCAGCAGGCTCCCGCCGCCGAAAGTGAGGCTGCACCCGAGGCTTCCGCTGCCGACGAGGCCGCGACAGCCGACGAAGGCAACAAGCAGCCAAAGAAACGCGGACGCAAACCTAAGAACCAGCCACAGAGCCCCGAGGCTGACAATGCTCCCGAGGCGCCAGTAATGACCGAGGCCGAACCCGAGACCGAAGGAACCCCCGACACCGACGTCAAAGGGGAGCAGCCCCAGAAAAAACGCCGTGGCCGTCCTCCGAAGGCCCAGCAGCCTGACGGTCAGCCAGACTCCGAGACATCGGCCGAGGAGATTGCCGGGACAGAGACAGATTCTCCCATAGCCTCTCTCCCGCCCCATACACCTGAATCTGAAGAAGGGATGACAGATCTGGAGACAGCACCCGCGACACCGCATCGCGGCGTCTTCATCCGTCCCGGCTCCGACATGCCGGCAGAAGACGGCATGGACGCACCCCTCGACGGCCAGCAGCCCGACAGGCAGCAGCGTCGTGATTTCCGTCCCTCTAAAGACTCAGCCTTCGGCGAGTTCTTCCCCCGTGCCGGTGGCCGCACCTTCGCCCCCCGTTCGGCCCAGGAAAAAGAACAGGCCAAAAAGCAGCAGATGCAGCAGCCGCAGGGTCCAATCACCATCACCGAGCCCGGGATGCCTAACCCTCCCCAGCAAGGCAAGAAGAACAAGAAGAATAAGAAAAACCAGCAGGAATGGGAACAGCAGCGGGGATATAATTTCGACAATATCATACAGGCATCCGGCGTGCTCGAGATTGAGCCCCAGGGACACGGTTTCCTCCGCTCAAGCGACTACAACTACATGCCGTCGCCCGACGACATACTTGTCTCGCAGCAGCAGATAAAGCAGTACGCCCTCCGTCCCGGCGACGTGGTCGAGGCTTCTGTCCGTCCGCCCAGGGCCGACGAGAAGTATTTCCCCCTCACATCCGTCGTGTCGGTCAATGGCCGCTCGCCCGAGTTCATCCGTGACCGCGTAGCCTTCGAGCACCTCACACCTCTCTTTCCCGACGAGAAATTCGATCTCACATCAGGCCGCTCGTCCAACCTGTCAACCCGTGTCGTAGACATGTTCTCGCCTATCGGCAAGGGACAGCGCGGACTCATCGTGGCGCCTCCCAAGACAGGTAAGACAATACTGCTCAAGGACATAGCCAACGCCATAGCCGAGAATCACCCCGAGACATATATAATGATTCTCCTCATCGACGAACGTCCCGAGGAGGTCACAGACATGAGCCGCAGCGTCAACGCCGAGGTCATAGCCTCGACCTTCGACGAACCCGCCGACCACCATGTGCGCATCGCCTCGATAGTGCTCGAGAAGGCAAAACGTATGGTTGAGTGCGGACACGATGTGGTGATACTGCTTGACTCGATAACCCGCCTGGCCCGCGCATACAACACCTGCGCCCCGGCATCGGGCAAGATACTCTCGGGCGGTGTCGACGCCAACGCCCTGCAGAAACCCAAACGTTTCTTCGGCGCGGCACGCAACATCGAGGGTGGCGGCTCGCTCACCATCATAGCCACGGCCCTCACCGAGACCAGCTCGAAGATGGACGAGGTAATCTTCGAGGAGTTCAAGGGAACAGGCAACATGGAGCTCCAGCTCAACCGCCAGCTCTCGAACAAGCGCATCTTCCCCGCCGTCGACATCATGGCGTCGAGTACACGCCGCGACGACCTGCTGCTGCGCAACGAGACCCTGAACCGCATGTGGATTCTGCGCCGCTTCCTGTCGGACCGCACGCCCATCGAGGCCATGGAGTTCATCAAGGACCGCATGGAGCGCACATCGGACAACGACGAGCTGCTGCGTACCATGGGTGACTGACCTCCCGCCAATAATCCGCCCCGCGGAGCCAACAATCAGGCCCCGCGGGACGTTACATCTTAACAAACGATAATCATCAATCCGAATATGGGACAACTCATAGCAATCGTCGGACGCCCCAATGTGGGCAAGTCCACGCTCTTCAACCGTCTCACCCAGACCCGCACTGCCATCACCAATGACGAGGCTGGAACCACCCGCGACCGCCAGTACGGCAAGGTCGACTGGAACGGCAAGGAGTTCTCGATCGTCGATACCGGCGGCTGGGTCGTAGGCAGCGAGGATGTCTTCGAGAACGAGATAAACAAGCAGGTGCGCCTCGCCATCGAGCAGGCAGACGAAATACTCTTTGTGGTCGACGCCACCAACGGCGTCACAGACCTCGACGACCAGGTTGCCGAGATACTGCGCCGCTCGACCAAGCCGGTGCTTCTCGTGGCCAACAAGGTCGATGTCGGCGACTCGCGATATAATACCGCCGAGTTCTACTCACTCGGTCTCGGCGACCCCATCGGTGTCTCGGCAGTGAGCGGCTACGGTACGGGCGATCTCCTTGACGAGGTTGTGGCAAAGATGCCCGAGAAGGACGAGGAAGAGGCTGAAATCCTCGAGAACATACCTAAGATATGTATCGTAGGGCGCCCAAACGCCGGCAAGTCGTCGCTGGTCAACGCCTTCATGGAGCAGGACCGCCACATCGTCACCGACATCGCAGGTACCACCCGAGACTCCATATATACGCGGTACAACAAGTTCGGCTTCGATTTCTATCTGGTCGACACCGCCGGTATCCGCAAGAAGAACAAGGTCACCGAGGATATCGAATATTACTCGGTGATACGTTCAATCCGCGCCATCGAGGCATCGGACGTGTGCATCCTGATGATTGACGGCACACGTGGCATCGAGGCACAGGATGTCTCGATCTTCTCGCTCATCCAGCGCAACAAGAAGGGCCTTGTGGTCGTGGTCAACAAGTGGGACCTCGTCGAGGACAAGAGCAAGGAAGCCATACGCCACTACGAGGAGTCGATACGTGCCCGCTTCGCACCGTTCACGGATTTCCCCATCATCTTCGCGTCGGCCCTCACCAAGCAGCGCATATTCCGTGTTCTCGAGACCGCGCTGCAGGTATGCCAGAACCGCCAGAGGGTCATCCCGACCTCACAGCTCAACACATATATGCTTGAGGTCATATCTGCCTACCCGCCCCCTGCAAACAAAGGCAAGTTCGTCAAAATCAAGTATGTCACCATGCTCAAAGGCTCGCCGATACCGACATTCGTATTCTTCTGCAACCTGCCGCAGTGGGTCAAGGAGCCATACCGCCGCTATCTTGAGAACAAGATAAGGGAGAAATGGGATTTCCACGGTACTCCCGTCAACATATTCATGCGCGAGAAATAACCCCTCGCCCATCATCAGACAACGCTCCCGGCCACGCATTACACGCAGCCGGGAGCGTTGTTTTTTATTTCAAGAAAAATCCTTATATTTGCAAACTAAATAAGTAAATATGGCAATGTCAATCAATTCATCTCCTGAGCTTCATGGAGAGGCCGCCAAAATCTTCATTGAAGATGCCGAGCGAGACGCGAAAAAACCAAGCCGGACAATCTCACGACAAAGAGAAGCCGAAATTCTGGAGATTCTTGACCGCTCCCGAAAGTTCGTTTTCCCCCCCAAGGATTGCTGAACATGTGTAGGCCTGCAACCTTCAGCCTCGAAAAAGATACTGTGATGTTATCTTATTCGGATAACGTCGCAAACTACTGCACACCTTTCAGTTGCGGAGATAGTGACCTCGATGACTTTTTCCAGAAAGATGCCCTCCTATATGATAGAGAATACCTCGGCCGCACTTATGCATGGATAGACCAGTCTGTCCCCAGCCAGATTGTGGGTATGATTACGCTTGCTAATGACAGCATTAAAGCAAGATATATCACAACCTCATCGGCACGCAACAGACTTCAAAGGAACATCACCAACGCCAAACGCGGACGTAGCTATCCGGCTGTCCTTATAGGACGGCTCGGAGTCTCAGAGACATACCAGAACAAAGGCTACCGTATAGGTAGCCAGATTCTGAATTTCATAAAAGATTGGTTCCGATCAAGCAACAATAAGACAGGTTGCAGATTTATAGTTGTAGATGCATACAACAATATGCCCACTTTACGTTTTTACGAGAAAAACGGTTTCAAGCCATTGTTCAAAAACCAAGAAGATGAGCTAAGATTCTTTGGACTTGATACAGACCAGCTTTTACGGACCAGATTCTATTATTTTGATCTAAAATGGATATGATTTCAAATTCATGCAATCACAGATCTTTCTCTTTGAGCCAGGCGAAGATGGCTGTGTAGACGCGGGTGCGGACGGGGAGCGGAGACAGGACAAGGTCGTGAAGACCATCCGGGATGGTGACCTCGGTTACGTCCGGGCCCAACTCGCGGCCGACCTTGGCCATAGTATTGACATTGAGCACGGCATCTGAGGTAGCGAACTGTGCGGGAGTGCCGTCCGAAGGGGCCGACTTGTCGGAATGCATGAAAAGCACAGGCACCTTGACAGTGCCACGGCGCACGGCTCGCTGACCGTCGTCAATAGCCCTTACCCACTCTGCTGTGACGGGTGGCATCACATCAGGTTTCCATGAGGTGTCATACTCCCACTCTCCTCCGAGATGTCGTGCCAATGTGGCTGCATAGCGGTCTGTGCCGTCGCCATCCATACGGAGATGCGGGAAGATGCGTGAGATTAGCTTCATCACAGGAATGCCGAACTTTATGACAGCCGGAGACAGGTTCCATGTCAGGAAGGGGCTTGTGAGTATGAGCCCCCGCACAGACGGGTCGGGATGCCCCTCCATATAGAGAGTTGTGGTGAGTCCGCCTGTCGAATGGCCCATCATTATGATTTCGGTGATGCCATCCTCCTTCATCGCAGAGATTCCGGCCTCTATGTCGGGAAAATATTCAGTGAGGCCGCGCACACGGAACATCTTGTCGCCCGGAAATAGCGAACGACCATAGCGGCGCAGGTCAACTGCGTAGAAGGCATATCCGTGTTCCGCGAATGTATCGGCCATGGCCTTCTGAAAGAAATAGTCACTGAATCCATGCACGTACAGCACGCCACGTGTTGACGGAGTGTCGGCATGACGCCGTATTACGGTGCAACGCACATGCCCGGCATAGTCATCATCCATATCGACATGGCGCATCTCGAAACCGGGACCGAGTATGTCAGATTTCCAAATATCGTTCATAATGCAATTTTATCTATGGCAGCGAGTTCTTCGTCGGTGAATACGGCGCTGTCTATCGCTGCGAGGTTTGTAGATAGCTGTTTTTCAGAGCTTGCGCCGACAATGACAGATGTGACACCCTTATGGGCAAGTACCCATGCGAGCGCCATCTGGGCGAGCGACTGCCCACGTCGGCGTGCGATGTCGTTGAGTCCGTTGAGACGTCTTACAAGGTCGGGAGTAATGGCATCGGCTGTAAGGTGCGAGCCACGGGCAGCGCGCGAGTCGGCGGGGATGCCGTCGAGATAGCGGTCTGTGAGAAGTCCCTGCGCCAGAGGCGAGAAAGCCACCATACCGCTTCCGGCAGCCTCGGCAGCCGCCAGACATCCCGAATCGACAACATTGCGGTCAAGAATGTTGAGCCTGTCCTGCAGCATAAGGCACGGACACTCATGCTTCTCGAGATAGTCAAGACCATACCTGAGGGCTTCGATAGGCCACCGCGAGATGCCTACATAGAGAGCCTTGCCTGAGCGCACTATGTCTACCAACGCGCGCAGCGTCTCGTCGAGGGGCGTGACGGGGTCATAGCGGTGGATATAGAAAATGTCTACATACTCGAGATTCATGCGCCTGAGGCTCTGGTCGAGCGATGCCATGAGGTACTTGCGGCTTCCCCAGTTTCCATAAGGACCGGGCCACATGTCATATCCCGCCTTGGTCGATATGAACATCTCGTCGCGGTATGGCGCGAACGAGTCGCGCATCACACGCCCGAAAGTCTCCTCGGCAGACCCATAGGGAGGGCCATAGTTGTTGGCAAGATCAAAATGGGTTATTCCGTGGTCAAAGGCATAGTGCAGCATACCACGCGAATGGCTATAGGGTACTGTGGAACCGAAATTCTGCCACAGTCCCAGCGACACAGCCGGAAGCTCGATGCCGCTCCGGCCACAACGGCGATATGTCATGCCTCCTTCATATCTGCCGGAGGCTGCCTTGTAGATTTCCTCAATCATGTTTTCAACAGTAATAAGTGATGTTTTTTACATGCACAAAATTACAAAATAATCCGGCATTAAAAAATCACAGCCCCACGGATTGTCCATGAGGCCATGATATTTGTTTTTAGCCCGCTGTGTCATTCGCTGACATGCACCTCGGCGCGGCGGTTCTGGGCCACGGTGGGATACTTGTGGGTCTGTCCGAGGCCCTGAGTCTTCACATGGTCGGCAGGCACCCCGTGGGCGACGAGATATGCCCCGACTTTCTTCGCACGTTTCTCGCTGAGCCTCTGATTGTATGCGGCACGTCCGCTCTCGTCGGTATAAGCCACCACAGTGACATAGGCGCCTGTCTCGGCGGCGCGTTTGGCCACACCGTTCAGTGCCTTGTTCTCGGCGATGTCAGAACCATCGAGCGGGAAGAGATAGACGACATCCTGGGGAGCGGTAGCGACATTGGTGGCGACAGCCTGTGCGGGAGTAGTTGAGGCTATATCAGATACGGCGACATTCCGGGCAGGGACAGCCGAGGCATTATAGGCCGTGACAGTGCCGTCGACATCATGAGCCCTACCTGAGAAGAAGAATATCGCGCCCACAAAAACTGCAATGGCAAGCGCGGCAAGGGCTGCCCACCCGACTGAGCTCATGCCACGCACCTCGTCGACATCGGCGGTGACCGCGGGCCGAGGCTTGGCGGCGTGATGTGCGGCCGCAACCCTCTTCGGTTCGGGATATTCTGGTAATTCGAGAGGTTCGGGATGCTCCGGGAGCCTTTCCTGATAATCGTCGTGAGTATCCATAATCGTTATTTTTTTAAGTGAGGAGATTCTGTTGTCATATTTATAACACCTGTGATAAGACAAAGTATCATAAACATTTGTTAATAACGATTGCCAAATTTACGGGAAAACCGTAATTTTGCCTTGTGAAAAGGACAGAAATATGAATTCAGACAACTCAAACGAACTTTTGCCCGTCGTAGATACTGACGGGCGCCGGATAGGAACCGCCACCCGAGGCGAATGTCATTCGGGGATAAGCAAACCGCTCCACCCGGTGGTGCATATGCATCTGTTCGACCCCGAAGGACGACTCTATCTGCAGCGTCGCCCCGAATGGAAAGACATCCAGCCCGGGAAATGGGATACTGCCGTGGGAGGGCATGTCGACCCGGACGAGAGCATAGAGGAAGCCCTGCGCCGTGAGGCCCGTGAAGAGCTGGGCATCGAGGGTTTCAACCCCGAGGCCCTCACTACATATGTCTTCGAATCTGACCGCGAGCGCGAGCTGGTCAATACATTCCGCGCCGTCTGGGACGCACCTGTCAACCCTTCGGACGAAACCGCCGGAGGACGGTTCTGGCCGCTGGATGAGATACGGGCCAACATCGGGCGCGGAGTATTCACACCCAATTTCGAACAGGAATTCACCCGGCTTTTCGGATAGCCTCAGCCAATCACCGTGGCCACAATACGGCGCGACCCTCCATAATTGCGGAACTCGCACAGGTATATCCCCTGCCATGTGCCGAGATTGAGTCGTCCGGCGGTGACGGGAATGGTGAGTGACGGCCCTACAAGTATGCTCAGGGCGTGCGACGGCATATCGTCGGGCCCCTCGTCGGTATGCAGATAATAGGGAGCGTTCTCGGGCACCATTCGCTCGAATATCTGTCGCAGGTCGCGGCGCACGTCAGGGTCTGCGTTCTCGTTGATGGCCAAGGCCGCTGACGTATGCTTGATGAGGAGGTTGAGGATTCCGGTCTCAGGGAGCTCCGGGAGATGCCTCAGCACCTCATGTGTCACCAGATGTATGCCACGCGGCTTCAAAGGAAGGGAAAATTCAGTCTGCAGTATCATTCTGTTTTTATTTCAGGAAGGCTACCGTGAGCGGTTTTACCCTGAGCGACTCGACGGATGCCTTGTAGTTGATGTATGTGTCTGTAAGCAGCTCGGCGAGGTAGCCAAGCTTTCGGCTGAACATCTTTTCTCCGCGCAGGTCGGTGAGATACCCCCCGGAGAGGATGGTCTGCTTGACATCCTCAAGCACCGAGAACATGAATGTGCAGTATTCGTCGAAGATGTCATTCCTCATCACGGTCATGTTGCCGAAATAGAGCCTGTGCGACCTGAGACACCCCTTGACGAAGGGCTGATATGAGGGATATAGTTTCCCGACAGAGGCCACCATCATGTCTATGAGCTCGGCTCCGGCAAGCATGAAGAAATTGCGCACACGCAGACGTGTCACGGCACGTTTTGTAGTGACAATGTCATATTTTTCCAGCAGACCGGGCAGCTCGGCCATCGTACGGTCGGCCACACGCGCAAAATCAGCCTCACCGTACTCGACGACAGGCAGATATTTGCGTCTGACAGCCGCACGCAAGGCAGCATGCACATCTACCATCGGGTGATGGCGTGTGTCAAGCACACGGCGGTAATGGAAGAGGCCCTTGGCATCCGCGCTGACATTTTTCCAGATCCAGTAGAGGGCGGTGAGCTCGCAATAATATCCGTTCTCGTCAGAGATATTGTCCCCCTCGTCATCTCCACGGATACCGAGGTCGAGGCCAGGATTCAACGCCTTGCCCACATGAAGCGGGATATAACCAGGATTCTCAAGTACCAGTGATTTCTTGTGGTATGCTACGACAATCTTTATTTCCATAGATCCAATGCTTTTCTGATTACAGGTGCCATGTCGTAATATCTGTACTCGGCCAGACGTCCTCCGAATATCACGTCGGGCTCTGCGTCTGCGAGTTCCTTATACCTGGCATAAAGCGCGGCGTTGCGCTCATCGTTGACAGGATAGAACGGCTCCTTCCCTTCGCGCCATTCGGTCGAGAACTCTTTGGATATGACTGTGCGTGGATTGTCATATACCTCGTCGCCGAACATCTCGAAATGCTTGTGCTCTATGATGCGTGTATAAGGCACATCCTTGGAAGGAAAGTTCATGACGGCGTTTCCCTGAAAATTTGGAGTGTCGAGCACAGACGTCTCGAAACGCACCGTACGATATTCAAGGCGTCCGAAACGATAGCCATAGAACTCGTCAATCGCACCGGTGAACACCGTAGTCCGGGCCTTGGCCCTCCACTCGTCCGGACTGTCAAAGAAATCCGTGCCTGTCCTGACCTCGACACCCTCGAGCAGAGCATCGGTGAGACGATTGTATCCCCCGAACGGTATTCCCTGATACGAGTCAAAGAAATAATTGTTGTCGTATGTCATCCTCACAGGGAGGCGGCGCAGGATGAACGGGGGCATCTGCGAGCATGGCCTGCCCCACTGCTTCTCGGTATACTCGCGTATCAGCAGTTCGTATATGTCACGCCCTACCAGCGACAGGGCCTGCTCCTCAAGATTGCGTGGTTCGGTGACCCCTTCCGCCTTCATGCGCTCCACAGCCTCACGGCACTGCTCCTCTATTACCGCACGCGCCTCGTCCGGGGTGCGTACGCCCCACAGTTGCGAGAAGGTATTCATGTTGAACGGAAGATTATACATCTTCCCGTCAGCGGCCACGGCTATTGGCGAATTGGTGAAACGGTTGAAGGGTACGAGCCTGTTTACAAACCTCCAGACCTCGCGGTCTGAGGTATGGAATATATGTGCGCCGTACGTGTGCACATTGATTCCGCAGATGTTATCGCAATGTATGTTGCCGCCTGTATGCGGACGTCTGTCTATCACAAGACACTTATGCCCATTCTTGCGGGCAAGGTGGGCAAACGTCGCTCCGAAGAGTCCGGCCCCCACTATCAGATAGTCAAATTCCTTATCATCCATTGGTTTATTGTTCACAGCATATGTAACTCCTATGGGAGTATAAGGCAGCCGCTTGGACTCAGCGTCCCGGCGGCTGCCATGATGATGTCGAGATATTACTTGTTCAGATTATAGACCTCGGGGCGGATGAAGCGGCGCAGGTCAGGCACATTCTCGGCTATGGCATTGGCTGCAAGACGCGACACCACGATGCCACCGAAGACGTTGAGATGGGTATTGTCGGCCTTACCCTTGGGGCAGAACTCGTATTGTCCTGCCGGAATCCACATGAAGAGATTCTTGGAGAGGGTCGGGCCCATCTCCTGAACCAGCTTGTGTGTGAGCTTGTTCATGTCGATGAATATGGCGCCCGTTTCCTTGGCCACGTTGCGGGGAGAGTCAAGATAGGCTCCGTGGGTATCGACAAGGATGAAACCTCCCTCGGTGTCCTTTGTGGGGCCTACAGGCGGATTGTCATCGCGGTCCTCCGACTTGATGCTTGCGCTTGCGGGGAAATTGCGGCGCACGATGGAATTCATCAGGATAGGTATGCCACCCTTCGAACGTGTGTCATCAACATACTTGCGCAGTATCTCGTCAAATGTCCCGCCGGGTACAGTATAGCGGTCCTTGTTCTTGATTTTCTCGTCGTTATGTCCGAACTGGATTATCACATAGTCTCCGGGGCGAATCTTCTCCATAACAGCATCCCAGCGGCCCTCGCTGATGAAGCTCTTTGACGAACGCCCGTTCATGGCATGATTGTCTATCTTGACAGGTCCCTGGAAATAGAGGGGAAGCATCTGGCCCCAGCCGCGCTCCTGGTTCTCCTTGTCAAGGGGTTTGTTTGCCATTGTGGAGTCGCCTATCATGAAGATGGTAACTGTGTCTGTCGTCTCGACGGGGGCTGCGACCGCAGCAAAAGGCAATCCCAGAGCGAGGACGAGCGAATTGATGAATTTCATATAGAGTGTAGTTTTGAGTTTAAAGATTAAAGTTTAGAGTTTAAAGATTATAGTTTAAAGTTTAAAGTTTAAAGAGAGATGGAAGAGAGTTTAAAGAATTATAAGATGAGGGCAGATTGGACTTTATATTTGCTTCCCTCTTTAAACTATAATCTTTAATCTTTAAACCCTCTTTAATCTTTAAACTATCTATTTTACTGTGATTTTCACCGGGTTGGCGAGTGAACGCTGCCATTTCCTGAGCCATGCGAACCACTCGTCTGCCGAGCGCGGAGATGTCTCGTCACGCAACGCGGCTGATGTGAACGAGTATCGGATATTGCCGTTGCGGTCGGGCTTGAGCAGGGTGAGGTAGTTGACATCATCCTCGAGCGTACGGTCGAGATAGCGTGCGGGCACATAGATGCCGAGCCCGAGTGTGTCGGTGACCTCTTTCATACCCTTGTCAGGAATATTCCAGCCCCAGCTTCCGGCAAGACCGTCGGCGTTGACGAAGCCCACATTGTCCTCCATCACCTTCTGCACGCCGGTACAATATACGGTGCCGGGGGTAGAGGGTGTTATATGTATGTCGACCTGATAGTCGCGGTGTCCGGCATACATGGTGTATCTCTGTGTCATGTCGACAGGAGCGGCACCGGGTCTGGCTACCCAGCCACGGTCCGTAATCTCGACTACCGAGCGGAGCGGTCCGGTAGTGAGGATGCTCTGCCCGCGTGTCACGACCGAGTCGATGGTCAGGGGTGTCTTGCCGTCCCACCCGCGGAACGAGCCGAGCGCGACCGATGTGCCGGCCCAGAGTATGTCGCGGCCATAACCCTCGGCAAGCTGGTCTTTGGTGGTGTAGAATCCTGTCGTCGCAAGCTCGAGCTGAGGACGGTTCTTGGCATACAAGTCTACGCTCTGGCGGTTGTCCATATAGATTCGGATAGCCGAATACAGTCCCTCGAGCACGGCTCCGTGACCATAAATGGCGTCATACATGGCACGGTTGTTGGCATCGCCGGGGAATGTGACCGCCTGTATCTTGGGATGTTTCTTGTTCTTGTCATTGAGCTTTATATAAGCCTCGGTCTTGGGCTCGAAAGTGCGCGAAGGCTCCTTGTCAGACAGGTTTACCTTCAATGTGACGGTCTGGGATGGCTTGAGGTCTACCATCATCACGAGCTCGTCGGCACGTCCGTCGCGGTTCATGTCGTCGAGCTGCCACGGCATGTCGGGATGACCGGCCACAGTGACCGAGCGTACCTCGGCGCCTTTAGATGGGAGTGATACGACGACGGGGACATTCTCGCGTGCGTCCGGGAGTGGGTTGCTGACTGTGACGGTCAGCGACAGAAGCAATAGTTGAAGCGGTGACATCTCTGTTTGTCTTTGGTTTTACGGTGATCTAAGGTTGTTGATACGGGATAAAGAAAAAAGGTACTGCGGCACTGAAACGCTCCTGAATGTCGGAGATTCTGTGAACCGAGTACCTTGGAAATTTGCTGTGCTGTTTACTGCCCGAGATATGCCTTGAGCAGATGGCTCTTCTGGCCTTTGAGGCGGCGTATGGCCTTCTCCTTGATCTGGCGTACACGCTCGCGGGTCAGGTCAAACTTGGCGCCTATCTCCTCAAGCGTCATCTCCTGGCATCCTATGCCGAAGAACATCTTGAGGATCTCACGCTCGCGGTCGTGAAGCTGCTTGAGGGCGCGGTCGACCTCTTTCGAGAGCGATTCCTGAGTGAGGGTGGCGTCCGCCATGGGCGAATCGTCGTTGGTGAGCACATCGAGGAGGCTGTTGTCCTCACCCTCGACAAATGGTGCGTCTACCGAGATGTGGCGCCCCGAGACCTTGAGCGTGTCAGCAATCTTGTCGACGGGAACCTCCAGCTTCTCGGCCAGCTCCTCGGGCGAGGGGCGGCGTTCGTTCTCCTGCTCGAACTTCGAGAGGGCCTTGCTTATCTTGTTGAGCGAGCCTACCTGGTTGAGAGGGAGGCGCACGATACGGCTCTGCTCGGCGAGTGCCTGCAGAATCGACTGACGGATCCACCACACGGCATACGAGATGAACTTGAAGCCGCGGGTCTCGTCAAATTTCTGAGCTGCCTTGATAAGGCCGAGGTTGCCCTCGTTGATCAGGTCAGGGAGACTCAGTCCCTGGTTCTGATACTGCTTGGCCACCGAGACCACGAAGCGCAGATTGGCACGCACGAGCTTGTCGAGGGCACGCTGGTCGCCACGGTGTATGCGTTGGGCCAGCTCCACCTCCTCCTCGACCGATATAAGCTCCTCACGGCCTATCTCCTGAAGGAACTTGTCAAGAGACGCGCTCTCACGGTTGGTGATTGATTTTGTTATCTTTAATTGTCTCATGTTTACTTAAACGCACATTTAACGCACAAAGTTAGTTAATTATTTCCAATCACGCAAGTATATCGCCCGGATTTTGGTTTAAGACTGTTAAAAACGGTGAATTATCGCCCAAATGGGTGTTTTTAAATCAATCCATAACGACAGAATGAATAATTTTTCGTAACTTTGCACCGCGTTTCCACGCCCTGTTTTGAAAGCGGGTCCGTGAAGACTCTTCACCCCCACGTACGCGGGCAGAGGCATGCCCGCACGCATCATTATCAACAGACCCGTAAAACAATCCAACACATCACCTATTCCCGATAAATGGAGGCAAAGAAAGTCCTGTTCATATCCCAAGAGGTGTCGCCCTACGTGCCCGACACGCCCATGTCCACACTCGGCCGCAACATACCCCAGGGTGTCCACGGTAAGGAGTTCGAGGTAAGAATATTCACCCCAAAATACGGCTGCATCAACGAACGGCGCAACCAGCTTCACGAGGTGATACGTCTGTCGGGACTTAACCTGGTCATCGACGACAATGACCACCCCCTCATCATCAAGGTCGCCACACTCCTCCCCTCGAGGATGCAGGTCTATTTCATCGACAATGACGACTATTTCCGTCCTCTCCCCGAGAAGGGCCTGGAGACAGACCTGCTGCCCGAGGAGAACGACGAGCGCCTCATGTTCTTCACTACAGGTGTCATCGAGACGGTCAAGAAGCTGCGCTGGCAGCCTGCCGTGATACATTGCAGCGGATGGGTCTCGGCGCTCGCTCCACTCTATATCCGTCGTAAATATGCCGACGACCCCACATTCCGTTCGGCCAAGATTGTCTTTGCCCTGCAGCCCGAGAGGTTCGAGGGTACCCTTGACCCACGGTTTGTCGAGAAACTGAAGATGGATGTCTTCACCGCCGAGGACATCGCCGCCCTCGGCGACGAGCCCGTCGACTACACGACACTATGCAAGCTCGCCATCGACTATGCCGACGCCATAGCCATAGTCACCGACGATGTCGACCCCGAGCTCATCGAGTATGCCAAGGCGTCGGGCAAGCCTGTCGCCGACCATGACGAAGACAGCAAGAACCACTACAGGGAGTTCTACCGCACGCTCACAGACAGCGACGACGAGGACTGACCCACAACCACATCCCTACTTTTCATCAGATGAACAAGTCCCTACCCCTCATGCTCCTCACGGCCGGATGCCTCGCATTCTGGTCTTGCGATGAGAATACGCCCGCCGCAGGCAGCTCGCTGGTCTCCGGCGATGTCTCGATAATACGTGACTCGACATTCACCCTCACCGGCATACCTGACGCCACCGGCAGGGTGCGCTCGCAGACCATACTGCAGCTTCTCGGGCGATATTCGGCCGAGGGCTTCGGTCAATTCGAGTCTGACATCGTGTGCCAGTACATGCCGTCGGCAGCCATCGACACCGCAGGAGTCAAGGTCGAGGACATCGACTCAGTGAAGCTTTGCCTGAGCTTTTACCGCGACGGATTCGCGGGCGACTCCGTAGCCCCCATGGGACTCAGCATCCACCGTCTGGTCAAGCAGCTCCCCTCGCCCATCTATAGCGATTTCGACCCCGCCGGATATTATGATCCTACCCCCATAGGCTCCACATCATACTCGGGCCTCATAGGCGGTTACCCCTATATCGGCACCGATACAGAGGGTGCAGTGTTCAAGAGCGTCTATATAGACCTGCCCGTCGAGATAGGCCGTGATCTCTACAACAAGTATCTCACTGACCCCGACATATTCAACAATCCCACCTCGTTTGCCAAGTGGTTTCCCGGCCTGTACATCACCAACACATTCGGTTCGGGCCGCGTGACACGCATCAGCAGCAACACGATAGACGTATATTATCATGCCACCATGCAGATTGGCGAGGGAGAGGAGAAACGGGATACCGTGATACCATTCATCTCGTCTTATCTCGGCGTGACACCCGAGGTCATCACCAACAACAATATAAAATTCGACATGTCTCCGGCGCTCAAGGAACGTGCCGACCGTGGCGAGACCATACTTGTCGGCCCTGTGGGATATGATGTCGAGTTCACATTCCCTGCGCGCGAGATTCTGCGCCGCTATCAGGAACAGGCCGGTCCGCTGGCAATAGTGAACTCGCTGACATTCTCCATCCCCGCCGAAGACATATCCAACGACTACGGGCTCACCCCCGCGCCCTATGTGCTCATGGTCAAGAAATCGAAGCGTGAGGAATTCTTTGCCAAGAACAGCATCAACGACAACATCAACTCGTTCTACGCCACATATAACTCGACCACAGGCAAATATACATTCTCGTCGATGCTCGACTATATCAACGGCATAATCAAGAAGGGCACCGTAGAGCCCGAGGACGAGGAGTTTGTGATATGTCCCGTGCTTGTCTCTTTCTATACCAGCTCAAGCTCGTCAAACAGCTACTACGGATATTATTACGGCTACTCGTCAGCATCGACCAGCACAAGCGTCAGCGGCATAACCCCCTATGTCACCGAGCCTGTGATGACGCTGCTCGACTTTGACAAAGCCAAGGTTCAGTTCACATTCAGCAAACAGACACTCTGATAAAAAAATTCGGCCATGACATGGCCGATTCAGAAATTTTTGCTAACTTTGCACCGCAAATCAACCAAGCCGCAATAGCTCAGTCGGTAGAGCATTTCATTCGTAACGAAAAGGTCGTGGGTTCGAGTCCCACTCGCGGCTCATAGAATAGCTGATAATCGTTTGATTATCAGCTATTTCTGTAAAATCGGGTAGCCAAAACGATAAAAAGGTGTACTGTTGAAGAGAACCAAAGAGAACTCATGCTGTTCTATTTTTAAGGACAAATTGCAATTTTCCTCAAAGACTTCCCCCATGATAAACGAGCTTGTTCAAAACCTCATCACCATCAATAATTCCATAGAAGGACAGGAAATGTCCTTTGAGAACGCTTTGTACATCGTGAAACTTTACGATGAGATGCCGGAACCGAATAATCTGATTGATGAAGCTGAGGAGATGGCTGCATACGATATTGATGCTTTGGAGAAATCCGTCATAAAACTCAAAGAGGAATCATGGCGATTTTTGAATGTCGGTATGCCAATGCTGAACGAGGTCGATTTCAAGGCTATCGCACAAAACTACTCACGCACCTTTTATAATCGGCATCAGAAAGCCGAGAAAGAGTTGACTACATATTGGAAAGTCTACTGTCAGTTCAATAACCGGCTTGACTATTTGGATCTCGATTCCCAAGAATACATAGAGACGGAAAAACGTTGCGAAGAAGCCAAAGCAGAACATGAGGAACGACAAAAGGCGGTTCGACGATTATATACCGAATATGAGCAGGCTAACATAGAGAGCGCACCTGTGTTTCGGTTCAGAGCCGATTTTCTGGAGACATTCCTTGTTCGTTACCGTGACATAGCGAACGCGATACTTGCAGACATCAAACGAATCAGGGAGGGCGGCTCATGAAGAAGATTTTGATGAAAGATGCCGAGCAATTTCGCGATACCGTATCGGCTAAGCTATGCAACTGTCTTTATGATGCCTGTAACGAAGTTCTATTTGAATTTACCACTCCTATTATGTTCAGTGTTCACATGAATCTGAGGTCTGAACAAGATTTCTTTCAGCTTATAAAATTCAAGCAGCTTCATATATGTTATATGGTGTATGCTGTTGAGAAATTAATTTCCCCAACAGCACTTGGAAAGGAATGGTCATCACTGTTCCTGAAACGCTGCGGCATCAGTCAGACCTACTATAAAAGCCATCGACTTGATGATGCAAGAAGCGATGTTCCGGCTAACATAGAATTTCGTGAAAACATAGATAACGCCATCAAAATCTGGGAAGATATGAGACGCGCCACACGCTAATCACAACTTCAACACAACAAAATCTGATTTCTAAAACTTAGAACGCATTATATCGCTGTAAATCAGCATATAGCGCGTTTGCTTTTTTTATGTTTCAACACAACAGGCCGACATGGTGCCACATTGAGAAGACAGTAATTTTGCAACGGAAACAAAAGGTATTCAATGCATGCCAAGAGTATCCAGGTATTTCCAAAAGTATCTACGATAATCAGACAATAAAATATGCAACGAAAACTTCTCACCTCTAAGGAAGCAGCGCAGTATCTCGGCATCTCGCTATCCTTCCTCCGAAAGATGATGATGAACCGCATCATCCCCATGTACAAGCCAAACGGCAAACTCTGTTATTTTGATCCCGATGACCTCGACGCCTATCTTACCAGTGTCCGCATCTCCTCTCAGGATGAAATCAGAGAGCGCGCCAACGAATATCTGCGCAAATCCGAAAACCATGTTTAAGGGAGTCAACATCTACGAAATCATGTAGCGGTTATGGCGAGAGAACGAGTATGAGCCATTCTCCACTGCGGAGATTGCGCTATACTTCTTCCTCATCGACCGGGCGAACAGCCGCCGATGGCAGATGCCGTTCAAGTGTCCGACCTCAGTAATCAGCACCGCAATCCAAGTGACCCGACAGACTGTTGTGAACGCCCGTGAATCACTCAGGGTGCGAAATCTCATCACCTACACCAAAGGCACCGGCAAAGGCTCTCATCCGATGTATTCACTTGTATTGACTGATGCTTTGACGGAATGTTTGTCGGATGAATTGATTGAAACCTTGCAGGATGATTCAACGGTTAGCTTGTCGAATAGCTTGACACCCTATAATATAGAAGATAGAAATATTAAAGATAAAAATCATTCTTCAAATAAAACAGGCGATGTGAAGATTTTGAGCTTGGAAGAACTTGAGGCTTTGCTGGTTAACGACGAGCCGTGGCTCAATGAAATCATTTTCCTTCTTTCTCCCTCCTGTCAAATTGAATTGCCGGAACTGAAATCGTATCTCCGCAATTTCTTTCGCTACCTACGTTGCCAAGGGACGAAAGGTAGGGAGGAAGATGACTGCCGAAGATATTTCGTGAACTGGATTAAAAAACAACCAATCAATAAAAACAAAACACCTCTTAAACCGACAACTTCTGCAACAAATCAATCAGCCAACGATGCTCGCCGACCTGCTGGTGTCTCAGCTCAGTCGGCCCGCGACTACGAGGGAGCGTTTTAGGCTTCCGTTCTCAAAGACCGATACCGTCCGTGTATTTCTCGCCGGAGTGAAGGCGGAGGTTGAACGCCGCGACAAAACTTTTATAATGAGCGAAGCCTTGTTGACGCAGACCGAACAGATTGCAGAGTGGCTAACAGGCGACCATTCAAAATTCGGACTTATGCTGTGCGGCGGATGCGGCAACGGCAAGACCACTTTTGTGAAAGCCATCCAGCAAATCCTCAACAAATTTGAAATCAAAGTTGATGATGATTACTCCGAGCGATACTCCATCCGGATTGTCAACGCCCGTGACCTTGCGAGAGTCTGCAAGGAGGACTACGACGAATGGCGCGGTCTCTGTTATAAGCGGATGCTTGCCATCGACGATTTCGGCACTGAACCGCTTGAGGTTATAGACTACGGCAACGTCCTCTATCCGTTACCCGAGCTGCTGATGACTCGCTACGAGCGTCATCTGTTTACCATTATCACGACCAACCTTACACCTCAGGAGATTCGTCCAAGATACGGCGACCGCATAGCCGACCGTCTCAACGAGATGATGGGCAAGGTAATCTTCGCCAACTCCACTTATAGAACGCCGTAGCCGGACAGTCAGCTGTTTTTAGCTCTGCTCCGCAATCGAAACGGAAGTGAAGATGGAGGAGGATTGCAAGGTTGTTTTTTATGTCCCATAAAAATTGGCTCGGTCAACCTTTCGGTTGCCGCATACGCCCTGATCTTAAAATCATCCTGATTCCGCACTCAACCTCTTGCCTCCTACATCTTTCCTCCCTCCATTTCTACTTCCAATCAAATTCACAATGATACAGACAAAACCAAAATCCAAGCGCGGACGCAAGTCCAAACCGGAGTGGCAGCGGCTCCGCAATGAAATCAAGCTGCATCTTGATGACGGCAACTATGCCGTTGTAAAAGATATGGCCCGCGAAACCGGTCTTTCACTCAACAAATTCATTACCCGTGCCGTCATGGGCGCAACAATCCGAAAAGCTCTGACTGAAGAGGAGTACTCGATGGTTCGCAACCTTCAGGGAATCGCCAACAATCTCAATCAGCTTGCACGGTGCGCAAACGGTATGGGCTTCGATACGGTGGCAAGCAAGGTTGATAGTCTGCTGACAATAACACTCGATTTGCTCTCAAAATTCCGAATGTGATGATAGCGAAATTCAAAAACAGAATTGATTTTGCTGGTTTAGTAAGCTATGCCAACGACATCAAGAGTGATGAGAAGAGAGGAAGGCTATTGTCGTATCAGGGTGTCCACGGGAGAAATCCGAGGCATTTCATTCGCTAAAGACGGTTACGGGTTTGCCGGTTCGAAGCTTTCCAAGCAGAAACTCACTTATGGCAAGCTCGTTACAAAGTTCGGAGCATTGCCAGTTGAGGGAGTGGCTGTTTTGTCCATCCCCAACAAAGGCTTCCGTGAGGGGAGGCCCATTTTGGACACCTTCTCACAAAACCAAAGGTTTATTTCAAACGAAGGTACGGGTAAATTGACCGCGCCCTATCAAGATTCAATCAAGGAGGTCTATGTTCTGCAGACCCCCTCTCGGAATCTACTGGTTACATGCAAAGGGGGCCCAAAAACGGAAAATCCTTTAGAAGGAGTGCTACCCAACAGCACCTCCTCAGAACCATCGGAAATTAGCCTGATTCCATTGTCTGTGATTATCGACTTACTTACTGGTCCGGCTGTCATACAATCTACCGGTGGCGGTGGAACCACCAACGACCTTGACTGGAACGATGAACGCCGTCGGCGTCAGGAAGCACAGGAAAACCAATATGTCAACAGGCCTTTCAAACGCAGAAGATGAGCATACAGATTAGCAATTGTACTATGAAAGGAGTTAATGATTCCTTAACCCCTTCAACCTTCATTGAGGGAGTCATCGTTTTGATGACCCCTATTCGGAATCAACAAGTTAAGATGAGAGTGATTCAAAACGGCAACCACTTATAGTCGCAAAGTAATCATGCTATCCCAGGCAACGGGTGTCCGTTTTGGTCACCCCTTCGAACAAGGTAATATAATACACGAATGAATACGAACGATAAAAACTATGTTGACCGACTGCACAATCAGCAAGTCAACGAGCTAAACGAAATCAAGAACCGTCTTCTGATTCTGGAAGGCAAAACGACTGCCACTACAGATGGCAACATACGGGTCGAAATCGACACCGACAAAATCTATGAAATGTTTCTGAAAGCGTGCCACGACTGTCTGCAACAGCGGCAGGAACGCCATCAGGAAGAAGACCGTCAAGCAGAAGAGCGACTCCGACAGGAATGCGAAGCCAAAGGAGAACGCTACTTTTCCAACGTGCATGAATGGCGTGCCGCCATCGCCCGCGACTACGATGCTTTCTTCCAAAAGATGCTTGGAGTAGCCAAACTCACCGACCGCCACTATCGTGACATCAGAATCGCCCTCCAGAAAATCCTCAATGAACCATCCACCGATTCAGAGTCTCCTAAATATCAGCCTATCTTCTCTAATCTCCCATCTGGCATTCTTCCAAAACTAACCGCACTTCGCCATCGCCTCACAGGCCGCATCCGCAATTACCTCACCGGCAGTTTCACTCTTCCTCGCGGTTGGACGCTTCTAGCAATTCTACTCTATGCCCTGTTGTTCATTCTCCTCTTATACCTCCGCACAACAATTATGGTGTCAGGATAATATGAACATCTGAGTGACGCAAAACTACTCGCCAACTACTCGCTTTTTGATGCGTACTACTCGGTGCTACAATCAAAACGATCGGATTAATGGATAAAGACAGAGATTAGGTAGAATAAAGATTATAAAAAGACGATACCATCCATCCTGTAGTAATTTTAATTATTTGATGAAGGCACGTGTAGTAGTCCACAAAAACAGCTACTACACATACTACTACCCGATAAATTTGTAAACTACACATATATTACACCATGATGGCTACCGTTATACGTTTAATCCGTCGATTTTGATAAATACCATAATTTATTTTTAGATACAATTATATTATCTTGCCCCATCTCTCTAAGTATATTACGAATCAAATCAGAGTTCTGCTCTTTTGTATTACGACCGGGAAGGTGCCCTGAAGATATTCAAGGATTGCATCCCGTTTTGCCCCGTCAACACCTGCATTCTGAATGTATTGCAAAATCATGTGCTTGATTTTATCGCGTTCAAGTCCTCTAACTTTCGTATATTGCGAGAGCTGTCTGGAGGCTTTGGCTACACCAAGAGATATGGTGTAGTTCGGAGACTCTCCCTCAATCAGACCGCCCTGAAGGAGGCCTTGTACTATCTCTTCGTCAATCCGATGGCCCTTCTGGATAGCGTCGAGTGAGATGCAGTCCCAAAGGGTAAGCGAATCGTTATTCTTGAGCATATTGGTGTAACGCTCATCAATGGACGTACCGTAAATGCGAACAGCAACCTGCTGCTTATCATTGTCAATCTCATAGTCCGGCATAGGGAAGCGGCGCTGCCACTGTTCGGTGAACATCTTCTTGATGCCTCGGCTCACCGTATCAATCATATTGAAATGCACCATCGCCTGGCAAAGACAGTCGTTGCGGAAGAACTTCTGCGGCTCATCTGTGCTCAGGACCTCTTCCAATGACCCCGGGATGAACGAACCGGCATTAGAATAGTAGAGGAATCCGGGATTCTCAACAAAGTTGATACGCTGTTGGAGTTGGTAATTAGAGTGGGCTATGCAGTTGTGAAGTGCCTCGCGGATAGTGTAATCATCATACTGCTTGTGTCGGGGAACAATGTACCGCCCGGCATCTCGCGCAATGTCAGATTATGAATCTTGGCAAGGATTTCATCGACTGTCAGAATGTATGGCACAGAGAAATGCTCGTAATCAACAACATCCTTGTTCTTGTCACGCAACGTCCAAGTCACCTGCACGACAGCCGGTCTCAGGAGATACTCCGAAAAGCTCTTGCCTAAAAGAATGATGGCTGCACGTGTCAGCTTGCCGTCAATCATAAGACCGCATTTACTGAGAAACTTTTCATCAGACCAACCGTTGACTTCGGCAACCGGAATCCGGCTATGCACCTTTTTAAACATCTTGCGAGCTTTGGCAATCGCTACCTCATCAAGGTCATCGAGCGAAGCGTTGGGCACAATCTCAGCAGACCAATCGCGATATGGTGTCTGATTGCGTATTTAATCTTGCTTCGACTGATTAAGCGGTTTCAAACTTTCGCCGTCACGACCGTAAGCGATACCTTTCCACTTCATTACGATATTTCGTGGTGAGGCCGGAATCTTGAACATCAGTATGCGCTTGCCGTCAACTTCGACTGGAATAATCTCGCGGAATGTCTGACCATCACTCATGTTATTGGTAAGGTCATGCTTCACCTTGTTCAGCGCACCTTCGCCATCCTTGTAAGAAGTTCCGATGATTTCATGCTTCTTCTCATCGTAGCCAAATACCAGCCACGCAAAAGGAAGACCACGCAAATTAGCCTCGTTGCTCAATGCCGAGAAGTACTTACCGAGGTCATCAAAGTCGAAGTTATTCTCCGCCTTCCTGAACTCCACCACTTCCGATTCTTTATGCTGAATCAAAGAGTGGAAAAGCTGCTTGTATGTCGAGTTATCAGTTGTCATAATCTTCTAATTGATAGAGTTGTTTTCAGATATTACCAGAATCTCTTCCATATTCTGCTTCCGGTTCAGCGGCTATATTAATCTGTCCTTCTTGAGTATAGTCTACACTTTTTAAGTCACCTTTAATATCTTTGACTAGTTGGATTAAAGTTTCGCTTCGTTGAGCAATATTTCTTAACTCACATTCCCAGATAGTGATGACTCTCCAGCTTTTGGCTTTGTGCGCTTCGATAGTTTCAATGTCACGCTGGCGATTTCGTTCTATCTTAGTCTGCCAGAACTCAATATTAGACTTGGGCAGTCGATAATACTTGCATCCCTCATGACCATGCCAAAAACAACCATTGATAAATATGACTGTTTTGTATTTACGGAGCACAATATCAGGAGAGCCAGGAAGTTTGTGGTTATGTAACCCATAACGAAAGCCTTGTGAGTGTAAATACTTGCGCACCAACATCTCTGGCTTCGTATCGCATGAGCGAATAGCCGACATATTAATGTGCCTTTGTTCAGCCGTAAGATTATCCATAACTGGTTAAATCGCTTAAATTTCAGGAATCCCTATTTCTTTAAGGTAAGTATAAATCCCGTTGTACCAGTGTGGATTTCTGGTATCATCTGGTGGAATCTCATCTATACTACCTTTCGGAACGACAATGACTATACCCTGTCGTGCTCGAGTCAATAACACTCGATATGCGTTTATTTGATATTCCTGATTTATTTTTTTTGTTGATACGTTGCCAATGACTACCACTACGTAACTGATAGTGATCCCATGTCTTTTTCTTTGGGTCAATACGCAAGTCGGCGTCCCAAGCTATGCACGCCCAATCTATTTCGAGTCCTTGAACCTTAAATTCGGTTAGAGTATCCTCCAGGGCATTGGACGAACGGATATCTATCTCATCCTGATCAACTGGAGCAAGAAACCAATGGATAAAATTCGGTTGATAGCGCACGTTGATAGATACTGCCTTAAGTCGCTCGGCTTTACTCGATGCAAGGATGCCGCAGCGTTCTGATCCGCGCGTGTGATTACGCAACCATTCCTTGGCTTTGTCCAGCGAACGTGTCAGTACAATAGGGTATTTTGTCAATGTCTGGAGTGTTTCGTGTGCCTCATCACGTTGCATAGCAAGCAACTGATGAACAAACTGCGATACTTTTTCAGCACGGAATGATCTCATAGATACTGAAAGATGCAACTGAGGTCTGACATGCAGACGTTCTTTAGCATCTACTAGATCGAGGGATTTGCCGTCGGCATATTCGCGGTCTTGAAGGCGATCTGAGATGTATACATCCCAGCATCTGTACTGCTCTTGGTTCAAAGCCTCAATCCACTCACGAATTCCGGCCTCACCTTTGTTGATTTCCTGACCGCCACCAATTAAGCATATAACAACTCCCCAATCCTATCTACGGTCCATACATGATATCAGAAAAGCCGGTTCACTATAAGGAAAATCTTCGAAACGCCCGTTCTCTTTCAAAAACCGACGCAACTCATCTTTGGTCCAGGCGCGTTGAGCTTCATCAAAGATGGCCACATTTTCTACAGGCACATACGCCTTGTCAGTGTGACTGTTGAAATACCCTGGTTTAGGTTCTATATGACCATTAACGATTTGAATACCTTCAAGATAGGCATTGCGATAAAGGTAGACCTTCTGGATAAAAGCTTTAACATCGCTCTGCGCCTGCTTTTTGGTCGGTTTCTCTGTTATCTTACCTTCTTTATATTCTTCTTTTTTTCGTGCTACGTAGTCCCGCGCAAGTGCTTCTTGCAGGACTTCAACCAGCGGGTCATTTCCGGAAAGATATACAGCGCTACGACCAACAGCATGTTCATCAATGGCTGTTTGCAAACCTATCAAGGTTTTACCAGCTCCGGGGACACCGGTCACAAAACATATTGCTTTGCGATTTTCAGCTTCGCATTTCGCAATAATCCGTTTGATCTCTTTTGAGGTCTCGCTCAGATCCGCGTCGTGCTTGGTGATGTCTTCAACTGTGTGATGACGGTATAAGGCAATCGCCGCTTCCACAATAGTTGGTGTAGGAGCATAACCGCTTCTTGCCCATTGTAAGGCATCGATGTTTATTACGCCTGAAACTTCGGCAATCCCATTGAGAATACATTCAGGCAACCGTCGTTCATTGGAAAGTAATGGTTTATATACCGAGTCTTTGTATTTTATAAGTTCAAGCTTACAATTTTCATCCGGAGCATCTGTACATACAACGATCGGAATAATTGGAATATTTGCGCTACCCTCATGGAAGTTCTTGAGATCCAAAGCATAATCCCATGCTTGCACATAAGCCTCCCGTGTGAAGCCTTCGCTGAAAGCCTTAAACTCCAGAACAAAAACGACGTTTTCTATCAGGGCAACCACATCGATGCGACGCCCCATTCGTGGAATATTGTATTCAAAGAAAATAGACCCGAACCCGCGATAAGAATCCAATACCGTCCGCAACACATCTATTTCCTTCTCCCGGGCATTAACAACCTCAGCATTGTCCGCAAACTCTCCGTTCCTCACGAGCTCACCTATTATAAAGGATGTATCTCTTTCAAGGAAGTCAGTTATAGTATCTGTATAATAATATCTACGCTGCGCCATAATATTGCATTATCAAGGCATTATATATCCCTTGTCTTCTGCTCGACTTATAATGCGAAGAAGTCGTTTGCATTGTGCTGTTGAAGGCAAATTTGCATTGCGAATGTATCGAGCGATACCCTGGATGAAATCCAATTCGCCAACAGCAATAAGCTTCTCTTTTGAAAGGTCATCATAGACTTTCTGCCAGTAAGAAGCTCCGAGTTTAAATACTTCAACAGACACATCTACATCAGAGTTGAACTTATGTGCACGCTTAGCGGCTGCCTCATCATCTTTACGAACTGAACTATCTACAAGTGATGAGATGAATTTATCCGAGAGGGGATATTCTACAGCATTGAATTTCTTCCATGTGGATTCAAGTCGGCACATAGTACGCACCAGGCCGCCATGTGCCTCTTGTTCCAAATATTGATGCGTAAAAAGTGCAAGTCGCTCAAGTTCTTCTCCCATTTCTGGAGTTATACGTTGCTTCTGCCAGATAGTACGCCAGTCAAGGTCTCTGCCTTTCGGCAATAATGTCATCAGCTTTGCAATGGTGTACGGTACTATCTGTGCTTTATTACCACCACGTGGATACCATTCGGCCTTACCGACAAGTTTATCGAGCTGATCAAAGATAATCACAGCACAAATTCCTCGTTTAAAGAACTCTTCATTGATAGAGTCATGAGAATTTGTGTATATATCTTCAATGATTGTGGCGAATTTACTGAAGTTTATTGCAGAACTTTGGCAAACTTGGTGAGGATTCTTATAGATGGTATTCAGGCATTTGGCTAATTTCTCTTTCTTGATGACCTGAGATTTAGGATTCATTTCGCAGAATTTCTTGCGCTGCGCCGGAGTCATCTTCATCTGCTCCTGTTCCCATTTGCCACGGGAACGCTCGTAAAACCAAATAGTCTGATATGGATTACCATCGACAGGAGGCGCCATAACTTTCTTTGAAAGCTTTTCCATTTCCACATGAAAGGGATGATTGGAGAAGAAATCTGCCTCTGATACAGCATTCTGGCTGTTTGCACACTGCGATATCGTTTTAGTTATCTTGTTATAACTGTCTGTTTCCTCTTCAGACATTTCGTCATCAACATTGAGAACGGTAAGTTTCATGGGAACATACAATGTGTCCAGCCCGAGTTTATCTTCTTTTTTTATAACGGCATTAGCCAAAGATGCTGTTGTTTGACCACCATTGATGATTTGAGGATCCGTAAAACCGACTATACGTGACCCATCCCGAGAAAATTCGACAGAACGTGCAACGATGGCTATGCCATTGTTAAATGTGAAAAAATTCCACGGTTCTTTCATTATAGTGTTACGAATGCCTTTATTGACGTTTCCACGTACACTAAGAAAAGCACGTACATTCCCTTGCAACAGCTTACTCCCGTATTTGAGATAAATATCGGCCAAAAAACTTCCTGGTACGATACCCATATACGCATCATATTCTGCAGCTGAGCCTAACTCAGCCTTAAGACACGGAATGCCATCGCAGTTAAAGTCGGACGTTTTGAATTTTATTATTTCACTTCCGGATGTAGCGAATGTATTGAAGATACGTTCAACTGTCCACAAGTTAATTTCTACTGGACGGTCAAGAAAATCAGGCTTGGAAATGCTCTTAACCTGTTTGCTCAACATTGCGTCAGATATAATATAGAACTTGAAACGGCTGATTTCCGTGTTTATAATTCCCGAACCGATCTTCTTCCTAATTTCTTTTGCTATATCGATTATATCATCAGAGTCGTCACAGTAATTGCTGATATTTCCATTGACGACTTCATCGATGAAGTTTACCATATAACGATACATATCATCGATCTGAGTGTTGGTTAGAGTTGGTGCGTCCTCCTTAAGATTGGAAAAGTAACTCGATATGAGAATTAACGAACCGTCTGCTTCATCATATGCATATGCGTCGAACGCGAGTTTACGACCTCTTGCCCCTTTCATCTCCATAGATTTAGGATATGGGTCGTTAAACTCGCCATTATCTTCGAGCTTCTCAAGCATCCAATTTATGAACTGCTCTTCAGGTTCAGTGCCATCATGCTCTGCGTTAAAACGCAAATCGTCAATTAGGCCGGCTCTGTATTCGTTTAAATCCATGGTCAGAATTCGGTTTGATATTGTTCGATTTCAGAAAGGATTAGATCGTATTGTGCTTTGGCTATAGCTATCGGAAGAGAATCTCTTCGCAGTCTTGGAAAGTCATCAAGAATGGAAAAGCATTTTTCATCTGTATTTCGGAACACCAAATTGTCGTATTCGGGAGAGAAGTCATACCCGAAGCTGGACAGTTTGTTAAGAAATACATCTTTTTGATGCACAGACAGAGAATTAAGAATTGTCTGTATCAGCTGGCTGATTTTAATGCCATCATAGACGGGGCTCATTTTCTCCATAAAGAAAACATATAGCCAACCAGGATATGCTCCATCAAGCTGTTCTATTGAAGATATCCTTACTGTTTCTTTTCCGGAGTTTACAGCTTTTACTTCTACCCACATGTTTTCAAGAGAGAAGTCTTTACGGGTATTTTCTGGCCCCATCCAACTGTCAAGGGCCAGATCCATTCCCCATTTTAGTGCACCCTTCTCCTTGAGGAATAGTAGCTCACCAATAAGCCCCATGATTTCGGGCTCAGTCAGTTTGCCTCGGTCTATCTTGAAGAGTTTCTTCCATGACTTAAACCGATCTGCAAGACACTTATACACTTCGTCATCATTCTTGAGCGCAGCTGCTGATGTTATCATGTCGTCACAAAAAGCACAGAAGCATCCAATCAACTCTGATTGAGTCAATGAGAAACGAAGTGTATACGTGCCGTTTTTCTCATATTGTTTAACGGCAAGAGGTTTGGATCCGATGAGTTTTACCGGATGGAACTGACCTCTGAACTCAAAGCAGTAATAGCCTTCATCGTCTCTGCCAATGTAAAGGTTCGGAGAACCAACTTTAAGGAAATGTTCCGCATGGTTACATTCCTTAAAACGAGCAAGGAGATTATCCGTCATATTCATCTTCATCAATATTATATTCATCCTCGAGAAGACCGTTAACCTTCAGCCAGGTTTTATTTACTTTGTATTCATTGGCACTTTCTTCACCGCGAAGGCCGGGGAAGCCTATAGCGAAAGCTACAAGTTGGTCATTACCTGTGGCTTCCTGAAATTTTTTGAAAGCCTTGCCATTGGGCTTATCCGGGTCTCCCATATACTCCGGTTCGATGAGCATTATGATAAGAATCGGCTTACGATGTGGCAGATACTGGAAATACGCTTTAAGTGGAATATCTTTCTTTTTTATCTCAGCCGGTGGTATGTTTTCCGTGGCCCATTGGTTTCTGCATCGTGTTTTTGCCAATTCAGCAGTCTGATGGTCCAGACAGAAATCACCCTCTCGTGTGCCAAGGATACGCCGTCGGGATGATATCTGAACAGCGTTGCCATGATCAAATATCTGACGCTTAACACAATTGATATTCTTTAGGACATTGATTTGATAAGGTTTCTTCGAATCACCACCTTCAAATATAACATCCCAATAATCCAAACCAGTATTATCTGGATTGTCGATAAATGACAGAATGTATTCTACGTTAAAATTCGGGTTTAGCATTGAACACTTTATGCCCTGAAGAAATTCACGAACTGTCGTTTTGCGTACGCTCTCGAAAAATCGCGAGTCATGGAATTTATCAGACAGAACTTCGTTGTCAGGATGTCGGCCCACGTCAGCAAATCGATAAGCGTATTGTCCTGCAAATAACTCTTTTGCAAACCTATTGACACGGCTTAGATTATCACTGTTATGAGAGGCATTCAGACTGAGATATGGAGTATCGTAGATATTTCCGTAATATGCTATACGCACAGTATAATCTGCGGCAGTTCTCATCTTATTGGCAGCAGTAATGCGCAACTGTCGGCAATTATTACGTACCTTTAGTCCAAAATCCTTAGGCGTCAATCTCTGTTCAAACATCGTTCGGATGTCTTCTTTAAGTTCCTCGGAGGCCTCTGATATCTCGGCGTACCACATAGCACTCTCTCTTGGAGCCCAAACCATGAACACATCGTCATATTTCATACGGTATCCAAACCATCGTCCCATCTGCATCAGGACATCAAAAGTTGCTGTGTTACGGTAGAAATAACTAACAATCAGGCCCTCAAGTGTTAATCCTCTTGAGAGAGCCTGGCCACCTACGGCAATCACACGAAGGCTTGGATTGGCCTTATAATCAAGCTTATCACTTGTCTTCGAGCCATTGACTACCATTACTTGAATATCCTTGATAGCCCGCAACAGGTTTTTCTTTTTGAGTATACGGCTATACTCTATGCCAATATGTTTGAAGTTGCGTTTCCAAACTTCGAGCAATTCTTTGTATAATGGAAGATTATAATTCTCGGAGTCTTTATCACTGAAATCAGTTGTGACTGTGCTCAATACTTTATGATGTAAGTCAGAGACATATTCTTTGATAACCTTCTGAACTTTAACAAAGCGACTCATATTTATGAGCATACTTTTAGGCGCACTGATGTCGCCGCGGCAATCGCGGATAACATTGGCTATGAAAAATGCCAAACACGCTTCTCTAAGGGAAACCGGCAACTCTCCATCCCATTCTTTTTTATGCTGATAGTAGAATGTACCTTCATTAAGAGCATCGATATCATTCTTTACCATATCCTTATACTCTTCGCTGCTGTAATCCGGCTCTTCTATGTCACCTATAAAACGAAGGTTATTGTAATATGGCCCATCTGGTTCAAAGAGTTTCTTTGCTCCGATATAAGATGAAGGGGTAGGCAGAGTGTAGATGAAGTCCTGAGGAAACAGATCTGCCTGCTTCATGGCATCTTCGGATTCGGGATCAATGAAGATGTTCGCGAAGGGTGTTGCTGTAACACCTAGATATGTTGCATTCTTAAAAAGGCCGCAAATGTTACGGATTACTTTATTCGTTCTGGTTGGATCTGAATCTTCTTTTTTTGTGTTTACCGAAGCATTGTCTGCTTCATCATCAATAAGGAGCATCGGAGCATCAACATACCCATGAACCGGGTCAAGATTCTGATCTTTAAGCCATTTATAGAGTTTGCCAAGTACTGTCACATTTTTCTTGACAACAAATAAAACCAAAGACTTATGCTGTTGAAGAGATGTAACGATATCAGTCTTACTTTTTGTGAAATCGGAAGCTGAAGTTGTAAAAGATGTAGCCGGTATTAATGAAGTGAATAGGCCAACACCCGTTTTACCCGTCACTTCTTTCTTGTCGACTTTTCTGACAGTATATCCAACGATACCTTCATCAACACGTTCTTGAGTCTGGACACGCAAATTCTCAGTAATACCGGCCAAAAGAATTACAACCTTATAGCCCGCATCAGCAGCTTTGCTTATGAGTCCAATATATGTGGATGTTTTGCCGGATTGAACGTCACCGATGAGGAGGCCGCGCACCCAATGCGACCCGTCGAACTGTTCATTCGGATCTGCCAAGCGGTTAAGTATATTTGGCAAGGTAGTATCTGAGAGTAATTTCAGACTGTTGGCATCCATCTTGTCATTCTGCTGGAGATACCTAACATAGTTATTCCAGAAGACCTGCTTGTTATCCGGTAAATTTAGTTCAGTATACCAATCATAATGTTCCTTCTCATAATCGCCAAAAATGACAGCACCCGGTGTGTGCCGGATGAATACTTCGTATTCCAAATCGCTGAAAATGGACTCAACATCATCATCGTCATAATCAAGCCCCATCATAATGAGATTAGTGACAATGATATTCTTAAGCTTATCATTGGCCATATCCGGATCTTTCTTCTTCAGTACTTTAGCCTGTGCACTGACGGAGACCTTGACTTGGAGTCTTATGTCTTCAGTCGTTTTCATGATTATAATACTGTATGAGTTTAACTTTTAGGTCGGTAAAATCACAGAAAGGCTGAGAATGCATCAAATTATCAATCAAAGTCTCCAATGGAAATTTTGAGGCACCTTTAATGCTGTCAACCATGGTAATAGCCATCTCATACACTTCGTCTGCACGATTGTCCTCTGGCTTTACGTCGGCGCATCCATTAGCTTTGTCAAGGTATATTTGACCCAACGGTATTGCCTGCTCCAGCTCTGAGATGAGCATATCAATATAGGTGGCATTTTCTTCGCCAATCTGTCTCATGATATACTTCATCAGTTCACTGTCACGATTGACTTGGTAAAAGAATTTATCACCTCGACCTTCAATGCGTTCCCAGATATAATCGATGTTGTCGTCTGGGTTGTTACGGCGTCCGCGATGAGTGTGTTTCGTTACTGATACACCAAGAGCTTCTTCTACCATCTTCCTGAGCTGATTTTGTATACGCTTGGGTATTGTTGCGACTTGTTTCTTGACATCGATACTCCAGATATCGTCCAACGCATTCGGAATATCGACTCTTATCCTCGCATTCTTGGTCAGTTCATTTCGTCTGCTCATTCCGAACCAATTGCCCCAGATAATCAGACGTTCATTTCGGTATACATAAAAGCCCTGTTTAGAACGCATATCCTCAACGCCACCCATAAGCTTTTTGTCATGCTCTGTCATGTCAGAGAGATAAGGCAGTATGAACGGACGGATTCTTATAAGCTGTTCCTTGCCATGACTATCTTGAATAGCTATTGTACGTTCTTTCCGAATCGTAGTTTTAGCATGAGATTCAAGAAATGGATCTTTGGGTTTTAGCTTTTGGTTATTTACACACATCACAACTTTATGCCGAGAACGTGACATGTAGCGATGGAAAATAAGAGAAAGGTGGTTTGCTACAACTTCTTTTAAATCGTTAAGAGCATCATAAACCTGACCATCATTAGCCTTAGACAATATATCAAAGTCTTCCCATATAATCAGCGTTCCGCGCTTTTGAACTTTAAGCTGATCAAAATATGGCAATTCAGCAATCTCCGCTTGTGTCAGCGAGAGCACATACCAAGCCTTTGTTTGAAGAATATAATTATAATCCCAACGATATGCAGCGACTTTCCCATCCCAGTAACTAACTGCAGTCAGCATTCGGCACTGTGAAAGCGACGCAGACTTTAATCCCAAGCCAAAACGGCCAAGGTCATTAATAGCCCTGACATCTTCCGAAGAGGTGCTACCATAACGCATAGCTTCTAAAAGTTTATCCTTGGGCATTCCATTGCCGTCATCGAGAATGCTAACGGCAGCTCTTTCAAAAGGACTATTGGGGAAAAGAACCTTAATAGACTTTGCATCTGCACTGATGCTATTATCAATGACATCAGCAAGCGCCGTTTCGAAAGAATAACCCATCGAACGCATTGAGCCCATGAGCATATCTGCTTGTGGTATATGAAGCTTTTCTTTACTCATAGTAGGATAAAATTTTATTTATTACAGCTTTGGCTAGTAATGGTGGAACGGCATTGCCAATTTGTTGTTGTATATGAGAAATCGGGCCTTCAAATATATATGAATCGGGGAAGCTCTGTAGACGAGCTGCCTCACGGACGGATATTCCACGGTCTTCCGTCGGATGAATAAGCATCATCTTTCTATAATTGGAGATAACAACCGACTGACTGTCCGAACGAAGACGCTTATAGATGCCGCTATGGCATCGTTGTTTGTCTTTATAATTCTGCATCAATTCTTCAGGAATGTTGCGCCAGTTACCACCCTGGGGAATATTTTGATATCGCTGAATTACCAAATCGTTGCTTCGTGACACATAGTTCTGCATAGGATGCTCACTATATGCACGCATCGATCGAGCATATTCGCTGCAATGATCAATGTCAAGTGTATAATCAGCAATGTCTATCATGTCACCGTTTCCTAATGAAGGGAGATCGCTAAAAGCATCATTTACGGTGACATTACATTCGGTCGTTTCCGGAAACTCGAATTCGACACCAACGCGATTCCCAACAAGGAAAAGCCTATTGCGTTTTTGAGGAACGCCATAGTTATTCGCCCATAGTATTGTAGGACGAGAAACTGTATAACCAATTTCTCTAAAGCGATCGGCAATCACTTCTATCACCTTGCCTTTCTCCATATTTTTCAAACCGTATACGTTCTCAAATATGAACCAATCAGGCTTTAAGTCATTTACGAAACGGACAAATTCCTCAAATAGATGGTTCTTGGGATTGTCCATATTCCTGTCTCGCAGATTGGAGAGTGAAAATCCCTGGCAAGGAGGCCCACCCATGACAACAAATACCTTATTGCAATCAATCTCTGCATTAGGATCTATATCTGTTATTGACCTATTGATTACTGTTGCATGAGGATGGTTACGCCTGAACGTGGCAGCTGCGCTGGGCCAAATTTCAATAGCATATTTTACAGAAACGCCAGCCAGTTCGGCACCGGCGCTTAATCCGCCGGCACCGGCAAAAATATCAACTCCGATTAACTCCTCGGGACGCTTGAGTTTTTCTCTTGCATCAAAAAGATTGTCGCTCATAACGAATTTTCAGCTAATCGAGTAAAAAGATATTCTTCGTCGGCATCCTTAATAATGACGGAGTAACGTGTTTTAACGCCTATATTGAATTTCATCATTATATTGGCAATTGCTTCACCATCAAGTAAGATGAGATTCAATTTACTTTTATCAGCGTAATATTTTGCTTCATCAGTAAACCCTGATGTGCAGATATATATGCTGTTTTCTATATTATTTTCACTTAAAAAGCCAATCATTGATTGGATGTCAATCTGAGAAACCGGTTCATTAACTCTGTTCAGTGCAACTAAAAATGTCTTTTGCAGACCCAGCTCATCTACAGAGATCCACCCAGATAAAGAAATTGGGTGCGATAGTTTTATAGGTAGTTCCTTATCCTCAAAATTCGTTGCATATCCCATTTTAGGGAATAAGTTGAGGATAAGTTTCCTAAAAAGAAGCTTTTCAAAGTCATTGATAATATCATTCAATTCTGAAATGCCCCCATCCTTTAATTCGTTACATTTTGAAGAGATGCCATCTATGGCCATTTCATATTCCGTCCTGTCTTGGGAGAAGTTTGCAGTGCTTTCAGCTTTTTTAGAGACAGCTATTACTTTTGGTGCTTCTGCAATTGAGAACAAACTGCTTTCATTATTTTGGGGTATGCGGCCACGTCTTTTAGAAGTTTCAAGTGCAACCGTTCCATTTTTAGCAACCGCTTTTTTCTTGGCCTTTTCGCGGACTTTACTGGACTCTCTGGTTATTCGTTCAAACTCACAGAACTCTGGACTGTTTGCACGGAGAACCTTTCTGTCAATAACAGAAACGCCAGAGGTAAGAAGATCCAAACCTTTTTGAGTAATTTGATCGGTTGCAGGACTTGGCCGGTGGAGATAACCAGCTTTTAAAAGGTAATATGTAGCCCACTGAAGACGGTCTACTATTTTATATTTCTTATTGCTCTTTATACGTTCTTCCAATTCATCTTTGGAGAAATTCATATAAAGGGCACATCTGTTCCGCAGCTCATCTCTCTTAAGAGGTGTGCCGTCCTTGAGGAGAAAGAGGACCGGATACATGAATGCTTCAAAGCTTGGTATCATGATGATTATTGGCTTATTGCGTTTTTATTATATTGCGAGGCAAACATTAAAGGTCTAGTAGAATTGTCTGTAACCTTTAAATATAATTCAAATGATTACTCTTATTCCAATTTACAAAATTATGAATTAATTATGACAAATTGGACGTTAACTTCACAAAACTTCACAAAATCTCATTTTACCTTTCATTAAAATGTTCATGACCAGTTCAAATGGGCTCATAACACAATGCGAATCCGCCATGTATACATCGATTAGTATTAACACCCTCTTGCTTCTTGGTGCTTTGAGTAATTATAGATAGAATCAATAAATTGGAGATCCGCTGGCTCAGAGGAGCGAGGTGGATAACGCTCGACTGGGGCGCGTTCATCTTTGCCGTAGCCGATGCCTGCACAATATGCCAAGGCTTCTGCCTCAGTGTCGAAGGTTTCCGGATCGTTGAAGTAAATGGTGTCATCGGAGTCAAGGTATTCTTTGAAACCTTCGATGTCGCCGTCCTGAGCGAAGTCGATAAGAATGGGGTCTGTGAAGACGTAAACTTTGATTGACATATCAGTTGGTATTTAAGGTGTTATATTTCTAATGGCGGCATGGAGTCAATGGCAGCTTGTTTGAGGGAATCGACGGCACGGGTGTATTTCTCGGTGTGGGCGAGGCCACTGTGTCCGAGGATGCTGGCTACGGTCTTGATGTTGGCACCGTTGCTCAACAAGTTTGTTCCGCAGCTGTGGCGGGCGCAGTGCCAGGTGATGTGTTTCTGGATACCGGCACGGGCGACCCAGTGGCGAAGAGCTTTCAGGCACATGGTATGCGACGGCAAAGGGAAGATGATTTGGTTGCGGTTGCCATCCTTGGGTTGACCGATAAGGTGCAGAAGTCCGTCATTGAGGGGAATGACTACTCCGCTGGCGGCGCTATGGGCTTTGGTTTTGCTTTGCTCGAACTTCAGCAGCTTGTTTGAATAGTCAACATTGACATAGGTGAGGTCCTTGACATCGCACCAGCGAAGACCGCAATACAGACAGAAGATGAACGCACGGCGAATGTCAGGATTCTCCTTGTCATAATGCGAGGCAACGAGTGTGGTTATTTCTTCCTGACTGAGAATGTCTTTTTTCAGCTGTCCGTAGTCCTTCTTTATCGAAACGCCGGTACAGGGATTCTTACGGATGATATCCTTTTCTACTGCAGCCAATATCATCTTCTTGAATCGGGCATAGAGGGTGTGGGCACCTTCTCCGGTGAAGCGTTTAATCAAATACTCTGTGAAAGAGCGCATCAGATCCTTGGTCAGTTGCTCAGGCTTTACTTTCAGACCCGCTGCCTTTTTCTCCCTTTCGGCTGCCTTCTTCGCATTATTCTTTTGGATCGCCTCCTTTTCTTCCTTAGTCATGTCGCCTTTGACTTTTTCTGGCAACAGTTTCACTTTAGGGTCAATCAAGAAGTCGATGAACACAGTTCGTGCACGACGGATCTGATTGCCATCGCTCTTTGTATAGTTAGCATGATACTCAGCCATCCAGTCAAGATAGTTTATCTCGACTTCTTCTTTCTTTAAACGGTAGCCGTGCTTGTTCTCTTTAAGTTCTTCTTCACGTTCATAGCGTACCCTCTTGGCCAACTCAAGAATCTCCTTGTTTTGTTGTCGTTCCGCAGGAGTCTTCGGAGAAGCAATAAGGTAGTACGGCAGAGTTTCTTTCTTGCGATTATGCGTGATCTTAACCTTCGGTTTGCCAGCCATTGCCCCGGATGTGTAAAGAACGGGGTTACCGTCTTCATCAACAACCGGAGTTTCGGTGCGACCGAGGTAATATTCCAGATACAACGATATGCGACCATCTTTCAGTGGCCGTTGTTCGAGTTTGGGGTTGTCTTTTGTTTTATTTTGCAGCTTTGCCATATTTTTGATACCTTTGTATGATTAACACCGTAAAGATACAAAATATTTTTGAAATCAAGATGTACTAAAAGTGTACTAAATATGAAAACCAAGGAATTTAAGGATATCATAAGTCAAAGCACTGCTAAAGCTAATAGGCTAATACTAAATACTATTGAGTATTCTTGCATTCCTTTTAATTCTTGGTTTGAAACCCACTTGCGGCTCAACAGAAATGAGTCTGTCTAACAAGTTTGGGCAGTCTCCTTTTATATTATAAACAGGCTAAAAAACAAGGCTTCTGCGTTGAAATTCAGCGCAAAAGCCTTTGTCTTGTCATGATTTTTCAGTATATTTGTATTGCGAATAAATCACTGATAATCATAACATGACATGGCAAAGTTAGCGATAAAATCCGACAATAGAAAACAAAATCTGCTTCTTCCACCATCGCTGGATGAACTCGTGCCCGAAAACCACATGGTGAGGGTTGTCGACGCGGTCATAGACCGTCTTGACATCAGCGATATCCTCTCGACCTACCGGGGAGGCGGCAACAGCGCCTTTAATCCCAAGATGATGCTCAAGGAGCTGGTCTTCGCATATCTGAGCAATGTATACTCCTCGCGGCGCATCGAGGAACTACTCAGGAGGGATATCTATTTTATGTGGCTTGCAGGCATGAAGCGTCCCGACTTCCGCACTATCAATTATTATCGTGGCAAGCGGTTGAAGGAAGGTTTTGACGCAGTGTTTACCCAAGTGGTCAGGCTACTCCATGAAGAAGGCTTTGTGTCGTTGAAAGTACAGTATATCGACGGGCCCAAGATAGAATCGGTCGCCAACAAGTACACGTTTGTGTGGCGTGGTTCGGTTGAGAAATACGATGCCCGGCTCAAGGCGAAGACCGAGGCTCTGCTCAGGCAGATAGAACAGAACCACTCCATTGAGGACCGTGAAAATCCCGTAGCCGGGGAACTTACAGCCGAGGATGTTGCCGAAAGGGTCGAACGCATCAAGGCAAAGGTTGACGCGGATAACCTGAGCAAGGAAGATCGCAAGGCCCTGAAACAGATAGAGACGGATGCCGTGCCGAGGATGAACCGATATAAGGGGCAGCTCAAAACCATGGGTTCCCGCAACTCATACTCCAAGACCGACCCCGACGCCACGTTCATGCGCATGAAAGAGGACGCTATGCTCAACGGCCAGCTTAAGCCCGGCTATAATGTGCAGATATCCACTGAAAACCAGTTCATAACCAACTTCGGCATCTATCAGCGTCCTGCCGATACCCTCACGATGATCAGCTATCTGGAATCGTTCAAAACCCGGTACGGCATGCAAAGCGAGGAAATCGTTGCCGACAGCGGTTACGGCTCGGAGGAGAACTACGAGTACATGTTCCGCAACGGCATGACTCCGTATGTCAAATACAACATGTTCCATGTCGAGCAACGGCGCAGCTACCGCAACAATCCGTTCAGAGTGTCAAACCTCTTCTACAATCCCGATAATGACTTCTATGTCTGCCCGATGGGACAGAAAATGAAATTTATCCGTCAGGAAAAACGCTATACCGCAAGTGGTTACCAGCAGACGGTCAGCGTTTACAGAGCCAGCAGGTGCGAAGGTTGCCCGTTAAGGGGACAATGTCATAAATCCAGACGCGACCGGCAGATAGAAGTGAACCACACACTTGACGACTATAAAGCCAGGGCAAGAGAGCTTCTTATAAGCGAACAAGGACTGAAGCACAGGAGCAACCGACCTATAGAACCCGAAGCAGTGTTCGGCCAGATAAAGGAATGCGGCAGGTTCAGACGACTCAGGCTGAAGGGGCTGACCGGAGCGAAAATCGACTTCGGTCTGAAAGCGCTTGCCCATAATCTGAGGAAACTTGACCTTGCATGGGAAAAATCCTCTTTTTTTGACAAATTTTTGTCTTCAGGAACAGCGAAACAGCTTTATACGAGCCCTCTTTTAAGCTTTTACACAACGCTTATATCAGTAGTGGCAAATGCAGCCTGAATCTTCACATTTTGTATATAAAATCGAGCCTGCCTAACTTTGGTTGTTAGACAGGCACGTTTCTGATTTCATATCAGCGCCGGCCCGGTTTTGAGAGGCGCGTTTCACATAAACATGAAATTAATAATCCAGCAAGCGGCCACAATCGTGCCAGTCGCCGATCATCTCACCCTCTTCGCTTGCCTCGATGAGCTTTGCCAGACGGCTTTCAAACAATTCGGGTTTTGAAACGACTCTCTGGATATTGTCTATCCTTACCCTCTGATATAGCGGCGGGAAGCTGCGGAATTTCCGCCATGCGTCCGGGTGCGCCTTGAATGCCGAGAGTATTTCGGGGATTACAACCGGCTCGGCATCAAGGTCGGGGTAGACAGCACGGCCATTGTCCGTCATAAGTCCGAGGCGTTCGAGTCTGCGGCAGCGCTCCTTGTTAAGCTCTGTCCATCTTCCTGATCTGGAGCGAGGGCCGAATCGCTGGAGCGTGACGCCATCGACCCTCTTGACTGTCGAGTCTATCCAGCCGAAACATAATGCCTCCTCGACAGCATCAAGATACCACAATGCATCCTGTGGCGGCGTCTTTCCCCGCTTCACGGCAATCCAGCACTCCCTCTGTGTTGTGGAGTTATCCATAAGCCACTTGCGAAAGTCGGCACGGCAGGTTATGCAAAGGATATTCCTGGGTATCATATTTCTCAACCTTTTATATGATTATGGCCAACCTATCTCCGTTCATAAACAGCCTCTATTATTCCGTTATGAATCACATTTTCTTCATACCATTGGGATACAAAGGTAGTGAAAAATCCCCTATCCCGCTTTAGCCGCAAGACAATCTTGCTCAAAATTTTCCTTCCGAGTACATCGGAATCTTCAAATATACAACGTGGCTTCCGAATACAATACGCAATGTCCGCTTATGTCGATTCTATTGTCCGGCATAATCTCGCATATGAGTTTGCCACCGCGTCGGGATGCCTGAAAGGCATTAATCACAGCCTTGTCAAGAACTTTTGCCCAATACGGGGCAATCATACAGTGCGTCGATCCCGTCACGGGATCTTCAGGCACATCCAACCTGGGTGCGAATATGCGTGATACGCAATCATATTCCTTGCCTCGGGCGGTTACTGCCTGAATCAGTCCGGGAAGCTCCTTCAAAAGTGTCTGGTCCGGCATGAGATTCCTGACATCTTCCTCTGATGGGAGCACCATCATCAAATCCCGACCGAGATATACCTCAACCGGGCGCACCCCAATCGCCTTCGCCATATCGTCAGTCACCTCTATTTTCTTGTAGTGAACCTGCGGGAAATTCATTTTGAACAGATTGCCATTCCGCTCAACTGTCAATATGCCGCTCCTGGTAGAAAAATCTATCTTCTGACACCCGGAATCCACCTGTGTCATAATGACAAAGGCCGTACCGAGTGTGGCATGCCCGCAAAGGTCTATCTCTCCACCCGGAGTAAACCAACGCAGGTCATAACCTGTTTCAGTCCTGACGGCAAAGGCAGTCTCGGAAAAATTATTTTCTATGGCAATCTTCTGCATCAGTGTCGCATCCAAAGGAGCCTGAGGCAGACACACCGCCGCCTGATTTCCTGAGAAAAGGCAGTCGGTAAACGCATCGGCTATGTATTGTCTGAGTTCCATCATGTCATAAGATGTCCTTTATTACAGAACATTCTTATCAACAGGCCTGTTTAAACACGCTCAAAATATGGCGCCACATTCCGGCCTATACATATCTCAGTTCTCGAGAGAAGAATATGTGTGGCGGGCGCGGATGTAGTAGTCGAAGATGATGTTTGTGCCGACGTTGAGGAGGTTCTGTTTGGGATGCTCCTTATAGCGCGAGCGCATGGATGCGAAATCGCGATGGGCACGCCATACGGCCTTGGCCTGAGCGAAATCGCCCGAAGCTACAAATTTGGCCCACGCTGCGGTGTCGAGAAGGCGACGGCGCAACAGTATACCCGTACGCACGGAGTCGGGCAGGTTCTTGTGCAACATGAGCAGATTGTTACGGAAATTCAGATAGGTCTTGCGGGGGTCTGAAGCAGGGAGGCTTCCTCCGCCAAGATGATAGACATGCGCCGCAGGGACAGCCCATACCTGCCGTCCGAGCAGACGTATGCGCCAGCAGAGGTCTATCTCCTCCATATGGGCGAAAAATGCGGGGTCGAGCCCTCCGGCACGGGTATAGACGCTGTTGTCGACCATCAGGCACGCTCCGCTGGCCCAATGCACCTCGGCGGGAGTATCATATTGTCCGCAATCTTCCTCGACGGTATCAAATATGCGTCCGCGGCAATATGGATAGCCATGGCGGTCGAGATAGCCGCCGGATGCTCCGGCATACTCGAAGCGCGAGCGGTCTGAATCGGCCAGCAGCTTGGGCTGGCACGCTCCGGCCTCGGGATGGTCGAGCATGAAACGGTAAAGCGGCGTGAGCCAGTCTGAATCGGCGCGGACATCCGAATTGAGCAGCACGGTATAGCCATACTCGGCCTCGGTCTCACGTATGGCGCGGTTGTAGCCCTCGGCAAACCCGAGATTCTCGCCGAAAGCAAGCGTCCTGACTTGCGGAAACTCCTCTGCGAGCAGCGCAAGCGAGCCATCTGCCGAACCATTGTCCGCGACAATGACATCGGCAATACTGTCGGGGTTATTGGCTATGATTGACGGAAGGTATTCACGGAGCAGACGCTCGCCGTTCCAGTTGAGTATTATGACAGCAACAGGCTTGCGGCTCATGGCAGCACCACCTCCCCTCTGTTGTCCTCACCTTCTGGATTCATGGCCAGGATACGCACCGGGACAACCGTGTTGGATAGCTCGGGCACCGGCGCATCGAGCACCACGCGCAGATAGTTGTCGGTGAATCCGGCCATGACGCCATCGGCTCTCGGATGCTCGAGCAACACAGGCCTTACAGTCGACAGATAACGGCGCGTGAAAGCCTCGAGCTTACGCTCGCTCACTCCGAGCATGATGCGTGTACGCCGATGTTTCTCCTCCTGACTCACCACAGGCTCTATGTCGAGGGCACGGGTGCCGGGCCGCTCGCTGTAGGTGAAGACGTGGAGACGCGAGATGTCAAGACTCTCGACAAAACGCTTAGACTCCTCAAACAGTTCCACGGTCTCTCCTCTCGCCCCCACTATAAGGTCAACCCCGATAAAGGCATCAGGCATGACAGACCGGATTTTCTCAATCTTGGAACGGAAAAGGGACGTATCATAGCGGCGGCGCATCAGCCGGAGCACCTCGTCAGAGCCGTTCTGCAACGGAATATGGAAATGCGGCATAAACCGCTGTGAGGTGGCCACGAAATCTATGGTCTCGTCAGTGAGCAAGTTGGGCTCTATCGAGGATATGCGATAGCGTTCTATGCCATCAACTTTGTCGAGTGCCCGGCACAGGTCAAGGAAAGTCTCGCCTGTACGCCGGCCGAAATCTCCGATATTCACCCCGGTGATCACAATCTCCCTGCCTCCCTCGGCTGCCACGGCGCGGGCTTGCGACACGATGCCGTCAATGGTGCCGGAGCGGCTCCGTCCGCGGGCCATGGGGATGGTGCAGTATGAGCAGTAATAGTCACATCCATCCTGTACCTTGAGGAAATAGCGTGTACGGTCGCCTCGCGAACAGGATGGCGAGAATGTGTCGATGCTGCGCGTGGGGGTATGATAGACACGGGTGTCACCCTCGCCACGCAGATACTCGACAAGACTGAGCTTGCGGTCTGTGCCTGCGACGATTGTGACACCGGGCAGCGATGCCACCTCGTCGGGCTTGAGCTGCGCATAGCAGCCTGTGACGATGATGCGCGCCCGCGGATAACGGCGTGCGAACGAACGGATGGCCTGACGGCATTTCTTGTCGGCTATCTCGGTGACCGAGCAGGTGTTTACCACAACATAGTCGGGCTCCTCGCCCGGATGCACGCGCTGTATGCCCTCTTCGGCAAACAGGCGTGCCACGGTCGAGGTCTCCGCAAAATTAAGCTTACACCCGAAGGTGTGAAACAGGGCAGTGCGACTGCCGAATGTATCCTTGTCTATCAAAAACGGTTGCGGTTTATGGAGAGAATCAGTCTACGTTCTCGGGCTGGATGGGAATAGGACGCTTGAATACCTCCTTGAATGAGATTAGCGTCTCGGTGCGGCCGAGGTCGAGGCTGAGTTTCTTGTGGATTATCTGAAGCAGATGGGCATTGTTGCGGGCATAGATCTTGGCAAAGATGTCGTATGTGCCTGTGGTGAAATGACAGTCTACGACCTCAGGGATATCGTGCAGGCGCTTGATGACCTCCTCGAACTTGGTGGGATCATTGAGTATGAAACCGATATAGGCACATGTCTGATAGCCGACAGCAGCCGGATCAATCTCTGTCTTGAAACCCATGATGACGCCCGAGGCGGTGAGTTTCTGTATGCGCTGATGGATTGCGGCGCCGGAGATTCCGGTCTCGCGGGCTATCTCGAGGAACGGTTTGCGGGCGTTGTTCGAGAGCATCTCGAGAATCTTGAGGTCGAGAGCATCATAATGTTGACGTGCCATGTAACTGATATTTCTGATTCAAAGTTAAATAATAGGTGACTGAAACATGCCGCAGAAGCACTCCGCGACATGTTTGGAGTGCAAAGTTACTAAAAAATTGTCATATACGCACACCAATTCTTATGTTTTATAACAATATCAGTCTGTTTTATCACATAAAACACCCGCCGATACCGTATAACCGTCAGAATGCCATGACATAAGGGTCACGGCTCAACGTCCGGCATCGGCCCTACGGCGCTCTATGATGCGGGCGAAGGACTCCGGGAGACGGACATTATACAAATCGTAAGCCTCGTCAAACAGCGGGGCTATGTCCTCGTCCTTGAATCCGGCTATGCCGCACCCGATACGCGTGACATAGAATGTGGTCTGGTCCCACTCGCGGGCAAGCTCTATGAAATCATCCACATAGGGCTTGATGTCCTTTATGCCGCCATGCATCGTAGGGATGGCGTACGACTGTCCCTGCATCCCGACACCGTGCCCCATCACGGCGCCGAATTTCTGATATGCGACACGGGCAGCGCCACCTGCATGGAGCCCCTGGAGGTTGCTGCCGAATACGAAGACCTCGTCGGGTGCGAGCGAGGTGATATTTTCTGGTGTATAGTTCATTGCTGATTCTTTGTCTGCAGACGTTTCACCTCGTCCACACCATCGATTACCGATATGTGACGCATGATAGACTGCAATTCTGTAAACGAATGTACCGAAAGTGATATCGTGCACGTGACAATGGAGTCGACCGTGCGTGTGTTGAAGCTGTCCATGGTCAGGTGCAGACCGTTGGTGATGGAGTCAACCAGATCTATGAACAGGTGGTAACGGTCTACCGCAGTGACCGTGAAGCTGACGGGATACAGGGTCCCGTCTTCCTTGAAATCGACAGACACGATATTGTCGCCCTGACGCGATGCCAGACGTATCACCAGGGGACAGTCGCGCTTGTGCAGCGTTATGCGCCCGTCAGGCTCACGGAACCCGACGACCTCCTCGCCCGGAATCGGATTGCAGCACGGACAGCGGTCATACTCCGGCTTAGGCAGCCTGTCGAGATAGCCGTGGATAGCCTTGCGGGCTTTATAAGTCACCGCCGCATCAAGCCAGTCGGGCTGCGGAGTGACGTCAGGGTCGGTGAATATCTCGACGACATCGCCGCGATGCAGAGGGGCCTTGATAGAGGTCAGGAAACCGTTGACACGGGCATATTTGGCCTTCTCCCCGAGTCCGGCATAGACCTCGTAGGCGAAATCGAGCACCGTCGAACGCTGCGGCAAGACCACAGGACGCCCCTTGGGGGTAAAGGTCATGATGTCGTCGTTATAGAACGAAGCCACGACATTATCCATGAAATCAGTGCCGTCACGCCCGGTGCGCGAGAGGTCGCGAAGCACCCCCTTGAATTTCTCGATCCAGCGTGCGATATTGTCCTCGCTCCGCTTGGCCACACATCCGAGCTGCGAGTCCTTGACCATACGCTCGCTCGAGATATGCACCTCCTGCCAGCGGCCGAAATCGGCCAGCAGCTTGACATGGAAGCTCTGATAGCCGTTCTCCTTGGGCGAGTCGATATAGTTGGATATTCCGCCGGGCTTCTCCTTGAACCTGTCGGTCAGCACCGAATATATATGGAGCGCCATATCCTTCTCGGTCATACCCTCGGGGGTACGGAAGACGACATTGGTGAAATGACGGTATTTCAGATGGTTGAAATCGTCGCCATACTTGCGCATCTTGCGCCAGACACTGCACGGCAGACGATACTCCACATAGACGTCGGCAACTATTCCGGCAGCATCGAGCTCGGCCCTTATCTGCTCGCAGAATTTTGACAGACGCTCGCGCTGGTGAGCCTCGTCGCGGGCGATGAGCGACGCAAGCTCGTCGTACTCATGCGGGCATCTGAACCGCAGGCTCAGGTTCTCGAGCTCTATCTTCACGTTATAGAGCCCCAGACGGTTGGCAAGCGGAGCATAGAAATAGTCGGTCTCCCCGGCTATCTTCATCTGCTTGTCGGGACGCATCGACGAGAGCGTACGCATATTGTGGAGTCGGTCTGCCAGCTTGACGAGCAGGGCGCGTATGTCATACTCGACCGAGCTGAGCATCTGGCGGTAATTGTCTACCTGCTGCGACTCCTCATATTTCTCCTTCTTCTGTTTGGTGACGACACGCACCAGAAACGCCACATCCTCGCCGAAGACATCGCGTATGTCGGCGATGGAATAGTTCCTGTTGTCTTCGACCACATCGTGCAGGAATGCGGCCATGACAGGATTGGCGTCCAGCATCAGCTCGCGCGCAGCGATGTCGGCCACCGCGATAGGATGCAATATGTACGGCTCGCCCGTCTTGCGTTTCTGATCCTTATGTGCCTCGCGGGCCATTTCAAAAGCCTTGTGGAGCAATCCGAGCTCCTCGGGCGTAACCCTTGGGGCCATGGCATCGAATACAGCCGTAGCCCGCTCGTCGATAATCTTGTCGTAATCCTGGTCCATGGTGTCGTGAGAGGTTAAAATGACACGCCGCATGGCTCAGTGGTGCGATGCGGCGTGTCGTTATCGTCTGTCCCGGTATAAGGGGGGAGATTTACCGTATCAATATTTGCGGCGCTTCTGCTCGTACTCGAGGGTCATCGAGGGACGGTCGCATACCTCTGCCGGGCCGAAATACTGGATGGGGCCGGGATAGGTATAGCATGTGCTGGTCTTCCATGCGTCGCGCTCTTTGGCGAACTTGAGGAAGGGGGCACCGTCGAGCTCGACAAGGGCCTTGCGGATCACGGGCTTCATCTCGCCATGACGACGCTCCATGTTCATCATCATGGTGATGGGGATACCTCCGGCTACCCAGTTGACGGGAGCGAAGGTGAGGTTGCGCAGGCTCGACATATAGCCGGTGACACCCGAGGCGATGAGCATGGCTGCGGTATAGCCGAGGCCGTAGCAGTAGTTGGCGTCGAAATTCGAGGGATCGGCGCAACGGCCCTCATAGCCGAAGAAATGGTGCATTGTGGCATACTTGCCATTATACTGCCCGGCCTCTTTGTAGGCCTGAAGACGCTTGCCTACCATCTCTGAGAGGAGTTTCTCGGTCTCGATGAGCGATACCTGCACGTTGCCGTGGGGATCGCGGTCGAGTGTGAGCTGACGGGCCACACCTGTGGGAAGCGACTCGTAAGTCTCGGCATTGGCCTCCGAGAGGTTCTTGATGACCCATGCGCGCTGCTCGTCGGCGGGAACGGCGGCAAACTCGGCAGCCTTGGCGGCAAGCAGGTCATTGAGCTCGGCAATAAGGCGCTTGACAGCTGGGATGAACTCGATGAGGCCCTCGGGGATGAGGACTACACCATAGTTGAGGCCCTGTTTCGAACGCTCGACAACAGCCTCGGCGATATAGTCGACAACCTGATGCAGAGTCATGTCCTTGGCCTCGACCTCCTCGGATATGATGCAGATATTGGGCTGGCACTGCAGGGCGCACTCAAGCGCGATGTGAGATGCCGAACGGCCCATCAGCTTGATGAAATGCCAGTATTTCTTGGCCGAGTTGCAGTCGCGCTGGATATTGCCGATGACCTCCGAGTAGACCTTGGTGGCGGTGTCGAAACCAAAAGATGTCTCGATGACCGAGTTCTTGAGGTCGCCGTCGATGGTCTTGGGGACACCGATTACCTGCACCCCTGCGCCGATGGCCTTGTAATACTCGGCCAGGATGGCGGCGTTGGTGTTAGAGTCGTCGCCGCCGATGATGACGAGAGCCTTGATGTCGAGCTCGCGCAGAATCTCAAGACCCTTGTCGAACTGCTCCTTTGTCTCGAGCTTTGTACGGCCCGAGCCGATGATGTCAAAGCCGCCTGTATTGCGGTACTCGTCTATGATCGCGGAGGTGAGTTCCTTATATTTGTGGTCTACAAGGCCGCCGGGACCCATCAGGAAACCATAAAGGCGTGAGTCCTTGTTGATAGCCTTGATGCCGTCGAAAAGACCGCTGATGACGTTGTGTCCGCCGGGAGCCTGGCCGCCCGAAAGGATGACACCCACATTGATGGGCTTTGCTGTGCCGGAAGCCGAATCCTTCTCGAACACGATTTCGGGGAGACCGTAGGTGTTGGGGAACAGCTTCTTGATTTCTTCCTGGTCGCCGGCGCTCTGTGTGGGCTCACCCTCTACCACCTTGACGGTAGCGCCGGTGAGCACGATGGGGAGCTGCGGACGGTAAGCCGCACGGGCTTTCTGCAACGCGCTTTTTTCCATTATGACTATAGAAATATGTTGTTTTGTTAATAGATATTCTGAATCGTCAGCCCGGAGTGGATGAGAACGGACCTTTGTATCCGCAAAGTTCGCAAAAAAAAACGTAATTATCAACCCGCAAACCATCTATTTTCATAAAAATTTCGTTGATTTGCAACAAAAAACCGGGGGCGTCCTGATGAGAGGGTGCCCCCGGCTGTTAGGTGGGTCTGAGATTCAGGCGCCGATTACTCGGGACGCTTGGTCTTCTTGCCGTAGCCGTAAGCGGCTGCGCTGCCGAGCTCTTCCTCGATACGGAGGAGCTGGTTGTATTTGGCCATACGGTCGGAGCGGCTTGCAGAACCGGTCTTGATCTGTCCGGCGTTGGTAGCCACAGCGATGTCGGCGATTGTAGCGTCCTCGGTCTCGCCCGAACGGTGAGAGATGACTGCGGTGTAGCCGTTGCGCTGAGCGAGCTCTACGGCGCGGAGGGTCTCGGTGAGCGAGCCGATCTGGTTGACCTTGACAAGGATAGAGTTGGCGCAGCCGAGCTCGATACCCTTCTTGAGATACTTGACGTTGGTCACGAAGAGGTCGTCACCTACGAGCTGGCAACGGTCGCCGATGAGATCGGTGAGGATCTTCCAGCCTTCCCAGTCGTCTTCTGCCATACCGTCCTCGATAGAGTCGATAGGATATTTCTCAACGAGGCCCTTGAGATACTGAGCCTGCTCCTCACGGGTATATGTCTTGCCGTTTGCCTCTTTGGGAGCGCCGTTGTTGAGGTGGCTGTAGTGATACTTGCCGTCCTCGTAGAACTCAGACGAAGCGCAGTCAAGACCGATGGTCACGTCCTTGCCGGGTACATAGCCGGCGAGCTCGATAGCCTTGATAATGCAGTCGAGAGCATCCTCGGTGCCGTTGAGAGCGGGAGCGAAACCGCCTTCGTCACCGACTGCGGTCGAGAGACCACGATCCTTGAGCACCTTCTTGAGGTTGTGGAATACCTCGGTACCCATGCGGATACCCTCCTTGAAGCAGCATGCGCCGATGGGGCGGATCATGAACTCCTGGAAGCAGATGGGAGCGTCAGAGTGTGCACCGCCGTTGATGATGTTCATCATGGGCACGGGGAGGCAGTAGGTGTTGCAACCGCCGATATATTTGTAGAGGGGCATGTCGAGATAGTTGGCGGCAGCCTTGGCAACTGCGAGCGAAACACCGAGGATGGCGTTAGCGCCGAGGTTGCTCTTGGTGTCAGTGCCGTCGAGAGCAAGCATGGTCTCGTCGATCTTGATCTGGTCGAGAGCGCTCATACCCTTGAGGGCTTCGGCGATGGGGCCGTTTACGTTGGCCACAGCCTTGAGGACGCCCTTGCCCATGTAGCGGCTCTTGTCGCCGTCGCGGAGCTCGAGAGCCTCGTTAACGCCGGTAGATGCGCCCGAAGGAACGGAAGCGCGACCGAATGCGCCTGATTCGAGGATTACGTCAACTTCGACAGTAGGATTGCCGCGCGAGTCAAGGACTTCACGACCGATAATTTTTTCAATCTTCATGATGGTTAATGTATAAATTGTTTGATTGATGCCTTATAGTAATTGTGACTGCAAATTTACAAATTTTGCGGTCAATTTCCAACCCCCGTATAGAAAGTTTAAGAATTTTTTTCGCCTTTTCTATCGTTAAATGCTATTACCGACGCATGCCGGAGCGCGGTCTATTTGCGAAGGCATATCCGGCCAGCCTGATGATGAGGTCCACGGCCTTATCAAGCATCCATCCGACAGGGAGTATGAACAATGCCATCAATATGACCGGATGTTCGGACAACGGCGATGGAAAATAGTGCGCAACCGCATCGACGACCTTGCCCAATGGAAGATGTATGACATAGATGGGATAGGCCAATGCCCCCAAACTTAGCCATGTACGCCCCGAGAACAAGCGATATATCCATGATGACTGTGTCAGAGAGGCAGCGATAAGTACACAGATGAATATGACTGCCAAAGCAGCATGCGAGGCGTCGAAAAACAATACGGACAGATAGCCGATAGCCGATATGGACGTAGCGGCATTAAGGGCGCCAAGATGCCGGGAGAAGACATTCCCATAATTCGCGATAACATGGCCGAGAAGCACTCCGATGCCCATTTCGCATATACCACGCAAAAGAGGCAGCGGAAGAGGTCCTTCGTTATGCCACATCTCGAGCCCATTTCCAGCACCACTATCAAACGAATAGACCAGGAACATCAAAATCAAGGCCGGAAAAACTAGATTAAGTGACAGCGTGCGCAGATTGCGGCACAGCGTGTAGACTATTGCGCCTCCATAGATCAGCACCGAGAAGAACCACAGTGGCCCATTGGCCGAGGTGCCCTTGAAAATCCCCACAGACTGCAGCATAAGTGCGTCAACAATCACTTTCGGCACAAGGTCAGCGTCTCCCCATACCGGCCTATAGGCCATTATAGCTATAATCACACCAGCGAGATAGAGTGGATAGAATTTCTTTACCTTACGCATGGTGTAGGCTATAGCTCCGGGTGCATCCGGCTTACCTGAGAGCTTGTATGTAAATACTCCCGACAGGATGAAGAAAAACTCTACACCTAGATAGCCCGCAGCAAGTCCGCTACCATGATAATGCCAAAAACAGATCTGCATTATCATGAGAAAGCGTAGTGCCTCTATGGCTATATTTCTGTTACTCTTCATAAATAAGGACTTATATCATATAATGCAAAGTTAAAGAAAAAAGTCCACATTCAACCACTCTTATAACAAAAAACCGTGGCCGGGGGCGGTCACGGTTTGTATGATGTGTGAAGGAACGGGTCAATATTCGTCCCAGCTCTTTATCTCGATCTCGTCGAGGGGATGGGTGGTGAAGGCGTCGATGTATGCCGAGGCCAGACGGGCATTGGTGAGCAGGGGTATGTTCAGGTCGATGGCGGCACGGCGTATCTTGTAGCCGTTGGTGAGCTCGGTGTCGGTGAAGTTCTTGGGTATGTTCACCACCATGTCGACACGGTGCTCGTGCAGGAGCTCGATGGCCTGGGGCTGCATGTCGGGCTGCGAGGGCCAGTAGACGCGGATGGCGGGTATGCCGTTGTCATTGAGATATGCGTGCGTGCCGCCGGTGGCATAGATGGTATATCCGCGGTTTGCGAGCTCGTGGGCGGCGTCAAGGAGGTCGGCCTTCTGCTTGGCTGTACCTGTCGACATGAGCACCGCCTTGGAGGGCACATGGTTGCCCACCGAAATCATGGCCTTGATAAGCGCCTCCGACGAGTCGTTGCCGATGCAGCCCACCTCACCTGTCGATGCCATGTCGACACCCAGCACGGGGTCGGCACCCTGAAGACGCGAGAAGCTGAACTGCGAGGCCTTGATGCCGACATAATCGAGGTCAAAGGCATTCTTCGAGGGCTTCTCGGGATTGAGGCCGAGCATGACCTGGGTGGCGAGGTCGATGAAATTGATCTTTAGGACCTTGCTGACAAAGGGGAACGAACGCGAGGCCCTGAGGTTGCACTCGATGACCTTGATGTCGTTATTCTTGGCGAGGAACTGGATATTGAACGGGCCCGAAATCTCGAGCGCCTTGGCAATCTGGCGCGAAATCTTACGTATGCGGCGCATGGTCTCGACATAGAGCTTCTGCGGGGGGAACTGGATGGTGGCGTCGCCCGAGTGGACTCCGGCATACTCGATATGCTCGGAAATGGCATACGCGATAATCTCGCCCTTGTCTGCCACGGCATCCATCTCTATCTCCTTGGCCGACGAGATGAACTGCGACACGACTACAGGATGCTGCTTGGAGACGTTGGCCGCCATGCGCAGGAAGCGGGTGAGCTGGTCCTGGTTGTGGCATACATTCATGGCCGCACCCGACAGCACATAGCTGGGGCGAACAAGGACGGGGAAGCCGACCTCGGCGATGAAACCGTTGATGTCCTCGAAGCTGGTGAGCTCGCGCCATCTTGGCTGGTCGATGCCGAGGCGGTCGAGCATGGCCGAGAACTTGTTGCGGTCTTCGGCGTTGTCGATGCTGCGGGCAGTTGTGCCGAGGATGTTGACCCCCTGGTCGTCAAGACGGGTGGCGAGGTTGTTGGGTATCTGACCGCCTACCGACAGGATGGTGCCGTGGGGTTGCTCGAGCTCGAGTATGTCCATGACACGCTCGAAGGTTAGCTCGTCGAAATAGAGGCGGTCGCAGATGTCATAGTCGGTCGAGACAGTCTCGGGATTATAGTTTATCATCACAGACCGCCAGCCGTGCTTCTTGACTGTGAGCAGGGCATTGACAGAACACCAGTCAAACTCGACGGACGAGCCGATGCGGTATGCGCCCGAGCCGAGTACCACGATAGAGCGGTGGTCGTGCAGATAGTTTACATCATTCTCTGTGCCGTTGTATGTCAGGTAGAGATAGTTGGTCTGTGCCGGATACTCGGCGCCGAGGGTATCTATCTGTTTTACCACGGGGAGTATGCCGAGCCCCTTACGGTATGCGCGTACCTGCAGCAGAGCCTTCTCAGCCTCGGTCATGCGCCCCTGAAGCACCTCACGGGCTATCTGGAAATCACTGAATCCCTGTTCCTTGGCCTGACGCAGCAACGGTGCGGGAAGAGACTCGATCTCGTCATATCCACGCAGCTCTGAGGCTGTGTTGATGATGTTGTGGAGACGGTAGAGGAACCAGCGGTCGATCTTGGTGAGCTCGTGGATGCGCTCTACGGTATAACCCTTGAACATGGCTTGCGCTATGGCCAGGATACGCTTGTCGGTAGGTTCTTTGAGGGCATGCTCGAGGTCGGGAAGATCGCGCTGATTGTTGCCGACAAATCCGTGCATCCCCTGCCCTATCATTCTCAGGCCCTTCTGGATGGCCTCCTCGAAAGTGCGGCCTATGGCCATGACCTCGCCGACAGACTTCATCGACGAGCCAATCTCGCGGCGCACGCCGTGGAACTTTCCGAGGTCCCATCTGGGTATCTTGCAGACAATATAGTCGAGGGCCGGCTCGAAGAATGCCGATGTCACCTTTGTGACCGAGTTCTTGAGGTCGAACAGGCCGTAACCCAGACCGAGCTTGGCAGCCACGAATGCAAGCGGATAGCCGGTGGCCTTGGAGGCAAGAGCCGACGAACGGCTCAGACGTGCGTTGACCTCGATGACGCGATAGTCCATCGACGCCGGGTCGAAGGCATACTGCACGTTGCACTCGCCCACGATGCCGATGTGGCGTATGATCTTGATGGCCAGCTTGCGCAGCCAGTGATAGTCCTCGTTAGAGAGTGTCTGCGAGGGAGCGACCACGATAGACTCGCCGGTATGGATGCCCAGCGGGTCAAAGTTCTCCATGTTGCAGACGGTGATACAGTTGTCAAAACGGTCGCGCACCACCTCATACTCGACCTCTTTCCATCCCTTGAGCGATTTCTCGACAAGCACCTGAGGCGAGAACGCAAGAGCCTTCTCGACAAGGGTCACAAGCTCCTGCTCGTTGTCGCAGAAGCCCGAGCCGAGACCGCCGAGGGCATATGCGGCACGCACGATGACGGGATAGCCGAGGGTCTCGGCGGCATGTATGGCGTCCTGCACAGTGTTTACGGCCTCGCTCTTGATTGTCTTGATGCCGATCTCGTCGAGCTTGTGGACGAACAGCTCGCGGTCTTCGGTATCCATGATGGCCTGGACGGGGGTGCCGAGCACCTCGACATCATATTTCTCGAGCACGCCCGAGCGGTAGAGCTCGACGCCGCAGTTGAGGGCGGTCTGGCCGCCGAATGCCAACAGGATGCCGTCGGGACGCTCCTTGGCGATGACCTTCTCGACGAAATAGGGTGTGACCGGGAGGAAATATATCTTGTCGGCAAACCCTTCGGAGGTCTGTACGGTGGCGATGTTGGGGTTGATGAGAACGGTGGTTATCCCCTCCTCCTTCATGGCCTTGAGGGCCTGTGAACCTGAATAGTCAAACTCGCCGGCCTCGCCGATCTTGAGCGCGCCGCTGCCGAGGAGCAGTACTTTCTTGATATTTTCGTTACGCATATCTATATATGTGGTTTCGGGGATTGTTTTAAAGCATCGCTATAAACTCGTCAAACAGGAACTCTGTGTCCTTGGGGCCCGAGCTCGCCTCGGGGTGGAACTGTGCCGAGAAGAAGGGCTTGGACTTATGGCGGATTCCCTCGTTGGTGCCGTCGTTCATGTTGATGAAGAGGGGTTCCCAGTCGGCGGGGAGGGTGTCGTTGTCGACGGCAAAGCCGTGGTTCTGCGAGGTGATGAAACATTTCTCGGTACCCGCGCGGCGCACGGGCTGGTTGTGCGAGCGGTGGCCGTACTTGAGCTTATATGTCCTGGCGCCTGCGGCTTTTGCCAGAAGCTGGTTGCCCATGCATATGCCGCATATCGGCTTGCCTATCTCCATAGCCTTGCGTATCATCCCGACGGTCTCTCCGGCCATATCGGGGTTACCGGGACCGTTGGAGATGAAGAGTCCGTCATAAGGGATGGATGTGAAATCATAGTTCCAGGGCACACGCACCACCTTGACACCTCTGCGGGTGAGACAGCGGATGATGTTGTGCTTGACGCCGCAGTCGACGAGCACTACAGTCTTGTCTCCCTCGCCATGATACTCGACCTCGGTGCAGCTCACCTTGCCGACAAGATTCTCCTTGTTGGGGTCGTAAAATTCAGGCTCGTCGCATCCCTCGACCACGACCTTGCCCAGCATCGAGCCGTGCTCGCGCAGGTGCTTGGTGAGGGCTCTGGTGTCGATGCCGTAGATGCCCGGAATCTTCTCTTCCCTGAGCCACTGCGACAGCGAACGGTCGGCCTGCCAGTGCGAATGTTCGTGGCTATAGTCCTGGGCCACGATGGCACGTGCATGGATGTGGTCGCTCTCATAATACTCGCTCACATCATCTTTCTCCCTGCGCGGGGGCACGCCGTAGTTACCGAGAATCGGATAGGTCGTCACAAGAATCTGTCCCTCGTATGATGGGTCGGTCAGGCTTTCGGGATAGCCCGTCATAGCGGTGTTGAACACTACCTCGCCGGCCGTCGAGGCTTCATGACCGAAGGATTTGCCTTCGAAAGTTGTACCGTCCTCAAGGATGAGGGTGGCTCGCTTAAACTGTCGCATGCGTTAAGTTATTCTTACTTGAACCCTCGCGGAGCCGAGGGCCCGGTTGATTGACGGTGCAAAGTTACAAATTTTTTCAAGGGTGATAAAACTTTTCGCCGTCTTGTTTGTTACGATTTTTGTGAAACCCTTCCTATCTCCCATGTCAAAGTGTTAGAAATTGTTAAACACTTAAAAAATCACAATAATTATGCTCCGTTTCAAAATAAAATACGTACCTTTGGGTGCAATAAGTCTACAACCGACGCCAGAGACGCCGGTGTCTACATTTATTCCGATATTACGCACCGATCCCCAGTATCCCAACTCCCCCACAGAGCCGACACTTACTTGACGACCGGAACATCCATCCCGGAGCTCCGCCTATTTTCAGTTTTCATTTATCAACCAGCCTCATTCCCTTTTACCAAACGACACTCAGGGCATAAGACCGAAACGAATCCTTAAACCGTACGACAAGATGAAGAGCGTTAAAGACACATTACTCGACCGCCGCAGCGTCCGCCGATATGAGCGCGAAGACGTCAAACCCGAGGACATGGACCTCATCTATGACGCCATACGCAACACCCCCACAAGCTATAACGGCCAGCAGTTTTCGGTGATAGATGTCACCGACCCCGAAATCAAGCTCAAGCTCTATGCCCTCATCGGGCAGAAGCAGGTCAAGACCTGCTCGCATTTCCTGCTGTTCCTGGCCGACTACAACAAGATCTCGCTCATCGGCGACGAGCTTGCCGAGGATGTCCCCGCCTTCACCGACACCATCGACGGCCTGCTGGTAGGTGTGGTCGACGCCTCGCTTGCCATGATGAGCGCCCTGACCATGGCCGAATCGCTCGGCCTGGGATGCTGCCCCATCGGATATGCACGCACAGTGGCGCCCGAGGCTGTGTCTCAGCTGCTCGGGCTTCCCAAAAAGACATTTGTGGTATGCGGACTCTCTATCGGCGTTCCCCGCGAGCATCCCGACCTCAAGCCCAAGCAGCCCAGAGAGCTGGTAGTCTTCAAGGAACGATACCCATCAGACGAGAAGGAGATGACCGAAGAGCTGATGCAATATAACGAGACCGTGCGCGAGTATAACGCGACCCGTGCGGGAGACAAGACCGACAACGACTGGGCCACCCATATCATCGGCTACTATCGCGAGGCGATGAACCACGGGATGCTCCGCGCACTGCAGCGCCGCGGATTCGACCCCAAGAGATAGGATAAACCTTTAACCCTATATACATTACTCAACCATCCTTTAATATGAGGGGTATTGCAGTACTGCAATACCCCTCATATTAAAGGAT
>OLOX01000084.1_pt1 | contig 87207 bp, 33 predicted proteins | sample 1672091 | NCBI WGS metagenome assembly OLOX01 (sample SAMEA3136644, study PRJEB25190) | human gut metagenome | reverse complement strand
TCCGAGGCTATGCAGGAAGTGTTGGCGGAAGGTGCAATGATCGCCTGAACCCGCCCCCCCCCGTCATCCCGAGCGAAGCGAACGCAGTGAGCGGAGTCGAGGGATCTCTCCCCTTCCCGTCTCGTTGCGCTACACTGTCACGTATCCCGTTTGCCCGCACCTCCCGCAAAAGGAGCCCTCATGATCAACGAAGATATGTACGCCCTGGGTGCCGCACCCAACAAGATTCGCGAGATATTCGCCTACGGCCTCGAGCGCAAGGCCCAGATCGGCGACGACAAGGTCTTCGATCTCTCGATCGGCAACCCGAGCGTACCCTCCCCCGCCATCGTCGACGAGACTATCGAGCGCCTCGTGCGCGAGGGCCAGGGTACCATGCACGTCTATACCATGTCTCCCGGCCTCGTCGAGGCGCGCGAGGCCATCGCGCAAAACCTCAACCGCCGCTATGGCACGCACTACACGGCCGGCAACCTCTACTTCACGGCCGGTGCCTCGGCCGCCATCTGCATAGCCATCAAGGCCGTCGTCCTGCCTGGCGAGGAGGTCATCGCCATCACGCCGTACTTCCCCGAGTACAAGACATGGGCGAGCAACGCCGGCGCCATCACCGTCGAGGTACCCGCGCGCGCAAGCGACTTCATGCTCGACATCGACGCGATCGAGGCCGCCATAACCCCCAAGACCGCGGCCATCATCATCAACACGCCCAACAACCCCGTGGGCTCAGTCTACAGCGACGAGAACCTCACGCAGCTCGCGGATCTCCTGCGCGCCAAATCCGCCGAATACGGCCACACCATCTATCTCATCAGCGACGAGCCCTACCGCGAGCTCGTCTACGACGGCCTCACACCCGCCTGGGTCCCGAGCCTCTACGACGCCACCTTCGTCTGCTATTCGTGGTCCAAGTCGTTCTCGCTACCCGGCGAGCGCATCGGCTACCTGCTCGTCCCCGATTCGATGCCCGACTTCGACCGCGTCTACAAGGCTGTGTGCGGCGCTGGCCGTTCGCTCGGCTACATCTGCGACTCGGTGCTCTTCCAGCTCGCGGTCGCCGAGTGCATCGACGCCCCCATCGATGTCGAGCCCTATGACCGCAATCGCAAGCTCCTCTACGATGGCCTCACCAGCATCGGTTACAACGTCATCTACCCGCAGGGCGCGTTCTACATGTGGATCGAGGCGCTCGAGCCCGATGCGCAGGCGTTCTGCGAGGTCTGCCGCCAGCACGAGCTACTGCTCGTGCCGAGCGACGGCTTTCTCACGAAGGGCTGGACGCGCGTCGGCTACTGCTGCGACGAGGCCACGATTCGCGGTGCCCTCAAGGCCTTCGAGGACGTCTACGCCGAATACCGCGGGTAACCCCCTGAGACAGCGTGCCTGGCACGCTGTCTCATATCATCGGCTTTCTCCTAATTTTGGCCACCTTTTGAGACAACGTGCCGCGGCCATGCGCGCCTCCAGTCGAGATGACAATGCTCCCCCTTGCACCATGCACGCGCGCGGCTTATATTGCGTGCTGTAAAGATGGAGGGGCATTGACGGCACGACGCACGGGGCGACCAGCGCCCAAAAAGGTGAAGAAGCGCTATATCGCGTCGCTTGATGGCCTGCGTGCCCTGGCCGTCGTCGCCGTCATCGCATACCACCTCGACCTCCGCTTCGCCTGTGGCGGCCTCCTCGGCGTCACCGTCTTCTTCGTGCTCTCCGGTTACCTCATCACCGGCCTGCTCATGGCCGAGCTCGAAGAGACCGGCACCGTCAACCTCCCGCAGTTCTGGCTGCGCCGCGTGCGCCGCCTGTTTCCCGCCATCGTGCTCGTCGTGGTGGTGGTCACCGCGCTTTGCGTGCTCTTCAACCACCCGCTGCTCACCAAGCTGCGTCCCGATGTCGTGCCCTCGCTCTTCTGGTTCCAGAACTGGTGGTACGTCTTCCGCGGCCTCTCGTACTTCGACTCGCTCGGCGACCCGTCCCCGCTCACGCATTTCTGGTCGCTCGCCATCGAGGAGCAGTTCTACCTCATCTGGCCCATACTGCTGCTCGTCGTGAGCCGCCTCGGCGCGAGCAAGACCATCATCCGCCGTGGCTGCGTCGTGCTGGCAGTCATCTCCGCTGTGCTCATGTGGGTGCTCTACAACCCGCTCGAAGACCCCACGCGCGTCTACTACGGCACCGACACGCGTGCTTGCTCACTGCTCATCGGCGCATGGCTCGCACTTTTCTGGCCCGGCCAGGCGCTCACGGAGGAAGGCACGCGCAACGTGCCTTCGCGCACCATCAATCTCCTCGACGTGATCGGCGTCATCGCGCTCGTCGGCATCATCGGCATGATGGCCTTCATCGACGGCTTCTCGGGCTTCATGTACCACGGCGGCATCATCATCAACTCCGTGCTCACGGCCGTGCTCATCGCCGTGCTCGTACATCCGCGCAGCAGACTGGCGCGTTTCGCGAGCCTCAAGCCCTTCGTGTGGGTCGGCCAGCGCTCATACGGCATTTACCTGTGGCACTACCCCATCATCTTGCTGATGAAGCCGCTCAATCCAGGCTCAAGCTATGCCTGGTGGTTCATCCTCGCGGTCTTCGTCATCACCTTCGTGGTGGCGGCACTGTCCTACACCTTCGTCGAGAACCCCATTCGCCACGGTGCCATCGGACGCGCCATCGCGAACTGGCGCGAGCGTCGCGGCAAGCCCGGTCGCGGCATCACGCGCCCCCGCGTCATCGCGCCGGCGCTCGCGAGTATCCTCACCGCCGCAATCGCCATCGGAGGCTGTGCGATCATTCCCGACGAGTACCAGGTCCCCGAAGACGCCATCAAGAGCACGGGACATTCCGCGGGCGCGGCCATGCAGCTCTACGGCGACGCACCGCCAAGCTACGATCCCGCAAACGGCGTCATCGGCAACGCGGTGGCCGCGAGCAACTACCTCAAGGGCAAACTCGACCAGGAAGCCGCCGAACTCGCCGAAGCCGAGCGCCTCGCGCGTATACGCAACCCATTGCTCATTGGTGATTCCGTGCCTGGAGACTCCGCCGACGAGTTCTACTCACACTACACGAACGCCCTGATGGACAGCTACATCGGGCGATGGTTCTGGCAGGCGCGCGATGTCTACAAGGATTATCTCGCGCAAGGCGTCGTCGGCGATGTCGTGATCTTCGCGTGCTTCTCGAACTTCATGCTCGAAGACGACGAGCTCGACAAGATGTACGAGCTCGTGGGCCCGGACAAGCAGATCTTCCTCGTCAATGTCTACAACGAGAAGGACGTGACCGACCACAACAACCCGATGCTGGCGGACTTCGCGGCCGCGCACGAGAACGTGCACCTCGTCGATTGGTACGCGGCCGTCGTCGATCACGTGGGCGAGTACCTCTGGGACGATCACGAGCATCTGCGCCCCGAGGGCGCCGTCGTCTACGAGGACCTCATCTTCGATTGCGTCAAGGGCTTCTTGCCGGCAGAGGCCATACGCGAGCCGCAGCCTGCGTGATGGAGAAATCCCTCGACTCCGCTTCGCTCCGCTCGGGATGACAGGGAGCGCAGCGCCCCTAGACGATACCCGGATCGCGCCAGCCGTTGGTAATCGGCCAGGCGCGGTCCTTCGTGAACGACGTTCCGAGCACATGCGGCGCGATGGGCTCGCTGCGACGCTTGTACTCGTTGAGCTGAACCGCCGCGAGCACGCATGCCACGAGGTGCGCGTCGAAGCCGGCCTCGATGGCCTCGGCCGCGCCTAGCTCGCCCTCGACATGCGCCTCGAGCAGCTCGTCAAGCTGCTCGTACGGTGGCAGGCGGTCGGTATCGCGCGCGCCGGCGTAAAGCTCGGCGCTCGGCTCCTTGTCGATGATGGCTTGCGGAATGCGCGGCTCCTGCGCGTTGCGCCATGCGGCGAGCTCGTAGACCTCGGTCTTGTAGATGTCACCGATGGGCGCAAACGCCCCGGCCGTGTCGCCGTAGAGCGTCGAGAAGCCCATCGCGGCCTCGGACTTGTTGCCGCAGTTGAGCATGAGCCAATCGTGGCTGTTGCCAATCGTCATGAGCTCGACGGTGCGCACGCGGGCCTGGAGGTTCTCGGCAGCCAGGCCATCGACGCTGCCGCCGCAGGAATGCGCGAGCACGCGCTCGAAGGCCTCGAGTGGCTCGTCGATGGGTGCGACCGCGCAGTCGATACCCAGCATGCGGGCGAGCTCCTGTGCATCGGCAAGCGACGCATCGCTCGAATAGGGACCGGGCATCGCGACGCCATGCACGTGGGCCGCGCCAAGCGCGTCGACCGCGATCGCGGCCACGACCGAGGAATCGATGCCACCCGACAGCCCGATGATGACATCGGAAAAGCCGTTCTTTTGCACGTAATCGCGCGTCGCGACGACAATCGCGCGCCAGACGATCTCGCGGATGTCAAGCTCGACGGCCGGGCGTTGCTGCACCTCGTGGACGGCACCGGGCGCGGTATCGAAGACGAAGAGGTCCTCCTCGTCGATGGGCGCGGCGTGCATCAGGCTGCCGTTGGGTGCCGTGACCGTGGAGTTTCCGGCAAACACGACCGCATCGGCCGCGCCGCACTGGTTAGCGCTCACGACATGCGCGCCGCATTCGCTCGCAAGCGCGGAGAGATGCCGCAGATCACCGCACGCCGCCGGAGCCGCCATCGGGTCACCGAAGGCGTCGTAGTTCATCTCGACGAGCACGTCGACGTTGGAAAGCTTGCTGCCCGACTCGAAGTGCCCGTCGAAGAGCACGGCGATGTTGCTGTCCGCAAGCTCGATGACCGGGACGACGTCGCTTTCGAGCAACGCGGGCGCGCCGAGCGACTCGAGCGAGCCGGCACCGGCGAGGAAGAGCTCGGGAACGATGGCAAGCGTGTCGGCGTCGAGCTCGTTGACGCTCGCGCACGAGACGAGCGCGGGCACGGGCGACTCCTTCGCGAAGGCGCAGAGATGGTCATGCGCGTCCTCGATGAAGGCATGCGAGTCGACGAGACCGCCGATGTGCGCGCCGGTGAGCGAACCCGCCCCGAAGACGACGAGGTCAACGTGCGCGTGCGCTGCCTGCCGCGCGTAATCGAGCATCTTGCTCATGTTGCCGGACAGATCGCCGACACGGGGGTTTACCTGTGCAACCGCAATGCGCATATGCCGCTCCCTTGGCTCGGTACGTCTGCCCCCAAGGATACCATGAGCGCAGGTGCGGCGCGGCGTGCGAACATTTCACTTCCGGCACCAAAATGAGCACATATTACCCCGCTCTCGCGGTACAATGATGGGCAATGCATTGAAGCGACGCGCCCCCGGACACACGGGCGCCTCGCCAAAAACGAAAGGATTACCACGATGCCCCAGATTACCCGTGAGGACGTGCGCGTTCCCGCTGACGTCATGCCCGAGGCCGTCGAGCTCTACCTCGATAACTACATGGCCGCCACGCGCGGCACCGGCCGTCTCATGCTCTTTGCCTGCGACCAGAAGATCGAGCACCTCAACAAGGACTTCCACGGCGAGGGCATCGATCCGGCCGATGGCGACCCCGAGCATCTCTTCCAGATCGGCGACCAGGGCACGATTGGCGTGCTCGCCGGCCAGCGCGGTCTCATCGCCCAGTACGCGCGTGACTACCCCAACATCAACTACCTGGTCAAGATGAACTCCAAGACCAACCTGGTCAAGACCGCCCAGCAGGACCCCTACTCCCCGCAGCTCTACGACCTCGAGGCCGTGCTCGCGATGCGCGAGGCTGGCGTCAACATCGTCGGCCTGGGCTACACCATCTACCTGGGTAGCGAGTTCGAGGCCAACATGCTGGCCGAGGCAGGCGAGCTCATCGCCGAGGCCCATGCTGAGGGACTGCTCGTTGTGCTCTGGATCTATCCGCGTGGCGAGGCCGTGACGGACGAGAAGGCCGCAGACCTCATCGCTGGTGCCGCGGGTGTGGCGCTGTGCCTGGGCGCGGACTTCGTCAAGGTCAACCCGCCGGCCGCTGCCGACGGCAAGACGAGCGCTGAGCTCCTGGCCATCGCAAGCCGCGCTGCCGGCCGCACGGGTCTCGTGTGCGCAGGCGGCTCCAAGGCCGATGCCCGCGAGTTCCTCTCGAGCCTCTACGACCAGATTCACGTCGGCGGTGCTGTTGGCAACGCCACCGGCCGCAACATCCACATGCGCTCGCTCGACGAGGCCGTGCGTCTTACGCAGGCCATCAGCGCCATCACGCTCGGCGATTACGATGTCGAGGAGGCCATGGACGTCTTCGAAGGCAAGGAGCACTACACGCTCTAAGGCCTCCCCTCTGTCATTTCGACCGGAGGCGCGAAGCGCCGAAGTGGAGAAATCTCACGCCGAGACCCCTCGACTCCGCCTCAGGTGCAGGAGATCTCTCCGCTCCGCGGCCTTACGGCCGCTCCGGTCGAGATGACGATGCGGAAACCTTACGGCAACTAACCCTGAGCAAACCTAATCTCGAGCCTGCGTCCGAGTCCGCGGGCAATCTTCGCAAGCGTGGCCACGGAGGGGTTGCCACTGCCGTTCTCGAGCCTACTGAGGTTTGATGCCTTCATGCCGCAACGCAGAGCGAGCTCGCGCTGCGTGAGGCCCTCTTCCATGCGCGCCTCGACAATCTGTCGCGTGACCTCACGTTCGACAGACTGTGCATCCCATTCGACTCTGAAGTCCTCATCAGCGAGAGACCTCTCCAAATGCTTTCTGAAGTCACTCATAGCGCTGCTTCCAATCTCCGCGCAACCGCTTTGCTCGCTCCATATCCCGAGCAGGCGTTCTTCTCGTCTTCTTGACAAAACCGTGAGTCAGGACAATCGTCCTTCCCATGGCGAAGAAGTAAAGTATCCGCACTGTGTTGCCACTTTGCGTCAGCCGTAGCTCGAATATCCCATCCTCGAGGTGCCTGGAAAACGGCATTCCAATCTGCGAGCCATACTCTTCGAGCAGCTCAAACCTGCCAAAGACCTTGGCGCGCATCTTCACATCGAGCCCATCAATGAACTCCTCGACGGGTCTGTGACCGGCACAACTCTCGTAATAGCGTATGTCGAACACGTTGCCTCTTTTGCGTTATTATCATATATGATAATTCTTATACAATCAACTCTCCTTCACCCTACGCCCTACATCTAACAGAATCGCCGAGCGCGCGTGGTCGAATCTCCGGGTCTTCCCGGAGCGATTTCGGACATGGAGCAAAATAATTTCGGAGCGAGATGCGACGCCTTGTCATTTCTAGCGCAGCGGAGCGCCTCTCTGTCATTTCGAGCGAAGCGAACGAAGTGAGCGGAGTCGAGAAATCTCGCCATCACCCCAGATGCAGGAGATCTCTCCATTGCGCGGCCATTCGGCCGCTCCAGTCGAGATGACAATAGCCCCTCTCCAAAAAAAAACTAGAGCCAGTCCCAGCAGGACCGGCCCTTACAAAACCCGAAGGTTTTTCACGTATGATCATAATCACAAACTTATCCCATACTGTCAATCGCCCTGGCAATAAACAGCAAATACGATACAAAGCTGTTTTCTTGACCGTAGCATCCGGTTCTGTCCCTCAATAAACCTTCGAGCTGCACCAACGCCTCGGTGGTCGACGGCGAAGCATCACCCCTCGCGCTGTCCCACACTGCAATACACGTGACAAGTTGCTGAGTCCGGCGGTTGCCCATCTTGGCGCGCCTGGACTTGCTGCTCTTGAAGCCATGCTCCACAAGCCACTCAATTACCATATGTGGCGTTTCGTACCCCGAAGACTTGCCTTCTGCAAACCCGTTCACAATGCAAGCCCCATGGGAACAGCAGTTTCTCACCGCCTTGGCTTCCGTCAGCATGCTATGTCTCAGCTTCATTGAATGGTCGTCCCATCGTCCTGCGCAGAAAAGATAAAAGGCGAGCAACGTGCCAAAGGGAACAACCTCCAAGAACACCCATACCGGTATAGCCTCACTGTAGTGTGCAATGAGCGATCCAAGATAAACGTCAGTTCTCCCGGAAGGACCCGCGCGAAGCTCGAGGTTCCTCTCGATTGACTTGCGATAAGCTCTAGATTGGCTCTCCATGAATTCCGCGACGATGCCATAGCCGTCCTCTTTTGCCATGCCCGATATCCTCGCGACCAAGCTCGTCTTTACCATACGCTCTATATCACCTGTTATGAGCCGAAACGCACCTCTAATTTCGTCATCAAGGCAATTCATATCGAGCAAATCCGCAAAGTCGAGTCTCACATACTGACCCGCTTTGTCACCATCACGGTGTCTCTGAAACAACTTGCGATATGACGCGATATGCAAGAATGTATTCTTTTTCATCAGCGCCTCGATAGCTGTTTGCTCGTCGCAGCGCTCGAAGGTGACGCCCTTTGCCTTGAGCAGATCGACCTGCTCCTCGGGCGTCAGCATGGATTTGAGGTCGCGGGCCTCATGCACGCCTCCGTCCAGGCCCCACGCCACGTATGTTCCATCTGGCTCTGCCACGTCACCTCCCGTCCACGGTGATCCACCTCCTCCACCCTACCCCTCGCGTCTAACAGAATCGCCGACCGCGTATGGTCAAATCTCCGGGTCTTCCCGGAGCGATCTCGGAGCGAGATGCGACATCCCGATGAGACAGATTGGACAGGTACATCTGTCTCTGTCATTTCGAGCGAAGCGGAGCGTCCCCTCTGTCATTTCGAGCGCGACAAAGCGAGCGGAGTCGAGAAATCTCGCCCTTCATTTCGAATCTTAGGGAGCGGGTTTAAAGGCGATTTCCAGGCCCAGCGATGCCGCGACCTTGGCGATGGTCCGAAAAGATGGGTTGCCGGTTTCGGAAAGGGACTTGTACAAGCTTTCGCGACCCACGTTGGCCTCTCTCGCAATCTCGGTCATCCCCCGCGCCTTGGCAATATCGCCAAGCGCCGCTTGCAGAAGGGCGGGGTCGCCCTCTTCCATGATTGCGGTCAGGTACGCAGCGATGTCTTCTTCGCTTTCGAGATACTCGCTCGCGTCCCATGCGCTTGTCTCAAGCTTCATCTGTATCCCTCCAAAGCCGTGACAGCTCCTTCGCCTTCCGTATGTCCGCATCCTGAGTTGACTTGTCGCCGCCAACAAGCAGTAAGAGAAGCTCTTCCTTTTTGACAGTAACGTAGATGCGATAGCCGGGCCCCATATTTTTGACCTAACTGTATCTTATAAGATACATCATTCTGGCTTTTGAGACAATGCGCATAGATGGCAGAAGAGATCCATCTTCCATAAATGTCTGCAGGCTGACCGTCCCGTCAACGCTTCCCTACCCTACCCCTCGCACCTAACAGAATCGCCGAGCGCGCGTGGTCGAATCTCCGGGACTTCCCGGAGCAACTTCGGACATAAAGCCAAATGATTTTGGGATGAGATGCGACACCGCACCATCTCATTGAGACAGATGTACCTGTCCAATGTGTCTCAGCGCCCGGTCGAGATGACAAGAGGGACATGCGCCGGTCGCGCTTCGCGCGCGTCAGCGAGCGCATGCAAGGCGAGCAAAGCGAGTGCGCTTTTCCCCTTACGCCTCGCGGCGGGTGGTGGCGGGGACGACGGCCACGGGAGCTATGCTGGTGGCGATGGAGGTCGGGAATGCGGGGACGCTGGAGCCGCTGCACACAGTGCCGGTGAGTGAGGCGACTCCAGCGTTTGCCGCGTGGACCGAGGCAGAGATCTGATCGGCGACGGGAGTCGCGATCCTGACCTGCGATGCCTCCGTGAGAATGCTATCGGTGATGGCGGAAAGAACGCTGGCCTGAGTAGCGTTCGTGCCGTAATTGTTGTTCGTGACCGTGCGGGAGACGGTGGTCACGTTGCCCGCGCTGGTGCGCGAGGACTGGGGCTCGCCAGCGACCTCGTAGACGGCGACGGCGGGAGCGGCGTAGGTGGTAACCATGGCCTCGGCACCCATAAGCGCACGGCTGGCCTCCACGACGCCGATGGTGCTGGTGCCAGCGAGCTGCGGCAGCCTCACGCTGGAGAGCACGTCATCGACGACGAGGGAGACGTTGCCTGGCAGTTCATCGGTCACGTCATCGGAGCCCGCCGGGCCCATGATAGTGCCGCCGCCGTTGCCACCCGTGGAGTTGGCGATGTCGTCGGCCCCTTCGGCTGGCGAGCTTGAGGTACCAGGGGCGGGAGTGAGTTCGAGGGTCAGATAGAGGTCAAACGTCTCATGGTCGGTAACAATCTTGCCATACCTCGTATCTGCAACAATTTGGATTCCGTCGGGAACTATGCCCCCGTCACCTACGGTAAACCATCCGATAAGATCCTGCCCTGGATACTGAGATAAGTCGATATCCGGTATCGGAATAACCTGGTCGTATGTAATACGCTCGACGCGATTCGAACCATCTGGATACTCATAATGGACAGTATAACTAAACGTATCCCATGTAATATAAATGAAGAGCGTGTCCTCAACCGCCCTGCCAAGGCGTATCAGGATATCGCCACAAGTGAGCGTATCATCGACAAGATCAAAGTTCTCGTCATAGCATTCGAAGAGCATGTTTCCCTGCCATGTCACCGTTGAAATAGGAGAGTCGTACCAGGAGACATATCGGACAGCGCTAAAGAGATGGTCTTGATCATAGCCACCAGAATCATAGGTAACTTCAATCGTGCGAACCTCAAGCTCAGCCCAAACGACGACATTGCCATTTTCATCGAGACCAAAGTTGTCGATGAGATACTGAATCGTGAGATCGTAGCCAAAGTCATCCGGGTTGTTCATCGTTGCATCAAAGAAATCACCGTAGTCATAGGCATACCAGCCAACCGGCTTGTAAGGCAGGTAATCGTTCTCGGTGATGTAATCGCCGTTATCGTCGACGTCCTTGTTCTGATCAAACTTATTGTTGAAGAAATCGCCGGGATCAACCTGAAGTTCCTTCACGGGTACGTAGTCATATGGAGACTCGTCGGTGTACGACATGTAAATCAGCGTGACCTTGTTCGCCTTCCACACACCATAGACAATGTTCGATTCGGTCTCCTTGATAACCGTGTTGCCACTGCCGTCACCCGCCGGAATCTGAGAAACGATGGGCGGTTTCATCCTGTAGTCGTCATTCGCGACATAGTCAATGTTTCCGCTACCCGAGGAATTAGCCCAGCCCACGAAAGTGTAACCCGGGCGCACGGGAATCTCATCGGTGATGGACGCGACGCAGTCGGTGTAGCCCAGGGTCGGCGCCGGCGGGATGACTAATCTCCCCTCGTCATCGGGATCGTAGAAGAGCTCGACACGCTTGGGGCTCCACACGGCGTGCAACGTGGTCTCCTCGGCCGGCATGGTCCAGTTGGTGGGAGCCTTCTCGGGAATGCCGTCGCCATCCTCGTCGATGTAGGCCAGACCTGGATCAGGTTGCGTGGCATCGAACTTGGTCGACCAGCCGATGAGCATGTAGCCCGTGCGATAGACCATGTCAGGCGACGGCAGCGTCACGAGCTCGGCGATGTTGTGCTGCTTCTCGTCTTCGAAGCCTGCCGGGGCCTGCTTGTCCGTCGTGTTCCACTCGCCCAGGGCCTTGGCCGAATCATCTTTGGTCTCGTCAACCGTACCGTCGTTGTTGTAGTACATGTGATACAGCGAGGTCAGGGTCTTGCTGGGATCGTTCGGGTCGAGAATGACGAAGCTTGGGTCGTTGATGTCGGCATAGCCACTCGGGTCGAAGGTCAGCTTCTGCACCGACAGCGACCAGACGGCCACGAGCGTCGTGTCATGACCCGGCATGGTGAACTGGCCGGTCATGTGCGTGGCATCGGACTTGATGAGCAAACCGGCGTCCTCGATGGCCTTGAGGTACACGAAGTTGTCGAGCTTGGCAGCCGTCTTGGCGCGGTCGAGCAGCTGGCTCAGGGTCAGGTTGGCCTGGCTGCCGTCGGACAGCGTCAGGGTGAACGGTTCGGTGCGGCCATCATCGTAGGCCCAGCCCTGCAGCGCGTAGGGGATGCCGTCGGCGATCATGCTCACGGTGCCGCCGTAGCTCTGGTCGTAGGGCAGGTCGATGATGGTGCCGGTCAGGTACGTGCCCGACGGGTCGGTTGCCGAGGTGTCGTTGCCACCCGCATCCTGCCACGTGCCGGCACCCAGGTCCAGGTTGAGGATGTAGGCACGGGGCACGTAGTAGAGCGTGAGCGTGAGGATCTGGCCATCGACGACGCTCCAGATGCCGTCGGCGTCGGCCACGTCCAGGCCGCCATGGCCCAGGATCGCGCCGTTGGCGGTGGACTGCACGGTGTTGCCACCGTCGTCGAGCCAGGTCACGTTGGAGCCATTGGGTAGCGGGTAGTACACGTCACCGTCGGCGGCGAGGAAGTAGCGATAGCCGTCGATGGGCTTGTTGTCGGTATTGGTGTAGGTGAAGACGTCGGTCTCGTCGCCATCCTCGGCCACGGCGATCTCGTCGGTCCAGCCGGTGTGGATGGTCACGTCATGGACGGTGCGGTTGCCGTTGCCGTCGATGACGTAGCGCACGACCTGGTACTCGACTTCCTTGGCCTCCCAGATGGCGTACAGCGTCACGCCATGGCCTGGCATGATGAAGTTGCCACCCGGGGCGATGTAGTCGGGCACCTTGTCCGTGCTCGAGGTCAAGCCAACCCACGTGGCCGCCGCATCCACCGACGCCTTACCGGTGAGCAGCGCATTGCCGTTGGCCGTATCGCGCAGGGCGGCCATGTTGGTGGACCAGCCCTTGAACTCGTAGCCCTCGCGCACCAGATCGTCGGCACCCGGCAGGTACACCCTCACGCTATCGGAGACGCCCGGGTTGGTGAAGTGGTCGTAGGCCACCTGCGCACCCGTGGCCCAGGTGCCGGTCGTGTTCGTCCCGTCGCCTAGATCGAGCAGGATCTGCGAGGGCTTTGCGCTGTAGAACAGCGTGAGCTTCAGGTTGCCGTCAGCGGTGATGACGCCGGTGGGAGCCGACAGGATGGAGTAGCTGAAGGCAAACGGGCCGTAGAAGTCGGCAAAGCTCGAAGCAGCCGAGATGGAGGCGCCAGGAACCGGAATCGGCGTCATGCCAGCGCGGCCATCGATGTCATAGGTCACGGGCGTCGTGTACTGGGCCTCGTAGCCCTCGAATGCGTTCTTCCACGGCTCGAGACGACCCTCGTAGACGCTCGGGTTATAGCTGGTGCTGTTGGGATCGATGATCGTCACGGACTCGCCCGTCACACCATGGGCCTTGAGAGACACGACGTCCTGGAGCAGGCCGTTGCCATCGACCTTGTAGTACTCAACCGTGTACTCGGTCGTGTTGTCGGCCTGCCACACGGCGTACAGGCTGATGGAGCGGCCAGCACCCACAGGAATGGTGTACGGATCGCACAGCGTGCCATTGCAGCGTGTGAAGTGGTTGCCGTTGATGAGGTCATCGACGTACTTGACCGTATCGGCAGCAGCGACATCGGCAGCACGCACCGAGAGCGTACCCTCGGAGGTGCCGACGTTGACAGGCACGCCATCCACAAGAACCTCGCTGGTGTAATACCAGCCACGCAGCTTATAGCCGGGACGCTCGAGTAACGTGGTACCCGGCGGCGTAATCTCATCGTCAACGAAGTAGCGCGGACCAGTCGGTATGCCATAGTTCACGACATCACCCGTACCGCCGATGACGTAGTTGACGCGTACGTAATACGGTGCCCAGACGGCATGCAGCACGATATCGGTATTGCCCGCAGTCCAGAATCCCGTCCTATCGATGTACAGGCCGTTGCCCTGGAGATAAATCTCGATATCGTCAGCCTTGGTGCCCTTGGCGTCGGCCACATCGGTACCATCGACGGTCTTGACGGTCGTCCAACCATCATGGTCATAACCCAGGCGCTCAACGTCAGAGTACGGATTGAGCTGGATACGCTGCTCGGTAAATGCCTCGATGTAGTAGCTGTCGCCAGTAATCACGGTGCCATCAGCCAGGGTCATCTTGCCGTAGCTGCCCAAATCGAAGTAGATCTTGATTGGGTCGGCCGTGTAGAACAGCGATAGCGTGAGGCTGCCATCGGCCTTGGCGCGGCCGCTGCGCACGTTATGATCCAGGGTCGTCCAGATGTTCGGGTTGTAGGTTACCGTACCAGCATCATCGAGGATGGTGTAACCGGTGAACTGGGCGTCCTCGTTAAACGGCTTCTTCATGGCCGTGTAGTTGTCGATCTTGACCTGGTCGCCCAAGCGGTCGATGGCATACACGACCTCGTCGGTAATGCAGTTGACCGTCTCGGTCACGGCAGCCTTGATGTCACCGTTGCCATCAACCCTCCAGTGGTCGACCGTGTAGGTGGCGTAGTCGTCAAGCGCGTAGTAGACGGCGTAGACGACCACCGGGCCGGCGGGCATGACCACGTCGGCGTCACCCTTGGCCCAGTAGTAGTGGGCGGTGCCGTCGATGAGGTTCAGGTTCGGGTCCTTCTCCTTGTCGCCGAACATGTCCTTGCCGTAGCCGGTGATGGTGCGGACACCCGGATCGATGTGGTTGAACGGATCGGTCGCGTCCGTGCCGGCGATCTGCTCGGCGGCGGTGCGGTTATCGCTACCGTAGGTGGTCGAACCGGTACGGTCGGTGGACCAGCCCAGCACCTCGTAGCCCGGGCGCTCGGGGATGAACTGCATGACATCGATGGTCTGCTCGGTGAAGTAGTAGTAGACCTTGTTCTCCTGCGGGCTCGTGACCCACTCGCCGTTGACCCACTTGCCGGCGGGGCCGGTGCGGTAGATCAGGGTGTGCAGCGAGGGGATATCCGGATCGGGGATATCGGGGTCGACCGGGTACGGGTCCGGATCGTCAGGTCCCGGAGGCGTGGGCGGATCGGGCCTGTTGGGATCGGGATCGGGTACCGGGCGCGGGTTGGGATCGTCCGGATCATTGGGATCGGGCTCGTTGGGATCGTCCGGATCGGGGTTGTCCGGATCGGGATCGGTCGGGTTGGGATCCGGGTTCGGGTTGGGATCCGGGTTGGGATCGGGATCGCCCGGCTCCACGACCTCGAACGGAGCGTAGTAGAGGTCGAGCACGAGGCTGCCGTCGGCGGCGATGCGGCCCATGTAGCTGGACGTGGTGCCCGCACCAGGAACGGCGATGACCATGCCGTTGGGCAGCGTGATCGTATCGGGAATGATGCGATGGTAGCTGTAGCCCGTGATGGGACGGTCACCGTAGACGTAGGACAGCAGGTCGGTGTTGGTCACGGGCTGGCGCAGCACGCGCTCGACGTAGTTCTGGTCGGCGATGACGGTGGCATCGGTGTAGCCCTCGAACACCTCGGTGCCGTCGAGCACGATGTCGCCGTTGCCGGTGACCTTGTGGCGGTTCACCGTGAAGGTGGTGTTGAGGTCGGCAGACCACACGGCCCACAGGACCAGGTCGGTGGCCGGGGTCACGATCTTGAGGGCGTCATCGACGAAGAACTGGGCGGTGCCGTCGGTGAAGTCGGCGCCGGCCAGGCTCGGGTCATTGAAGTCATGGACGTAGCCGCGCATGATGGCCGCCATGTCGACGGAGTCCTTGCCAAAGAGGTTCGAGCCGGCCATCGAGGTCGACCAGCCCACGAGCTCGTAGCCGCTGCGGAACGGGTTGGCACGCGACACGTTGTGGCGATGCGTGCTCGGGTCGAACAGGTCGGCCGGCAGCGAGACGGTGGTGGTTTCGGTGCGGTAGGTGCGCTGCAACGTGTACTCGTCCACGAAGGTCCAGTTGACGTCCGGCTTGAAGGTGCCAAAGGTCTCGGCATTGACGGGCTCGTGCAGCTTGAGGGTCACGGTGTGCTCGTCGGCCTCGTAGTAGAGGTACAGCGTGAGCTGGCGGCTCTGGTCGCCGACGATCTTGCCATGGGCCTTGCTGTTCCAGGCGCCGTTGTAGGGGAAGGCGCTCGGGGCGTCCTGCTCGCGGTAGGTGTAGCCGGGCACGTCGGTGTCGGCGAACTGGTACTCGATGGACAGGTCGCCAGCCGACACGCCCGCGTTCGCGGCGCCATGGTAGTTGCCGTCGGCAAAGGCGGTGTTGTCGGTGTAGCCCTGGTAGATGATCGGGTCGGTGTCGATCTGGACGCGGTTGCCGTCACCAGTCACCTTGTAGCGGATGACCTTGTACTCGACGAGCTGCGCATCGTAGAAGACGAAGAGCTTGGTGGAGCCGTCAGGCATGACCACGGCCTGCTCGACCATGGAGTAGTCACCGGCGGCCAGGCGCGCATCGCCGTCCCAGTGGTAGGTGCCACCCGGGAAGAAGTGCGCGTAGCCCATCCACAGCGATTGCGTCGCCGGGCTCGTGTAGTTGAGCGTCGTGAGCGCGTTGACGCTCGTGAAGGTGCCGTTGACCACGCCGCTGACATCCACGTGGGTCTCGACGTCGGGCTGCGGGTCGGTGCCGCGGTCGGCCACCGTGGCGGTGGTGCCGGCCTTCTTCTGATACTTGTCGACGCACGCGAGGTCCAGGGTACCGTCATGATGCACCTTGAAGTGGTAGACCTCGTAGGCCACGGGCAGGGCCTCCCAAATGGCCGTGACGGTCACGTCGTTGCCGGGCATCACGAACAGCGGACCATTGCCACCGGTACCCAGCGGATAGGTGTTGACACCGTCGGTCCAGCCGGTGAGCTCGAAGCCGGTGCGGCTGACCTGCGTGGTGCCGGGCAGCTTGGTGCTGTGACCCGGGGCCAGGAGCTCGGAGCGCGAGGCGGACGAGCCGTCATCGGCAAAGACGCCGCCGGCCGGGTCGATGGTGAGCGTGAAGTACTTCACCTCGTAGAAGAGGTAGAGCACCAGGCCGCCGTCGTCGATCTTGCTCGGGTTCTCATGACCGATGATGCGGCCGGTGTGGATCGTCATGAAGGTGACGGCGTCAACGGAGCCCTCGGGGAGCTTGTAGTTGAAGTCCGGGTTGTACTCATAGCCGTCGATGTTGGTGACGTAGGCGTAGAGGAACGGCAGGGGCTGCGTGCCATTGCCGGTGCCCACCAGTGCCGGGTCGGCGTCGACGCGCACGTAGGAGCCGGCCGTGCCATACTGCGTGATGGTGTCGCCAGCCTTGAGCGGCGTAAGCTTCTTGCCCTGGCTGTCAACGGGCACGTACCAGTTCTGGACGAAGAAGGTGGTGCCGTTCTCGACGGCGCGGTACCAGACCTTGAGCACGAGCTTGCCGTTGGCGCTCTTCTCGGCGCTCACGTAGCCGACGCCCTCGGTGCCGGTGCGGGTCGCGTCGTAGGTGTAACCCCACACGTTCTTGATGTCGTAGTTGTACGGATCGCCCGCCAGCGACTCGCGTGTGCCGTCGTTCGGGTTACGCACGGCGTATGGGTTGGCCGGCGTGGTCATGTCGTCGCCGTGGACGACCTTGTCGCCCGTGATGCCCTTGGCGTTCACGTCGTACTGCGGCAGGTGGTCCTCGGTGCCGTCGCCCTGGATGACCCAGACCTCGACGGTGTACTCGGTGTCGTTGTTGGCGCGCCATACGGCGTACAGGATCGTGTCATGGTTGGCCATGCGCCACTCGCTGCCGACCGGATGGAAGAAGTCGGCCGAGATGTAGGTGTCGTGCCAATCGCGGGCCAGGGTGCCGACGAGGTTGGAGACGGCCTCGCCATCGGCGGCCGTCGGGGCCTCGTACCAGCCCACGAGCGTGTAGCCCGGACGCTGGGCGCTGGCGCCCACCGGCAGCGTCACCTTGCTACCGGTGCGGTAGTCGGCCTCGGGCTTGTCGATGAGCCACTCGGCATCCGGGTTGCCGTCCATGTCGAAGTCGACGTCGCCGATGTAGAAGTCGAGATGCTGGATGGCCGCGCCGTAGTAGAGGCGCAGGATCAGCGGGGCATCCGGGTCGGCGCTGATGGAGCCCTCGTAGATCTCGTAGACGCTCGGGTCGGCCGGGTAGCGGTAGTCCTTGAAGAAGTCGTAGCCGGTGAAGATGTAGTTGTTGCCGTCGTCGGTGGCGATCGGGCGCACCCAGCTGTCGGCGTTGACGATGTCGCCGGTCTTGCCGCTGGAAAGCTCGCGCAGCACGTAGTCCACGCCACCGGTGCCCTGGACGAGCGCGCCGGAGCCGTCGACTAGGTAGTGCTCGACGTAGAACTCGGTGCCGTCGTTGGCCAGGAAGACGTGGACGATCCTGGGGCCGACGGGGTTGGCCGTGATCTTGTTCACGCCATCGACGGCGTTGAGGTTCTCGTAGGTGACGCCCTTGATGGTGACGCTCGTCGGGTCGGCCGGGTCGGTGCCCATCAGGTGGTAGCCCAGCGGCACGGTCTCGTCGTTGCCGTCGAAGCTGCCATGGGCGAAGTCGCCGGTGTAGCCCGTGCGGATGACGGTGTCGATCTTGACGGCGGCGATGTTGCTGCCGACGATCTGCCAACGCTCGACCTCGTACTCGATTTCCTTGGCGCGCCACACGGCGTAGAGGGTCGCGCCGATCTGCGGCACGGTGTAGCTCGCGCCCACCGGCACGAAGACGTTGTTGGCACCCGTGGTGTCGAGCTGGTGGTAACCCATGATCTCGTTGGCGATCTCGACCGAGCGCCTGCCCTCCTCGTTGGAGCCCAGGTCGCTGATGTACCAGCCGACCAGCTCGTAGCCGGGCCTGATGGCGGCATCGGCCGTCGGCAGCGTGATGATGCTGTCGGCGAGCTTGTTGCCGGAGATGTCGCGGCCGGCGTTGAGCCAGTGCGCGTCGGTGACGCCGTCAGCCGGATCGTTGTCGGCGGTGCCGAGCTCGAGCTGCAGGTGCACGGTCTGGGCCAGGTAGTAGAGCTTGAGCACGCGCTCGCCGCTGCCCAGGATCGTCGCATCGGCGTCGGTCTGCACGTACTTGCCGTTGACCAGGCGATACGGGCCGTCGCTGCGCGGACGGAAGACGTAGCCGCGGAAGTCGTAGACCTTGCCCGTGGTCGGGTCGGTGTACAGCGCCTGCGAGTGCTCCTTGTCGGCCAGCACGATCATCGTGTCGGTGAGGCCCTCGAGATGCTCGACGTAGATCGGACCGTCGCCCTTGATGGTGCCGGCACCGGTGACGAGGTAATGCTCGAGCACGTAGTCGGTGTCGGTGTTGGAGGTGTAGTAGAGCTTGAGCACCGTGGAGCCGTCGCCCAGGACCTCGGCGGTCCACACGGCCACGCCCAGGGCGTCCGTGGCGTCGAAGGTGTAGCCGCGGAAGTCGTAGATCGTGCCGCCGTCGCTGAAGGTGGCGGTGGTGTCGACGATGGGGCTACCCCACAGCCTGGTGACCTCGGAAAGCGTCACGTTATCGCCCGTGGCGTACTGGTAGTTGGGATCGGTGTCGACGTAGGCCGGGTTGGCGGGCACGTTGCCGTCGATGACCTTGTAGTGCTCGATGGAGAAGTGCGAGTTCTGGGCAACCCACACGGCGTACAGCGTGACGTTGACGTCGCTCTCGGGCGTCGTGTACTCCCAGTCGGTGAGCTCGCCGCCGAACTCGCTGTCGGCGCGCAGCTGGTCGATCCTCGTGGCGAGGTCGTTGTAGAAGTCAATGGAGGCCTGGCCCTTGAGGGTGACGCCCTCGACGCCGATGTACCAGCCCTTGAGCAGGTAGCCGTCACGGCTGGCGATCGCGGTACTCGGCAGGAAGATGTCTTCCTTGGAGCGCACGACGCGGCCGGCGATGTCGTTGGCGTCGATGTTGCGCAGGAACTCCGCGCCACCACCGTTGTAGTTGAGGTTCCAATGTGCGTCGCTGGCGCCGAGCTTGAGGCTCAGGTTGAGCGTGTACTCCTTGGGCATGTAGTAGAGCTTGATGACCGTGGAGCCGTCACCGTTGACCTTCTTGTACGCGTCGCTGCGGTAGGTCATGCCACCCAGGGAGATGGTGTCGGGCGTGTACGTGTAGCCCGGGATGACCATGTCGAAGGCATCGTGGGTGAGCGTGAGGATGGGCTGGTTGCCATCCGCGGCGTAGGTGAAGTAATCCAGGAAGGAGGTCGTGGTGCCCGGCTTGTACTCGGCATCGGCCTTGGCCCAGGTGCCGGCGATGCCCTCGCGGTCGGTGCGCTCGCCGTACTTGGTGGCCACACCGGAGCCGGAAACCGTCCAGTACTCGATGGTGTAGCTCACGGGGGTGGCGACGTAGTACAGGCGCAGCGTCGTGGAGCCGTCGCCCACGATCGTGTCGCTCAGAAGCTCGACGATGGCCGGATCGACCTTGCTGCCGTCGGCATAGACCAGGTCGCCGTACTGGTTGAAGCCCACGTAGTAGTTGTAGCCGATGAGGTCGGGGTAATCGGTGCCGCCGGTAAGCGGGAGCCCCGTGCCCGTGGCCTCGGTGGTGCCAATCTGCGTGGTGGTGTAGATGGGCGTGTCCTCGACGTTGATGACGTGCTTGATGGTGCCGTTGGCGTTGAGCACGACGCCGACGCGGTAGTGCTCGACGGTGTACTTGGTGTCGTTGCGCACCGCGTAGACCGCGTAGAGGTGCTGGTCGGGATCAAGCGTCATGGTGTACTTGGCGGTGTCGGTACCAGCCACGTACTCGGGCGTGGTGCCACCGGCCACGGTGGTCCAGCCGATGAGGTCATAGCCCTTGCGGTCCACGTCCTTGGCCGCCGGCACGTCGACCTTCTGGCCCGTGACGTAGTGGATCGTCGAGGTGTTGGTCGAGAACTTGTCGCTGCCGCCAGCCCAGCCGCCCGGCTCGGGATGGAAGGTCAGGGTGCGCTCGACGGGCTCGTAGAACAGGTAGAGCACGAGGCTGTTGTCGCCCTGGATGGTACCAGTGGCATGCGTGCCGTACATTGTGCCGTACTTGATGGTGGTCACCTTGGTGGCACCATCGATACCCAGGTAGCTGTAGATGAAGTCGTTGGTGTCGCCCGACACGCCGCTGTAACGCCAGGTCTTGGTTGCCTGGAACTGGTAACCGGGGATGTCCTTGACCAGATAGCTGAAGGAGTTACGGCCATCGGACTCGTCGCCGTGGATGTGGCCGTTGGCATCGGCCGGGCCCACGAGGTTACCGGAGGCGTCGATGTAGGTGGACGCACCGTTCTTGTTGACGTTGGTCACGAAGCCGGCGGTGCCCCAGACGCGCTCGGAGGGAACGGTGTTCTCGTCGAACTTGGTGGGCATGCCCGTAGTGCCCTCGGGGCTCCAGTACCAGTACTCGACGACGAAGTTGGAGCCGTACTGGTTGGGCGTGTAGTAGAGCTTGAGCTTGAGGTCGCCGCTACCCTTGACGGTGCCGGTGTTGATGGCCTTGGCGTACTCGGGATAGAAGGTGTAGCCCGTGAACGTGGGCGCAGTGAGCAGGCCAGCCGGTGCCGGCGAGTTCTTGTCGAAGCCCACGAGGGAGTCCGTCGGGGCCTTGAGCAGGGTGTCGCCCAGCTCGTCGGCAAACAGCCACAGCTTCTCGAGGTCCTTGCGACGCTTCTCGGTGCCATCGGCGGTCACGGTGTAGACCTCGACGGTGTAGGGCACCTCGATGGCGCGCCACACGGCGTAGAGGATGACATCGACGTCGCTGGCCGGCGTCGTGTAGGTCTTGGAGCCGGCGGCGGCGCTCGGATCGAAGATGCCCGCGGCGGCATCGGCGGCGCTCGTGGCCCAGCCGAGGAGCTCGTAGCCCTCGCGGGTCACGGCCGCGTTGCTCGGCAGCGTGATGACGTCCTCGGAGTGGACCTTGGCCATGTTGATGCCGTCGCGGTTGAGGTCGTTGCTCGTCCAGTAGGCATCCGGCGTCATGAAGTCGTAGGTGAGCGCGTAGTCCTTGGCGCGGAACATGATGACGAGCTCGCTCGTGCCGTCGCCCTTGATGCGGGTCGACACGATCGGCGAGAGGTCCCACACGAGCTCGAAGCCCGGCATGTTGTCGGTGACGACGTAGTAGCTTGCCGTCGCGTCGAAGCCGGCGTCGCCCGGACCGGGCAGCGTCGCCACGGCATGGGCCCAGGAGCCGGCGTTAGCCTTGACGGTGTCGGTGGAGGCGTCGTAGACGGTACCATTGGAGAGCATCTTCTGGATGCGCACAGTGTACTCGACCTCGGTGGCGTTGAAGAACAGGATGAGCTTGGTGCCCGTGGCGTCGATCTGCGCGGAGTAGACGCTGCCAGCCGGGGCGGTCACGCCGCCGACGGTCGCCTGGCCCGGAGTGGGCGTGTAGCCGTTCTTCATGAACAGGAAGCCGGGAACGTTGATGACGAAGTCCTCGCCGAGCATGACCTTCTCGTCGGCGTTGACACCCCAGCTCTCGAACGGAGCCGTCGGGTCGGAGAAGTCCACGGTGTTGCCCGTGGTGCCGGTCACGCCGACGAGGTCGTAGGTGGTGTAGTGCTCGATGGAGTTGTCGCCGTTGACGACCCAGACCTCGACGTCGTAGGTAGTGGGCAGTGCGCTCCACACGGCGTAGAGGTTGATCACGGGGTCGTTGCTCGTGATGACGGTCCAGGGGTCGTCGGTGATGATCAGGCCGTTGTCGGCCATGCGCTGGGCCTCGTTGATGGAGGCGGTGCCCGTGGTGAGCAGGCCGTAGTTCTCGAGCGACCAGCCCTTGAACTCGTAGCCCGGACGCGAGACGCCGCCCTTGATGAGGCTGGTCTGCGTGCCGGTGGCAAGTGCCAGGTCATGGCTGTCGTCGGTGCCGCCGTCGCTCCACACCGTACCGGTGCCGGTGACGTAGTGCAGGGTGCGCGGCAGCGCCTTGTAGTAGACGCGCAGGGTCGTGGAGCCGTCGCCGGCGATGTGGTCGGCATGGATAACCGACTTCACGAGCACGTGGTTGCCCTCGTAGGTGACGTCCATGGTGTCCATGGTGAACTCGTAGCCCATGAGGCGCGCGTAGACGTCGGCGGCCAGCTTGGACTGGTCGGTCTCGGCATCGGCCGGGTCGCCGGCGGTCTGCATGTCGAAGACGTCGGTGTGGACGCGGGTGAGGTTGTTCATGCCATCGACGGTCCAGTACTCGACCGAATAGCTGGTGCCGTTGTGCTTCGGCTTGAAGTACACGGTGAGCTCGAGGCTGCCATCGCCCTTGACGATGCCGCGCATGTTATCGATGCGGCTGTTGTCCCACTCGTAGCCGGCGGGCACGATGACGGGAGCCTGGTGGCCCTTGACGGCCGTCGTCTCGGGCGTGGAGCCATCGAGCAGCATCCACTCGTCGCCGACCTTGACCATGAGCGACATCTCGGTGTCGGTGATGCCGCCCCAATCGTCGTGGATGACGCCATCGGGCGTGGTGCCGTGGATGTAGTCATCGTAGTCGACGATGGTGCCGTCTTCGTAGACCAGCTTGCTATGCACGGTGAACGAGGTGGTCTCGTTTGCCGTGTAGTACAGGCGCAGCACGGTGGTGCCATCGGGGTTGACCTTGGCGGTCTTGATGGTGCCACCCCAGGTGAGGTCAAGCGTGAAGCCGGGCCAGTCAGGCTCGTAGGAGCCATGGTTGCCGAAGTCGGGGTTGGCCACGGTGCCGTCGATGTCGCTCTCCGCCAGGATCTTGAGGCTCTCGATGATCCAGGGCTTGTTGACGCCGGTGACGAGGGTTCCGTCTTCCTTGGCGTTGACGATCTCGCCCTCGATGACGCGGTAGTGCTCGATGGTCACGTCGACCTTGGTGAAGCGGAAGACCGCGAAGTAGGTCTTGCCGTCCTGGTTGTAGTAGGTGCCGTCGGCGTCCTTGAACAGGTGCAGCGCCTCGGTCATGAGCTCGGTGTCCTCGGTCACGAGCGAGGGGACGATGCTGGTACCGTCGATGAGGATGTAGTTGCCGTCCTTGTCCTCCCAGTGGTCGAAGACGTAGCCGGGGGCCGTGGTGATGTCCGGACCGCTCGGGGCACCGGAAACGGGCGCGTAGATCTCGACTTCCTTGGAGAGCGTGCCGCCCTTGCCGTCCTTGACGCCGTAGTAGGTGGTCACGTCGGCGAGCTCGCGGTACACGGCGTACACGGTGTAGGCGCGGCCGACCTCCCACGCCTCCAGGCCGAGGTCGGCGATGGTGGGCGCGTAGGTGAAGGTGGTGCCGTCGGTGAGACGCGTGCCGTCGGAGCGGAACCAGCCGTAGAACTCGAAGCCTGCGGGAGCGGGCTGTGCGGTGGAACCGGTGGTCAGGGCACCCGGGGCGACGAGCTCGTAGGTCGGGTCGGTCGCGCCGTAGGCGCCGTTGCCAAACTCGGTCGTGCCGTCGTTCAGGCGGTTCTGGACCTCGTAGACGACGCGCGCGTACTGGCTGGGATGCAGCGAGTAGTACAGGCGCACCACGTGCTCGCCCTCGGCGGTGGTGGTCAGGATGATGCGGCTCGTCTGGGCCGAGACCTCCGGGTCGTAGACCCAGTTGAGGGCGCCCTCGTGCAGGAACTCGTCGGCCATGAGCAGCTGCTCGCCGTCCTGCAGTCCAAAGTCAACGGCCGTCTGGATGACGTTGCCGTCGGCATCGAGCACCTGGAACAGCGAGCCCTCGAGGACCTTGCCCGTGTCGGAGAGCTGGGCCAGGTGGTAACGGCCGGAGTCGTCATGCTTGACCACGGCGACAAAGCCGTTGGTCGGACCGGCGTAGTAACCCGTGGCCTCCTCGACGAACTCGAAGGTCGTGCCGCTCTCCTCCTGGCGGTAGTGCTCCACCTTGAACTTGACGGCAGGCGCGCTCTTGACCACGGCGGTGTAGACGTGGCTCACGTAGGTGTCCTGGCCCTTGTAGCCGGAGTTGTTGTACGTGTCGTAGCGCGGCGGGAAGAAGATCTTGTCGTCCGGGCCGCCCACGATGTTGCCGAGGTCGTCCTCCCAGTGGTCCAGCTCGAAGCCGGGCAGCAGGATGAGCTCGGTGCCGCGCGGGTTACCGGTGGCAGGTGCCAGCTCCTCGCTGCTCCAGCGCAGCCAGCCCTTGTCGTAGTCGCTGATGCGGTAGTAGATCTTGACGTCCTCGTCCTCGGCGAAGATCGCGTAGTACTCGGAGTTCTCCCAGACGCCCGCGGCGCTCTGCGGTGCCACGAAGGAGGACTCGTAGGAGACGATGTTGTTGTTGTGGTCGACCCAGTACAGGAAGTGGTAGCCGGTACGGGCCGTGGCCTTGATGATGAGCGGGTAATCGCTCACGACGGTCTGGCCATCCTCCCAGTCCACGGCCTTGCCCGTGACGCTGAGGAGCTTCTGGCTCACCGTGTCGGAGCGCACCGGGGCGATCTGCTCGCCCTGGCCGTTCAGCACGAAGCCGGGCTTGAAGGGCTCCCAGTGCAGCGAGCCGCCGTCGCCGGAGATGTAGCCGGAGCCGGTGGTGTTGGTGGCCTCGGCATGGTAGGTGATGGTGACGACCTGCTCGGCCCAGTGGGCGAGCATCGTGACGCTATGACGCGGGGCGACCATGACGCCACCGTTGTAGGTGACCGGGTAGAGCACGCCATCGAGCATCCAGCCGTCGAGCGTATAACCGGTGCGGGTGGCGGACAGGCTGCTGGGCAGCGTGACCACGGTGTAGGGTACGGCCGTCTTGGGAGCGAGCAGCGAGTTGCCGTACTCGTCGAGGACCGGCTCGCCCGCACCCGGGTCGAACTTGATGGTGACCTGCGCGTAGATCCAGGTCGCGGTGAGCGTGATGCCCTCGCCGTCTGCCGGCTCGGTCATGAGCGCCTTGGCGGCATCGGCGATGGTCAGGAAGAAGCGGCCATCGCTGCTCTGCCAGCCGTCGAAGATGTAGTTCTCGTCATTGCTCTTGGGCAGCTGGTGGTATGCCAACTCGCCATTGAGCGAGATCTGGTACGGCGGAGTCCACAGGCCGTTCTTGGCGCTGAACTCGGGGAAGGTGTCGGGGGTATCGCCGGCGCGCAGGCCCTCGAAATGGGCGCCCTCGTCGGTGACGTTCCATACGCCATGCGTTCCGGGAGCGTAGGTGAGTGAGTAGGTACGCTCCCAGTTCGCATAGACCTTCACCGTGCCGTAGATGGGAAGGTCGGACAAATCGGCGACGGTGCCGTTGAAGGTCGTGCCGTCGTCGAGAGTCACCTCGAAGTCCCAGCCCTTGAACGCGTGCTTGTCGTAGGGCGTGGCCGTGATGGTATCGGTCACGGCGCCGCCGCCATAGGGCACTTTCTGCGCGATCTGGTCGGCATCGCCGGTGACCTCGCCGGAGTTGGCGTCGCCATTGTCGATGAAGACGTCGTAGGTCGCCACGCGCCACACGGCGTAGAGCTTGATCGTCGCGCCGTAGGCGATGGTGCCGTCGTCGAGGCGGCGGAACATCGACTTGTCGAGGATGAGCTCGGTGCCCCAGGCGTCAAGTGCCGCGGCAACCGCGTCATCGTCGAAGTTGGCCGGGAAGGCGGTGCCGAAGAGCAGCGCCGCCGCGCCGGTGTTGAGGTCATGGTTGACCGGCTTGGTGGACCAGCCGAGGAACTCGAAGCCGTTGGCCGTGTAGCGGTTGGGGGCCAGCGCGACCTCGACGCCGAAGCTCATGCCCTGGACGTCCATCTCGCCGTCGTTCTTGAACTCGACGTCGCCGTAAGTGGGCTGCGTCGGGAAGTTGGGCTCGAAGTCGATGAAGTAGCCGGCCGTCGCCCACACCGCGTAGTAGATGCGGTCCTCGGTGACCACGATGTCGGAGAGGTCGACCTGGCCGATCGTGAGCCACTGGCCGGTGGCGTAATCAAGGTACGTCCAACCGGCAAAGCTGTAGAGCTTGTTGTCGATGCTGCGCGGCTGGCCAAAGGTCATGCCGTTATAGGCGGGCGTGGGCGAATCGGGGGCGACGTGGGCAAACAGCGTCTTGCCCTCGATGCCGTCGATGTCGTGGCTGTGGTCATGGTCGCCGTAGAAGTCGCCGAAGATGCCGACGCCGATCTCTTCCCTACCCTCTTTGTACTGGATGGCGAAGCCGTCCTTCCAGATGGCGGTGAAGGTGATCTTGCCCTTGACCTCCCAGTTGGCAACCTCGTCGAGGGTGAGGTTGGTGTAGGTGTTGGTGGTCGAGACGCCATCGACGGTCACGACCTCCTCGGCGTTCCAGCCGGCCAGGTACTTCTTGTGCGCGGGCTGGATGGCGAGCTTGTCGTAGGCCACCACGTCGCCGATGTAGATGTCCTGCTCGTAGGCACCACCGATGACGCCCTCGTTGGGGTCGGGCGTGGTGAAGACCACGTGCTGGGCCTCGGTGCGCCAGCGGGCCGTGAAGACGACGACGGCGGTGCCGTTGAGGTCATCGGAGAAGTTCTTGTACCAACCGGGCTCATGCGGACCGTCGACGTCCACGTACCAGCTCTGGCCACCGGTGACGTACCAGTCGACGAACTCGTAGCCCGGCGCGGTGAAGCGCTGCAGGGCGTCGAACATCTCGTCCCAGGCCACCTCGAACTCGAAGTAGGGCATCTTGTTGGCGTCGTACTTGAGGAACTCGTCAAAGGCGTAGTCGGCGATGACGTTGGCCGCGGGGACCTCGCCGGGCAGGATCTGCACGGTGTAGCTGATCGGGCGCCAGTTGGGCTCGAGGGTGATCTCGTAGTTGGGCATCTCGAAGGTCGAGCCGAAGTCCACGAAGACCGGCGTGCCGTTGTCGGTGTAGTACTTCCAACCGGCGAAGTTGTAACCCTCGCGATGCGCGTTGTGCGTATCGGTCTCGAGCAGGGCGGTGACCTGATCGCCGTAGATGTGCTTGATGCCGTTGAGGTTGTCGTCGATGTAGCCCAGGTAGTGCTCGCCGTAGAAGTCGTTCTGGTCAGTCAGCACGTAGTTGACCTTGTAGCCCGTCATGAGCCACACGGCGTACAGCGTGATGATGGACTGGCCCTTCGGGCAGATCGAGGTGATCTGCGCGCCATCGACGTAATCGCGGGCGGCACGGGCCGCGTCGCCATCGACGAAGTAGTCGTGCTTCTCCTTGGACCAGCCGAGGAAGGTGAAGCCCTTGCGCTGCAGGCGCTCGTTGTTCTCGGTCAGGTAGGTGGTTTCGTCATAGCCCACGTACTGGTCGGGAATGCTGCCGGACTCGGCGCCGTTGGAATCGTAGCGGATAGTGTAGGTGTCGTAGGCGAACTTCGCGTACCAGATGGTGCCGTCGACCCAGGCCTCGTTGGCGGTCTTGGTGGGCACGAGGTTCTCGGAGGTCCACACGAGGCGACCGGAGGCGTCCACCCAGCCGATGAAGGCGTAGCTCTTGGACGGGGTGGCGATCGAGCCGGTGGGAACGCCCGTGGCCGAGTCGATGGTCTCCTCGTAGACGCTGACGGTACCGCCGACGCCCTGCCACACGCCGTAGTGCAGCGTGGCGTTCTTGGGGATCCACCAGGCGTAGACGTTCATGTCGGTGACGCGGTAATCGAAGTTCATGAGCGCGGCGAACTCGGCCACGGTCATGCCGTAGATGCCCTTGACGCCGTTGGGGGCGCTACCGGCCGGGACACCAGTGTTGTCCTCGGAATACCAGCCGTTGAAGGTGCGGCCGTCCCAGGTCGGGTCTTCCTCGGGAATGACGGAGGCCTCGTCCCAGTGCAGGCGCGCCGGCGAGATGTAGGTGCCGCCGTCGGTGATGTAGTGGATCTTGTAGACGAGCTCGGTCCAGACGGCGTACAGCGTGATGTCGTCGCCATCCAGCGTGATCTCCTGCTTGGTGCCGTCGTCGTTGACGCCCAGGTAGGCGATGAGGGCAAGCTCGGCCTTCTCGGGGCTCAGGGCCCAGCCCTCGAAGCGCCAGCCCGGACGGAACAGGTCGTCGCCGTTGGCCAGCTCGATGGTGTTGCCGGACTCGACGGAGAGGATGACGGGGGCACCGCTGCCGACGCGGTTCTCGCCACCGTAGTTGGGGTTGGCCCAGTTCTCGATGCCGAGCTCGTTGCCCTCGTCGTCAGTGCCGAGCTGGTAGGTGATCTTGATGTTGCGGGTCCACAGTGCGGTGAAGGTGACCGAGGATTCCTCGACCCTGAAACCGGGGAACGGGAAGGGGTCGCCGGGGTTGATGTCCTTGACCAGGTAGTCGAAGACCTGGCCGGTGGGCTTGCCGTCCTTGTCCAGGGCCGCGCGACGCCAACCGGCAAAGACCCAGTCGCCGTCGCCCAGCGGATTGCCCGTGGCGATGGAGACCATGTCGGCGTCCAGCGCGATGCGGTAGGAGTCGGGAGTCGCCGTGACGGGCAGGTTGGAGAAGGTGGTCTTGCCCTGCTCGTAGGGAGTGAACAGACCGTGCTCGCCCGGCAGGTAGCTGACGACGATTGGCTTGGACCACACGGCCGTGAAGGTCGTGGGGCCAAGGATGACGAGATCGGACGGGTCGGTGATGTGGCCGGTGAGCGCCTTGGCACCCTCGACGCGCATCTCGTAATCCCAGCCGAGCAGGACGTAGCCGGGCAGGCCCTCGACGCTCAGGTTCTTCATGGAGGGCTTGGAGCCCGTGAGCACCTGCTGCGGGTTGGCCACGCCGCTGATGACGCCGCTATCGCCGTTCTCGAAGACGACGGTGTTGAGCTTGGGCGTCCACTCGGCAAAGAGCATCGCCACGGCACCGTCGGTCGGCACGAGGTCCTTGACGGCCTCCATGTTGTTGAAGTAGAAGGTCTCGCCCTCGTAGGTATAGCGCCAACGCAGGAAGTCGTAGCCACCGCGCTCGAAGGTGTTGGCGGGCAGGGACACGCTCTTGCCCATCGGGGCCTTCACGTCGTCCATGACGCCCGTGGCGTCCACGAAGTCGGGGGCAAAGCGGATGGTGTAGGTGTTGGGTGCCCAGTGGACGTAGAGCGTGGTCTCGCCGCCGGCCATCCAGTACAGGGAGCCGGGCGTGTAGGCCAGCTCGCCATCCGGCGTGCGTGCCCAGCCGTCCATGACGTAGCCCTGGCGCGTGAAGGTGCGGGCGTCAGGCAGGCGCGTGGAGGTGCCGGCCTTGATCATGTAGGAGATGTTGCCGTTCTCGTCGAACTCCTGGCCCAGGGTCGTGTTGGGCGTGCCATGGTTGGCGTTGAGGGTGAGCTTGAAGTCCTTGCCGACCCACATCGCGTACAGGCGCACCATGGCGTTGTCGAGGTTGGAGAGGTTACGGACCTCGCCCTCGTCGTCGATCATCATGCCCGAACCGTCGGCGCGGGTGTTCCAGCCGATGAAGTCGTAGCCCATGCGGGCGATCTGGCCGTTGTTGGCGGGGAGCTTCTTGGTCTCGCCAAACTGGGCGCTGATCGCGTCCATGACGCCGATGCCGCCGTTGGTGTTGAAGGTGATCGTGTAGGTGATGGGCGCGAAGACCGCGTAGTAGACGGCATGCAGCTCGTCACCCCACAGCTCGCCGTGCTTCTTGGTGGGGATGAAGGCCAGCGGGTCGGTGGAGACCTGGCTGCCATCGACGCTCTGCCAACGCAGGAACTTGTAGCCGGGGTTGGCGTAGGCCGAGGCACCCTTGGGGATGTCGAAGTCGGCGCCCACGGAGTTGACCATCGGCGTCGTCATGCCGCCCGTGGTCTCGACGAACTCGCCGGTCTCAGGGTCGATGATGACCGGCTTGTAGCTGATCATGACCTCGACCTGGAGCCACTTGGCGTAGAGGTAGGCACCCGTGGCCAGGGCCTCGGTGGCGTCCTTGCCGTTGGCCTTGGCGATGACGCTGAACGGGATGTCGTTATCGACCTTGGCCAGGCCCTCCTGGATGGTGGTGTCGGGGCTGGAGTACCAGCCGGCAAAGGTGTAGCCGGGACGCGTCGGGTCGGCGACGTTCACGAGGTTCTTGCCATCCCAGGCCACGCCCGTCAGGTCAGGTACGGAGCTGCCGCCCTGGCTGTCGTAGTGCAGCGTGTAGGAGAGCTTGGACCAGATGGCCCAGATGTTCATGCCACCGGGGCTGCCGACGACGGTGACCTTGTCACCGGGCTGCAAGGTGGCGTCGCCGTTCTCCTCCATGGACCAGCCCTCGAAGACGTAGCCATCGCGGAAGACCGCGTTGGCCGCGGGCAGCACGACGGTGTCGCCCACGTAGAGCGTCTTGTTGGCCATCTCGGTCTCATGGCCCGGGGCGATGGAGCCCTTGTTGGGCTGGAAGCGCACGATGGTCTCGGTCGGGGTCCACTGGGCCACGAAGGTGGTGCGGAAGGTGACCTTGGTGGGCTTCTCGGCGCGGTTGTAGACCAGGCCGTCGATGGTGATGGGCGCGTCGGAGTAGTCCTGCCACCCGAGGCCGTCGCCGTCCACCCAGGCCCAGCCGAGGAAGATCCAGCCCATCTCGCCCTTGGGCTTGCCGACGTTGACGTAGTTGGACGTCGCGGTGTCGAAGAAGTCGGGGCTCTGGCTCGTGCCGGCGCTACCGGTGTTGGCGAACAGCGGCATGTCGGAGTTGATGGTGAGACCGGTGAAGAAGGTCTGGTCCTTGGTCTCGATGTAGCCGCCATGGCTGCCCGGGTCGTAGCGCACCGTGAAGGCGTCCTTGTCGAAGTGCGCGGTGAAGATCGTGCGGCCGGTAATGGCGATCTTGGTGATGTCCTGGGTGATGCCGACCTCGGGGCCCGTGACCTCGTGGTAGGTGATGTAGGACCAGTAGGCCAGCTCGTAGGAGCCCTTGGCCTCCGGGTTCTTGGTCCAGGTCGGGTTGGCCGGCGCGAAGCCGTTGATGGGCACCATGACCGGATCGGCGTCGTGCAGCGTCACGTTGTCGACGTCGATGCCGTCGACCTCGAAGCTCACCTCGTACTCGGTGATGACGTCCCAGAGGGCGTAGACGACGATGCGCTGGCCCTCCTTGCCGGCGGTGGTCAGGTAGTAGTGCATCTTGCCGTGGCTATCGGCCTCGATGCAGTCCGTCCACAGCGGCTCGCCGTTGATGCGCGTGGCCCAGCCGGCAAAGGTGTAGCCGTTGCGCTGGAAGGCGTTGTCGTGCAGCTGCTGCTTGACGCCGTAGGTGAAGACCTGGCTCTCCATGGATCCGACGGCCGTATCGGCACCGCGGAAGAACACGACGGTGTAGTTGGTGGCCTTCCAGACCGGGGTCAGGGTGACCACGGCGTCCTGGACGGTGGAGAGGTCGAAGTCGAGCAGGGCGCCATCGGCGAAGGTGTAGGTCTTGTTGCCCACGACCGTCTTCCAGCCGTCGAAGATGTAGCCCTCGCGCTGCAGCGTCGGGTCGACGGTGTCGGCCGTGAGCGAGGTGAGGCGCAGCTTGATGCCGGTGGTCTTGGTCTGGTCGGCGGGCACCGTGCCAACGGAGCCGTCGTTGGGCATCTCGTAGTGGATGGTGTAGGTGGCGGCCTTGAAGGCGGCGGTGAAGCTCGCGTTTGCGGGCCACAGCGTGCCGGTGGGCAGCACCATGGACAGGCTGCAGCTGCCATCGGAGTTCATGGTGATGGTGACGCCGTTGCCCGCGACGATCGGATCGCCGGTGACGGTGTCGCGCCACTCGAGGAAGGCGTAGCCGGGCTTCGGACGGGCGATGACGGTGGTGATCGTCGGGGACACGCGGTCGAAGGTGAGCGTGAGGCTCGGCTGGTTGTTGGTGGACTCGGGCGTCGAGACGGTGCCGCCGGTCTGGGCGATGTAGGTGAAGGTGGAGGTCTGGGCCTGCCACTGGGCGGTCAGCGTGATGACGTCGTTGGCGCTCGTGAGGTCCTTGTAGGCGGTGCCGGCCTTGAGCACGCGCGGAACCTGCTCGTCGGTGAGCCAGCCCACGAAGATGTAGCCCGGCAGCGTGAAGTCGGTGCCGGCAGGCGCCTCGAACGCCGTGCCGAAGGCGGCATGCTCGTCGGGACGGGCGCCCACGGCGACCTCGCCGTGCTTGCCCTGGCCACCGGCAAAGACGATCTCGTACTCGTTGGGCTCGAAGTGCGCCGTGAAGGTGGCGTCAACCCACAGGCCATCGCCCAGCGCGTTGAAGGCAATGCGGGTGATCTCGTCGATGGGAAGCAGCGAGTCGTCCCAGCGCCAGGTCGGGTCGAAGTCCACGGTCCAGTGCGAGAAGTGGTAGTGACCGTCGCTGATCGGGTTGGTCTGGACGAAGTTGTGCTTGGTCGTGTCGTTGCCGGGCACCGTCTGGGTGATCGACGGGCTCGTACCCACGCCGCCCAGGCCGTTGTAGCCGTTGCCGTCGGTGTCGAAGACGAGGTCGACGTTACCCACGACCCACTCGGCGTGCAGCGTCGTGACCACCGAGGTGTCGGCGGAAGCGGCGATGGTGCGGAACATGGTCTCGGCGGTAATCAGGTAGTTGCCCTGGTCGTCGAGGATGATCTTCTCCTCCACCCCGTTGACCAGGCGCGTGGCGTACCAGCCAGCCAGACGATAGCCGTGCTTGGTCATCTGGTCGGCGTCCGTCGGCATGAGGTTCTTGTCCTCGTAGCCCACCTCGCGCGGAGCCGGCGTGTAGGAGCCGCCCGCGGGGTCGTAGATGAGGTTGTAGCCGGTGAGCGGCGTCCAGCAGGCGTAGAAGACGATCTCGGTGTTGCCGGGAGCGCCGGCGTTGGCGTCAAAGAGGCGCAGCGTGTCGCCAAAGGCGACCTTGTGCTCGGTGGTTATGACCTGCGGCTCCTCGCCTTCCTCGCCCTCGATGGTCTGGCGCGTGTAGTACACCCAGCCGGATAGCTCGTAGCCCGGGCGTACGAACGGAGCCTGGATGGTGACACCCTCCTCGACGGCGTTCTCGGCCGTGCCGTCCCAGATGAGGCGGTCGCTGCCGATGAGGTCGGCGCCGGCGCTGTGGGCACGACCGGTCGAGATGGCCGCATCCGGGCCGAGCGGGTAGTTGCCCTCGCCCGTGTCGAGCACGTAGGTCATGGTCACGTAGGCATCACGGTACCACTGCGCCCAGAAGGTGATGGACTCGGCGTACTCGGCAAGGTACTCGCTTCCGAGCTGCCATTCGTCGCCGCTGCCATCGGCCTCGGTGTTCCAGTACATGAGGTTGTAGCCGGCACGATGCCAGGTCGGGTCGCTGTCACGGGTGGGCAGCGTGTAGGTCAGGCCGCGCTCGAGGAAGATGGTCTCGAGGTCGCCGGTGACCGAGTTGTCGCCGACGTTCTTTTCGAAGTAGAGCAGCGTGCCGTTCTTCCACTCCCAGGTGACCAGGCCATGGTCGTTGCCGCCGGCCGGGTAGTATGCCTGGATCTCGGTGTTGTTGAGGAACTGGCCCACGTAAGCCGGGTTCTTGTCAGTCGGGACGGTCTCGACCGACATCGCGATCCAGCGGCCGGCGCCATGGTCGGGCAGGGTCGAGAGCACGCGCAGCGAGGAGTCGTCGTTGACGGTGAGCTCCTTGAGGCGCACGGTGTCGGTGAGCGCGTTGTCGATCTTGGCGTCATCGGCAAAGTCCCAACCGCAGAAGTTCACGGCCGCAAGCCAATCCTGACCGCGCATGACGTTGGTGAAGTCCTTGACCAGGGCGGTGTTGAAGCCGCTGCCGTCAAAGGTGACGTTGTTCTCGTAGAGGCCGTCCTTGTTATAGAACCACTCGTTCAGGGTGGTAGGCGTGATCTTGCCCTTGTCACCGGCAAACGAGTAGATGTGCTCGATGATGCCACCCTTGAGGAACTTGTACCAGGGCACCTGGTCAAAACCGCTCACGGTGACGTTGAGGGCAGCGTCCAGGTAGCCATCATCGACGCCGATGACGAGCGAGTTGGGGTTCACCTTGGGCTTGTGCACGCCTTCGGGGCCAAAGCCGTCCTCGGTGTAGTACCACCAGACGCGGTCGTTGCTGCCGATACGGCTACCCAACGCCCCGTCGTTCCACTGGTAGATGCGGTAGCCGTGGGTGTTGTGCTCGTTGGAGTAGCGGTTGATGAGGTCCTGCGTGGTGCCCCACCATTTGCCGTCGAAGAGGAGGGCGTCCGGATCGCAGGTCTCCCAGCGGCCCATGGCGTCGTAGTGGGCATCAAGCGCCGACTCGGTGAGCAGGCACTTGTTGCCGAGCCTGATCTCGCTGAGCTTCGGGTTGGTCTTGAGCATGCGGTCGGTCTTGGCATCGAGCTTCATCTCCCAGTTGGAGAAGTCGACGCTCTCGAGCTTGGGGCAATCGCGGAAGAGATGCTCGAAGCTGTTGACGCGCGAGACGTCCAGACCCGTGCCGTCAAAGGTCGTGAGGTTGGGGAACGGATCGTACGGACGCTCGAGGCCCCAGGAGGTGGCATACCAAGAGCCCGTGATACCGCCGCCCTGCGATTGCGGCCTGTAGCTGCCGGTGAAGTAGCCGCCGTCGCTCCAGAAGCGAGCCCAGCCACCGTAGCCACGAGGGTCATTGATCCACTGGAGTCGATTGCCTCCGCTCGCACGGTCGAGGATGAGGCCGGGGTTATTGACGGGACTGATGGTGATGCCATTCCAGGTGCCGCGATCGCCGCTGTAGTAGTTGCGGATGTACACGTAACCGCCGACACGGCCGACGTCGGTGATGCTGTTGCCCGTGGAGCTGCCGTAGCGCATCTCGTAGTAGTGGCCATAGGTCGGGTCGGTACCCATGTACTTGATGTACCAGCCCTGGTTGCGGCTGCCCAAGCCACCATACCAATATTCCCAATAGCCACCATCGTAGCTATGGCCCGACTCAAAGGCATAGTACAGATAGCCGTTGTACTGGGGGTTGTCGGCGTGAATCAGGTACGTGCCCTCTTCCAGGGGCTGCGTGTAGGCGTAGCGCGAGTTGTTGAACCAGTCGTACATGTAGTCGGGCGACAGCAGACCATAGGTCTTGATGTCGGTGACCTTCTCGGTGTAGGGGCCCCACGGCCTCCAGCGCATGCCGCTAATCTCCTTGTTCTCGGCCTCGGGGCGCACGCCGATGTACATCTCGTTGGCGTGCAGCGTCGTGTTGCCCACAACGGTGTCCTCGAGCACCACGGCCCAGGCGGCGTCCTGGTTGTCATGCAGCATGTTGCCGGAGCCCTTGACGAAGTAGTACACCACGTGCTCGTTGAAGCGGATGGAGCCAGTCTTGGCGTTGCTCGCCTCTTCGATGGTGGCGCTCGGATAGTTCTTGCGCAGGCGCTCGGAGGTGAGGAACCACAAGGTGTCGTCCGGCGTGTGGTTGTCGGTGAAGTTGCCCGTGGCCCACATGCCGTCCTTGCGGTTCAGGCCACTGCCATCGAGTTTGACGGTGTAACGCGTCGAGAGCTCACGGATGGAGGTGCAGTTGGTGAACATGTCGGTGACGCTCGGATCGAGCGTGGTGAGCGTGGGATCGCTTGCCTGCGCAAAGCGCGGGCCGGTGACCATGACCCAGTTGGAGATGTCGACGGTCTCGAGCTTGTCGTCGCCCTTGAACAGGCGCTCGAAGCTGCCCGTATCGTCGACACGCAGGCCCGTGCCGTCAAAGGTGATGAGGCTCTTGTAGTTATCGAACCAGCCCTCGAGGGACTTGGGCGCGATGCGACCGCCGTTTTCGTTGTAGGTCACGACGTTCTCGACGCGGTTGGAGGCCTCGGTGTCGATGGAGCCCTTCCAGGGCAGGTCATCGCCAAACTCCTCGACCACGCAATTGCCCAGCGGGTCGTAGACGCCCATGACCAGGGTGTAGGTCTTGTTATCGTAGCGCCACCACACGTTCTCGTTCTTGAACGCGGAGTTGTACACCCAGTAGTACACGTGGGTGCCGGGAATGTCGGTGAGGCCGGCACGATAGTGGTTGGCAAGTTCGCTCGTCAGGTACTTGTTGACACCAGGCGCATCCACGTCATCGGTGTCCTGGTACCAGAAGCCGCGACGCGTCGGGCCCACGGCCACGATGTCGGTCATGCCGCTACCCTCGAGCACGGAGCTCTCGCCCAGGCCCAGCACGCGTAGGTGCTCGGTACCCAGGAACATGTCGGTGAGCTTCGGCACGACCCAGGTGTACTCGGTCCTCGTGGAGCCGTCGGGCTGCAGGGTCGTGACCTTGGCATGGTTGTAGCGCATGGCCCAGCTCTCCATGTGGATCTCGATAACCTGCGGAGATTCCTGGAACATGCCCTCGAAGGTGGCCGCGCTGCTCGTGTTCCAGTTCTCGGTGCCGCTGAAGGTGAGCAGGGACGGCGTCTTGTAGAACATGTGGTAGAAGCTGTTGACGTCCTTGACATCGAGCTTGCTTCCGTCAAAGTCCTCGAGTGCCGGGTACTCGGCAAACCACTCGGCCAGGCTGACGGGAGCGACCTTGCCGTTCACGTCGTTGACGGTGAAGGCGCTCACGGTCTCCTGCAGGCGCTTCCAGGGCACGTCCGCGGCCACCTCGAAGGTGTAGAGGGGCTTGGAGCGGTCGATGGCGCCCAGCGTGATGGTGCCGGTCTTCTCGCCGTTGGAGAAGTTCTCCTTGGCATAGGTCCACCAGATGTTGTGATTGGAGTCGAAGGTGCCGCCCAGATGCGTGGTGTCCCAGGTGTAGACGGTGACGTCGACGGGACCGGTTGCCGAGGTGGAGGCCGGGTACATGCGCACCAGGTCGCCGGTGTTGCCCACGGGTACGCTGCTGCCGATGCTCGTGTCGTCCTTGACCCACACGCCGTAGTCGCCGGACTGGCAACCGCTCTTGTCAAGGCCGGTGCCCTCCAGGATGACGTTGGGTCCAAGCGTGAGCTCGACGAAGTTCGAGAAGTCCATGTCCTCGGCGGTGATGGTGCCCAGGAGCATCATATCGGTGACGGTCGGCAGCACCGAGCGATGGGTCATGCTGCGCATGTCCCAACGCGACAGGTCGAGCTTGGTGACCTTCTGGGCCCAGACGTTGCGGCCCATGTTCTTGAAGAGCGCGCTGAAGTCCGTGACGTTGGAGACGTCCCAGAACGATCCGCCGGCCGCAGAGCCGGTGATGGCCGTCACGTCGGAGAGCTTGAGATCGTTCTCGAGCATGTGGGCCATGGTGAACAGCGAGACGGCGCCGCCACGACCCGGTGCCCAATCCGCCAGGCCGTCGAGCGTGGTGAGCTCCTCCATCTCGGCAAACGCGTAGTTGATGGTCTGCAGGCTGCTCGCGCGCCAGTTCTCGAGGTTGACGAGCGTCGTGATGGCATCGGCATCGTAGAGCAGGTAGCTCATGTCGGTGACACCCGTGACATCCCAGCTGCCAAAGTAGGCCAGGTCGTCGTTGGTGAGCTTGTCGTTGTTGTAGAGCAGGCCGGAGATGTTGACGAGCTTGCCCGTGCCCAGACCAGCAGCCCAGGTGCCAAACTCGCCGTAGGTCTCGAGCGAGCTGTTGTCCTTGAGCAGGTTGGCCATGTTGGTAATGTTGGAGACATCCCAGTGCGAGATGTTCCTGATGCCGGTGAGGCTCGAGTCCCCGTTCCACAGGTCCTTGAAGGACGTGATGCTATTGCCGATCACGAGGCCCTTGCCATCGAAGTCCTTGAGCACGCTGTAGCCGCTGAACCAGCCTTCGAAGCTCTTGCCACGACTCTCGGCCGCAAGGCCCGCGGCGTCCACCGGAGTGACGTCGCTCTCGGCGGCGAAGTGCACGACATTGCCCTTGGGCACGATGGGGCCGTCGATGTGCTCGTTGTAGACGAGCCAGGGCAGCAGATTGGTCACGTTGCCGGCTTCGTCGGTGGTACCGGTGTTGGTCTCGGTCACCTCGGTGCTCGGGCAACCAGGATCGGAGCCGATGGTCAGGGTCTTGGCCGCATGGTCGCCCAGGGCGTTGGGATAGAAGATCCACCAGACGTACGGGTTGCTCTCGAAGCGGCCACCCAGACGGGTCGGATCCCAGCTGTAGGTGAAGACGTTGGTGTCCTCGTTGACGCCCTTGCCCGTGGCCGGATACAGCTTGATGAGCGAGTTGCCGTTGCCGAACCACTCGATGGGGGTGGTCTCCTGGCGCACCCACATGCCCTGGTTGGCAAGACGCGTCGAGATGCCGTCAAGGCTCGTGCCCATCAGGGTGTTGAAGCCGGAGACCTTGAGGTAGCCGGTATCGGCACCGAGGCTGCGCAGCTCCTTGAACATGTCGGTCACGGTGCAGTTGGTCGTATCCCAGTAGGAGATGTCCACGGTGGCGAGCTCATGGCTGCCGGCGAACATGCCCGTGAGGTTCATGGTGCCCAGAATGGGCCAGTGCATGGTGGCGAGCTGGTTGGTGATGCCCGTGTTGGCAAAGGCGTAGGAGGCGTCCTCGAGGCTGTTGATCTGCCAGGAGCCGATCTCGTCGAGATTGGGCAGGCTCTTCATGCCGTCGAAGCTGTGGGCCATGGTGGTGACCTTGGTCACGTCCCAGTTGGTGAGCGCCGCGATCGACTCGAGCGAGCTCGCGCCATTCAGGAAGTAGGACATGTCGGTCACGTTGGAGACGTTCCAGTTGCCCGTGAGCGAGGTGAGCGAGCTCGTCCCCTGCAGCATGTGGGAGATGTCCGTGGCGTTGATGACGTCCATCTGGGTGCCGTCGAAGCTCTCCATGGCGGAGTAGCCGGCAAACCAGTTGGCGGGATTGTCGATGAGTAGACCGTTGAAGCTGACGACGTTCTTGACGTCGGTCACGGCCATGATCGTCTTGGTGACGAGATTGGGGGTGGTGGGAAGCGAGGTGTCGGTGATGGTGGCCTCGTCGTCGGTGACCTGCAACCAGGGAAGGACGTACTCGATGCCATCGACGGTGCCGGAAAGCTCGGTCACGTTCTTGCCGTAAACGGTCGTGTCGTCATCGGCAGCCACGTACTTGGTGGTGCTGTCGTGGTCGTCCACGCCCAGGGTGAGCGTGCCGTAGGTATCCGACTCCGGGTCCTTGTCGTAGCGCCACCAGGCGTACGGATTGCTGTCAAAGCGGCCGCCCAGCTGCTTGGGAACCCACTTGAAGACGAGCGCGTCGGCCGAATAGGGGTCGTTGGTGTAGCGTGCGGCGAGCTTGGAGGTGTCGCCAAACCAGGGGCTACGTCCGTCGGCAAAGAGCAGGCCATCCTCGATGCCGTCGCGCGTAGACGTGAGTTGCCACATGCCGTCTGTTGGGCCGTGATTGGACAGGCTATTGTTGAACGCCGTGCCCTGCAGCAGGGACGACTCGCCCACCGTGAGCTGGCCGAGGCTCGAAAGCCCGACGAGCATGTTGTCGAGGTTGACGGCATAGTACGGGCTCGTGCTCACGACACGACGCATCTGCCAGCGCGAAAGGTCCATCGTGGCAAGGGCGCTGTCGTTGGCGAACATGTAGCTGAAGTTGACGTTGGTGGACATGTCCCAATGGGCGATGGGCGTCTGGTCCACGAGGAACTTGTTCTCGGCAAACATGTAGCTCGTGTCCAGGACGTGCGACATGTCCCAACCAGTGGGTTGGCCGGGCTGCGGCGCGGCCAGCGGGTTGAGGTCCACGATGCGCGTGCCATAGAACATGTGGGTCATGTTGATGGTATTACCCGTATCGGTATTGAGATGCCAGCCGACAAGCGGGCTGATGTCCCCGAGCGAGGCGCACATGTTGAACATGTAGCTGAAGTCGAGAACGTGCGAGACATCCCAGTTCTCGACACCCGTGAAGCTCGAGAGCTTGCCGTCATTATTGAACATGCGGTTCATATCCGTGGCATCGCCCACGGTCAGGCCCGAGCCATCGAAGCTCTCGAGCTTGACGTTGTTCTCGAACCAGCTGTTGGGATACAGCACGTTGACACCGTTATATGTGTTGACGATCTTGACGTAGCGCGCGTAGTCCTTGAAACGGCTGCAAGGCGACCAGCCGAGCTGGGACTTGAGCGCCTCATCCACGTAGAAGCGGGTCTCGGTGACGGTCAGGCCCTTGGCCGGGTCGGTGTTGACCTTGCCGCGGGTGCTGTCGCCCTCGTCGAGGCTAATGACGAGCTCGTAGCTGTCGTCGCGGATCTCGAGGGTCCACCAGGCACGGTCGTTTGAGTCAAAGCGCGCACCGGCCTTGAAGTCGCCCCATACGTAGGTGCCGGCCATGGTTGCCTGGTACTTGTCAAAGCCCTCGTTGATGTTATCCCAAGTGCCGGTCCAGTGGTCCTCCTCGCACTCCCAAATCATCTTCTCGGGATAGACGTAGTGCACCTGAAAGTTGATGTAGGACTTAGCAGCGCAGCCACCGGGCACGACGATATCGATCTGGCAGAAGCGGCCATCGATAAGAGCGCTCGTGGAACCATGCCTGTAGTCGGTCCAGAACATCGTCAGGGGCATGCCCTCTTTCTCGGCACCGTAGATGTAGCCGTGAGTAGCCGGGCAGCTCGGATAGTGGCTATCGAAGATGTAGTTGAAGATTTCGACGTAGAAGCCATCGGCCCACTGCGGGGCGGTGAACTTCCAGCTGTAGGACTGACCGGGATCGAGCGTGACGTTGACGATATTCTGGAACGGATCGACGCGGGTCGGCTCCTTGATGGTGGACCAGCCCTCGCCCAGCACGCAGCGGTTGAGGGCCATGCACAGGTAGAAGGTGTTCTCGTAGGCGCAGCCACGATCCACGACCCAGTTCTTGGCATTGAACTCCTTGAGGGCGCGATCGCCCTGGAACATGGCCGTGTAATCCATGCAGATGTCGGTGGTCCAGTTGCGCACGCCGTTGGCGTAGAGCAGCGAGGCACAGTTCTCGAACATGTAGGCAAAGGTGTTGACGCGGCTCGTGTTCCAGTCGAGCAAGCCGTCGAGCGTGGTGATGGTGGCGCAGCTCTGGAACATGTTCGCCATGCTGACAGTGGTGGCGGTATCGGTGTTGAGTTGCCACTTGCCCGCCTGCTCGATCATGCGGTTGGGCAACACGGTGCAGCCCTGGAACATGGACGAGAAGTTGAGCACCTGGGCCATATCCCAGTATTCCATGCCCGTGACGGCACCGAGCATCGCGCAGCCCTTGAACATGGAGGCGGCAGTCGTGACATTGGGCATGGCGGTCCAACGCTGGCCCTTGTTGCCCGTGTTGAGCGTCTCGAGCTTGGCATCGCCCTCGAAGAGGCCGGCGATGGAGCGCGTCTGGCTCATCTCGACACCGGCCAGGTCTGCGTCCTTGAGGTTCGTGAGTCCGTAGAACCAGCGCGAGATGTCCGTCGGCGTGATGCCGTTATTGTTGAAGGAGATATGCTCGATGAGCGGACGGGCCGCCTCGGGCGTAAGCTCGATGGCACCAGATGCCGGCGTGAGCCACGGCAGGTAGTCGGCGGTCTCGGTCACGACGAAGTTGTCGACGGGCACCTTCGCGTAGCTGAAGCTCTTGTTGCCGGAGCCGTCCTTGGTGACCGTGACCTGCACCCACTCGGTGTCAACGCCGATGAAGAGCGTCTTGTAGGTCTCGGACTCGGGGTCGTTGTCAAAGTACCACCAGCCGAACTTGTTGCTCTCGAAGCGGCCGCCCGGCTTGCCAAACTCGAAGCGATAGGTGAGGTTCATGCCGTCGGGGCCACCAAACGGGTCGAGCTCGGGGTTGTACTCCATCGGATAGCGCTCCACGAGGTCGGTGGCGCTACCCCACCACGGCACGTAGCCGTTGATGGTCTGCAGGGTCCAGCGGCCGTCACGACCCTCGTGCGTGTCAGACTTCTCCAGGCCCGTGCCCGTGAGGATGGTCGTAGGCTTCACGTAGAGGAACTTGAGGGCATCCATGCCCGCGAGCATGTTGATGGCCTGCAGACGGTTGGTACCGTCGCCGTTGGGGAAGATGGCTGCATCCGTGGTCCAGTTGGGGCTCGTGAGATCCACCGAGACGACGGTCTTGCAGTCCTGGAACATACCGTCGAAGTTGGCGCACGACGAGGTGTCCCAGTTGACGACGGCATCGACCTTGCGCAGCTTGAGCATACCGCGGAACATGTTCTCCATGGTCGTGACCTGCGCGGTCGTCCAGTTGTTGAGCTGCGAGATGTCGTTGAGCGTGGCGGCGCCCCAGAACATGCCGGCCATGTTGGTGACCGTGGAGACGTCCCAGTTCTCGAGCGTCTCGAGCTCGCGCAGCAGCGTATTGTCCTTGAAGAGGTTCTCGAAGGACGTGATGATCGTGTCGTCCTTCACGAGCTGCTTGTCGGTGGGCAGCGTCTTGTTGGCCTCGTCAATGGCGGCATCGCTGGCGGCGCCGATTTCGTTGTACCAGTCATCCAAGCCGATGACGCTCTGGAGCTTGACGTCGCCATCGAACAGGCCGGAGATGTCACCGGCCAGATCGATACGCATGCCGGAGAGGTCGGCCGAATGCAGGTTCACGTAGCCGGCAAACCAGCGCGAGGGGTTGATCACGTGCACGTTGGAGACGAACTGCACGTTCTCGATCTCCTCGGGGGTGTAGATGAGGTTCTCGGTGCCATCCTCGGAAACGAACCAAGGCAGCTCCTCAAAGGTCTCGGTGACCCAGGTGTGGTAGTTGACGAAGTCGGGGTTATTGGCCTTCTCCTCGTCGATGCCGATGATGAGGGTCTTGGAGTCCTTCATGTACTTCCACCAGGCGTACTCGTTGCTGGGGAAGGAGTTGCCGCCGGTCTGCTCGTCGGTCCAGATGTAGGTGTAGGGGCCCTCGACCGTGTCGCCCCAGTTGAGCGTCGGGTACAGGGCCGCGACGTCGGCTGTGGAGCCGAACCAGTCCTTGGAGGCATTGAGGCGTATCCAGCCACCGGCGCGGGCGTTGCGCGAGGCAAACTGCTTGCCGTTCTCGTCAAGACCCAGGTAAGCACCCTTGAGCGAGGTGGTGACGCCAAAGGCCATGGAGCGCAGGGCCGTGGCGTTGCAGAGCATGCGGTCGATGATGGTGGGGCTACCCAGGTTCCAACCACGCGTGTCGATGGCAGCAAGCGCCGGCGTGTTCATGAACATCTCGGTGAGGTCGCTCGTGACGTCGATGCCCAGACGCCAGTCGGAGATGGCGGCCGCGTCCTCGAGCGCCGTGGCGTTCTTGAACATGCCCGTGTAGTTGGTGACCTTGGAAACATCCCACAGCTTGAGGTAGTTGGTGTTGGGGACGAAGGTGTTATTGAGGAACATGTAGCTCAGGTCCTCGGCCGAGATGGTGACCCAGTCGAGGTTGAGGGTGGCGTCCATGGACTGCATGCCCTCGAACATGCGGCTGAAGTTGACGACGTTGGAGACGTTCCATTCCTTGATGGAGTCGAGCGTCGTGAGCACCTTGGTGTTGCGGAAGGTGGACTGCATGGTGGTGACGCGCGTGGTGTCCCAATCATCGATGCCGATGATGTCACGCAGGAACACGGCGTTGTTGAACAGACGCTCCGTGGACGTGGTGTTGGTCGTGTCCAGACCCGAACCGTCAAAGTAGGTGAACTTCGTGTACTTGGCCAGAGAAAGATCCTTGAAAGTGAAGGTGAAGTCACCGTTGAGGTAGCTGAAGTTCTGGCCGTTGAAGCCAACGTAGTGGATGCCGGTCCTTGTGGCCGTATAGGTGATGTAACCGTGCCTGAGCTCGGTACTGCTCATGTTCTGGTAGTTCGGGAACACGACGCCGGCAAGGCGGCTCGCGCTATTGCGGGGAACGACGTCATTGTAGATCTCGAAGCCGAAGTTGCCCGCACCGTAGTAGTAGTAGGTCATCGTGTAGTCGAGCGAGAGGTAGTAGGTCTCGCCGGCCTCAAGGTACACGGGCGTGAAGATCTTCTCGACGCAGGGATTATATGCATCGCCCTCCCAGCGATTTCCACCATACTCCCAGGCAGCGATGAAGCACTTCCAGCTCTCCCAGTAGGGGCGCACGGAGTCGGTCATGTTGTAGCCATCGGATGGCCTGATGCCCTGGGCCGTGGACTCGTAGTCGAGGTCGACCCACATCTCGTTGACGTAGCGCTGCCACTCGTCCATGACGTTGTTGGCATTCCAGGCATGAGTGCCGAGCAGACCGCCCAGGCCACCTTCCTGGAAGAGGCAATCCTCGTCAAACCAACCCTCGAGCGAGAGCGGGGCGACCTTGCCGTTCTTCGTGTCGACCTTGAAGCTCGAAATGGCCGCGCCGATCTTGTACCACGGGGTCATGTACTGTTTGTAGCCATCGACGACCTTACCGTCGACGAGGTGGTTGTATTCGGTCACCACATTGCAGAGGTTCTTGTTGTGCACGCCGATGGTGAGGTCGCGCGTGTCTTGGTCGATCTTCCACCAGACATTGGCGTTGCTCTCGAAGTTACCGCCAAGCATGCCCGCGTTCCAGACGTACTTGTGGATGAGATCAGCAGGGGGAGCCACGGTAGCGGCCACGGTGGGCGATGCAATAGAAGCCGCGGCCCTCTGAGCGGTCTTGTCGAGGGCATAACGGGCGATGAAAGCTTCGGTGGTGTCCCACCACGGCGTGTCGGTGTCACCGGTGATGGCATCGGAATTGAGGGCATCGCCCATGACCCACACGCCGTCACCGGTGTTGTGGAAGGTGCGACCACCCTGCTGGGAATCGACGAGCTTGCACAGGTTGGTACCCTCGAGCACGGCGTTGGGACCGAGCGTCAGGCTGTTGAGCTTCATCTGATAGGTGCCCATGCCATGGAACATGTCCTGGGTGGTGGGCGTGTTCTGGATGTGCGCCGTGGTCATGTCCCAATCCTGGATGTCCAGGTCGTAGAGCACGTAGCAGGCATAGAACATGCGCACGTAGCTGCGCACGGTCGAGGTCTTCCAGTGCTCCATACCCGTGGCCTTGGCAAGCTTGTTCGCGCCATCGAACATGCTCTCGAGGCTGATGCACTCGTTACCGGGCTTGTCCAGGATGAAGCCCTCGCCCTTGAAGGTGTCCAGGCCCGTATGGGCGCGGGTCGAGTTGTCAGCCGCCAGATAGGTGCCAAACCAACCGGAGAGGTCCTTGACCGAGACGGGGTAGCTGCCGTCGGCGGCAGTGCGCACCTCGGTGATGGTGTTCACGTTCTTGAGCAGCTTGCGCCAGGGCAGCTGCACGGAGGTCTCGGTGATGGCGTTGTTGTCCTCGGAATCACTGCCGATGCGCAGCAGACCCACACGCAGGCCGACCATGCCGTCGCGCACGACGCCCGTGTAGCGCCACCAGACGTTGGGGTTGCTCGGGAAGCGGCCACCCAGGTTACCCTCGTCCCAGGTGTAGGTGATCTCGGTCGAGACGACCGAGCCGCTGGTGTAGAGGGCGTCGGCCGCGCTCGAGACACCGGCGTTGGTGTAGTCGTCGGCCAGGTCGCTCGAGGAGCCAAACCACAGGTTGTAGATCCAGGTGCCCTTGTCGGGCTCGCGATTCGTCAGCGTCTCGCTGAGGCCGGAAGCCTGCGAGAGCACGACGCCCTTGCCCACGGTGAGCTTGTAGAGCGACTGGCAGTCGCGGAACATGTCGGTGACGTCGGCATCGCGGCCGGCATCATGCATGATCCAGTTGCCGATCTTGACGTAGGCGAGCTTCTTGCAGCCGGCAAACAGGCCGTTGAAGTTGGTGACGTGGGAGACGTCCAGGAAGGTGCCGTCGAAGCTCTCGAGGTTCACCATGTTGGCAAACCAGCCGAGCATCGTGTCCTGCGGAACCAGGGTCGAGAAGGTGCTGACATGCTTGACAGCCGCAATGTTGGGGATGCCGGCAATCAGGTCCTCGGTGATCTCGACGATGTTGTCGAGGGTGCCGGTCTTGACGACCGTGGTGCCCGGCGACAGCGCCCACTGCAGGGTGGAGCCGCTGTACTCCATCTTGCCGTCCACCAAGGTAGCCGTACCGGACTTGTTGATGTCGCGGTCCTCGCTGGCATCCGACCCCATGATGAGCGTGCCCTTCTTGACGTCGTTCTCCTCGTCATCGACCAGCGAGAAAATCCACCAGGCGTTGGGGTTGTTGTCCACGCGGCTACCGGCGTACTTGGAGTCCCAGGTGTACATGTGCTCATCGTCGATGGCGACGGACAGGATCACGTCATAGCGGCTCACGAGCTTGGCGGTGGGACCAAACCACGGCACGTCATGGACGATGTTGTTGTCCATGACCCAGCGGCCCACGTTGGCGGCGCGGGCGGCAAGCTCCTTGCCGTTCACGTCGAGGCCCAGGCCCGTGCCCTCGAGCACGACGCGCTTGATGGTGAGGCTGGAGAGCGCCGGCAGGTTGGCGAGCATGTTGGTGCGCTCCATGTCGCCATCCCATTCCCAACCGGAGAAGTTGAGGACGGCGAGGCTCGTGCAGCCCTCGAACAGCGACTCGAAGGACTGCTCATCGGACTTCATGTTGATGTTGACGCCGTCAAAGCTCTTGAGACCCTTGTAATCCTTGAACCAGAAGGAGAGGTTGCGCGGGTTGATCTTGTAGGTGACACCGTTGTACTCGGTGGTTTGTGCCGTGACGGAGACCACGTCGGTCCAGGCGTTGAATAGGCCGTCAACGCTCGAGGCCTTCTCCCAGGGCAGCTGCGAGCTCTGCTCGCCCTTGACGACCTTGCCGGTCTCGGGGTCGATGGTGTCGGCCTCGTAGATGGAGCGGTCGGTCACGACGGGCTCGACGGTGTTCTCGCTCGACCATACCTCGGGCAGGTCCATGCCAAAGGTCAGCGTACCGCGGTCATAGGACCACCAGGCGTTGTCGTTCTCGCCAAAGCGGCCGCGGAACACGCCGGTCTGCCAGTAGTAGTAGGCACCGTAAGTGTCGGTGTTCTTCCAGCCATGGTCGTTGCCGGCAGGGTTCTCGTAACGGCGTACGAGGTCATCGGAGCTGCCAAACCAGGGGTCATCGGCGTAGAGCACGGCGTCCGCGTCCTTGGTGGCGCGCATCCAGGAACCCATGGTGGCGTTGCGCGTGTCAGAATCGAACAGCGCGGTGCCCTCGAGGCTGATGTACTGGCCAAGGTACAGCGAGATGATGGAGTCGAGGCCCTTGAACATGTTGACGCGCGTGGCGTTGACGTTCATCTCCCAGCCGTGGACGTCGATGGAGGTGACCGATGCGCAACCCTCGAACATCGAGTCATAGCTGAGTACGTTGTGGACGCTCCAGTTGGAGAGGCCCTCGACGACGATGAGCTTGTCATCGCCCTTGAAGAGGTTGGCGAGACTCGTGGCACCGTTGACGTTCATGCTGGTGCCATCGAAGTGCTCGAGCGCGGTGTAGTTCTCGAACCATCCCGCGAGGTTGTCACCCACGAAGGTGACGCCGTTTTGCATCGTGACGGCCGAGACCCTATTGTCGCCGAAGGCGTCGGCCCAGGGAAGCTCGGCGGCCGTCTCGGTGATGACGTGGTCGGCGCCCGTGCTCGTGTCGATGAGGCCGATTATGAGGTCGCCATGGGTCTTCTCGTCGTCGGTGTAGGTGAACTGCCACCAGGCGTTCTCGTTGGTGAAGCGACCACGCAGCGTGCCTTCTTCCCAGGTGTACTTGACGACGCCCAGGTCGCTTGCCGGGTCAGACACCGGATAGCGCACCATGAGGTTCTTCGTCGTGCCAAACCACACGATGGTGAACGACTCGTCACGACGCTCCCAGGAGCCGCGCGACGACTTGTGGTTGTCATCGATGCCCGTGTCGGCCAGGTAGGAGTTGTTGCCGACCGTGAGCTCGAGGATGGCCGGTGCGTTGGCGAGCATGCCGTTGCGGTTGGCCGTGACGCTCATGTGGCCACCGGCAGCCGGGGTAAAGGCGATGTTGAGGTACTTGAGGCTCGTGGCGCCGTTGAACATGTTCTCGAAGGTCGTGCCCGCCGAGACGTCCCAGGTACCGATGTTGAGGATGCTCTCGACACCGGTGGCGTTCTCGAACATCGAGGAGAAGTCGGTGACCGCCGAGGTGTTCCAGTTCTGGGTGCCCTCGATCTCGATGGCACTCTTGGTGTCCTTGAACATGGCGTTTACGGTGGTGACCTTGCCCGTGTCCCAGTTCTCCACGCCGGTGAAGCTGACGAGCGAGTCGCAGCCCTCGAACATGGAGGCGAGGCTGATCACGAGGTCCGTTGCCAGGCCCGCGCCGTTGAAGCTCGTGAGCCCGGTGTAATGGGTGGCGAAGAGGTTCGCGAGACTCCAAGCCGACAGGCGGATGGTCGGATTGCCGTTGAGGGCCTCGGCGACGAAGGACTTGACGTTGGCCAGGCCATCGTACTGGTTCTCGGCCTCGTAGATGGCATCGATGACGGGGATCCAGGCAGCCTCGGCCTCGGTCGGGTCAAGCGCGAGCTGGATGGGGTTGGTGGTGTCGGTGCCAACGGTCAGCATGCCCGTAACGGCATCGTACTTCCACCAGGCCATATCTCCGCCGTTGACGTCGCTAAAGCGACCAGAGTAGTTGCGGGCCCTCCACTCGTAGAGGAAGTTGCTTCCGTAATTGCGACTGGTCACCGGGTAGCGACGCTCGAGATCGGCCGAGGGGCCGAGCCACTTGTGAGTCACGCTGGCGTTGGTGGCCGTCGAGGGGTCAAAGGTGCTGGCCTGGAAGCTGCCCTTGTCCTGGGCGCGGTCCGGGGCCAGCGTGGCGTCACCCAGACCGGAATCGGTCAGGATGATCTTGTCGCCCAGGAACAGCATCTCGAGCGAATTGAGACCTGCGAGGAAGTTCTCGCGCGAGCTCGCGGTCGTCGCCTTGCTCATGTCCCAACCGGAGATGTCGAGCGTGGACAGGGAACGGTTGTTGTAGAAGAAGTAGCTGAAGTTGGTGCCCTTGGAGGTGTTCCAAGCCGCGGCCTTGTCAAAGGTGCGCAGCACCGTGTTGTTGGCGAGGAAGTAGCTGAAGTCCGTCACGTTGGAAGTGTCGAAGACGTCGACACCAGCCAGCGTGGCAAACCTCGTGCCATCGAACATATGGGCCACGGAGGTGATCCCCGTAGTATTAGTGAAGTTGCCCATACCCGAGATGGTGTGCATCGCCGTGCAGTTGGCGCAGAAGTTCGCGAGGCTCGTGGCACCCGTGAAGTCCATGCCCTTGGCAAAGCGCAGGTTCTCGAGATTGACGTAATCCTTGAACCAGTCGGCCGGATACAGCATGTGGAGCTTGTCCTCGAAGACGATGTAGCGAATCGAGGAGCGGCCCAGGGCGCGGGCGGGCTCACCGCTGCCGGCAGCCTTGCCGATGACGAGCAGCCAAGGCTGGTCGTTCTGCACGTTGACGGGATCGGGACGCTCGGTGATGGTGACGTTGCCACTCGGGTTGGTGGCACCGATGCGCAGCGTTGCGGCATCGGAGTCGTACTCCCACCAGATATTGCCGTTGGACTGGAAGACGTTGCGCAGCAGCGTGACATCCCAGAAGTAGAGGGCGGCCTCGCCCAGAGCGGCTCCCTCGGAAGCGGCATTGCCGTAGCGGTTCAGCAAGCTGGCGGAGGTGCCGATCCAGTAGTCGGTATCGGAGCCCTTGCGTACCCAGGTGCCACTCGTCTGATCATGGAGGTCGAGCTTGTCCAGACCGGAACCGATGAGCTGCACCTTGGGACCCAGCTTGATATTAAGCAACTTGTTGACGCCCTTGAACATGTCAGCGCGATTGGCACTCATGCTGTGGCTCATGTCAAAGGAGCTGATGTCGAGGACGCCGTTGTTGATGCCACCAAGATTGACATCGTTCATGAACAGGCCCGTGAACCCGACGCACTGGCTCGTGTCCAGGCCGGTGCCATCAAAGTCGAAGAGCTTCACGAAGTCCTTGAACCAGTAGGACATGTCAGCGGGCTGGGCACCGTTATAGGTCTTGATCTGCTCCACGTTGCGAATGGTGACGATGGGCTGGCCATCGACCTGCTCGAGCCACGGCATATATTGGGTACCGTTGGCGCTGGCGGTCTCGGTGATGAGCTTGCCCAGAGTCTCGCCATCCTCATCATCGTCGGCGCCAATGGACAGGATGTTGTTGACGTTGTCGAACTTCCACCAGGTGTTGTCATTGTCAAAGCGACCACCGCGCAGGATGGTGTTGAAGCGGTAGGTGGCATCACCGTGGGCAGCGCCCAGGATGGTGCCGTTGTAACGACGCTCGAGGTTGTCGGTCGTGCCAAACCAAGGATCCTTGACCTTGCCCTTGTCGTCGTAACGCTCCCAGATGCCATTGGCCTTGTTCATCGACGAGATGTCGAGCAGGCCGGCGCCGGCAATGCGCGTGGTGTCCGAAACGGTGATGGTCTTGAGCGAACGGCAGTCCCCGAGCATCTCGGAAATGTTGGCCGATGCACCCATGACCCAACCCGTCATGTCGATGTTCGCGATATTGATGCAGCCCTTGAACAGGCCGCCAAAGTCCGTGACGTTGCTGACATCGAGACCAGAACCCCTGAAGACGCTCAGGTTGACGTAGTCGGCAAACCAGTTCGCAATCGATGCGGGGGCAACCGTCTTATATGTATTAGTGCCGTCGATCGTCTCGTGGAAGGTGACGATGTTGATGAGCTCGCTCGGAACGGCACGCAGCCAGGGCAGCTGGCTGGCGGTCTCGGTGACGGCGAAGTCCGTATGGGCGATGCTCGGATCAAGTTCGATCTCGAGCGTCTTGCGATTCCAGTTGTAGGTCCACTTGATTGCACTATTACTAGTGAAGTAACCCTCGGGGAAGAAGTTGAGGGTGAAGTTCGCCTTGAGTCCGTTGTCCGCCGCACCGTTGGTGCCCCAGCGCTGGATCAGCTCGGAGGGCTTGCCCTGCCAAACGTTGATCTCGCCCTGAACGACGCGCGTGGCCATCCAGTAGCCAAGGTCGTCATTGCGCGAGGAGATGCGCTCGATACCCGTATCGGTCAGCGCGGTGTCAGGATGCAGCGTGATGGTACGCAAGGACTTCATGCCGGCCAACATATCGAGTCTATTCTTCTCGGTACCGTCAGCAACATTGCTGCCGGAACCTGTCGCAGTATAGACTCCCGAGAGGTCGAGCGACTCGAGCTTCTCGACATTGGCAAACATGTCCTGGAACGAGATGCCGCTGTCGGTCTTCCAGGTCTCCATACCCGTAATGGTGGTGAGCACCTTCGCGTTCTGGAACATCTTGTCAAAGCTCACTGCCTTGGAAACATCCAGATTGGTCACGTCGATGGTAGTGAGTGCCGTGTAGTCAGCAAACCAGCTCGTGAGGTCCAGCGGGGTGACCTTGCCACCCGAGCCGTTGGCCACGAACTTAATACTATGGATGTCGGCACGGCTGACCGCACTCGTGGTCGAGGTGAGCCACGGCAGGTTGGAGCCCGTCAGGGAAGTCGTGAGCTGCTTGTCACTGCCACCGGCAGTGATCGTCAGCACATGATTCTTGTACTCCCAGGTGATGTTTGCGTTATCCGAGAACGTATTGGTGCCTGCAGCAGGCGCGATGACCGGCGCAGACGCAGCAGCCAGGTAACGCACCGGACCATAGACCCCGGCGTTCGGTTCCTCGGGTTCCTCGATGCCAGGCACGTCGACCTGGTCGGGAGTGGTCTCCTCCTCAACAGTAGTGGTTTCTTCGGGGGTGGGATTCTCGACGTTCTCCGTGGCGGCGGGATCTTCGTCGGCCGTCTCCTCGGCCGAATTCTCGGTAGGTTGGCCCTCGCCGTTCAGCGGCTCTTCGGACTGACCTTCCGCGCCAGAAATCTGCTGGTCAGAAGCATCTTCGGAGAAGTCTTCCGCGCCATTCTCGGCAACAGCGCCCTCCCCAGCCATTTCAGGCGAAGCGAACGCAGCGAGCGAAGTCGAGAAATCTCCACCTTCCGCGCCAGAAATCGCCTGGTCAACAGGAGTGCCGGCGGAATCATCCGCGCCTGCGTTTACAGCATCATCGCTCGTGGCACTTTGGGCAACCAGGAGCGTATTGTCTGCAAAAGCGGCGGGGGTGAAAACCGTGGCGGAAATTGCCGAAATGGTGAGACTGAGGAAGATCGCTGCAACGACCATATATATAACGCGCGCACGCGCGCGTAACGCACGTGCACCGCGAAAGATATTTTCGTTGCTTTGGATCATTCGTATTACTTTCCTCACTCACCGGCATGCGCAATGTACAAAATCGCGTTTTGCCTTGCAAGCGAGAAACTTCGGCAATTGTGCCATCTACCTGCGGGTTTAGCAGCATCTACCACCCTGCAAGCATTACATAGCTTTTACGCTACATTTGTATAGAGTGTCTATAGAACCACTGGATAAACGCGTAAATGAGACTGCTAAGGCATTTTGGTAGCATCAGGCACTGTTTTTTGGCCATTTCTAGCCATTTGCAAGCAAAACCCAAGCTCAAAACTATTTTTCGTCTTCACAATTCCTCCACATTTGGTTGGCAAGTTCTTCACGAAACCAATTGCGCATTTTTCACGCCCCCACCAGCCAAACATTCAAAATCTTTATCCTATTTTTAGATATACTCGTATGGATTTTCTTATCTTCTTTGAGTTGCCCATCTCTCATTGCGAAAAAATGATTGACAACTCTGACGCTACTATGCATCGAAAACCATTTTCGTGATTTCGGTCCGATTTGGATCCCCCTGAAGGAGAATCGAGGTCCAGATTAGGTTCGAAACCCCTTCCGTGCAGCTCAAGTCTCATCCAAAGCTTCCAAATCAAGCCTGAGAGACATTTGGCGCATTTTAAGGCGTTTTAAGCCCTTTTATGTTCTTCTGGCACATTCGGATACCTGTCATACGGGCAAAACGCCTTAGAATCGATTCTAAGGCATCGTTTTTCGTCCTTGTTGCGTAAGGAAACCAAGCCGTTCGCTCCAAAGCCAAAAATGGACCCGGGAGACATCTACGCGACCCATCCATACCTCCACAGGTTCCTAAAAACCCAATCACGCAATCCCAAATTGCATCCTGCATATAGCGATTTGCTCAAACCCGTCCACTTCTTCCCTCGCTTAAGGCGATTCGTTATAGCGGTTCAATTCAATCCGGACTTTTTCAGACGCTTCAACCGACCTTTCGCAATCCCCTTGGATCCTCATCATCAGACCAAGATAGCGCCTCGAGTTCCCCTTCCCTGCTCACTTCAAGTATCTTGGTCACTTCGGTTCAGCAGCCACCCCTAAGACAATGGTACCCATGAGCCGTATTCTCCACGCGCCAACGACCAACACACCTCCGAAAACCACCAAGCACCCACACGTCCCAATCCATCCTCCGCATGCCTCGCCGCGCCTCAAAAATCGACCGCGGTGCCGCGCGGCAATTCAGCGCTCGTTTCCGCGCCCCGGCGCGGAACCCCCGCTCCAATAAAATCGGTTCATAAACTTGCTGGCGCGGAACCTGAAACGAAATCGCGGGAGTCTCAGCAGACTTCCGCGATTCTTCCGCGCCGCCAATTTCGCTTTGACTCTCCACCACGAATCGCTCAAACAGGGAGCTGATTTCGGCATCGACGCACCATAGTTTCAGACTCAAAATCAGCTCCCGATACAGCAGACGCGACCCCATTCGCACGCCTGAACTGACCGACATTCTCATCGATATATCTGCGCCCCCGAGGCCCCATGAATAGCAAAAGAAGACACTCGAAAACCCTAAAATCGACCTATCACTTTCATCGTTTCGACTCTCATTTCCCTTTCGCGCAGAACGTTTCGTTTCGCTATCACTGGTACCAGTCAATTACGGTATCGAGTCACAGGCACGAGCCAAAAAGTGGCGTTCCCACATGCTTCGAGAACCCTTGCTGATGCTCGGCGTGGGAGATTTCTCCACTCCTGTGCCTTACGGCACCTCCGGTCGAGATGACACGCCGGGACAAAAAAGCCTGTCGCCCTGAGCGTTTGCAGACATAAAAACAGCGACCCCGGTAGGTGGATCCGGGGTCGCTGGAGGGTTGTAAGGGAAGTGCGGAAGTCGTGGTAAGTGGTGAAACCTGGTGTGTGTTTGATGCTTCCTTTAGGCTAAGTGAATCTTGAGGTAACGGCGGCGTTCGAAGAATCCCATATTGGCGATACGTGCTCTTTCCTCCTTGGCCCCAGACTCACGTGCGGTTGTGACACGGTCATCGAGATATGTCATTGCGTCACGATAACCATCGTTTCGAGCCCTATTGATCATATCCTCGAGCTCTTTCTGAACAGCCGAGCGGCCTTCTTGCTCACCCACCTGGCGGGCATCGTCGACCTGCTGCTGGAATGCACCCATGACACCGCCAAGCATGTTAAGCATGGTCAGCGCACGGGTTGAATCTTCTCCGGGTGAACCACCACCATCTATGGGTGCGACGCTCACGGTCTGAGCGGTGGCGGCCAGTTGAGCCTTGGCATTTGCCGCACCGAGCTGCTCGCTCAGAGACGTGATGCGAGCATCGCGCTCGGCAATCTGCGCCTCCTTTGCTGCGACCTCGGCTTCCTTGGCGGCAAGCGCCTTTGTCTTCTCTTCGAGGCTTGCCTCCTGCTTGGCAACCAGTGCCTTGAGGCGCTCGATCTCGTCGTCCGAAACGGAGTTGACTGCGGCAACGATGGGGGCTGCAACGCTTGCATCCGCCACCGCTTCGCGAGCCTTCGCCTCGGCGGCATCGCGAGCCAAAACGGCATCGTTCGCACGCTACTCTGCGGCCTGCGCGCGCTCCTCCGCCTGCTTCAGCTGATTCTTAAGATCGTTGAATTCCTGCTCGGAAATACCCGAGCCGGAATCAGTGACGGGCATTCCGTTGTTGCCCGAGTCGTACGATGCCTGCATGCAATCCAGGGCGCGGGTGATGACAGCCGCCTTGGTGATGTTTTCGCGATGCGCGAAATCATCAATCATCGACATGTACTCGAGGGGTAAACGGAAGTTCGCCTGTTTGACTTTTGAACTCAACTCAACCACCTAACCTACATTTTTGAGAACATTCTTGGCGAGTAACTAGACGATCTGACTCATCTAAAGTCTTTGAGATTATATACCAAGTGATATACGCAAATCTATAAAAAATACAAATTGATAGCTTGACGCTTTCTGTGGCTTCTGAGTGGTTCTCACGGCCCGATTTTCAAGACGCATAGCGAAGGGGATTCGGTAGCCGCGCTAACGCCTGATTTAGCTGTGTTATCGCCTGGTTAGCAAATTGATGATATCAGCGATTTATCAGGCAATATATACATTTTTCTATACAAAATCAAAGCTTGCTTTCACGGTATATCTACAAGCGATTTTAAGCCCTTCTAAGGCCTTTGTTTTGGGAGAAGAATCCCGCGATAGCTATCGTTAATTTTTGAGTGTTTCTAGCAGATTTTCGCAAAGTTTTTTTTATCGTGAATGGAGAGTTTGGGTAACAGCCGATTCATGATTCGATCACAACTCGATTCCTGATTTTTCAGACAACCCTGTTAGACTTTATCGACTAATCAGATTAAGATGGGGTGCCTTTATTATTCTTAACGTAGAATTATTTAGCTTGTTTTGAAAAGAAATCTTTATCTTAGTTTAAGTTAATATGCCATGTTTTTGATTCGAGTCATCTTTATCTGCTTTTATAATAAAGTTTCGAACGAGAAACGAAAAATCAGATCGAATCTTTTTCTGGAAATCTTTATTCACAATACAGATAATAATTTCGATCTTGGGCATTGAAAATTTGACTGATTATTTTGGGCCTCAAGACGTTCTGGAAAACCATCTCGGACTCAGAGACTCCACGGAGGCTAAAACGGCTCAAAATTGATTCTCGTGCCTCAGAGAGCCTCCAGACCTTTTCAACAGGATTCCAATTTGTTTCCGTTTGTATTTTCGAACTCGCGAAAATCATCAACTCAGGATTCTTTATCTTATTCGTAGATATAACATTAACTGATTTTTAGATAATTCTTTTATCTTTAATCTAGATTAAATCAACGCATATTTCTTATTGGTACCTGCTTATTCTTCTCTTCCCGATTTTGATTTCTCATCCGATCTTATTATTCTTTCTTCTGATAAATCTTTATCTGATTAGTAGTTAATTAACTCAAGACTCAATCTTTTGCCAATCTGAATTGATTTATTCTTTATCTAGATAATATTTTATCTCTAATTTGAATAATTTCGCTTCAATACAAATTTTGCTCGCTTTGATTTAATTTATCTCAAATTTGATAATTATATATTCTTAATATGAAATAATAGATACGGATCTCCGTATTTTTAACTGGCACCAGTTAGTAAATAACACTTCATATGCTCTATTATTCTGTTCTCAGATAGTTCTTTATCTCAAATTTGGATATATTGATTATCTGTTTGTTGATAATCCTTTATTTCCAAATCAGATAATTCAGGCCTCTCGTCTTTTTCCACATAGATCTTTCTGCCACTCTCGAATTCTCTTATTTATGCAACTTAATAACATATCTTCAACTGGTACAAGCTAAAGATTTTGCTTTCAAATTCTCTCTTTCTGCTTCCAGATTTTGAATTTGCTCTCTCGTGCAAAATACTGGCTTCTCAGCCCCTCTGACTGCTCTCTGTGTTTCGATGCCAATCAATCTCTAAAAGTGCCATAGCCGCGATTCTGAAGCCTCGTTTTTTAAGACTGAAAATCTTCCTTCGTTTGGTACTCTGTTGGACCCGAATTTCTGCCAAAATATCTTGGTCACTTTTCTTGTGGATTCCTGTGGAGACGCGCCAACCGATTCAACGCATCGCTCTGCTTTTCGTGTCTCGGCTGTCGTGTATGATGATGAAAAATTTCGAATGGAAGGTTGTATGGCATGCACATCGGATTCGACAACGACATGTATATCGAAATGCAGGCCGCTCGCATCAGGGAGCGTATTGCGCAATTTGGTGGCAAGTTGTATCTCGAGTTCGGTGGCAAGCTTTTCGATGATTACCACGCTTCACGCGTGCTACCTGGTTTCGAGCCTGATTCCAAGGTCCGCATGCTCATGACCCTGGCCGATGATGCAGAGGTCGTCATTGCAATCAACGCTAATCATATAGAGGGCAATAAGCATCGCTCAGATATCGGCATTGCCTACTCCGAAGACGTCTTGCGCCTCATGGATGTATATCGCGAGATGGGCCTGCTCGTCGGCGGCGTCGTTATCACCCAATTCACCGGCCAGCCCCATGCAGAGGCGTACCAGCGCCGCTTAGAGTCCATGGGCATCAAATGCTACCGCCACTATGTCATAGACCGTTATCCGTCGGATATCGAGCATATCGTGAGCGATGATGGTTTCGGCAAAAACGATTACATCGCAACGGAGCGCCCACTTGTCGTCGTCACGGCCCCCGGTCCGGGCTCAGGCAAGCTGGCAACGTGTCTCTCCCAGCTCTATCACGAGAACAAGCATGGGGTTACCTGCGGGTATGCCAAGTTCGAGACCTTCCCGGTCTGGAACCTCCCGCTCAAGCACCCGGTCAACATTGCCTATGAGGCCGCCACGGCAGATCTTGAGGACAATAACATCATCGATCCGTTCCATCTCGAGGCTTACGGGAGCATTGCCGTCAACTACAACCGTGATGTCGAGACATTCCCCGTGCTCAAGGCCATGATGGAGAGCATCCTGGGAGAGAGCCCCTACCAATCCCCCACCGACATGGGCGTTAATATGGTAGGCAATTGCATCTGTGACGACGAGGTCTGCAGCGATGCAGCCCGCAACGAGGTCGTACGCCGCTACTTCCGTGCCCGCGAACAACTCGCACGCGTCGGTACCGGCAAAGAGGAAGTCGGCAAGCTCGAGCTTCTCATGAAGGATGCGGGTGTCGATGTCGACCTTTCCCCCGCTCACCAGGCCGCACTCGCCAAAGCGGAAGCCTCGGGCCTGCCCGCTGGCGCCCTGGTACTCCCCGACGGGTCGCTCGTCACCGGCAAGACTTCGGAGCTCCTCGGTGCTGCCTCATCGCTCCTGCTCAACGCCCTCAAGGTCGTGGCCGGCATCGATGACAGCACCTATATCGTGAGCGATGCGGCCCTCGAGCCCATCTGTCACCTCAAGACCGAGCATCTGCACAGCATCAATCCGCGTCTCCACTCAGATGAGACACTTATTGCCCTTTCCATTAGCTCGGCCACCGACCCTCTCGCCCAGAGGGCAATCGATGCAACCGAAGCTCTACGCGGCTGCGATGCCTATTTCTCGGTCATCATCTCCTCGACAGATGAGAAAACCTACGCAAACCTCGGCATCAACGTCTGCTGCGAGCCCATCTTCGAGCGCCGCGCGTACTATCACCGATAACCACCATACGCTACCTATTGCATTATTACACTGGATCCATTCTGCGTCAACTACCTGCGGCTATGTAAAAGCGTCGAGGGACCCGACAATTCCGAATGGGCTTCTGAGGAATTGCGGGCGCCCTCGACGCCAAAACCAGCTGCCTAAACGCAACCTGTTATTTATCGATAACATCTCCAGTTACGTCAACGATGCCATCGTCATTGGCATCGACTGCACCACCCGTGCCCATGGGCGTGCCATCGGCCCCCTCGTCGAAGCCCTCCTGCTCCTCGACCTTGGCGACCTTGACCATGGAGGCGTCATAACCAAGCTCTTCGAGCGAATGCAGCGCCTTCTCGGCATGCACTTCGTTGATGGGCTTGCGGCCAAAGATGGCGTTATAAATCCAGAAGGTGAACAGCGCCGTGAGCGCCAGGCCACACACAGCCAGCGCAAAGGAACCCAGGTGAACCAGACCAGCGATGGCATGCTCGCCACCGAGGAACAGGTCCATGCCGATGTTGTAGGTGTTGTAGCCACCAACGGTGATCATGACCGAAAAACCCTGGCCGGCGAAGTTCGCAAGCGCACCGGAAATGCCGAAGGGCGCGAGAATCGCACCCAACATCCATGCCGTCATCAGGATGTGGAGCGGCGTCGTCTTGGAAGTAATGGACTTGCAGACCAGGAACAGAATCTGGAAGAACGCGGCGAGCAAGCCGCCCACCCACAGGGCGTTGAAGAAGAGCATGCCGCCCTCGGTCTTCGCCACGCCCAGGTTTTGGCCAGGCTGGACGCCCATCATGCCGCACACGTAACCAATCACGACGCACACGAGCATGAACACGACGTTAAACCAGATGACGAACCACACGCAATTCCAGATGCACTTGCCCATCGAGGCGTTTTCCTTGGTCCATGGGCCAACGCCCTTCATGCCGACGGCCATCGCGAAGCCGGAGAACGGCAGCAAGGCACCAAACGTAGCCCACTCCTCGACGTACTGGTAGCACGCAAAGCCACCGAGCACGCAGCCGATGAGGCCCATGCTCACCAGCGTGGCACCACCCGTGAAGAATTCCATCGGCGTACCGGTCAGCGCAAACTGCCAGAACGACAAGATGGCCTGCGCGATAAGGGCGAGAACGCCGCCCACGCAGAAGCTGTAGAACACGGTCTTATAAGGTTTCATGTAATTCCCCCTGTTCGTGCGGGTCGGCCCTCCTGCAGACCCGCGCCTATACGAGAAAAGCCGCGTAGCGCTCGCGCGGCTTCCCGCGCCTGCCATGAGCATGGCAGGCGTCTTCGCATCCCTCCCAGGCGCGAACTCGTACAGTATATCGGCACTTTCCACGCCACGCCACCCTTCGGTGGCTCTATAATCGCCAGTGGAAAGCCGTCTATGTGGATATGGAACCTCATGAACAACCAGTCATTACGCAATGCCCTGCGTGTTTTCGAGCGCACCGAGGAAAACTACATCGAGGCCCTGCGTGAAAGGGGCCTGACCTTTGCCGATGCAGATGCGCGTCACGATGCGATCGACGAGTTGCGCAGGCAGCTTGCCGATCGAGGCGCCGAGATGCGCAACGGCGGCGCAAGCATTCGCGTGGGTTGGCTCTCTCCCGCCTGCGTCGAATGTACCGGCGCAAACGGCAGCGAGACCTTCTCGACCACCTTCAAATGCCACCGAGATTGCTACTTCTGCTTCAACTACAACCTCGCCGACTACGACAAGTTCGTCGAGGAAGGCTGCCCGTGGGAAGAAGTTATGCAACAGGCTGCGCAATCAACCGGCGGAAAGATGGCCGTCGTTGGCCTGACCGGTGGGGAACCCCTGCTCAACTTCGCCGATACGCTCGCCTTCCTCGCCCGCGCGCATAAGCTCTTCGGTGACGCCCACAAGCGCATGTACACCTCGGGAGACCTGCTCACGCGTGAGATGGCCGAGCAGCTACGTGATGCCGGGCTCGACGAGATTCGCTTCTCGATCAAGCAGGATGACACCGACGAACAGCGCGAACGCGTGCTCGCCAATATGCAGATGGCCACCGAGTACATCCCATCGGTCATGGTCGAGATGCCCATCATCCCCGGCACAGACGATGCGATGCGCGATTGGATGCGGCGCTTTGACGAGGCGGGCATCGATGGCATGAACCTTCTCGAGTTCTGCTTCCCCTTCCATAGCTGGGAGGAGTTCGCCAAGCGCGGCTTCGAACTGCGCAATCCTCCCTTTGACGTCATGTATGACTACAACTACTCCGGTGGACTGGCCATCGATGGCAGCGAACAGCTTGCACTCGAGCTCATGCTGTGGGCGATGGACGAGGGGCTTTCCTTCGGCATGCATTATTGCTCGCTCGACAACAAGCACCGCAGCGAGATGCGCCAGATGAACGAGGTCGGGCGCGATATGCACCCCTGCTTCAGCTTTGACGAAGAGGACTTCTTCCTCAAATCGGGCAAGGTCTTCGGCAAGGACGTCGAGATAGCCCGTAAGCGCCTTCAGGCTGCCGGATGCACCGATTACATCGAGAGCACGCACGAGCATTCGCTTGCTTTTCCGCTAGGCTTTGTGGACGCGCTCGCAGGCACGCGTTGCACGCCCGTCGTCTCCTATAACGTGCTCGAGCGTGACGATCAGGGCCGCTACCTGCGCGAAGTGGGGCTTGAAGTTCTCTAGTTACTCTTCTTCGAGTTCGTCCAGGCACTCGGTGAGCTTCTGGATTCCCTTTACGATGGACATGAGCTCGGCATCCGACACGTTTGCGAAGAGCTCGTCGATCTTGCGCTCCGCAGCAACTCCGTTATCGGAGAAGTACGTGTATGCCTTGCGAGTAAGCTCGACGTCCAGGGCGCGGCCATCGGCACTTGAGCGACTGCACGTGACATAGCCTTTCTCCTCGAGTGCCGCGAGCATCTTCTTGACGTTCTGACGCGTCGTGCCGGTGAACTCGGCGATGTCGCGCACGTTCTTGGGCTCGTCTTCCATGCGCGAAATCATCATCATGAGGTACCACTGCTTGAAGGTGATGTCCGAATGCAGCGAATCGGCAAAGCGATTGAAGCGATTCGAGAGAATCGAGATGGCACCGATGACGAATTGCTCGTACTGTCCCCGTTCGCTGCGCTGCATGGTAATCGTCCTCCTGGATAAGGCCCGTGCCAGGGAATCGGGCCCTTGGCACATCTTGTGCAACTTATTGCGGTTATTCTAGCACGATTCCCTTGCGATGCAAGAACGGCTCCGCTCTCCATCATTGCGAGCGGGAGAGATTCCTCCGCTCCGGGGCCTCTCGCTCCCACCTATATATTCAAATCCTCAAATCCCAGGTCAGCATGCTCGAAGGGCTCGTCAGCCGGGTTCGCCTTCGCGTCCGCATTCGCCGAGTCACCACCCGGCGTCCCCGATCCGCCCTTGTGGGCGCCGAAGATCGTCCTGAGCCCCTTCACGGCCAGAATGACCGCCAAGATGATGAGCAGCAGCGCTATGAGCAGCTGCAGAATGGTCGCCGCGTCAAACGCACCGCCCGCAAGCGCCATGCATTTGGCGTACAGCGTCATGACAAGTGAAGTCAGCGTCACGATGAGCATGAACGCCATGGGCACGTAGAACATCTTGTTGTTGCGTCCCGCATTGCCGAGCCATGCGCACACGGCGAGCAGGCCCAAGGCGGCGAGAAGCTGGTTTGCGGCACCGAACAGCGGCCATACGAGTTGGTAGCCCGTCATGCCGAGCCACACGCCCAAGACGACGGTGACAATCGTCGCAAACCAAGGATTGGTCACGACGCGACGCCATCCGGTCAGGTCCTTGATCTCGACACCCTGCGGCGTAAAGAGCTCCTGGAACATGTAGCGCGCCAGGCGGGTCGCCGTGTCGAGCGAGGTCAGGCAAAACACCGAAACGGCAAGGATGAGCAGCGCGTACGCGATGTCGGTGGCACCGGCAAGCCCCGGAATCATGCCGAGCATCTGCGAAAGGCCCGCCGCGAAGACCTGCGTGGGCGAGGTGTAGGTGCCATCCATGTACCCCGAGAACACGAACGCCACGGCGCACAGCGAAATGACGGCGACCAGACACTCGAGCAGCATGCCACCGTACGCAATAGGTTGCGCTTGACTCTCGCGATCGAGCTGTTTGGACGTCGTACCCGAGGCCACAAGGCTATGGAAGCCCGATATGGCGCCACAGGCGATGGTGATGAACAGTGCCGGGAAGAGGAAACCGCTCGTCGCAACCTTCGACGTGCCGGCAGCGGCGGTGAAGCCGGTGAACGCGGGAATCGACAGATCGCTCGAGCCTCCCACGATGCCCGATCCCACGATGCCGACGAGTGCAAGCACGATCATGCCGTAAAGCAGGTAGCTTGAGAGATAGTCGCGCGGCTGCAGCAAGATCCACACGGGCGCGACCGAGGCGAGTAGGATGTAAACGCCAATGATGATCATCCACGTGGTATTGTCGAGCGAGATGACCGGGAAGAGGAAGCCCAGCGTGACGACGAGGACGATGATGACGATCGCCGAAATCACGTTGATGGCCGTGGGAATTTTACGCCCGCGCGTAGCCAGGCCGAAGACGACCGCAACGACGATGAACAGCATCGAAATCATGGCGGTGCGCGTATTGGCGAGGTTCGTCATCTCGACAGTGGCAGCCTTGGCGGCGTCGGCCGGAACCGGAGCGACGGCAAACGTGCTGGCAACGATGGACGCGAAGGCCGCGACCACGAGGATAAGCGTAAGGTAGGCAAAGATGCAGAAGAGCTTCTTGGCCATGCCGTCGACGTTTTCTTGGATGACGGTCGCGAGCGTCTGGCCCTTGTGCCGCAGCGACGCGAACAGCGCGCCGAAATCGTGCATGGCGCCGATGAAGATGCCGCCGATGAGCACCCACAGCAACACGGGTACCCAGCCAAAGATGGCAGCCTGGATGGGGCCGTTGATGGGACCAGCACCGGCAATCGACGAGAAATGGTGGCCGAGCACAACGTACGGCGGCGCAGGAACGTAATCGCGTCCGTCCTCGAACTCGTGGGCAGGCGTGGTGCGATCGGCCTTGACACCCCATTGCTTGGCGAGCCACCCGCCATAGAAGATGTAGCCCAGCACCAGGACCACTATGGAGACCAGCAGAATCAGCATTGCATTCATCGATACTCACCTCTCGTCCATTCGTTAATGCACGGGATTTTAGTACTTTTGACGGCAGATGGAAGAAAAATTTAACCGCGGCTAATTCTTATGGGAACCAATGGAAGCGAGGGATACGTCTAGAAGGCGTTCGCCTCGAGTGTGGGCACCATATCAGCCCCCATCGCGTTGGCATGCACCGCGCCCTCGTCCAGACAGACGACGCATACGCGCAGGTCAGCCCAGCCCTTGAGGCCAAGCGCGAAGTTCTTGCGGAAGCGCGTCTTGCGCACGCGACGCGCTAGTCCCGCATCTATGGAATCAGCGATGATGACGAGCGAGAGAAACGAGTTCATGTGATCGGGACCGAGCGAGACCTTGGCAATGGCCTCCTCTTGCATGAACGCCACGAGTTCGTCGAACGTTCCGGCATCCAAATGGCCCACGAGCTTAAAGAACAGATACTCGTGGGAAGTGGTTTCCCAGAGCTTGGCACGTTTCACCAGCACGTATTGCGAAGCGCTCGAATGCAGCTCGGCATACCCCTCAAAATCGCGTCCCGCAAACGAGTAGTCGTGCTCGACGTCAAAGTACGCCTCGTGTGCGGCAAGCAGGCGCTCGAGCACCGCATGTGCCCTCTCGGAAGCCGCGACGTCCATCGACATGTCAGGCATCCGCCACCATGCGGGCGCTCATATCAAGCGGCTTGGCGAAGTGCAGGCAGGTCGTCGCAATGCCATCGACGCCGCTCGCCGCATACGCGCGAGCGTTCTCCATGTTGACGCCACCAGCTGCGATAACCGTGACCTGGGGATTGATGCCCTTGAGGGTGCGCACGAGCTGCGCGAGTTCGTCTGCGGGGACCTTGTCGAGCTGGATGCCGTCAACGCCCGCCTCGACAAAGCGCACCGCATCGGACGCATCGGCTTCGACGAAGAACTTCTTCTCGCAACAACGCGCCTTGAGCTCGGGAATGTCGGCGATGAGAGCATCGATGCCGCCCTCGTAAAACGCAACATGCTGCGCAAATACGAGCACGGTCTCGGAAAGTCCCAGGCGATGCGGGAAGGAGCCACCCACAAGCGTTGCCTTCGTGTCGAGCGGCTTGGTACCCGACATGCGTTTGCGCGTCGTCAGCACCTCGCAACGGGGGTTCTCCGCATGCACTGCATCGACCATGGCGCGCGTCTTGGTCGCCAGCGCGCTGTAGTACTCGAAGATGTTAAGGCAGCACTTCCAACCCATGTGCAGGACTTCTGCCCGTCCCCAGACGCGCATGAAGACATCACCGGGCGCAAGTTGGGTGCCCGACGGCTGGATTTCGACACGCTCGGCACCCAGCATGTGATAGATGCGCTCGGCTTCCTCGGTACCGCACAGCACGCCCGCATCCCGCGTGAAGTATTCTATACAGCCGTGATGCCCGCCGATGCCCAGCACGTGCGTGGTTAGGTCGACACTCGGGACATCTTCGCTGATGAGCTCTTCGAGGTACGAATCGGCTATGTACATGGGCACTCCTAGTCTACGACGATGGATGCCGCACATACTACCACTCCCCCTCCCCTCCTCTCCATCGCATGTCCTTTCGGAATGCGCGCATGCGGGAATCTTGGAGGATGCACGACCGGGGCGAATGGGCTTCTGAGCCCCGGTCGTGCATCCCCTACGCCTCGGCGGACATCCCCCGCGCCCCGGCAGACATTTCTTCCATCGTTTCAATCAGCCTACGCATATGGCACAATGCCAGCAATCATCCCGAAAGGACCCGCATGGACTTCGCCATACTCTACGGCATCCAAAACGTGCTCGGCTGCCCGTTTCTCGATGCACTCATGCCCATCGTCACCGCATGTGGCGATCATGGCCTGATTTGGATTATAGCGGGCATCTTGTTGCTTATCTTTCCCAAGACACGCCGTTGGGGCATCACGTTGCTCGTGACCCTTGCCGTCACCTGGGCCATCTGCGAGTTTGGCATCAAGAACCTCGTCGCCCGTCCCCGTCCCTTCATCGCTGACCCCAGCTTCATGCTCCTCATCGCGGCTCCAGCCAGCTTCTCGTTTCCCTCGGGCCATACGCTCTCCTCGTTCCTCGCTGCCACCGTGATCACGCGCGCGCCTATCGCCCGCGGTTGGAAGGTCGCCGCCTGGGTCATGGCGGTTGCCATCGCGTTCTCGCGTCTCTACCTCTTCGTACACTTCCCCACCGACGTACTCGCCGGCGCAATCATCGGCGTCCTCGCGGCTCTCATCGGCATCGCCATCAGCAACCGCATCGCTTCGGGTAAGCCGTCAGGAATCGCCAGCTAGCGGGGCATTGGCAAGAAGCATGCAACTTGGCACATGCAATGCGCCATAACTCCGATAACTCGACAATAACCGACAAAAAACGGAAGCAATGGCACTTGTGATGTACCATAACTCCATAAACGAGCCACGCTGCCAGAGTCAGCGTGCCAGGCACGGTGACTCATAAGCTCGCCATATCCCGGCAATTGGCTTATTTTTGAGACAGCGTGCCAGGCACGTTTGCCCGAATCCCCATTTACCCCAGACGCTCTTGGGGCGTAGAATAGATTGCGCTAACGCGCGAAGGAGATGAGATGCCCGCAGAGCAGCGGAAAGGTGGAAAGTACGTCCCGCCCCGGCCCGAGATGACGGCCGCCGAGCGCTACGCCTACAAGTCGCTGCCCGAGTCTCTCCGTCGCCGCAAGGAAAGCGTGGACGATACCGTCGTGCGCATCCTCGAGTTCCTTGACCTCGTCAAGGAGGTCGGTGACGAAATCTCCGTCATCGGAAACAAGCCCTACACGCCCGAAGGTTCGGGTACGTATGACCCCGAGCACGTCACCGAGCGCGAGGAATTGCTTGGCCGCCAATTTGCCGGCGAGCTCACGGCGCTCCAGGTCTTCGACCAGGTCAAACACGAGAACATCCGCCGTGAAGTCGGTCTACTCGGCAAGGACTTCGTAAAGAAGGTCACCGCCCTCCAGCAGCTCATGGAGTCGTTCTGGGCACGTTTCACGAGCACGATGACACCCTTCACGCGCTCCAAGGCCGCCCAGCTCGACAAGTTCGAGACCGAGCTGCGCCAGCGCCTCACCGATATAAACTACCTCACGCGCCAGCACGCAGAGCTCATGGCAGCCGCTCAAGACGCCAAGGCGGGCGATCAGGAAGAGACGAACGACGAAATCATCGCCGAGTACCAGGACGACGTCATGTCCTATGTCAAGGAATATGACGCGTTGCGCGAGGAATACGGCACGCTCGGACGGCTGGCGTTTCGCCGTCGCCGCGAGATACTCGACAAGCTCGCGACACGCGCTGACGCGATCAAGGCAATCAACAAGCGCTACGAGCAGTACGATTTCATCGACTTCATCGCCTTCGAGCTTCCCGAAGACGAAGAGTAGTCACCGTGACAAGTGGCTTTTTACCCATGACCCGCGCCGATATGCGCGATCGCGGTTGGGATGAGCTTGACTTCGTCTACGTGAGCGGCGACGCATACGTCGACCATCCTTCTTTCGGGGCCGCCATCATCACCCGCCTGCTCGAATCCCACGGCTATCGCATCGGCATCATCGCGCAGCCCGACTGGCGCGACCCATCCTCCGTTACCGTTCTGGGCGAGCCGCGGCTTGGCTTTCTCGTCTCGGCCGGCAACATGGACTCCATGGTCAACCACTACACGGTCGCCAAGAAGCGCCGCAGGTCAGACGCGTATTCGCCGGGTGGCGAGTCCGGCTTGCGTCCCGATCATGCCTGCGTTGTCTACGGCAATCTCATTCGCCGCACGTACAAGAAAACGCCCATCATCCTCGGTGGTATCGAGGCGAGCCTGCGCCGTCTCGCGCATTACGATTACTGGTCAGATAGCCTCAAACGCTCCGTCCTGCTCGATTCGGGAGCCGATCTCATCTCGTACGGCATGGGCGAGCGGTCCATTGTCGAGATAGCGGATGCCTTGGCCAGTGGTCTCTCGGTACATGACCTGAGCTTCATTGACGGTACCGTCTACAAAGCGCGCTCACTCGACCACCTTCCCAACGACGCAATCGTCTTGCCGAGTTTCGAGGAAATGCAGCAGGACTCGAGCAAATATGCAACGAGTTTCGCGATACAGTACGAAAATCTCGATCCCTTCTCCGCGCACATTCTTGCCGAGGAATACCCGCACAATGTCTTTGTCGTGCAAAACCCACCGTCTAAGCCGCTCTCCATGCCCGAGATGGATGCCATCTACGCACTGCCCTATGCCCGTGACGCGCATCCCTCGTACGCGCAGACAGGCGGCGTACCCGCGCTTGCCGAAGTGAAGTTCTCGATCACGAGCAATCGTGGCTGTCTCGGCGACTGCTCCTTCTGCTCGCTCAACTTCCACCAGGGCCGCATCATCCAGGCCCGGAGCCACGAGTCCATCCTCGACGAGGCGCGCCTCATGACCGAAGACCCCGCCTTCAAGGGCTACATTCACGATGTCGGCGGCCCTACGGCGAACTTCCGCGTACCCGCCTGCAACAAGCAACTCAAAACCGGCGCCTGCGTGGGCAAGCGCTGCCTATCACCCGAGCCGTGCCCCAGCCTGCGCGTCACGCACGAGGATTATCTTGCCCTGCTGCGCAAGCTCCGTGCGCTGCCCGATGTCAAGAAGGTCTTTATACGCAGTGGGTTGCGTTTCGATTACATGATGCTCGACGATGACCCGAGCTTCCTGCGCGAGCTCGTGGAGCACCATGTGAGCGGCCAGCTTCGCGTCGCACCCGAGCATGCGTCAGATGCAGTGCTCATGACCATGGGCAAACCGCCCATCAGCGTCTTCAAGCGATTTGCCACCGCATTCAAGCGGGCAACCAAGAAAGCCGGGCTCAAACAGTATCTGGTTGCCTATCTTATGTCGTCACATCCCGGCGCAACGCTCGCCGATGCCGTCGAGCTTGCCGAATTCGTACGTGACATGGGCTACAACCCCGAGCAGGTCCAAGATTTCTATCCCACGCCCTCGACGATTTCGACCTGCATGTACTACACGGGGCTCGACCCACGCACGATGGAGCCGGTCTACGTGGCAAAAACGCCGCATGAAAAGGCCATGCAACGCGCGCTCATCCAGTACCGCAACCCCAAGAACCGCAAGCTCGTGAGAGAGGCGCTTCTCAAGGCCGGACGCAACGACCTCATCGGCCCCGGACCCAAATGCCTCATCCGAAAGTGATTTTGCATCTGGTTTCGTACATACGTTCGATTCCATGCTAGAATTACCACCGGTCAGCGGTGTAAGCCCCGCGAGTCAACTGCCTCTGTTCAAATACCTCTACACATGCGTCCCATGGGCCTGGTAGTTGGCCAGGTACTCCGCAAACTGCGGGCTCGTGTCCGAATTGCCCGTGCGCCAAGCCTTGTGGTCGATGATGCGGCTCTCGAAGCCATAATACCCGTCGATGTACGCAATGAGCGCATCCACGGCCGCGAGCTGCGCCTCGGGATAGTCCTGCCCGGCCGCGTGCGCCATCTCGATGCCAACCGAATACGAGTTCATCCCGTAATCGGCCATGTCGCTGCCAATGGGTACCGTCCCCACCTTGTCGTCGCGTGACTCGTCCATAACGCCGTAGAGCTCGTTGTGACCGGTATCGCCAAAGCCGGCATGATGCGCGATACGATCAAGCGGCACGCACTGCACGATGCTGCCATCGCGGTTGACGATGAAGTGCGCCGCCACGCCCGTGCCGGCCTGGTCCCAGTACTCCACGATGCTCGCGGCATCGGCCTCGCTCTCGGTGTCGTGCAAGACGATGTAGCGCTGGAACTCCCGGCCCTTCTCGCCGTGATCGAATGCAGGACGCATGTCCTCCACGATATCCAAGCGTTCGAGCTGTGCCCCGACAACGTCAGCTGCCTGCGCCGCCTTGCTGCCAATCATCGCCGGTGCGGTACTCGTTGCCGATGACGCAACGGGTGTCTTGGCCCCCGACGCACAGCCCGCAAGCGCACAAGCACCCACAAGCGCGACAGTGACCATATATATGATGCGTTTTTTCATGGCGCTTATTCTGCCACAACCACGGTCGCTTCTCGTTGTACACTTACGGGTTACGATTTACTCCCACACGAAAGGACTCCTCGTGGCCACAGTCAACGAGAATTATCAGAAACTCCCCGGTAGTTACCTCTTCAGCGACATCGCCCATCGTACGGCCGACTTCTCCGCGGCCCATCCGGACATCAAGCTCATCAAAATGGGCATCGGTGACGTGACGCGTCCGCTCGCGCCTGCCGTTGTCGAGGCCATGCACGCCGCCGTTGACGACCTCGCCCATGTGGAGACCTTCCATGGCTACGGCCCCGAACAAGGCTATGATTTCCTGCGCGAGGCCATCGTCGAGCACGACTTCGCAGCCCGTGGTGTGGACATCGCCGCCGATGAGATCTTCGTCTCCGACGGCGCCAAGAGCGATTGCGGCAACATAGGCGACATCTTCGCCATCGACAATCGCGTCGCCGTATGCGATCCGGTCTATCCCGTCTACGTCGACACCAACGCCATGGCCGGCCGCGCAGGCTTCTACGACGAGACGACGGAGGGCTGGACGGACATCGTCTACATGCCCACGACCGCGGAAAACGACTTCTGTCCGGCGCTGCCCGAAACCCCGGTCGACCTCATCTACCTGTGCTCGCCCAACAATCCCACGGGCACCGTACTCACCTACGACCAACTCAAGGCCTGGGTCGATTACGCCAACGAGCACGGCTCCGTTATCCTCTTCGATGCCGCCTACGAGCGCTTCATCGTCGAGGAAGGCGTGCCCCACTCCATTTTCGAGGTCGAGGGCGCCAAGACCTGCGCCATCGAGTTCCGCTCGTTCTCCAAAACAGCCGGCTTCACAGGCGCACGCTGCGGCTACACCGTGGTGCCGAAGGCGCTCGAGCGCGATGGCCAGAGTCTCAACGCCATGTGGAACCGCCGCCAGACGACCAAGTTCAACGGCGCGAGCTACGTCATCCAGAAAGGCGCGGCTGCTATTTACACGCCCGAGGGCAAGCAGCAGGTCATGCAAACGATTGCCTATTATCAGCAAAACGCTCGCGTCATCAAGAACGCACTCGAGGCCTGTGGATACGAGGTGTACGGTGCCGTGAACAGCCCGTATGTGTGGTGTCGCACCCCTGGAGGCATCAGCTCGTGGGAGTTCTTCGATATCCTGCTCGAGCGTTGCGGTGTCATCACCACGCCGGGCGCAGGCTTCGGACCGGCTGGCGAGGGCTACATCCGTTTCACCGCCTTCGGCGATGCCGAGGCCACCAAGGAAGCCATGCGCCGCATCGAGGACCTCTCCTTCTGAGACAACGTGCCTGGCACGCTGTCTCATATCTTAGCCAGAGGAGGAAGTTATGGGAAAGATTGGACAGATTCAACTGTCTCATTGACAGGAAAGACGAGGAGATCCATGGAAGCTTACAAGCAGGAGTTCATCGACTTCATGGTCGATTCCGATGTGCTCAAGTTCGGGGAGTTCACGCTCAAGAGCGGACGTAAGTCCCCATTCTTCATGAACGCCGGCGCATATGTAACAGGCAATCAATTGCATAAACTTGGCCTTTACTATGCACAGGCCATTCACGATGCCTTCGGCCTGGACTTCGACATCGTCTTCGGCCCCGCCTACAAGGGTATCCCACTCTCGGTCGTGACCTGCATCGCTCTGCAGGAGCTCTACGACAAGGAAGCGCGCTACTGCTCCAACCGCAAGGAGGCCAAGGATCACGGCGATGCGGGAATCCTGCTCGGTGCCGAGCTACACGATGGCGATCGCGTGGTCATGGTCGAGGACGTAACGACCTCGGGCAAGTCGATTGACGAGACGTATCCCCTGCTCAAGAGCATTGCCGATGTCGAGGTCGTGGGACTCATGGTCTCGCTTAACCGCCAGGAGGTCGGCCCGAGCGGCACGATCTGCGCCATTGACGAGGTAAGCGAGAAGTACGGCTTTCCCACGAGCGCCATCGTGACGATGGACGAAGTCATCGGCTACTTGCATAACCAGGAGCGCGGTGGCCGCGTGATCATCGACGACGGCGTCAAGGCCGCCCTCGATGCCTATTACGAGCAATACGGTGCCCACTAGCCCCACTATTTCGACCAGAGCGGACGGAGCACCCCCCCTGTCATTTCGAGCGGAGGCGCGAAGCGCCGGAGTCGAGAAATCTCAATCCCACCGGCAGACAAGAGGGACGGAGCCTCCCCGTCCTGATACCATGCACCTCGAGCCGAAATGGCGCGCTTGCGATCGGATCGACGAAGGAGACGCCGATGGACATTCCCGACGACACGCTCAGCGCCCTGCGCGTCATGCGTTTCGGTCCCGAGGCACTCTCCTGCCACGTTGACGAGTTCCGCGCCCTCAAGTACCTCGGGCAACGCGGCCAAGAGCTCACCGACGAACTCGCAACTCGCTTCGAAGGCGCTGTCGCGCGCTGCGAACGCGTCGCCCGGCCACGCGGCATCGCACGTAGCTTCGCGATTGACCGAGAACGCCCCGATGGCATCGCATTCGCGGGCAGCTCCCTCGTCCTGACCGGGCGCAACATCGCCCGCCACCTCGATGGCTGCACCCTTGCCTGCCTGCTCGCGGTGACCCTCGGCATGGAGAGCGAGCGCACGATTGCACGCCTGCAGGCCACGAACCCACTTGACGCGCTGCTCTTCGATGCGTGTGCCTCGTCAATGGCCGAGGAAGCCGCCCAGGCCGCGTCTCGGCGCATCACCGAACTCGCCGATGAAATCGATCTCGTACCCACGAAACGCTTTAGCCCCGGCTTTGGTGACCTGCCGCTCGAGCTGCAAGACGCCCTCATCCAGACGATCGATGCCGGCAAGCTACTCGGCATCCATACCGCAAGCTCGCACCTCATGACGCCGATGAAGAGCGTCACTGCGATAGTCGGCTTAAAGCCGGATCCTCATACGTAAGGTGCAATTATTCAAGGCCACGGAACTCTCGTGCAGATTAATTTCGATAATGTGTGCCTGCAACGGACAGCGTGCAAAGAAATTGCGATTTTGCGAAACATAGGAGATGGCCGCCTCACAAAATCGAAAATAATGTGCATAACCCGTTGGATGATTACACAAAATCGCTTAAAACTTGCATCCGAGTTTTTGCGATTACACAAAATCGAAAAAAGCTTGCACGCGAGTGTACCCAGATGATTGTCGCACGCCGCGCACACTCTATCTCGCGACACAAAGGCCGCGCTTTGTCTTGCGGTATCATCTACCCACGATCTGAAAGGGCGGATATGGCAGCTCCCCGAGAACTCGAAATCGCAAACGATCTCCTCAAACGCGTCATAGATGGCCGCGCGCCGCTGCTATGCGATGGCGGCATGGGAAGCCTCATCCAACAGGCGGGCCTCTCGCAAATCCACGATGTGCCGGACCTCCTCAACCTCACGCACGCAGACGACATATGCACCTTGCAACGCGGCTATGTCGAAGCAGGTAGCGATTGCATCGCCACCAACACCTTCAACTCGAACCGCCTCAAACTCGCGAATCATGACGCGAGCGTCGATGAGCTCTACGCAGCCGCAGCCCAGATCGCGCGTGATGCGGGAGCACCGCTCGTTGCCGGTGACATCGGTCCTACCGGATCGTTGCTTGCCCCGCTTGGGGAACTCAGCTTCGAGGAGGCCTACGATATCTTCGCCGAACAAGCCCGCGCCGCCTGCGCAGCCGGTTGCGGTCTCATCTTTCTCGAAACCTTCGCCGATCTGCTCGAAGCCAAAGCGGCGCTGCTCGCCTGCCTCGACAACACGCCGTTGCCGGTCTTCGTGACGATGACCTTCGGCGAGGATGGTCGTACCTTCATGGGCACGACACCCGCCGTTGCCGCCGCCACGCTCTCCGCGCTCGGTGCCTCGGCCGTTGGCATCAACTGCTCGCTCGGTCCAAGCGAGATCACGCCTCTCGTCGCGCAGATGGCCCCGCACACCCGCTGCCCACTCATGGTGCAGCCCAATGCGGGACTCCCACGCATCGCCGAAGATGGTTCCACGGTCTACGATGTCGACCCCGCAAGATTCGCGCAGGCCATGGGCGCCATCTTGGAGGCCGGGGCTCGCATCGTCGGCGGTTGTTGCGGAACGACGCCTGCCCACATCGCGGCTCTGCGTCAGCTCATTGATGATGGCAACTGGTTGCACGATAACGTTTCCGACTATCGACCTTCCTTCGTCGTGACAAGTGCTCAGGAGCTAGTCGAACTCATGCCAGGCGCACCCACGGTCGCGACCATCGGCGAGCGCATCAACCCCACGGGAAAGCCGCGCCTCAAGGAGGCACTTGCCAGCGGCTCCTATGACCTCGCCATTTCCGAAGCCGTCGCGCAAATCGAAGCTGGCGCCGACATTCTCGACGTCAACGTCGGGGTGCCGGGTATTGACGAGTCGCATGCGCTGCGTGAGCTTACCGAGCGCCTGCAAGCCACCGTATCAGCGCCCCTGCAACTTGACTCCGCCAACCCTCACGCACTCGAAGCTGCCTGCCGCGGCTATGCGGGACGTCCACTCATCAACTCGGTCAACGGCAAGGCTGAAAGCCTCGCCGCCGTGCTGCCCATTGCAGCACGCTATGGCGCGACCATCGTTGGCCTCACGCTCGACGAAGACGGCATCCCACCGTCTGCCGAGGAGCGCCTCGCCATCGCCGAGCGTATCATCGACGCTGCTCTTTCGGCTGGCCTGCAGCTTGAGGACATCGCAATCGATTGCCTTGTCATGGCCGCCGCCACCAATCAGCCCGAAATCCCCGAGATCCTCGAAGCCGTTCGACTCTGCAAGGAGCGCCTCGGCGTGCGCACCGTGCTCGGCATCTCCAACGTGAGCTTCGGGCTGCCCGCACGTCCCGTCCTCAACGCGAGCTTTCTCACGGCCGCGCTTGCCTGCGGGCTCGATCTGCCCATCATCAACCCGCTTGAGGCGCGCTACCGCGAGGCCATTGCAGCCTTCCGCATCATCAACGGCCAGGATGCCGGCTGCCTGGAATACGTGCACGCGATGCAGAACGCCATTTCGAGCGCAGCGGGTGCCCCTCCTGTCATTTCGAGCGCAGTCGAGAAACCTCGCCCTTCGCGTTTCGCTGGCAGTGGCGAAGGAGATTTCTCCACTGCGTCGCCTAACGGCGACTCCGGTCGAAATGACAGCGGCGGCGGCCTGCACGGCTCCGATCGAAATGACAGCGCTTCCGTCCTCCATAATGCAATCCTCACTGGTCAGCGCGATACTGCCGCCGAAGCTGCACACACCATGCTCGCAACCAGCGACGTCGCTTCCATCGCAGGAGACGTCCTCGCACCCGCCCTCGACGAGGTTGGGGCGCGTTATGACGAGGGCACGTACTTTCTCCCCCAGCTCATGGCTTCAGCCGAGGCCGCCAAATCGGCCTTCGACGTGCTCAGCGAAGCAAGCGCCTCGGCTGGCGTTGCAAAACGCAATACGTTGCCAATTATCCTCGCCACAGTCGAGGCCGATATTCACGATATCGGCAAGAACATCGTCAAAATGCTGCTCGAGAACTATGGTTACACGGTCATCGACCTTGGTCGTGATGCAGCTCCCCAAGCCATCGTCGATGCGACGCTCGATGCCAACGCTCCTCTTGTGGGCCTTTCGGCTCTCATGACCACGACATTGCCCGCGATGGAGCGCACCATCACGCTACTGCGCGAGCAGGCGCCCCAAACCCGCATCATGGTGGGCGGTGCCGTGCTCACCGAGGACTATGCGCAACGCATCGGCGCCGACTATTACGCCGATGACGCGGCAGCCTCCGTCCGTGTCGCCCAGCAGCTCCTCGATGGATGAGATGCGCGCCAGGGTGCCGGGTCCTTTAGCGCACCCACCGACACGCTCTTGCGCAGGTTCTCGCGAAGCTTTATCATCGCAGGAAGTGTGAAATCCGGCGGCAGCGTGCCGCCTAGAGAGAAGGATGAGACAATGATACTCAACCCCGAAAAGGCTCTGGAGCGCTCCGCCATGCAGGCTCAGTACGGTTCCCCCGTCACCCCCAAGAAGCGCGGCTTCAAGGAAATCATTCTCACCACGACCGCTGGCTACATCGCCTCGATCGCCGTGATCGCCTGCTTCTTCCTGATTGCCGCCATCGGCGCATAGACGCGGCAACATAGCATGAAGAAAGGGACCCTTCGGGGTCCCTTTTGTTTGCGGAAAATGCCTTGTCATTTCGACCGGAGCCGTGCAGACCGTTCTCGTTGTCATTTCGACCGGAGCCGCCGTTAGGCGGCGTAGTGGAGAAATCTCTCCCGCCACGACCCGATGAAACGCAAGGTCGAGATTTCTCGACTCCGCTCCGCTTCGCTCGAAATGACAAGAGGGGGCACTCCTTCGCTCGAAATGACGGGACTACCAGCACAGCAGTTCATAGCCATCCTCAGTGACGACGATCTGCACCTCCCACTGTGCCGACGGCGAGCCATCGGCCGTGCGCACGGTCCAGCCATTCGGGTCGTTCATATCGATTTTCGCTGCACCCATGTTGACCATGGGCTCGATCGTGAAGCACATTCCAGGAACGAGCACGGGGCCCGTCCCCGCAGCTGCCACAAAGCTTACGAACGGATCTTCGTGGAACTCGAGGCCGATGCCATGGCCACCGAACTCGACGACAACCGAGAAGCCCGCATCCGTCGCAACCTTGTTGACCGCCGCGCTCACATCGCCTAGGTGCGCCCACGGCTTCACAGCCGCAAGGCCAGCCTCGACGGCTTCACGCGTGACCTCGACCAGCCGGCGCTTCTCTTCATCGACCTCGCCAATGCAGAACATGCGCGACGAGTCCGAGAAGTACCCATCGAGTATTGTCGACATATCGACATTGACAATGTCGCCACTAGCGAGCACATCGCCCTCGCTTGGAATGCCGTGACAGACGACCTCGTTGATGGAAGTGCACACGCTCTTGGGAAAGCCCTCGTAATTGAGGTCGGCGGGAATGGCACCATGCTCGATGCAGTAGTCGTGTACCCAGCGGTCGATCTCCTCGGTGCTCACGCCTGGGCCGATATGCTCGGCCACGTAATCGAGTGCTCCGATGTTGACCTTGGCCGATGCCTTGATGCCCTCGATTTCCTCGGGCGTTTTGAGCAGGTCGCGTCCGAGGACGATCTCGCCCGCATCATATAGCTCCTGCAAGCGATGATCGAAGTCGAGATGGCACTTCTTGTACTTCTTGCCACTGCCACACCAGCACTCATCGTTGCGACCAGGACTTTCCAAGTTATCGTACACGGGATTCCTCACTTGTCTCGCGTTTCGTGTTTGCGTTCACGGCTCGCCCCATTGTACTACCCCCGCCGTCGAGCGCTCCCTACAGCTCGAAATCGACCCCGCGGCCCGTGAGCCGCCTCTGCAGCTCGAGCAGATATCCCGTCATGGCAGCATCCTGCAGTTTGGTGACGGCCTCGATAACCGGCAGCAGCGTCTCGCGATCGAGGTAGCCGAGCTCGACAAGCGCATCAACGCTCGCACGGTCATCGTGACGCGCAGCGGCAACGCACATTTCCACGAGATTGTCGCGAAGAATTTGCCCGTACATGCGGCGTGTGTTCTCGCTCAAGAACAACGGGTCGCGCAGCCGTTCGATAATGCGTATAAGCTGGCCATACAAATCGATGGACGCCATGCTCTTCGCATCATAGTCATGCATGTTGACCACGCACGCGTCATAACGCGCGAGCAGCGCCTCGGCATTGAAGTAGGTCATCGAGTTGAAACCGCGCACGATCTCGTTGAGGCTACGGAAGGTGACGGGGAAATGCAGGTCAATGCAGTCGTGCTCTTGAATGGGCTCGGCGAAATCAACGTGGATATGTTCGATGAGACAGTTCACGTTGAGGGCGCGGTCTTGAATATGCCGCACGTTTGTCCCAATCGTGAGCGAGGAAAGCTTCGTTGCGTTGCCAAATGCGAACGGTGCGAGCGTATCGACCTCACGCGGGATGGCGACATCAGGTCTGCTCTCGTCGTAGAGCACGACGCGCGACGCGCCATTATCCATGCGCTCGCAAAGCAAGCCACCCGCATGGTAGAAACGCTCGCAATTGGGATTGACATGCACGTTCACGAGAGAAGGTCTGCCACTGATATCACGCACGCCGGCCGTGACGAGCGCGAGCTTGCCCAGATGCTCGAAATCCGCAGGCAAGTAGATACCCTCGAGCGCCGTGTCGAAGAACGCCTCGTCACCGATGAAATGCAGAGTCTCCGGAAAACGCACCCGTCGCAAGTTGCGACAACCGCGAAAGGCCGCATCGCCAATCTCGACGAGCCCCTCGGGGAGCGTCACCTGCTGCAAACGTGGCATGTTCGCAAACGCGTGCCCGCAGACAATCTCGCAACCGGAAGCAACGGTGTAGTGCACGAGTTCGGGCTCCATCGCGCCCACGAGCACTTGCGTTCCGTTCGCGTACAGCACACCATGCTCGTCAAGTCGGAGCGTCCCACCATCCTCGATGACGCAGCGTACGCCCGTGCGTGCTACGCAGTCGCAGGCTAGTTGCCGTACGCTCGCGGGCACATGCAGCTCAGTGATACCGCTCTCGGCGAATGCCTCCTCGCCAATCTCGACGAGCCCTTCGCTGAGTGTGACACTCTCGAGCTCGCGACAGCGGAAGAACGCGCGCTTCTCGATGCGGCGCAAGCTCGGAGGAGCCATGAACTTACGCAACCTGGTGCGCGAAAACGCATGGGCGCCAATCGACTGAACGCCACCTGCAAATGTCACCTTGTGCAGCTCTGGGCAGCATGCGAATGCCTTGGCACCGATTTCGACGCAACGAGCCGGTACCTCGTATTCCTCGACCGGCACGGCAACCGCCGCAAGCCGCAACCCGGCATCATCTTCATCTGAGCGCGCACGTTCGAAAATACTTATGCAATCCGTTGCTAAAAAGGGATTGTGATCGTCAAGGCGGATTTCCTCGAGCGCGCTATTCACGAAAGCACCAGGCTCTACCGCGCGCGTCCCCATTCCTATCGTAAGCCGCTTGAGCCCATTCACGCTCAGCACTTCCAGCCCCACGCGCTCGAGCATGCCCGGCAACGTCATCTCCTCGAGATTGCGGCACTGGTTGACCCAGCTCGAATCGAAGCTTGCCGTCATGCGCGGCAGAACGAGGCTGCGTAGGTCGCGGCATGATCTGAACGCCGACGGACCGATTGCCTCGATGCAATCGGCGCAGACGATGCGCTCCACACCAGTAAGCTGTTCGCAAGCGCCGGGCGCCAGCTCGAGCACGGCAAGGCCGTCCAACTTGCTCGGCACCGTAAGCTCACACATACTGGCATCCAGCAGCTCGCAGTCTACGATGCGGGCGAATGTTCCATCAATGACGACATACTCCCAGATCACGCCGTCAATCGTCTCATGCCGCAGCTCGGAGCAACGCTCCTCCTCGCGTACGCGACGCTCCGCAAGCTCACGACGCTGGCGATCCATGACCTCGGTAATGACCGCGATGGCGTCTTGCCCCGTCTTGACCTCAAGCTCACTGAGGTCAAGATCTTCGGGCGCAGAGCGCACGCTGCCAAACATGAGGGTATCACCGAAGATTTCCATGCGATTAACTATAGCCTATCTGCCGCGCACGCCACGCCCATTACCGCTACAATGACCAACCAATACACGCAAACGTGCCAAAGGGCCTGACCCCTTGGCGCATCACCCACGCGAATACCGGAGAGTGCCATGAGCAAAATCGAGATGAAGACCCCGCTTGTCGAGATGGACGGCGACGAGATGACTCGTATCATCTGGCAGCTGATCAAATCGGAGCTGCTCATACCGCACATTGACCTCAAGACCGAATACTACGACCTCGGCCTTGAGCACCGTGATGCTACGGATGATCAGGTCACCATCGATGCCGCCGAGGCAACCAAGCGCCTTGGCGTTGCCGTCAAATGCGCAACCATTACACCTAATGCCGCACGCGTCGAGGAGTATGACCTCAAGCAGATGTGGAAGAGCCCCAACGGCACCATCCGCGCCCTGCTCGACGGCACGGTCTTTCGCGCGCCCATCGTCGTCAAGGGTATCGAGCCCTGCGTGCGCTGCTGGAAGAAACCCATCACGCTCGCTCGCCATGCCTACGGTGACGTCTACAAGAACGCTGAGATGCGTATCGAAGCTCCCGGTAGCGTCGAGCTCGTCTTCACGCCAGCCGATGGCGGCGAGCAAATACGCACCCTGGTGCATACATTTACCGGCCCCGGCGTCGTGCAGGGCCAGCACAACCTCGATGCCTCCATCGAGAGCTTCGCGAAAAGCTGCTTCGAGTACGCACTCGAAACCGGACAGGACCTGTGGTTCTCGACCAAGGACACGATCTCGAAGATTTACGACCACCGTTTCAAGGACATCTTCGCCGAAGTCTTCGAGACCGAGTACCGCGCGCGCTTCGAACAGGCCGGCATCGAGTATTTCTACACGCTCATCGATGATGCAGTCGCACGCGTGATGAAATCCGAAGGCGGCTTTATCTGGGCTTGCAAGAACTACGATGGCGACGTCATGAGCGACATGGTCTCGAGCGCCTTCGGTAGCCTCGCGATGATGACGAGCGTGCTCGTTTCCCCGCACGGCTACTACGAATACGAGGCTGCACATGGCACGGTGCAGCGTCATTACTACAAGCATCTCAAGGGACTGGAGACCTCGACCAACTCCGTCGCGACGATCTTCGCGTGGAGCGGTGCGCTGCGCAAGCGTGGCGAGCTCGACGGCATACCCGAGCTCATGGCCTTCGCGGACAGGCTCGAGCAGGCAACGCTCTCGTGCATCGAGGATGGCCAGATGACCGGCGATCTTGCGCGCATCACGACCCTGCCCAACCCCACCGTGCTTTCCACCGAGGGCTTCATCGAAGCGGTGGCCGCACGACTGTAGTAGGAGATTTCTCCACTTCGGCGCTTCGCGCCTCCGGTCGAAATGACAGGGAGGGTCGGCACAAGACGCCTCCGGTCGAAATGACAGGGAGGGTGTCGCCCCTTGTCATTTCGAGCGAAGCGAACATAGTGAGCGAAGTCGAGAAATCTCAGTCCAGACGCTTTGCCGACAGTGACTACGCCTTGAGCACCGTCCAGTCTTCCTCAGCCGTGTTCGCGTCAAGCAGCAGCTCGACGCCTGCGAGCTCCCATGCCTCGAGCTCGATCGCGCCCGCAAAACGCCATGGCCCGTCTGTCGCTATCACAACGTTGTTGTCGCAATTCGAGAGGATGTCGGGTTGCCCCGGCAACACGTAGACGTGTGCGAACTCGCTCGCAAGCGTACGCATGATGCGACGCATCATGCGTGAGCGCGGCCCCTCTATCGCGCCAATCACGTTGGCCAGATAGACGCCATTCTCGCGTAGATGCTCGTGGTACAGCTGCACGGCCTCTTGCGTCACGAGACTCTCGACGAGACTCATGCCACTGAAGCAGTCGTTCACGATCGCATCGTAGCGCTCGTCCGTTTCTTCGAGAAACTCCCGCGCATCGCCCTCGACGAGCTGCAGGCGCCCCGTTTCATCGAGGTCATATTCCTCGAAAAGTCGATCCACGAAGAAGTATCGGCACGCAATCGCCGTGATAACCGGGTCTATTTCAACGCATGTCACGTATGTCTCCGGATGATGCGCAATCAGGTGCTTGGGATACGAATACCCGCCACCGCCCAAAACCAGCACGTCACGCACGGGAACCCCGGCGAAGAACATGCTGTCGTAGTCACGCGTGTAGGCATAGGGAAGATCGCAGTACGCGTCATCATCGAGATAGGTGGCAGACTGCATGGTACCCGCCACGTTCATCACACGCACCAGACCATCCTTGCGCTCGATCGTGAAGACACGGCACGGCCCCGCCATCGTGTCAAACTTGATGAAGATCTCCCGTTGACGCCTATATCGGCGAACGAGAACGACGGCCACGACCGCGACAACAGCCACGACCACCAGAGCGCATCCACCTATGAGCCAGATCGGATCCATGCCCGTATGATAGCTCACGGAGAAATCCCCTGGGCGGCATGGTCACATTCATCGCACTCGCGTACAATTGATTGCCATGTTTTGTTTGGACCACGGTAGAGCGAGACGGGCACCGCACACACCACCAACGCCAAAGGGGCAACATGGACAAGACATTCGAAGTCGAACAAGAGCACCTGAGCACAACATACGCGAAGCTCCAGAGCATCGAGCGCAGCCTGCAAGAGCAGCTCGCGAGCATCTTCAGCGAAGTCGCTTCCGAGAAGGACCTCATCACTGACGAGCTCAACTTCGACTTCGACGCGGAAATCCACGTCGAGACCATGGCCGAACTCGAAGCCGTCAACCGCATCATCGACACCTACAACATCGCAGCCGACGTCACGACCGAACGTCTGCATCGCGCGCAGCTCCTCCTCAAGCAGCCCTACTTCGCCAAGGTCACGCTCCAGTTCAAACCTGGCAGCGAGCCCAAGGACATCTACATCGGCAATGTCGGCATGACCGACGACGACTACCGTCACTTCATCGTCGATTGGCGCAGCCCCATCGCCGAGGTCTACTACAACCAGGACAACGGCAAGACAAGCTACGAAGCCAACGGTCGTACCATCGACTGCGAACTCAAGCTGCGCCGCCAGTTCGACATCGAGCGCGACCTGCTCAAGGCCCTCTTCGACACCACCGTTGCCATCCAAGACGAGATGCTGCTCGCCGCGCTCGCGCAGAACCGCTCCTCGCGCCTGTCGGCCATCACGGCAACTATCCAGAAGGAGCAAAACGAGGTCATCCGCCATGAGGATGTCCCGGCGCTGCTCGTCAGCGGCATCGCAGGCTCTGGCAAGACCTCGGTGCTTCTGCAACGCATTGCCTATCTCTTCTATCGGCAACGCGACACGCTCAAGCCCGAGGACGTCTTCCTCATCACGCCCAACCCGGTGTTCCAGCGCTATATCGAGAACGTTTTGCCCGAGATGGGCGAAAGCAACCCTTCGTCGATTACCTTCGAATCGCTCATGTGCGGTCTCGGGCTCGGTAGCCGCGACCTCGGGCGCGATGTCAGCGCCGACGCGCTGCGCGCCATTGACGAGATGCTCCCGGACTTCAAGCTCAAGCAGGGCGACTTTACCGACATCCGCATCGAAGGTGAGCCCGTCATCACAGCAGCTCAGGCGCACGGAGCGTGGAACAAGCTCAAGAACCTCCCCACCGGCTCGCATCGCAGCGCGCTCGTCATTGACGACCTCCTCGATCGTCTTGAGCAGCGCATCAAGCGTCTCGCGAAGTCCGAAAAGTACCAGGACATGATCAGCGACATGTCCGATGCCGAGCAAACCGAGTGCTTTGGCGAGAACGTCTACATCGGCGACATGGACGAAGCCGAGCTCGTGAGCTATACCGAACGCTTCCTGCGCTGGCGCTATGCAGGCGTCGAACACGAGATCGCTGAGGGTCGCTGGCTGCGTCTCGACGCCATTGGCATGCGCCTGACCGGCTCGGAAAACCTGAGTGCCATCGAGTGGCTCTACCTCAAGCTCGCGCTCGTCGGTGGCGGTATGCGCCACGCGCGTTATGTCATGATCGATGAGGTCCAGGACTATAGCGCCGCGCAGCTCATGTGCCTGGCGCGCTACTTCGGCAAGGCGCATTTCATGATGCTCGGCGACGAGAACCAGGCCATCCGGGAAGGTACGGCGAGCTTCGACGAGATTCGCGAGATCTTCACGCGTGCATGTGGCTCGGTCGACAACTGCGAGCTCATGACGAGCTACCGTTCGTCACCGGAGATTACGGCCCTGTTCACGAGCCTGCTCGATAACGAGGAGCGCGTGCGCGTCGAGTCCGTCCAGCCAGCAGGCATCGAGCCGGTCATCATCGAATGCGCCGATGACCTCGACTACGAGGTGCAGCTCAAGACGGCAGTCGAGGAGGCACTCGAAGCCGAGTGTCTGGCCGCCATCATCGCTCCCGATGCACGCCGCCTGGCCAAACTCGAGCAGTTGCTTGAAGACTTGCCTATCACGACGGGTGCCGGCAAGGAGACCATGCCCGAACACGGCGTGCTGCTGCTCGACATCAAACTTGCCAAGGGCCTCGAGTTCGACCAGGTCATTGTGCCCGATGCAGGCAATCGCTCCTATCCCGACGAGACGCTCGCACGTCACCGCCTCTATACCGCGATATCGCGCGCGACCAAGAAGGTCACACTCGTCGCCAACGGAAAGCTCACGAGCTTGCTGGGGTAGGCCGTCCCCCGTCATTTCGCCCGGCGAGGCCGCTTGTCTCACTCATCCGTATCCCGCAATCGCTGTATCATAGGACTGCGATTTCCGATGAAGGAGCCGATCATGTCCGACACAGCCGATACAGCACAAGTTACCCGCGAGCTAGGCGAGCGTTACGCCGACAATATCATCGCCCTGCGGCGTCACTTCCACCAGCATCCCGAGCTCTCCGCTCAGGAGCATGCCACGAGCGACTACATATGCGCGTATCTCGACGAGCTCGGCATCCCCTACGAGCGCATTACCGGGCCACATCCCGAGGACAAGCGCGAGGAACGTGACGAGTTCATCGGCACCGGCATCATCGCGACCATACGCGGCGAGGCACCGGATGCCTACGATAGCCAGGGCAATCCCGCCAAGCGCGTCGCCCTGCGCTGCGACATGGACGCGCTGCCCGTCACCGAGAAGACCGACCTGCCCTTCGCATCACAGAACGACGGAGTCATGCATGCCTGCGGCCATGATTGCCACATGGCCATGCAGCTCGGTGCCGCGCACATCCTCATGGACATGCGCGACCAGCTGCATGGCGAGGTTCGCCTCATCTTCCAACCTGCCGAGGAAATCTCCATCGGCGCTCGCGACATGATCGCCGCCGGTGCACTCGACGGCGTGGACGCCATCTTCGGCCAGCACGTATGGAGCGAGGTCGATGCGGGAACGTTTTCGGCCGAGCCAGGCGGCCGCATGGGCAACACGGACTGGTTCCGCATCGATATCGAGGGCGTAAGCGCTCACGGCTCGATGCCCCACAAGGGCCTGGACGCCATCGTCGTCGCCTGCGAAATCGTCGACGCGCTGCAATTGCTCGTGAGCCGTCGATCGTCGCCCTTCGAGCCCGTCGTCGTCACCGTTGGCGAAATTCACGGCGGTACGGCTCGCAACATCATGGCCGGGAGCGCCTATATCACCGGCACCGTACGTACGTGGAACAAGAAGACACGTGACTTCATCGCGGAGAGGCTCTCGCAGATGGGCGGTCGCATTGGCAGCGCATACGGTGCGAGTATCAGCATCGAGTACACGCCCGGCAACCCTGCCGTGGTAAACGACGAGGCCGCAACCCGCGTTGCGGCCCGTGCCATCGAGAAGACGCTCGGCAAGGAAGCTGCCGGGACGTATCATGGCACGCTGTCAGGCGAGGATTTTGCCGAGTATCTGCAATACGTACCCGGTGTCTTCGTCTTCACCGGCATCAACAATCCCGATATCGGTGCCATCCATCCACAGCACAGCTGCCTGTATCGTATCGATGAGAGCGTCCTGGCCCCTGGCGCAACCGTTGCCGCCCAATGGGCCCTCGATATGCTCTCGTAGACCTTGACGCCTCTGTGTCATTTCGAGCGGATGGAGAGATTTCTCCATTGCGCCGCCTATCGGCGGCTCCAGTCGAAATGACAATAATGCACTCGAGCGGAACGCAGCGACGCATCCCAGTCATTTCGAACGAGGCAGTCGTGGTCCATTGTCATTTCGAGCGAGGCAGTCGTGGCCCAATGTCATTTCGAGCGGAGCGAACGAAGTGAGCGCAGTCGAGAAATCTCCCCTATCCTCGAATCACCCGATACGCCTCGATAAGCTCGTCGAGCCCCATTGCCGCGTTCGCCGGACTCGTCGAAGGTAGGCGCGTGCACTCTCGTCCATATACGGGCTCCAGGTAGCGTCGATAGAGCTCATGCGCCTTTGCGCCCGTCGCGTAGATGCGCTCGATGGGCGCCGTGTCGAGGACGCGCGACAAATCGTTGGGAACGGCATCCTGAATGCTCGCATCCGATGCGCCCCTGATGGCGCAGCTGGCGAGCACATCCCACATCGCGATACCGTTGCGCAGCAGAAAAGCGCGGCGCCACCTCTTCGCGAGCAGCCGCGAGCGCATCAGCCGCCGAAACAAGCCTATCTTCAGCTTCCTCGCGCGCCTGTTTCGCTTCCGCGAGCAATTCGTCGCACGAATCATAAGAAGCAATGAGCTGGTTCGCTTCAGCGAAGGTTGCGAAGACCTCATCCATCGTTGGACCATATCCGCGCATGATACCTTGAAGCGCTGAAAGGCGCGTTTGCCGCACCTCGAGCTCATCTTCCGAAAAATCGATGCTCGCCTGATAGCGCGCAAGCTCATGGCCAACATCCTCAAGCAAGAAATACGCTTCACGCACCGCTTTCTGCTGCGTCTCGACCGTCCCATCAACACCTGCGATCTTGTCGATCGACACCTGGGCATCCTGCAACTTCTCGAGTACACCACCTTCAGCAGTGAGCGCCTGATAGGCTGATCGTGTCTCGCCAGCCAGCATCTCGGCGTTCTCATAGAACGGAAGTTCTTGGAGCAGGGCCTCGTATTCACCAGGCTGCGGATCGACCGCAGCGATCTGCTCGGCGGTGAAACGCGCCCGATCGAGCGCGACAGAATCCGCCTCGCGCAGTTTCTGCAAACGCTCGACTTCCGCCTGTGCAGCCGCACGGGCATCGAACGCCTCTTGATAGCGCTCGAGCGCAGGACCGATACTCGAAGCACCCCACCTATCGAACAGCTTTCGCTGGTACGCAGCGTTGAGCAATTGCTGGTGCTCATGTTGGCCACACAGATCGATGCTCGCGCCAACCCCCGCTGCAAGATCCTTCACGCCCGCAAGCGACCCATTTATGGTCACCCGCGAACGACCGTTGAGCCCCACCCGGCGACAAACCACGGTGCCATCCTCGGAGGATACGCGCATCTCTTGTTCGACAGATCCGCTGTGCTCAGTTGATACCCCTTGTTGGGCAGATCCGCTCTGTTCAGCGGGCACTTCTTGCTCATCACCCTCAGCGCTCTCAAGGAAGAAGCGTCCCTCAACAGCAAGTTCGGCCGCGCCTTCGCGGATCATTCCCGCATTCGCGCGTTCACCTACCAAAAGCTTGAGCGCATTCAATAAAGCGGTCTTACCCGAGCCAGTTTCGCCCGTTATCACCGTCATGCCACTTGAGGGTTGAAAAAGGGTATCACGAATGAGTGCCACA